>Ga0302326_10009479_pt1 | contig 21263 bp, 16 predicted proteins | sample Palsa_T0_3_FD_202264 | JGI IMG/M metagenome (GOLD analysis project Ga0302326, IMG submission 202264) | Peat permafrost microbial communities from Stordalen Mire near Abisko, Sweden - Palsa_T0_3 | ecosystem: Environmental > Terrestrial > Soil > Palsa > Peat permafrost | place: Sweden: Abisko... | reverse complement strand
CAAGCCGTAGCGCGCGAAGGTGTCATTGGGATTCTGGGCGAGAACTTCGTTGAGGGCGGCGATACGGTCCATGGCGTACTCCCCGGTTCTGAGTCTCTCGGTTCTAAGTCTCTCGGTTCTAAGTCTCAGTTCCAAGTTCTGAGAGATGAGATTACTACAAAGAGTTGCTTCGATTGCGGATTCGTGCTCGTTGCATTTGGCTTGCCATCCGCAGAGTGAGTAGAATGGGCAGTCCTGAAAATTCTACCGCTGAGGGCTGGCTGGTGGCGTGTCCATTTTTTATGCCGATAGAAAAGCTGGAGGGCGGAAGCTGGCTGCACGCGCACCGGCTTCCCCTGGGAGGGGGGTGGAATGGACATTGCACGGCCCCTGGACATGAAGGTGAGGCGCCTTCGGAGGAAGAGTTGCGGGAATTCTGCAACCTCGGATATGCGGAGGGCTGCGGACGACTTCCTCGCCGGCGCGAGTGGGATTCAATTCGCTTTGATGCCAGAACCTTGCCGGGTGAGGGGAAGAGCGCGACCAACGGGCGGATTCAGGTGCGTTACGTGTGTGAACGCGGGCACCGTCCCGCCGAGCATGGCATTCTGGAATTCGATGTTGCGACGACGCGATGGGAACGGTCGCATCGCGATCACCGGGTGCAGCGCATGGCGGAATGCTTTCTCGACGCGTATTTAGACAAGAGAAAGATGCGGGAAGTGATACCAGAAGCGAGTTAGAGCAGACCAGGCTGATTCCAACTCTTGCCGATGAACGACAATATGAACCAACCAATTCTGCCCCCGCGTCCGGTGCGGGATTCGCAATCGGAGATGGCGGAACTTGTCTTGCCGAACGACGCCAACCCGCTGGGCGCCCTGCTGGGCGGGCGGTTAATGCACTGGATCGACCTGGCTGGCGCAATGGCTGTCCACCGCCATGCGCGAAGCTATGCGGTTACCGCTTCGGTGGATCACATTGATTTTCTGGTGCCGGTGAGGGTGGGCGATCTGGTGATTCTGCGCTCGTCGGTAAATCGCGTGTTCCACACCTCGGCGGAAGTCGGTGTGAAAGTCTTCGTGGAGAACTACATTGCCGATACGGCGCAACATGTGGCCTCCGCCTATCTGACGTTCGTCGCCGTCGACGCCCAGGGCAATCATTTGAAAGTGGCGCCGGTTATCCCCGAGACGGATGAGCAGCGGCGACGCTACGACGATGCCGGGCGGCGGCGTGAAATTCGGCGCGCGCATCTGGAGCGGCGAAAGGCACGCTAAACACCGGCCGCAGCAGCACGATAGCGGAATGGCTCGACCCTCGTGCGCTCCGAGCCCGCCGCCCGCTAACTGTCCCTCATCCCCTGTATAATCGAAGAGTTCGATCCGACCTGTAGTTATCCTTGGAGTGTGATCCTTTGAACGCACATATGCCGTCTCATCCCGGTCAGGGCGCGCCGGGACCGCAGCCGTTGCCCGGAGTCGATGCCATTATCGCGGTCGGTTCAGGCAAGGGCGGCGTGGGCAAGACCACGCTCTCGGTGAACCTGGCGGTCGCCCTCGCCAAGATGGGACATAAAGTCGGCCTGCTCGATGCCGATGTCTACGGGCCAAACGTTCCGCTGATGCTGGGAGTGAATGCGCAGCCGAAGATGGCCGGGGAGAATCGAATTGAGCCACTGGAGGCGTTTGGGCTCAAGGTTATTTCGGTTGGATTTCTGAATCCCGGCGATAAGCCGATCATCTGGCGCGGTCCCATGCTGCACCAGATTGTGAAGCAATTTCTGGGCATGGTGGAGTGGGGACATCTCGATTACATGATCGTCGATCTGCCTCCGGGTACGGGCGACATTGCCTTGTCTTTGGTGCAGACGGTGCCCCTGACCGGTGCCATCGTGGTTTCCACGCCTTCCGACGTTTCGCTGCAGGATGCGCGTAAAGCCATCGAAATGTTCCGGCAGATGAAGGTGGATCTGGTGGGCGTGGTCGAGAACATGAGCTTCTTTACCTGCCCGCATTGCAATCACGAGATCGATATTTTCTCGCGCGGTGGGGCGGAAAAGATGGCGCAGAATTTTGGCGTGCCCTTTCTTGGAAGCATAGAGCTTGATCCCGAGGTGCGCAAATCCGGAGACGGCGGCAAGCCGGTCGTGCTGGAGGGGGAGGATTCGCCGCATGCCAAGTCAATCTTCGCGTTTGCCCGGAAGGTTGCGGCCCGCGTGGGAGAGATTAAAGCGGGCGAGTCGGCCAGCGTGATTCAGATTCAGTAGGGAAAATCTTCGCCACAGAGGGCACGGCGTAATACCCTGTGATCCCCAGGTGTCCTGTGTGCTCCCGATGATTATGTCCTCGAGAATCTCGACAGACGCCAAACTTTATCCGCTTCGCCACCTTTCAAGACGAACTCCGCCACCATTTCTCCGAGCGCTGGCCCGTGTTTAAAGCCATGCCCCGAACCTCCGCCGAGCAGCCAGACATTATCCATCCCAGGGTGACGATCCACGATGAAGTTGCTGTCTGGAGTCTGTTCGTACTGGCAGACACGGGCCTCGATCAGCGGAGCGTCTTTCATCGCGGGAAAACGGAAGGCGAGATACTCGCGAACCCGATTCAGCGCTGCCTGGCTGACAATTCGCTCGCCATTCGTGGGATCGAAGGCGCGGCCGCGAGTGTCATCAGCCACTTTGAAGCCGCGGTGGTCGCATCCCGGGATTCCATAGAAGAAGCGGGTGTCCTTGCCCGAGAGATGAACGCCTGATAGATGATCGCCCCAGACGGGAAGCTGCGCATCGGAGAAGCGGGAATCTCCGGTGGGCGGTCCGAAGAAAAAAATGTCCTGTTTGGTCGGGCGGATCAGTTTGCCTAGAGTTTCGGGAAATAACTCGCCCAGCCACGGGCCGCAGGCAAATACGCAGCAATCGGCCTTGAGCCGCGAGCCGTCAGCGAGCATCAAGTCGCGAAGACGTGCGCTTTTCCCGGCATTCTCCAGACCATGGGGTAAGACAGCGGCCTGCCGATAGGTTCCTCCTTGCGCGATGAAGTCATCGACCACGGCCCGGCAACTTGCGCGGGCGTCGAGATATCCGCCCTCGGGCTCGAAGATTCCCCAGCGGACGCCGGAGAAGTTCACCTGCGGCCAGCGCTTCTTCATCTCCCGGGCAGAAACATCCTGAAAATTAATCTTCGCCTGGCGAAGCATCTCGAACGAACCTTGCTCGTAAGCGTCATCGGAGCTGCTGACCATCCAAAGAACGCCGGTGCGATGCAAAAACCGCTGCTTCCATCGCCGCTCGTATGCTTCCCAAAGCTTGAGGGCACGAGCGGCGAGCCTGCTGTAGGGCTGGTCCGGACCGTAGGTGCCGCGCATGATGCGAGTCTCGCCACCAGAAGACGCGCGCGAGTTTCCCGGTCCCCACGCGTCGAGTAAAGTGACGCGAGCGCCGCGCTCAAGAAGATGCAGCCCGGTCCAGCCCCCGAAGGCCCCCGCTCCGATTACGGCTACGTGCAATTTGGATTTCACAGGCGACGTTTTTCTTATTCCGGCACTTGAGAATACGCGGAGAGGTTCAGTCGGGGGAAGGTACCTGCGACGATTCCGGTCAGGTATACTCGTTCGCCATGAAAACGCGACCAAATATCTGCCCTCGAAACACGATTTTAGTCTTAGTCGTTGGCAGCTTGATCTTCTGCCTTTCAGTCTTCGGCCAAGAGTCGGCGGCTGCGCCAACGCGCGCGGCAGCCGTGCTCGACGCCCTGCCTCACGCTAAGAAAATCGATCAGGTCGCGCTCTCACCCGACGGCAGCCAAGTCGCTTACATCGTCGAAGGAAACCTGAGCGTGGTTTCAGCCGGCGGTGGAGCATCTACAAACATTGCTGTGGAAAACAATCTTGCCTTGCGTGACGTGGCTTGGTCCTCCGACAGCAAACGTCTCGCTTTCATCGCCGACCTTGCGGGCGACGTTGCCGCCGCGCAGATTTGGACTGCCGCAGCCAACGGCAGCGCCCTTCGAAAGCGTGCCGAGCTCAGGGGATATGCGCAAGATCCCCGCTTCTCTCCCGATGGATCGAAGCTGGCTCTGCTGTTTATCGAGGATATGCCGCGCGTAGCCGGTCCGCTGCAACCCATGACGCCGCTGGCCGGAGTCGTCGACCAGAAAATATTCGAAGAGCGGATCACAACCATCGACCTAGGCACGGATCATCTTGCACAAATAACGCCGGCGGACGTGTACGTCTACGAGTACGACTGGACTCCCGACGGACGATCCTGGGCGGCCGTTGCGGTGCATGGTAACGGCGATGCGAACTGGTGGAGCGCGCACCTCTACCGGGTGAATGCGCAGAACGGGGAGATGCGCGAAATCTACAAGCCCCGACTGGAGCTCGCGAATCCGCGAGTCTCGCCCGATGGGAAAAATGTCGCCTTCATCGAAGGATTGATGAGCGATGCAGGCCTTACCGGCGGTGAAATCATTGTCGTGCCGATTGAGGGAGGCACTGCGCGAAATCTTACGCCCGACAGCAAGACATCTCCCTCCGCCCTCGATTGGAGGTCTCCCGACCTCATCACGTTCGCCCAAAACGTGGATGGAAATTCCGGCTTCGCTACCGTGACCGTGAGTAAAGGCGCGGTTCAATCGCTGTGGACGGGAGAAGAACTCGCCGCTACGACCAGCGATGCCTGGGTCCCGGGAGGTTCGTTCTCCCGTGACGGATCGATCCTCGCGATTGCCCGCCAATCGGCGAACACCCCGCCGGAGGTCTGGGCTGGCCCCATCGGCAAATGGAACCAGATCTCCAATCTGAACGACGGAATCAAGCCGGCGTGGGGCGAAATGCGCAACGTCCATTGGATGAATGGCGATACGCGAGTTCAAGGCTGGTTGATGCTGCCCAGGAGCATCGTCGCCGGTAAGACATATCCGCTGATTGTCAATGTGCATGGCGGGCCTTCGTGGGCATGCACTTCGCACTGGGATGAGGAGCGCATGGGGCCGCAATCGGCGATGGGTTACTTCGCGCTCTGCCCCAATCCGCGTGGCAGCTATGGGCAAGGCGAGGCGTTTACCCAGGGCAATGTGAAAGACTTCGGCGGTGGCGATTATCGCGACATCCTGGCGGGGGTCGATGCCATCTTGAAGCAGTATCCCATCGACTCCCACCGCATCGGCATTCGCGGACACAGCTATGGCGGATATATGGCCATGTGGGCCGAGACTCAAACGCAACGGTTCGCGGCCGCGGTTGCCGGCGCCGGTCTGTCTGACTGGCTGAGCTATTACGGTCTGAACGACATCGACGAATGGATGATTCCATTTTTCGGCGCATCGGTGTATGACGATCCCGCCGTGTACGCCAAAAGCGATCCCATGCACTTCGTGAAGGCGGTGAAGACGCCAACCCTCATTCTCGTGGGCGACCGTGACGGTGAAGTGCCTATGGAGCAATCCGTCGAATGGTGGCACGCCCTCACCGCCATGCATGTGCCCACCCGGCTGGTCGTCTATCCCAATGAAGGTCACCAGTTCATCAAGCCCGCAGACGCCCGCGACTACACTCTTCGCACCCTCGAGTGGTTCGACGAATGGTTTTCAAAGGCTCCTTAAACTTCCTGACGCCGACAAAAGCGATAATTGTTTCGGATTATTGACCCTTCCGACCTGACTCCCCATAATCGCGGGACTTCGGGGTTCAATCGTTTTCACAGATCTCAACCGCTTCGAAAGCGCAGGTCTGGGTTAGCTCGAACGGCGCGCGCCGAATGTCGCAACCGGACGAACGAAAACAAGAATATGCTTAACCTCAAACCCAAACCGGACTCGTTCGTGCGCAAGCTTCTGTTCCGGTTGTTCCTCGCTCTGATGATCGCCTACTTCTCTGTTGGAGCGTACGTGTGGTGGGCTATGAATCAGGCTCCCGAGACCTTCGGGCGGGTGATGTCCAGAATGCCTGGGCCAGTCGTTTTTCTGCTCTTCCCCTTCGAAACGCTGTGGACCCAAGCCCGAGCCGGAACCCTGCACGCCGGAGATCCGGCGCCGGACTTTTCACTGCTCAAGCTCGACAAAAGCGAACGGATCGAGCTTTCGTCATTTGCTGAGCAACATCGGCCGATCGTCCTGGTATTCGGCAGTTACACTTGACCGCCCTTCCGGCGGGAGGTTCCTGCCCTCAACAAGCTCTACGAACAATACGGAAAGCAAGTGTCGTTTCTGGTTGTCTACATCACGGAAGCGCACCCCAGCGACGTTTGGCAGATGCAGAGCAACATAAAGGACCAAGTTGTCTTTGCCAGTCCCAGAACTGAAGACGAACGCGCCTTCGTTGCCGGGGCTTGCGTGCGAAAGCTGGGGATAGAAATTCCCGCCGTGCTGGATGAATTTGGCAATTCGACCGAACACGCGTATACGGGATGGCCTGACCGCATGTACGTCATCGACGCGAACGGTCGCGTCGCTTACAAGAGCAAACCCGGACCTTTCGGCTTCAAGCCCGAGGAACTAAAGAAAGCGATCGTTCGGGTGACCGAACCGCATTGAGCCGAGAATCGTAACATCCAGGCAGGCTCCTCTTTTTTGCTTTCATGTCGCAGTCAACGAATGGTATGGCGACGTCCGCCGACGATAGCGTAGAAGCGGCCCCCTGCCGCTGGCAACCGCCCGAATAATCAAAGACTTGGGGCAAAAATTCGAATCGTTAACGCACCGTCGAGATGCAATTCCTTTTGCTTGACCGTGGCCCTTTCTTGGCCCAGACTTTCATCCGAAAGGGTTCGAGGGTGCATCATGAGAAGGCTGACGGCTGTCCTCCTGATCCTTGGCGCATTTGCTCCTACCGCACTTGCCCAATCCGCAGAGCAGGTCACGAAGGGTCGCCATAAGGTGCTTGCCAGTTGGCTTAGAATTGTCAGAGCAGCAGAAACCGAATACAAAAGTAAACACGGCCGTTACGGGGGGCTCACCGCTCTGCGAGACGCCCACATGCTAGACACTTTGAATTTCGAGTCGGAAAAACTCACGGCCACCGAACCGGTTACGAGTCTCGTACCCCAGAGCACGCGCTTTGAGGTGACCGCCCCCGGCGAGGGTCGGCCCTACAAGGTTTCAATATGTGAAGTTTTGGAAGAGTCGAGCATATGCGTGTTTGGCGACGAGATGGGCGCTGGGTATTCGCGTGGGCGTCAACCGCTACCACCGCCTGAAGATGGCCCAGAAGGACCTTTGCTGTCTCTTCCAGGGTAGAAACCTTTTCCCAGTACAGAAGAAATGGGACTGGTTTGCTCGTTTGGCGGGATCAGGGCGATTACATTCGTTGAATTACTCGACCGGGCTCTGCGCGCCCGCCCTCACTTGCCCATTCGTCGACACCCGCAACTCGGAAGCTAACTCCGATACATTGTCCCGTGTTGTTGGCATGCCTTCACGGTCTTGACAGGAAGGTGGCGCGTTCCTAGAATCCAAGCAGGAAGCGCTCTTTTGCGTCCTTAAGCTAAGTTTCTGCATCTAAGATAGTTAGCTCTGAACCGAATGCCCACTGATCCCAATATCGGCAAGCGCGAACGCGAAGTCCTGACCGCGATTGTGGAGACTTTTATTTCCACCGGAGAGCCTGTGGGTTCGCGCACATTGTCGCGGTCCAATCGCGAAGGGCTAAGTCCGGCGACGATTCGCAATGTAATGGCGGATCTATCGGATGCTGGGTTTCTGGAGCAAACCCATTCTTCTTCGGGGAGGGTACCGACCACCGAGGCCTACCGCTACTACGTGGAGCAGATCTCTGGAACCGCGAAGCTGGCGCCGCAAGAAGCCGCGATGATTTCCGATTCTCTGGCCGGCATCACCGACGTGCAGGAATTCATGGAGCGAACCTCCCATGTCCTTTCTCTGATTTCACGCAACGTGGGCGTGACTGTAGCCACCAGCGGCGCCCGCAATGCCCTCGAGCATGTGTACTTTTCCCGGCTCGGGGATCAGAAAGTGCTGGCGGTGCTGGTGACGCGTTCCGGCCTGGTGCGTGACCGGGTGCTGCGGCTGGATCTGCCGCAGACCGAACTCGATCTGGCGGCGCGCTACATCAACGAGAATTTTCGCGGATGGACGATGGAATCGATGCGTACCGAGCTGGCGCGGCGCATCGAGCAGGAGCGTAGCGAGTACGACCGTCTGATGGATTCGATCGAGCAACTCTACAAGCAAGGCGCGCTTGCGGCTGAAGCCGGGACCCAAGTGGTCTTCGTGGAAGGCGCCGCCAACCTTGTCACCGGCCAGGAAGACCGCCAGCGTTTGCAGGAAATGCTGAAGACTCTGGAGGAGAAAGAGAAAGTTGCGCAACTGCTCGGAGCCTACCTCGATGTGAAGCAGGAGGCGGTGCGAGTGGTGATTGGACTCGATGACGCACAGCCTTCCTTGCAGAATTTTGTGCTGATCGGAGCGCCGGCGCGGTCGGGAAGCGACATGGTCGGATCGCTTGCCGTGATCGGCCCGACCCGCATGGACTACCAGCACACCATCACAGCGGTCTCTTATATAGCGCGTCTGTTTGACAAAATACTGAACGAATCGGAGTAACCAGGGTGGTTATGGGGAAAGTGAACGGCAAATCAACAAAAGAGAAGGCTGCTTTGGATTTAGAGCGCGAACTGCCCGTGTCCAGTGACGGAGCCGATGAAACCCAGAGCGGGGCAGACTCCGCGACGGGCTCGTTGTCCGGGGCGGCAACGGAATTTCAGAAGGTAAAGTCCGAGCGGGATTCACTGCTCGACCGCATGGCGCGAATGCAAGCCGAGTTTGAGAATGCGCGGCGACGAACCGTCAAGGAGCAGCAGGAGTTCCGCGACTACGCCGCGGCGGATGCGCTCAAGTCTCTGTTGCCGGTGGTGGACAGCCTGGAGCGCGCGTTGCTGACAAAATCGGATGCGACCGAATTGCGCAACGGTGTGGACCTCATCTACAAGCAATTGCAGACCGCGCTGGCCAAGCTTTCGGTGCACCCCATCGCATCGAAGGGTGAAACGTTTGATCCGCATTATCACGAAGCCATCGAAATGGTGGAAACCAGTGACGCTCCCGATCATCAGATCGTCGAGGAGTTGCAGCGCGGCTACAAATTCAAGGACCGCTTGCTGCGGCCGGCGATGGTGAAAGTGGCGAGGAATCCGGGGAAATAAGTTTCCATCCAGTATTGATTCTCATGTTTCACATTGATTTCTCGTCCGTCTCCAGTTAACGAAAGGGCGCTTATTCTGACCACAAACGCAAAACGCGACTATTACGAGGTGCTGGGCGTGAGCCGCACGGTAAGCGAAGTAGAATTGAAGAGCGCTTACCGCAAGCTGGCCATGCAGTGGCATCCTGATCGGAATCCCAACAATCCGGACGCGGAAGAAAAATTCAAGGAAGTAACCGAGGCTTACGCCATTCTGGCCGACTCGGAAAAGCGATCGCTCTACGATCGCTACGGTCACGCCGGAGTCGGCAATGCGGCCGGGGGGGCGGGTTTCGATGCTACGGTTTTCCAGGACTTCGGCGAAATCTTTGGCGAGTTCTTTGGTTTCGGTGACGCCTTCGGAGGCGGTGGGCGGCGCCGCAGCCGGGTGCAGCGCGGCGCCGATTTGCGCGAGGACTTGACCATCGAATTTGAACAAGCCGCATTTGGCATGGAGACCCGCGTGCTGGTGCGCCGTCACGAAGCCTGTGAAGAGTGCCGCGGCTCGGGCGCGGCGCCGGGTAAGAGCGCCACCACCTGCCGCTCCTGCTCTGGCCGCGGCCAGGTGCGCTATCAGCAAGGCTTTTTCAGCATCGCGCGGACGTGTCCCACGTGTCAGGGCACGGGCAGCGTGATTACCGATCCCTGCCCGAAGTGCAAAGGCGAAGGCCGCATTCTGCGCCAACGCCCAGTGGAGGCGAAGATTCCGGCCGGCGTGGAAGACGGCACCCGCATCAGGTTTAGCGGCGGCGGCGAAGCCGGACCCTTCGGAGGACCGTCCGGCGATCTTTACGTTGTCCTGCATGTGAAAGAACACCCTTTCTTTATCCGCGAAGGCAATGATCTGCACTGCGCCGTGCCGCTGTCCGTGACCCAAGCGGCGATGGGCGCGGAGATTCGCGTGCCCACGCTCGAAGGCGAACACACGCTCAAGGTTCCGGAGGGGACGCAACCCGGGGCCACGTTTCGCGTCCGCAACAAAGGCGTGCCCGTCCTGAACGGACACGGCAAAGGCGATCTGTACGTGGAGGTGCGGGTGCAGATTCCATCGAAGCTGAGCAAACGTCAGAAGGAATTGTTCGAGGAGCTGGAGGCCACCGCCAAGGTGGATAATCAGCCGCTGGTGCGGTCGCTGCTGGGTAAAGTAAAGGACATGTTCGGGTAACGCTGACGGCATGGGCCGGGTTCGAAGCAAAATTGTCGCCAGCTTTCGAGATTTGTATCAGGGTATGCCTTCGGGCATGCCGTGAAGTGCCGCATCAATCGATTGCGCCTTCAGGCGCTGCAATCTCCCATTGCATGACTCGCCGCCGCTGGATTGCCGACGAAATATCTGGTGATCGCGCCGCCTTGCTGGGCGAGCATGCCAATCATCTGGTCCGAGTCTTGCGGGCTCGCCTTGGACAGGATTTTGACATTGCAACCGGCCGGGCAGTGCGCCGCGGAAAAATCACATTCATCCAAGACGACCGCGTGGAGTTCGAGTTGGGCGAAGAAGTCGGCGCCGCGGGATTGGCTGAGATCACGTTGCTTCTGGCCGTCTTTAAGTTCGACCGCATGGAGTGGGCGATTGAAAAGTGTACCGAACTCGGCGTCTCCAAAATTGCCCCGGTGATCGCGCGCCGAACCGACGCGCATTTAGCATCCGCTGCGGCGAAGCGAGTGGAAAGGTGGCAGCGGATCGCGCGGGAAGCGGCGGAGCAGTCCCGTCGTGCCACAACACCGGAAATTGCGGCCCCCACCAAAATCGCAAAATCACTCCACCTTTCTGGAGCGAGACGCATCGTGCTCGCCGAATCGGAGCGGCAGACTCTAAGCAACGTCGTGAATTCGCTTTCGAGCAACGCCAGCATTGCCATGGCGGTGGGCCCCGAAGGCGGCTGGACGGACGACGAATTAAAGTTGTTCGATGAGGCGGGATGGATTTCGGCTTCGCTCGGGAACACAATCCTCCGCGCCGAGACAGCCGCAATTGCCGCCACGGCAATCGTGGCCGCTGCCCTTTACTCACTTTGAAATCCTTGATCTTCGCTCCCGGCGAGGCGCCCGCCAGAGTGGTATTCTGACCCGCAATGGTTGTTTCCAAATCGAAATCCAATGCCTGGCCGTTCGTTCCCGACGATCGGCAGCGCGAAGCCATTGAGCACGTTCATGGACCGATGCTGGTGGTCGCCGGTGCCGGCACCGGCAAGACTTCCGTTCTGATCCACCGCGTTGCCCGCCTTGTGCGGGAGGGGCACGCCCAGCCCGGCGAAGTGCTGGCCCTCACCTACACCGTGGCGGCTGCCCGAGAGATGCGGGACAAAGTGAATGCGCTCCTGGGTGCGAAGATTCATTCCGCCACATTTCACGATTACTGCCTTGAACTACTCACTCGCGCCGGAAAACAGTTCGGAGTGCTCGACGAGAAGGACCTCTGGATCTATCTGCGCAAGAGAATTCATCGGCTTCATCTGGAGCATTACATTCGAGCCGCGAATGTCGGACAGTTTCTCAACGATCTGCTCAGTTTCCTCAGCCGCTGTCACGACGAACTTATCACCCCGGAAAAATACGCGCAGTACGTTGCCCACCTGGAGCGCGGCGAATTGCCAGTGCCCCGCGTTGCGAAATCCAAAGATCAGTTGAGCGATGCCGAGGTGATCGCGCGCTGCCAGGAGATTGCGCGCGTGTTTGCCACTACCGAGAGCTGGCTGCGCGAGGAAAATCTGGGCACATTCGGCCACATGATCACCTCGGCTCACGATCTGCTTGTCGGCGACAAAGACTTGCTGGCCCGGGAACGCGCTCGTGCTCGCTTTGTCCTAGTCGATGAATTCCAGGATGCCAACTTCGCGCAGATCAAAGTTCTGGCGGCGCTGGCCGGCGATGAAGGGAACGTGTTTGGCGTGGGAGATCCGGATCAGGCGATTTACCGTTTCCGTGGGGCGTCCAGCGCGGCGTTTCGCCTCTTCCGCCGTCATTTCTCGGGGGCGAAGTTGGTCGTGCTCGGCATGAACCGGCGCTCCACAACTCCCATTCTGCAGTGCGCCTTTGCCGTCGTCGATAAGAACCCTCCCGTGTTCGGTACGAGCGAGTTCGGAGCCCCAGGGGATTCCGCCGCGTTTGGGTATCGCAGAACTGCTCTGAAGTCGGCACGCGAAGAGGAGGCAAGCAAGGAAGGAAGAGCGATCGCCGCCTTTCCCGTGGAAGCGATCTCATTTGCCGGCAGGGATGCGGAGGCGCCGGACGTCATCGGCATCATCGAGGAGACGCAACGGCGCTTGCGGTGCAAGTGGAAGGACTTCGGAATCCTCTACCGGTTGCACGGTCACCGCGATGAAGTTGTGCGGCAATTGGCCGACCGGGAAATCCCTTTCTCCATCGAGAACATGGATGTGAGTGATACTCCGGAGGTGCGCGACTTGTTTGCCTGCGTGGGGGTCGTGGTCGACTTGGGATCCGATGCCAGCCTCTTTCGCGTGGCCGCGCTACCCCAGTTTGAGGTTGATCCGCAACAATTGCGGGCGGCGCTACGAGCCATCGCGCGCGAATCGAAAGAGGGAGTGGTGATTCCTTTGGCATCGGTGCTGGGCGCGGTTTCGGGTGGACGCGCGGTGTTGGGAACCATTTCCCAGGCGCGAGAAGAGGTCGCCCACGGGAATGCCCACGTGCTCGCCGCTCTGCAGATGATCGGAAGGCGATTTCAGCTCGACCTTGAGTCTCCGATCCTGCGCGCGGCTGTGGATTTCGCCGCGGGGTGGGAGAAAAAGGCAACCACCAAAACCAAAGAACTCGGTGAATGGATCGAGTATCTGGATTATTTTCGCCAGGCGGGCGGCGTAATTCCCCTGGCTTCGAATGATGACGAAGATGCGGTTCGCCTGATGACGGCGCATGGGGCGAAGGGGCTTGAGTTCTCTCATGTGTTCGTTCTGCGCGCGACCCCGCCTTCATTTCCCAGCAGTTACCGGGAAACGCTCGTGGAGTTCCCAGCTGAATTGCGCGATCCCGATTCCGCCGCAGGCGGCGATGATAAGACGTTTCACAATCAGGAAGAGCGCCGGCTCTTTTACGTCGCCATGACCCGGGCAAAAGATTCGCTGCGTATTTATGGCAAGCAGGGAATTGGCCGGGACAAGACGCCGGCGGGGTTTATGCGCGAGTTGATCTGCAATGCTGGGCTTGACCCCTGGCGGCGTGCGCGGCCTGCGCTTGCGTCTCAGCCCGAGTTGATCGAGATCTCCGCGGCTGCAGATGCGGCTTATCCCGAGGGCTCCCGTTTGCCCGCATGGCTGGCGCTCCCGGCGGTCGAAGGTCTGGACGCTCGCCTGAGCGCCACCGCAGTTGAAATCTACGAGACTTGTCCGTTGCAGTTCAAGTTTGAACGCGAATGGAAGTTGTCGCGGCAACTGCACGCGGCCGTCCATTACGGCGCAGCCGTGCACCGCGTGCTTCGCACTCTCTATGATTCCATCCGCCTGAACCGAAGAAAGACCGATGACGAATTGTTACAGCTTTTTCGTGACGACCTCGACGCCTCCGGCATTCAGGACGAATATCAGAGAGCCTTGTACCTGAAGCAAGGAACCGAGCAGTTAAAGGAATTTCTCGCCGGCACGCATTCCGGCCCGAATCCCGAAGTTCTGCACACCGAAGAATGGTTTGAAGTGCAGGTTGCCGGCACCAAGGTTGCGGGACGTATCGACCGCATCGATCGCGCGTCCGATGGCAGCGTTGCCGTCGTCGACTACAAGACCGGCAAGGCTCGCTCGCAGGAAGATGCGGACGATAGTCTCCAGCTTTCTATCTATGCCATGGCTGCGCATCAGAAGTGGGGATACCACGTCAGTGAATTAGTCTTTCACAATCTCGAGGGCAACGTTCCGGTTTTCTCCCGCCGCACGGATTTCCAGCTGGAACAGGCGCGAGAGCGAGTGCTGGCCGCAGCTCGCGGCATCGCGCAAGGAAACTTCGAAGCGAAGCCTGATTATCACTGCAACTTTTGCGCGTTTCGAGGATTGTGTCCGGAGAAGGAAAAACGGCTTCCGAATCTGTCGAGGAAATCGGAGAAGTCTCCGAACTGATACATCTTCGAGCCAGCCTCCCAGCCTGAGAAAAGCCGGGTTCGCAAACTTCCCCAAAAAACTTAGGGGACGCTTTCGGCGTCCCCTTTTGACTCGTACTGACTTTCTTAATGCTTCTTTTTCTTTTTTGCCTTTTTCTTGGTTGCCATGGTTCTATTCTCCCTTCCATTGTTCATGGAAAAATCTGCAACGATGATTTGTTGCAACTAATTGATTGTATAGAGTTAATGAAAAATGAAGTCAAGAAAAAAATGCATGCGGTGTAGCGTGCGGTGGTGTACCAAAGTCACTCGAAGACGAAAGCGAGCGACTGACGAGCGTCGTCATTTCGTCCGAGCAGGTCGCCGGGATGCGATCTCGAAGATGTTTCCATCGTGAAATGCGCGCAACCGAGCCCCGTCTGCACTCGAAGATCTCCCGCTGCTCATCGAACGAATCAGCGTCTCCGTCGCGGAAGTTCATCACTTCGGCTCTCGCGTGCATCTATAATGGCAGCTGCGAAATCTTCGCGGGAGCATGATCCATGGCGGCTTTCGACGATATTGTCATCCTCTCCGGTTGTCGTACGGCGGTGGGAAAATTTCAGGGCGGCCTCGCTGATGTGAGCGCCCCGAAGCTGGGCGCGGTGGTGGTTCGGGAAGCGGTGAAGCGCGCCGGATTGAATTCCGATCAAGTGGACGAGTGCATCATGGGCAACGTCCTTCCAGCCGGTCTCGGACAAAATCCCGCGCGCCAGGCGGCAATCTTCGCGGGATTGTCTCCGGCGACAGGTGCCATGACAATCAACAAAGTTTGTGGCTCGGGCTTGAAAGCGGTCGCACTGGCGGCGCAAGCAGTGCAAACCGGGAACGGTTCTATCGTGGTGGCGGGCGGCATGGAATCGATGACCAACGCTCCTTATCTCCTGCCTCAAGCGCGCAAAGGATACCGCCTCGGCAACGGACAGCTCATCGACTCGATGGTGCACGACGGGCTGTGGGACATTTACAACGACTATCACATGGGCATCACCGGCGAGAATGTCGCGGAGAAATACGGTATCACTCGCGAAGAGCAGGACGAATTCGCCGTCCACTCGCACCGCAAAGCGGTGGCCGCGATGAAGGAGTGCCGCTTCAAGTCGCAGATTGTGCCGGTGGAGATTCCCGCGAAGAAGAAGGGCGAAGCGCCCGTGTTCTTCGAGAGAGATGAATCTCCTCGCGAAGATACCACGATCGAAGTGCTGCGCTCATTGAAGCCGGCTTTCAAAAAAGATGGAACCGTAACCGCCGGCAATGCTCCCGGAGTGAACGACGGGGCGGCGGCCGTTGTCGTGACCAGCGCTCAGCGCTCCCAACAGCTGGGCGTGCCGCCCATGGTCCGAATCGTGGCGCAGGCGACCAGCGGCGTCGAACCGAAGTGGGTGATGATGGCCCCGGTCGATGCGGTGCGAAAAATCTGGGAGAAGACCGGCTGGAAAGCCGACGACGTCGACCTCTACGAACTCAATGAAGCTTTCTCGGTGCAGGCGCTCGGCGTGATGCGCGAGCTCGGGCTCGATCCCCACAAAGTCAACGTGAACGGCGGCGCGGTCGCCATCGGACATCCCATCGGAGCCAGCGGAGCGCGCGTGCTGGTCACGCTCATTTACGAAATGATTCGCCGCGATGTGAAGCGCGGCATCGCTGCTCTATGTCTCGGAGGAGGCAACGCCGTCGCTATGGCCATCGAAAGAGATTGAGCCCTGCACGCTCATGTCATCCCGAGCGTAGCGAGGAATCTTGGTTCCTGCTGGCTTCAGTGGCTAGGTTCCGCCGGTTTAAGCGTAACCGTGAATACCGCCCCTCCGCCGGGAGCATTTGCTGCTTCGATCGATCCGTTGTGTTCCTTCATCACGGACTTGCAAATGCTTAGGCCAAGCCCGGTTCCTCGCCCCGGACGCTTCGTGGTGTAGAACGGGTCGAAGATGCTGGCCAGCGTCTCGGCGGGAATTCCTGGGCCGTCGTCCTGAAAGCTCACCCATACCGTTTCCACGCCCTGCCCCATGCGGATTCGAAGCGTTCCCCGCTCCCGGGCTTCGCGAATCGCGTGTTCCGCGTTCAGGATCAAATTCAAGAACACCTGCATCAGTTGGTGCGGGTCGACTTTCACGTAGGGAAGCCCCGGCTCGCGCAAAAAGTCGACGGTGATGTTATTTTTCCGCAGCGAGTAAGCATGCAGGTTGAGCGTGCGTTCCACCACTTCCCCAAGGTTGACGCTCGTCTTACCCGGCGCCGGCGGACTCGAGAAGTAAGTAAGGTTATGCACGATCTCGGCCGCGCGTCGCGCCTGTTGTTGCAGAATTCCGATCTGCTTGCGGGCCGCATCGGTGGTCTGGCTGTCTTGCAGGAGCTCGCTGACTCCCAGGATGCTGGTCAGCGGATTATTCAGTTCATGGGCTACGCCGCCAATCATCGCTCCCATGGCGGCTAAACGCTCGCTCTGCACGATCTGCTGCTCCAGCTTTTTCTCGGTCGTGATGTCGCGAACGGAAACAATTACCCCGCCCAGTTTCGAATCTGCATCAAAAAACTGGCTGGCCGATGCCCGCATGGTTCGCCAGCTTCCATCGCGGTGGCGCGCGCCGTATTCCGACGCTCCAAAAACCCGGTTGCCGGAAACCACATCGTTATAGAGCATGGCCAGCTCCGGAGAGTGATCCGGCGCTTCGGAAATCTTGTTTCCCAAGAAATCCTCGGGCTGGTACCCCAGCAGGTCGCGCACCCGTGAGCTCACGAAGGTGTAGCGCTCCAGCAAATCGACCACCAGAATGAGGTCCGGAAAACTCTCCAGCAAGTGCCGGCGGAATTCCTCCTGCTGCATTACTTGCCGCTCCAGCTTCCGCCTTTCTGTCACGTCGATCAGCGTGCCCTGGTAGCGGACCAGCTTTCCCGCGGCATCCCACACCGCGCGCGACGATTCCAGAAACGTCGCAGCCGTCCCGTCTTTCTTTCGCAGCGTGATCTCGCGACCCCGCACCCCGCCCCGATCGTCGGAGGCTCGCCCCAGCACCGGTGGTTCCGCGGGATCAACGTTCAGCCGGCTGGCATCCAGCCCCAGCAACTCCTCTTTCGTCGAGTATCCAAGAATGCTCACGAGCGCCGGATTCGCGTCCAGCAGCTTCCCCTCAGGCGTGCTGAAGTAGGCTCCCTCCTGCAGCGTCTCGAAAAGTTCGGTGAAACGCAGCTCTTTTTCGTGCTGTCCCGTCACATCCCGTCCGAGCACGCTGACCCCGACCACTTCGTCGCCCTTCACGATCGCGTTGAGCACGCAATCAAAGTAATACGGCCGCGCGTTGTCCTTGAAGCGCACGCGAACCAGACCCCCCCAGTGCCTCTTCTCCAAGAAGCGGCTAAGTCCAGCTTCTACGCTGCTGCGGCTTGGTTCTTCCACAAAATCGAAAAACTTATGTCCCACGATCGAGGTGTAGGGTCGCCTCACCAACTCGGCCAGGCTTTTATTCACGGTGCGCAAGGTGCCGTCCAGAGATGCGGCACAGGCTGCGTCTTCAAAGGAGTCAATCAGCTCCTTGAAACTGCGTTGCGAGCGCGCAATCATCTGGTTGAGCTGGTCGAGTTGCTCCTCCGATGGCGCCCCGCCCACATTCTCCTGCAAATTCTGCAGCAGCAGCTTTAGTTCGCTCACCTCCCGCCGCCGGCCGTAGGCATACACCGCCAGAAGAATGGACAAAACCAGCACGCCCAAAGCCATCGGTCCCAGGTGGTAGGGCAGATCCTGCAGGCGCTCCCAGGCGAGCGCGGCAAATCCCGCAGCCAGCAGCACCATGAACAAAAGAATCCATCGCCAAAGCTGAGATTCTTCGCGTTCGAGATGTTGCGGGGGCCGCGAGGGCCGAGGTGCGCGGGGAGTGGTCTGGCTCATGGGGGACGTTCCTGATTGCCGAGGTAGACAAGGAACCCGTCGATCGCTCAAACCATCCTACTTGTACTCACCGCCTCGAACAACCGCTGCTATTGGAGAAGTTGGTTACTTCAGGTTGATGACTCGCTCCATAAGACGAGGGTCAGAAGATCAGAGCATCAGAATGTCGCCACCCCCGGTTTTGAGAAATACCTTGCGTTGGGCAAAGAAACGTCGCACCGTGCAAACACATTGACGCGCCTCGACCGCCTCCTTAAGATAACTTCCCAGAGAGTGTCCGGATCGGCCAAGACCTATGATCGGCCAAACCATATGATCGGCCAAACCATCTCGCACTATCGCATCCTCGAGAAGCTGGGCGGCGGCGGGATGGGCATTGTATTCAAAGCTGAGGACACGAAACTTGATCGCTTTGTCGCATTGAAGTTCCTGCCCGACGAAGTCGCCAGGGATGCTCAAGCCTTGAGCCGCTTTCGCCGTGAAGCCAAAGCCGCTTCCGCCCTCAACCATCCGAATATTTGCACCATTCACGAGATCGACGAGCAGGACGGCCAGACCTTCATCGTCATGGAATTTCTGGACGGGGTGACTCTCAAGCACCGCATCGCAGGCCGGCCGTTAGACACCGAAACCCTGCTGTCGCTGGCGATCGAGATTGCCGATGCCCTCGACGCCGCGCACGCCGGGGGCATCGTCCATCGCGACATCAAGCCCGCCAACATCTTTATCACGAAGCGAGGGCACGCGAAGATTCTCGACTTCGGATTGGCTAAAGTCGCGATTTTGCCGAAAGAACTGTCGGCCCAGCCCACGGCAGCTACCGTCGCCGACAGCCGGGAATATATGACAAGCCCTGGCACTGCGGTCGGTACCATCGCCTACATGTCGCCGGAGCAGGCCAAAGGCAAAGATCTCGATGCCCGCACCGATTTGTTTTCCTTTGGGACCGTCCTCTATGAGATGTCTACGGGTGCTTTGCCTTTCCCGGGAGAGACTTCAGCCACGATCTTCGACGGTATCCTCAATCGAGCCCCGATTCCACCGGTAAGACTGAATCCTGAGATTCCAGCCCGGCTCGAAGACGTCACCAGCAAGCTGCTGGAGAAGGACCGTGACCTCCGTTATCAGTCAGCCGCCGAACTTAGAAGCGATCTCAAGCGGCTCAAGCGCGACACCGAGTCCGGAAGACTTCCACTTCAGGATTCGACCGCCGTCCGGCTTCCGAGCGCCGCCATACCCGCCGCTGCGGAGACCGAGCATCGCTCGAGTGGTTCGGCCCTGGCTGCGGCTGTGCGCCAAAATAAAGCCGGCGTGGGAGCGGTGGTTGTCCTGGGATTGCTTTTGGTCGCCGCTGCCGGATTCGGCGTTTACAGCTTGTTTTTCTCCAGCCGCGCCCAGCCTTTTCAGAGCATCAAAATCGCCAAGATCAGCGGCACTCACAACGCGCGCATTGGCGCCATGTCTCCCGACAGCAACTATCTGGCCTACGTGCTGACGAACGAGGGCAGCGAATCCTTGTGGCTGCGCCATCTGGCCAGCGAAAGCAACGTGCAAATCATTCCGCCGCAGCGTGTGCTCTACTCCGCGGTCCGCTTTTCTCCCGACGGGAGCCACATTTATTATTCGCACACCCAACTTGCCAGTGGACCTGCATCTCGGGAGTATGACCTCTACCGCATTCCCGTGCTGGGCGGATCTCCGCAATTGCTGGTGAAAGATGTAGACTCGAGCCCCAGTTTTTCTCCTGACGGGCAGAACTTCGTCTTCCTGCGCGCCAACGATCCCGATCCCGGCAAGTATAACCTCATCGTCGCCAATGCCGATGGCGGCAATGAAAAGACTATTTTCACCGCTCCCATGGCCAATGTCATGGCGGATTCAGCCTGGTCGCCGGATGGAAAGTCTATCGTTGGAGTGATGTTCAATCAGACGAAAGATACCCTGAGCTCGCTGATTTCGATCGATCCCGACACCGGAAATCAGCAGACCATCGCGAAGCCACAGTTGACTTCGCTAACCGGTGTTTCCTGGCTGCCCAATGGAAGAGCGGTAGCCGTCGTTTTCTCCTCCCCCGAAACATTTTTCCAGCGGCAGCAGTTGGGACTGATCGGATATCCCGATGGCAAGTTTCGTCCCATTACGGCCGATACGAACGACTACGCAAACTTGAGCGTATCGGCCGATGGCTCCACCATCGCAACCATCATGCGCCAGTCATTGCGCGACGTTTATGTAAGTTCGGGCCAGAAGTCCGATTACTCCGACGCCCGGCAGATTACTTCCGGAGATCCTGTTACCTCAATCTCGTGGACGAGAGAGGGAAATCTCCTGACCGAGCAGGCGCCGGCAATACGCGTCATCGACCCCGGCGGCGCGGCCAAAGGCGAGATCGGTTCGGAAAAGGAGTTCGCGGGGCGGCAGCCCTACGGTTGCTCTGACGGCCACGTCGTTTTTACCCGCGGGATGTTGAAAGAACTTGGTCTCAGCATCTGGCGCAGTGACGCTGACGGCACCGGATTGCGCCGTCTCACCCAGGGCAAGAGGGATATGTCCCCGTTATGCTCCCCTGATGGAAAGACCGTTTTTTATATGGATCTTGCGGCCGGTACGTACGCGAAGGTTTCCATCGATGGAGGCCAGCCGGAACCAGTTACGAAGGAATATACGGACTCCGACGCCGGATTTGATGTGGCCCGCGACGGAAAGACGATGGTGCTCGGAACTTATGATTTCAAGGCTCAAAAGCCGACCATCTCGTTGGCTTCTCTTGATTCCGGCCAGCTCTTGCGGAGGTTCGAGTACGACCCTCGGCATCACGGGCAACTCCGCTTCAGCCCTGACGGCAAAGGTATCGTGTACTCCATCCATGAAAAGGGCGTCGACAATCTCTGGCTGCAGCCACTCGACGGTGGTCCCGGGCGCCAATTGACGAACTTCAGTTCATTGCGAATTTACTCGTATCAATGGGGACCCGATGGCAAGAGCCTCGCACTTGTGCGCGGCGAATCTCCCTCCGATCTGGTCTTGATTCAGGACTCGCAGAGAAAGTAAACGGAACTCGCCTTTCAGTCTACTTGGCTTCCCCGATCAACCCGTAGGAAACGCGTGAACATTGTC
>Ga0302326_10009477_pt1 | contig 21265 bp, 18 predicted proteins | sample Palsa_T0_3_FD_202264 | JGI IMG/M metagenome (GOLD analysis project Ga0302326, IMG submission 202264) | Peat permafrost microbial communities from Stordalen Mire near Abisko, Sweden - Palsa_T0_3 | ecosystem: Environmental > Terrestrial > Soil > Palsa > Peat permafrost | place: Sweden: Abisko... | reverse complement strand
AGCACAATGTCGGCCTGCGGGTCGCGGCCAATGCGATAGGCGGTGCCCGCTGTCAGCAGCCGGTCAGAGCCCTGGCTCTCGATCCGCAGCTGCCGGACCAGGGCGCGCGGCTCGGCGCTGGGGGGCTCAGGATTCATCGTCCCAGCTCCTGGGAATCGGCGGTCATCTGCCAACTGTAAAGCGCCAGATCGGCAGAAAGGATAGGCCAGGCTAGTATTCGCTGTCGTTAAGCGGAAGGGCTAGTTGACAGACGCGGTCCGGCTAACTGGATACTTGGACCGCCCGGGGGTGCCAGCGGGCCGGTTACTGCCATTTCGGCGCCTGATGCAGCACGGCCGGAGGAGTTGTGAGCGACCAGATCCCCGAGGACATCCGGGCCGGGTCGCTGCTCGCCGGATACCGGCTCGAGGAGCGCATCGGGCTCGGCGGCATGGCCGTGGTGTTCCGCGCCCACGACAGCCGGCTGGACCGGGACGTGGCGCTCAAGATCCTGGCACCGGCGCTCGCCAGGGACGACGCATTCCGGCAGCGGTTTATCCGCGAGTCACGCGCAGCCGCCGCGGTCGACCACCCGCACATCATCCCGGTGTACGAGGCAGGCGAGTCAGACGGCGTGCTGTTCATCGCGATGCGCTACGTCCGCGGCGGTGACGTCCGGTCGCTGCTCGACCGGTCAGGGCCGATCCCGGTACCGCGGGCTGCGGAGATCATCTCCCAGGTCGCGTCCGCGCTTGACGCGGCACACGCCCGCGGCCTGGTACACCGGGACGTGAAGCCCGGCAACATGCTGCTTGAGTCCGGCGCGGCGGCGGGCAGGCCCGATCACGTGTACCTGTCCGACTTCGGCCTGAGCAAGGGCTCGCTCGCGGTCAGCGGCGGCCTGACCGCGACCGGGCAGTTCCTCGGCACGCTTGACTACGTCGCGCCGGAGCAGATCGAGAGCCGGCCGCTGGACGGCAGGACGGATGAGTACGCGCTCGCCTGCTCGGCGTTCGAGATGCTGTGCGGAGAGCCGCCCTTCAGGCGGGACCAGAGCGTGTCGGTCATGTACGCGCACCTGTCCGAGCCGCCGCCGCTGATCCGCACCAGGCGGCCCGACCTGCCGCCGGATATCGATGACGTCCTGGCGACCGGCATGGCCAAGGCGCCCGGCGACCGCTACGAGAGCTGCCTCGCATTCGCGGCGGCGCTGGGCCGCGCCGTCGGAGTCACATCCGGCGATGCGGCGCCCCCCGCGCATCCGGTCACCCAGATTGCCGTTCCGGGGATCAGCCAGGCGGACTCAGCGGGCGCGGCAGCGCATGAGCCGGCCGCGCGTGAGCCGACCGCGCGTGAGCCGGCCGCCGACGTGCCGGCCGCGGACGTGCCGACCGGCGAGGTGCCGGTCGCGGACTACCGGACCGAGCAGGCCAGCAGCCCGCCCGGCGACGGGCCCGGCCGCCACCCTGGCCGGGAAGCTGCCGCACCGGAGCGCCGCCGGTGGTGGCGCTCGCCGGCCCCGCTTGCGGGACTGGTTGCCGCGGTACTCGTGCTCGCTGCAGGCGGTTACCTGCTGGTCTCCCGCAGCACCGGCAGCGGCCATTCTGGCGCGTCCGGAGCCGGCGGCCCGGCACTGACGGTTCCCGCCTGCTCGACAGCGACGGCGAAAGCCGGGAACCTGACCGGCATCAGCACCGCGACGACGCCGCTCGGCGGAGACCCGTTCGGCGCGGTGGTGACGGGAGGTGGCTATGCCTTCGTCACGACCGGCAATGCGGTGGCCGTGCTGCGCACGCGTACCGGCCTGGCGCCGGCGCTGGTCAGGACGATCCCGGCACCCGGCGCGAACAAGGGCATCACGCTCACGCCGGACGGGGAGTTCGCGCTCGCCGCGGCTGGCAGCGGGGCCGTGGTCATCAACGTCGCGGCGGCGATCAGCGACGACGCCAGCCCGGTCGCCGGAACGCTCACCAGCCCGACGGGCTCCGGCGCGGTCGAGGTCACGGTGACGGCCAACGGCCACTACGCGCTCGTGACGCTGCAGGACAGCGCCGAGATGGCCGTCTTCAACCTGGCTCGCGGATTCGGGCCGCATGCCTTCGTCGGCTACGTGCCGCTGGCCGCCCAGCCAGTCGGCATGGCCTCCTACGGCACCTGGGTCTATGTGGTCAGCCTGGCCGGCACGCTCGCGGTGCTGAACCTGCACACCGCCGAGACCGACCCGGCGCACGCGGTCGTGGCGACGGTCAGAGCCGGCTGCGGGGCGGCCCGCGCCCTCGTCTCCGGCGACGGCACGATTGTCTGGGTCACGGCCAGGGACAGCGACACGCTCCTCGCGTTCAGCACCGCGCGGCTGCGGGCGAAGTCAGCCGGCGCGCTGATCGCCCGGGTGGCGGTCGGCGAGGCACCGCTTGGCGAGACGTTCGCTGACCACGGTGCCCGGATCCTGATCGTCGACTCGAACCTCGACGGCCGGCCGGGCGTTACGTCGAACATCGCCGTGGTCAGCACGGCCAGCGCCCTGCGCCGGCGGCCTGCGCTGCTCGGCTACCTTCCGGTCGGCCTGGTGCCCCGGCAGTTCGCGGTCGAGCCTGGCGGCAGGACGGTCCTGGTCACCGTCCAGAAGGGGCACCAGCTGGAGGCGATTGACGTCGGTGGCCTGCCATGATCACGACCGCCGGGACCCGCGGGCGCGGCCGGACGGGCCCGCCCTCCGGCCGGGCCAGGCATCCGGGCAGATACCGTACGATCGGGCGGATGAGGGACCTGCGATGACCAACGCGACCACTCGCGTGATGCGCTCGCCACGACGACGCGGCCGGCGCGGACGCCGGTGGATCATCGCGCTGGTCGTGGTCATCGCGGTGCTTGTCGCGCTCGACTTCGCGGCCAGGGCAGCAGCAGAAAGCGTGATGGCCAGCAAGATCGAGCAGCAGGGCCTGCAGCACAAGCCAGGTGTGAGCATCGACGGCTTCCCGTTCCTCACTCAGGTCGCCAGCCGCGACTTCCAGCAGGTCAACCTGACGGCCGCCGATCAGACTGAGGGCCCGGTCACGATCACCAGCATCAATGCGACCGCCCGCAACATTAAGCTGAACTCGTATGCCTTCTCCAGCGGCACGATCGGCTCGCTTTCCGGCACTGCGCTGATCAGCTTTTCCTCACTCGGCAACACGCTGACTCAGGAAGTCGGGCCGCTCGGCACGCTGCTCAATGGCGCCGGGCTCAAGCTGACCGCCGCCGGCCCGGACGAGGTTAAGGCAACGCTGAACCTGCTCGTCACGACGGGCTCGGCAACCTGGCGCGTCAGCAGGCAGAGCGGTGACAGGCTCAACATCCGGCTGGTCAGCAGCAGCGGGCTGCCGTCATCGCTGCTGGGGTCGATTCAGGACATCACCCTGCAGATCCCGAAGCTTCCCCTCGGCCTGACCATCGACAGCGTGCAGGTCACCACGGCGGGCGTGGTCGGGCACGTCACCGGCACCAACGTGCCCTTCGGCAACTGACCGCGCAATTCGCCCGAGCGCGCCCGGCTACTGCCGCGATACGCGCTAAAGTCTGCTTAACCGGGCGCTAGCACCATCGCCGGAGCGATTGAGCCAGCCATTCTCCGGCCAATGCCCGGCCGATGGTCGTAATGTTGTCACTTCTCAGCGGTATCGGTTGCCAGGGCGGTTTGTGGTGCAAATCAACATGGAGACGGGCGAAGAGAGCCCGGCACCCGTAGCAGTCGCAGGCCCGCTCATCGCCACCGCCAGCTGGCCCGTCCGGTCCGGTGCGATTCCTCCGCTCGCTGACCGCTTCAGCACCAGGCCCGAGACGGGCCCGGACCTCAGGATGGCGCTGGACCGCAGTCCGGTGGTCGCGCTGACGCCGCGATCGCGCCGGCTCGGGGCCGGATCGTCACATGACTGGCTGCGGGTGACCGGCAAGACGCAGCTGGCCGCGTATCACGCCGAGTCACAATGGCACGACCACGCGATTGACCTGCTGATCTGGATCGACGCGAGCAGCACCGCAGCCATTCTGTCCGGCTACGTAGCCGCTGCGAGGGCGCTGACCGGGACGCGGACGCCCGGCACTGCCGAGGCAGTCTCCGCGAGCCTGCTGGGCTGGCTCAGCGAGACCGACCATCGCTGGCTGGTCGTGCTCGACGATGTTCCCGACAGTGCTGTCCTGCAGGGACTGTGGCCCGCCGGCCCGGCCGGGCAGGTGGTGCTGACATCACCGAATGCACAGGCGATGGCGGGCCTGGCGGACGTGCTGACAATGGAGATCGGCCCGCTCAGCCGCCGGGAGGCGATGAGCTACCTGGTCGGCAGGCTGTCCTCAGATCCCGATCAGCGCCGCGGGGCAATTGACCTGCTCGAGGATCTGGACTGCCAGCCACTGGCCCTGGCGCAGGCAACGGCCGCCGTCGGCGGCTCGTGGATGACCTGCGCTGACTACCGCGAGCAGTATTTCCTGCGGTCGTCAGTCTTCAGCTCACCTGACGCAGCTCCGCTGCCAGCGGCCGGAGTGACCTGGACGCTGTGCGTCGACCAGGCCGATCAGCTGATGCCGGGCGGCGCCGCGCAGTCCTGCCTCGCCGTGGCGGCGCTCCTCGACGGGCACGGGGTGCCGGCCTTCGTGTTCGCGGCTCCGGCCGCCTGCGCCTACATCACCGGCAGTTCTGCCGCCACTCCCCAGGCGATGGAGCGTGCCAGGACGGCGCTGGCGGCGCTGGATCAGGCGGGGCTGATCAGCGTTGACGGCGGCGATCCGCCGGTCGTGCGGATGAATCCCATCCTGCAGCGCGCGGTACGGGCCGCGATGTCCGCCGAGATGCTGGAGCAGGCCGCGCATGCGGCCGCTGCCGCGCTGCTTGAGTCGTGGCCGTCCCCCGAGCCGGGGACCTGGCTCGGGCAGAGCCTCCGGGCGAGCGCGGCATGCGTGCGGCGGGCCACTGGCGGTCTGCTGTGGACGGGCGGGTGCCATCCCCTGCTGCTGCGGGCAGGCCAGAGCCTCGATGAGGCCTCGCTGACCGGGCCGGCGGTCGACTACTGGGCCGAGCTCACCGCCATCGGTGACCAGGTCTTCGGCCCCGGCCATCCGGAATCCATGGTCACCGTCGAACACCTGGCCGGCGCATTTGTCGCAGCCGGGCGGGTGGGCGAGGCCGTGGCCTGGTATCAGCGCGTGATGGCTGAGTGGGGCAAGGCTTACGGACCCGACCATCCCCGGACGCTGGCGGCCAGGGTCCGGCTGGGACGCGTGCTCGTGACGGCTGGGCTGTTCGACGAGGCCATCGCCGTCCTCACCGCGGCACTGAACGATGCCGAGCGCGCGTACGGGCCGGGCCATCCCGAGTGCGCCATCATCAGGGACGAGGTGGCGGCTGGCTACCGCGCGGCCGGCGAGCTTAATGAGGCCATCAGGCTGTACCGGCTTATCCTCGGCGACCGGGAGCGCAGCCTCGGCGCGCAGCACCCGGACACGATGGCGACGCGGCAGCTCCTGGCGGAGAGCTATCTGGCCGACGGCCGGGTCAAGGAGGCGTTCTCCCAGTTCAAGAAGGTCGTCGGTGACCGGCAGAAGAGCCAGGGCGCCGATCATCCGGACACGCTGCGCGCGCGGGGAGCCTTTGCGCTCGCATGTCACCAGGCCGGGAGGATGGCGCAGGCCGTTCAGCTGTGCGAGCAGGTGCACGCCGGATTCGTCCGTACAGTGGGGCCTGATAATCCGGATACGATCGCGGCCGCGCTTAGCCTCGGGCGGGTGTATTACGCGGTCGGCCGTCTCAGCGACGCGAACCGGATACTGCAGGACGCCGTCTCCAGCGGCGAGCGGGCGCTGGCCCCGGCCGATCCGATCACCAGGAACGCGCGGGAGAGCCTGGCCGCCATCGTCGGCGATCAGCCGGTCTGACCGCATTCCGCGGCATCGCATTCCCGCGGTTCCGGTACCGTAATGGCTTCTCACGGCCCTTTGCGGATTACGGGAGGACTGGCGATGGCAGTCACAGGCGGGAACGGCAGCGGACTGGCCGGCCAGGTGGCGCAACGCTGGCGGCTGATCGATCCGCTGCTGCCCGAGCCCGCGGCCGCACCGCCGGCTGGCGCCGGGCACCAGATCGCCGTTACGCTCGCCGGCCGGCAGGTGGCAAGGGGATGGTGCGAGCACTGGGCAGGCGCGCCGGACTCACTTGACCTGACCTGGGGAGCGGCGCGCCGGTTCGAGCTGACTCCGCAGATTCCCGGCCCGGACATCGAGGGCCCGCTCGACCAGCTGCTTGAGCGCTGGCGCGACCATCTCGCTGGCGAGGCGGGGACAGCCGACGGGGACAGCGCGGCTGTCGTTACCTGGCCGAGCCGCGACATCGGCGGTGTCATGGCCTTGCTCGGCCGCGGCTTCGCCCCGCTGGCGGTCATCGCAGCGCGGCAGACCCGCCGCGACAGTGACGCCGGGTCACCGCCCGCGGCTATGGCGCCGGGGATCAGCATCAGGCGTGCCGGGGCTGCGGATGCCGACGAGATTGTGCGCCTCGGCCTGGACGTCATCCGGTTCGATGCGCAGGTGAGCGGTGTCACTGAGCGGCCGGAAACGGCTGCCGCGCTCCGGCGCGAGATTGGCGGGCTCCTCGCAGACCCGGAGCCCTGGGTCTGGCTAGCCGAGCGGAGCGGCAGTGCCATCGGCATGCTTGCCGCCGAAAAGCCAGCTACCGCTCAGTGGATCGCCCCGCTGGCACGCGTGGCTCCGGTCGCGTATCTCCTGCTCATGGGTGTGTCTGCAGGCCGGCGCGGCTCGGGCGTAGGTGCAGCCATGGCCGCGCAGCTGCACCGCGAGGTCGAGTCAGCGGGCGTTGCGGTGACATTGCTTCATTACGGCCAGGTCAATCCGCTGTCTGCGCCGTTCTGGAGCCAGCAGGGGTACCGGCCGCTGTGGACCGTCTGGGAGGCGATGCCGGCCCTGGCCGTTCGCTAGCCTCCGGCTGCGTGGTCAGGTGGTCCTGCCGTCACGCCTGGCCTGAAACCAGGACCAGGCGTGACCGCAGCAGCAATGCTCAGGCGTGGCGCCCGCGGCCGGAACTCACCGCCTGCTCGGGGTCGCTCTCGCGCCGGATCTGGAAGAACGGCGACTGCGCGCCGAAGCGGGCGTAAAGCATCAGGACGAGCCCGACTGCAACGACGCCGATCAGAGACCAGTTCAGCGATGCGCCCTCGCCCATCACCGACTTCACGAACATCCAGACCAGGAAGCCTGCCGCGCCCAGCGGGAGCGCGCCGAGGATGATGAAGTTCCACACGCTGCCCACGACGCGGCGCCGGTAATACACGATGGTGGCGATCGCGGTGAGGATGTAAAAGACGGCGAACAGCAGCCCGGTCACGTCGACCACGTCGGAGAACGCGTTCTGCACGGTGGTAGCCAGCAGGTAGACCCAGGTGAGGGCGATGATGAGAACCCCGACGACGATGCTGGCAGCGACCGGCGTCTTGTAGCGCCGGGAGACGTTGCTCAGGAAGGCAGGCAGCGCACGATAGCTCGCCATGCCGTAGACCATGCGGGCCGTGAGCACGATGCCGGTGCCCGTTGTCGCGATCACCGACAGGGCCAGCGCCAGCGCCATGACCTTAGCCCAGCTGCCTCCGCCCAGCGCATTGGCAACGTAGACGAGGATGTCATCCGAGTTGCTCGATAGGTTCTTCGGCGACACAGTTCCCTGCAGCCCGACGGTCGCGAGCGTGTAGATGATCGCGAGCAGACCGACGGCCAGCATGGCCGCCCGGCCAGGGTTGACGCGCCGGTGCTTCACTTCCTCGTTGACGTACACCGTGCCGTCCCAGCCGGTGAACATAAAGACAGCGATGAGGAACCCGGCCACCGCGTCGCCCTTGCCGCCGATGCCGCTGACGCTCAGCCAGCCGCTGCTGAATGACACGGTGCCCGGGTGGTGGTTGATGACGGCGATCAGGCCGACGATCGCGAATCCGATGAGGATCGCGTACTCAACCACGGCCATGCCGACCTGAGTGCGCGCAGTGATCTTGATGCCGACGACCGCGATGATGAGCATGATCACGCCGACGCCGGTGCCGATGCCGATGTTCGCCCACGTGCTCGTGGAGTTGGAGCCGAAGACAGCCAGCACCGACGGGCCGAGTACCTCAACGCCGCTCACTGTCGCGATAATGTACGCCGCGATCATCAGCCAGCCGGTAATGAAACCCAGGTAAGGGCTGATAGCGCGGCCGACCCACTCGAACGACGCTCCGCAGTTGGCGTTCCACAGGTTGAGCCGCCGGTACGCATTAGCAATGATGAGCATCGGGATGGCAGTGATGATGATGATCGGCCCGCTGCCATAGGCGACGGCAGCGGCAAGGAACGGCATCGTCAGTGCTATCGACGCTGCCGGCGCCGATGATGCCATCCCGATGACGGTGTCCTGGGCAACGCCGATGGCATCCGGCTCAAGCCGGGCTGCCGGTGCTGTCGAGGCCCCCGCCAGTGCAGCGGATTGGTCTGTCATCTGAATGCTCCTCTCGCACGGAGGGGGACCTATTCGCCTGCTGTCGGCCCGCACGCGTGCGCTGTCAGGAAAGGTGAGCTATTAGCCGCTTGCGCGATCATAGCGGCCAATTGCTGATCTTCGACAGATCATCGGTGAACTTCAGGTGCGACATCCTATATCGGCCTATCTCGACCTGTGCGGGTATCGGCTGCGGACCAGAGCCGCATTGCAAATCCCGAGGTCAGCCCAGGTGGCCCGGGGCGGTACGGGCCCCGCTTGACGGCTGCGCGACAGGCTGCCGCCGGCCCGGCCGCCGGTGAATGGCGCCCCGTTAACCGGGCCGTAACTTGCCCCGGTGCGCACGCCCGCGCCAGGGTGGGATTCCGTCCGTCGTTGCCACTGCCGTTTCTCTGGAGGCCGCCCCATGACTGAGCCGCAGGTGCTGCCGTTCCGGCCGTCGGCCGGGCAGTTCGCCTGGACGTTCGGCGGAGCTGCGCCCGTCGCGCGGATCGCGCCGGGGACCATCCTGGAACTGTGGACCGAGGACTGCTTCGCGGGCCGGGTCCGCGGGCCCGGCGACCTTGTCTCGCGGGTCTGCGAATTTCCGTACCTCAATCCGCAGACCGGGCCGTTTTACGTCGATGGCGCCGAGCCGGGCGACACGCTGGCGGTGCATTTCATCTCGGTAGAACCTGCCAGGGACTGGGCGGCCTCAACAACCGTGCCGCTATTCGGCGCGCTAACTTCCACGCATCTGACAGCCACGCTTCAGGATCCGCTGCCGGAGGTCGTCTGGATCTGGGAGCTGGACCGGTCTGCGCGCCTGTGCCGGTTCACGGCGCGGGACAGCGATATCACGGCCGACCTGCCGATGAATCCCATGCACGGCACGGTAGGCGTGGCTCCGGCGAACCTTGAAGTCCGGTCGGCACTGGTGCCAGACGCATTCGGCGGCAACATGGACACTCCGGAGATGCAGTCGGGAGTGACCTGCTACCTCGGCGTGAACGTGCCCGGAGCGCTGCTGTCCATCGGGGACGGCCATGCCCGCCAGGGTGAGGGCGAGACGTGCGGCGTCGCGGTCGAGTGCGCGATGGACACGGTCGTGGTGGTCGATCTGCTCAAGGACCTGCCGACGCCGTGGCCGCGGCTGGAATCAGACACGCACATCATGTCGGCCGGATCAGCCCGGCCACTGGAGGACGCGTTCCGGGTGGCCCAGCTTGACCTGGTGCAGTGGGTGACCGCCCACTCCGGGCTGTCCCCGCTGGACGCCTACCAGTTCCTGAGCCAGGCCGTTGAGGCTCCGCTGGCCAACGTAGTCGACACCAACTACACCTCCGTGGCCAAGATCCGCAAGGACTGGCTGCCGGGGAATGCGAGGCCGGTCATGCGCGGGATGCATGACCACCTCAGCGAAGTGGCGCGTCGCTACCGCGGCTAGCCCGGGACGCCGGGAAGAGCGCGGATGCCCGCCGCGTGCCGGCGCGCAAGCTCGCGGTAGATCTCCGGATTCGTGTCAACCCACTCCCTCGCCCTGCCGCTCACCTCGCGGGCGACCCTGGCCGGAGTGCCGACGGCCAGCATCCCGTCCGGAACCGTCATGCCCGGCGGAACCGTGGACCCGGCCGCGACCAGCGCCCGGCTGCCGATGACCGCGCCGTCGAGGACCGTCGCGCCGTTGCCGATGAGGGCCTCGGTGCCGATGACGGCGCCGTGCACGACGCACAGGTGGCCAATGGTGGCGCCCTCGCCGACCTCGGTCACCGGGTCGTCGCCGCCATGCAGGACCGAGCCATCCTGAACGTTGGCGCCGCGGCGGACGATGATCGGCCCGAAGTCAGCACGCAGGACGGCCCCGTACCAGACAGAGGCCTCGTCCTCGACCCGGACGTCGCCGATCAGAGTCGCTGTCGGAGCGATCCAGGCGGTGGAGCTGACAGTCGGCTCACAGCCCTCGAAGGCAAACAGTGGCATCCGGCAATGATCGCAGGCACGTTACGGGGAGCGGACAGTAGCCTGACATCAGCCGACGTCCGCGCAGATGAGCTGGAAGGTCCTATGACCAGACCGGGGGATCAGGCCCGGCAGGCAGCAGCTGCCCCCGGTCAGCCCGAGCCCGACATAAGCTGGCTGCGCCCGTCACCCCGGCTGCTTCGCGCACGCCGCATCGAGGCCGCCGCCGTGACGGTGCCGCTGGCGCTTATCGGCGGTCTGGTCGGCCAGGTGATCTCGGCCGGCGCGGGGATCGGCATCGCGGCTGCTGTGCTTCTGGCCGGGCTCGTCGCGGAGCGCTTCCTCGCGCGCAGGGTGGCGGCCTGGGGATATGCCGAGCGCAGGGAAGACCTGATGATCCGCCGGGGTGTGCTGATCCGTCGCCTGTCGGTGATCCCCTATGGCCGGATGCAGTTCATTGACGTCACCGCCGGCCCGGTGGAGCGCAGCATGGGCCTGGCCACCGTGCGCATGCACACCGCAGCGGCGGCGAGCGACGCCCGCATTCCTGGCCTCGACACCGCAGCGGCGGCAGTTCTCAGGGATCAGCTCGCGGCGCTCGGCGAGGCGCAGGCAGCCGGCCTGTGACGACGCCTTTCCCGGACGCACCGCCCCTGACGGAGGGGGCCGCCTGGCACCGGCTGCATCCGCTGTCGCCATTCGTGCGGGCCGGCCGCCAGATGATGAGCCTTGTCATCGTGCTGTTTGCCCTGGCCGTCCTGAACGAGCGGCAGGCGCGCGGCGATGTGGTGATCGACGCGGTAGTGATCGGGATCGCACTCGCTGGCGGGTTCATCAGCTGGCTGGTTACGCGCTGGCAGATCGCCGGCGATGTGCTCCGCGTCGAGACCGGGCTGCTGCGCCGCGACTCCCGCCGGATACCGCTGTCGCAGGTACAGGCAGTGGACGTCAGCCAGAGCGGATTCGCCCGCGTCCTCGGACTTGCCGAGCTGCAGCTGCGGGTTGCGGGCGGCGACTCCGAGCGTGGCGGCAGCCTGGCCTGCCTTCGCGTGGCGGAGGCGGAGGAGCTGCGCCGGCAGCTGCTTGCACTGGCGGGCGCGGCGCGCCGTCCTGCGAGGGCTGCGGAAGCAGGAGTCGCGCAGGCTGCGGAGCCAGGCGCAGCCGAGGGCACCGCGCCTGCCGGGGGCTCGGCGCCGACTGCGGCGCCGACTGCGGCTGCGCCTGGGCCGCTCGCTGCCGGCCCGCCGTCTGCGGACTCTGCCGGGTCGCTGGCCGGTGATGTCAGGGAGGCGGCGGCGCCGGGAAGGCAGCTGTTCCGGGTACGGGCGGGTCGTCTCCCCGCCGCCATCGTGCTCACCGCCTCGGGTGTGCGGGCCCTGGTCATCGCTGCCGCCGCCGGCCTGACCGTGCAGCTCACCGGTTCGCCGGGGGTGCTGGGTCCCTTTCTGCCCGTCGTTCTCGGCGTTGTGCTCGCGCTCTGGCGCCAGTTCAACGGCGAGTACGCCACGACGATCGTGGCGGCACCGGACGGCATCCGGCTGAGTTCCGGTCTGATTCAGCGGACCGCCGAGACCATCAGGCCCGGCCGGATCCAGGCGGTCAGGCTGGTGGAACCGCTAGCCTGGCGGCCGTTCGGCTGGTGCCGGCTTGAGGTGGACGTTGCCGGCGCCCGGCAGCGTCACGAGAACCAGGCCGAGGGCCAGCGGCTGCGCGCGCTCATTCCGGTCGGCTCGCGCGCCGAGGCCGACGAGATGCTGGCGGAGCTCCTGTCCTGCCGCCCGGTGCCGGACCGGCGGCCGCCCCGCCGGGTCATCTGGAAGGCGCCGCTGGGCTATCACTTCCTCGGCTGGAGCGGGGATGAGCGCTACGTCGTCGCCTCTCGCGGCCGGGTGTCCCGGCAGACGACGTGGGTCCCCCTGGAGAAGATGCAGAGCGTTCGCTGGGTCCAGGGACCCTGGCAGCGGCGGCTCGGCCTCGCGACGGTGCGGCTGGACGTGGCCGGCAAGCGGGTCAGCGCGAAGGTCTCCGACCGCGATGCCGCCGAGGCTCTGGAGATTCTCGGCCGGCTGCCTGACCTCGCCCGGGCGGCGCGGGCGCGCGCGAGCTAGACCGACAAGCCAGAGTGCGAGCTCGCCCGGACGCCTCCGCGGCTCTGCGTCATGGCTGCAGCACGGCGAACGCGATCACATTGCTGAGGTAGTGACCGGTCGCCGGATCGAACGTGCCGCCACAGGTGATGAGCCTGAGCTGAGCGTTGGGAACGGGACCGTAGATATCGGCGGTGGGGAACTTCGACTTCAGGTAGGTGCGGACGGCGGTCACCTTGAACACGGCAAGCGAGCCGCGGCCGCGCTGCACGTACACCAGGTTGCCTGGCCGCAGGTCACGCAGGCGGAAGAAGATTCCGGGCCCGATGTAGGAGTCAATGTGCCCGGCGATGACAGCCGAGCCGGGCTCGCCGGGCCGCGGGCTGCCGGTGAACCAGCCGGCGACCGACGTGCTGGCCGGCACCTGCAGCGTTCCGGCGGAGGTCACGCCGAGCTTGATGAGACGCGTCTTTACCCCGATCGCGGGAATGACCAGGCCGGTAGGCCGCGGCACAGTCTCAGGCTGCGCCGGCGGGACGGCCGCGACCTTCCCGGCGGGGATGGGCACAAGTGAGGGCGCCCCGGTCGGATTAACCGCGGGCCGCCCGGTGTGGCTGGCCCGGGCGAGACCGGCCGCGGCCCCGCACACGATGAGGACGCCGACAAGGACGGCCGCCACTGCCCATGGCCGGCGGATCAGCCGGATGGGCGAGGCGTGGCGGCCGTCCCTGTTCGGGCGCTGCTCTATCGGAGAATCAGCGGGCATGCAGTGCAGGCCGCCGCCGGCGCGTTACCAGAAGCAGGCCGCCTGCGGCGAAGAACAGCCCGGCGAGACCTGCGGCAGCCCATGGCAGCAGCGCTGCGCCGGGACGTGGCGCCGTCCCGCCGAACCCGGTCTGCGGAGCGCCCGCCGGGTCGACCTTGCTGCCCTCAGCGTCCATCAGATCGTCGATCGCCAGTTTTCCGTGCTCGTCCAGGATGACGAGGGTGTGCAGCGAGCCGGCCGTCAGGCTGACCGATGCCGTGGCCTTCTCGCTGCTCCCGGTCACGTGAACGGTCCAGGTACCCGGGTTGACCGCGACGTAGGACGTCACGCTGGCGAACTTCAGGTTCGTTGCCAGCGCGGCCGAGCCTGCCGTGACGGTCACGACGTCCTGGTCCATGGACGCCTGGATGACCCGGACCAGGGACTTGCCCGGCGGGGTGGTCAGCCGGTCGGGGATCACCTGCAGCCGCAGTCCGGATGCTGGCCCGACCCCGGCGACGGTGTAGGCGTGGCCGGAGTGGATGTCCACTGCCGTGGACAGCACCGGCTTGGTGCTGGCGGCGGCTCCGGCTGCGCGCATCGCCACCGTGTAGTCGCCGGCTGCCACCTGCTCGAACGGCGAGACGGTGCCGTAACTGACGTGCCTGAGGACGATCATGGCGTTGGAGTTGCCGAACGAGTACAGGTAGACGTAAACTGCCGGGGTGTTAGGCGACAGGTGCGCGAGCCTGATCCAGCCGACGCCGGTCGAGGCGGAGGCAGACGGGGCGGCGACCGCAAGCTGGCTCATGGTCAGGCCGACAGCAGCGATAGTGCCGGCTGCCGCGACCCGCGCCAGCCTGCTGAGGAAGGTTGCTTTTCTCATCTGGAGTCCCTTTCAGAGCAGGGAGTGGGTAGGTGGCCGGGTCTCACGGCGAAACCCCGGCGCCGAGCAGCCCGGTTGGGCTGGGGGCAGTGAAGGTGATCTGGACTACAGTCGTGCGGCCGTGCTGGTGCTGAGAGATATCCGGCCGCAGCGGAGGCCGCTGCGCCCGCAGGAATCCGAGTAGCTGACTGAGGTAGCCCGCTGTCGGAGCGGTGACTGTCAGCTCGCGGAACGGAACGCCCGGCGCGGCACCAGGGCCCGCATCCCCGAAACTGACGATCTGGACCCCGAGCTTGTGCGTCAGGGCCGCGAGGGTGATGAGGAGCCGTGAGTCGACGCGGCCGGCTGTCAGCTGCGCAAGAGCAGGCGCCGGAGCGCGGATGGCCTTGTTGCCTGCGAGCTCGCTGCCTGCCTGCTTGCGAGCCGCCAGGTCGGCACGCAGGGCGGGCAGGTAGGCGACGGCGCCGCCGACCGCGGTGACGCGGACCTGGACCAGGTTCCCGCTACCGCCGAAACTGGCGATGACGAGGGGTGCGTAGACGGTTGCCAGCCGGGGGCCGAGCTGGCTGCGGACTGTTGCTGTGGCTACGACGATGCCCGAGCCGAGCGGATCACCGGAGGAGGAACTGATCGGGGACAGGCTCGCGGCCGGGAACCCGTCCTGCTGAAGCGCGTCGCACATGAGCTGATCGCACGAGACGATCACGCCGTGATCAACCTGCCCGGCGACCCAGGCGGCTGCCTGCTGCCGGCTGGCCTCGGCGGCCGCCAGTGCCGCGGAGCTGCCCGGATTCGCCGGGCCCGCCGAGCTGGCCGACGGATCGGCCGGGGCTGATGACTGCGTGGCGGGCGTTCGTCCTGCCGTCTCTCCCTGGCTCTTGCCGACGACGACGGCGGCCGTCAGCGCGCCCGCCACAACGAGAACGGCCGCGGCCGCCTCGGCCAGGCCGCGGTACCGCCGTGCCCGCCCCGTACGGCCGCGCCGCGCAGGAACGACATGGCGCTGAATCCACAGCCGGAGCGTTGTCGCAATCACCGTCGCCCATGACGGTTCCGGCGGCGGACGGCTGTCGTTCGTCAAACCTAGCCACCCCCAGACCGCGTTAGAAATAAGACGCGGTCCTAACCGCGCTAGTTCACCACATCACGGGCAGTAGTTGTAGCGAAACGTGATATTTATGGCATGGTTCTCAGCATCTGGGCGGCAGCGGGCTCTTTGCAACATGAAACGTGCACATTGCCGCGGTGCCCGATTGCGGCGATCCGGCCGCGGACGCGCGTCCGTTCTCGAGGCTGGCGCCGGCCGGGTATCGGGTCCTGATCTCCTCTACACCATGCTCTTGACGGCGATCTGGCACAGGTCCGGCAGCCTGGCCTCAGCTGCGCGTGCGGCGATCTGCACGCCGGCCCAGGCCAGCGCGACGCCGTAGGCGGCGGAGCAGACGATCAGAGCCGGTGCCCGGACTGCGGCAGGGGCGGTGCCGGTGAACGCGGCCACCACTATGACCGGAGTGGCCGCGACGGCAACGCCGCCCACGCTGGCGAGGATCCCGCCGAAGGTGTAGGCCCCGTAGCCCTGCGCAGCCTGGCGCATGGGGCTACCGGCTCGCTTGGACATCGGATAGGCAAGGGTGACCGTGAGGATGTTGCTCAGTCCCAGTGCCGCGCCAAGCCCGGCCAATGCCACCGCTGCGGCCGCGACGCCCAGCGCCGGAGCCCTGACCGCGGCCGCCAGACCGAAGCAGATCGCGACAAGCAGCGGTGCCGCGATCACGCCGAGCGCGATGTTCTGGCCGGAGAAGTAGGCCCGCAAAGAGCGGCGGCTGGTCAGCGCGAGCGCCTCGGTGACGAACGGCGGGCCAGTCAGGCCGACCGAGTTGGCGTGGAAGTACCCGACGAAGCCGGCGCCGACGACGGCGCTGCCGATTACGACGGCGGGATGCTTGTGCTGGCCGGCGGTCCCCAGGATGGTGCTGGCCGACACGACCACCATGATGACCGCGGTCATGGCCCAGTAGACCAGCATCGTGGGCTCGCGGCGCTGGTAGATCCAGAACCGGGCTGCCACCGCGCCCCGCAGCCCGTAGCGGGCCAGCGGCAGCGCAGTGCCGCGCAGCTGCGATGACCCGCTCGAGGTGTCGGCGGTGACCAGGGCGCGGCTCAGGGACCGTATCCACAGCCAGCCCAGCACGATGATGACGGCGGCCAGCAGCCCCAGCCGCGCCAGGGCGGTGCCGGGATGGCCGTCCGAGGCGTCCTGGATCGCGTGCGCGGCCAGGCCCGGCGGGAGCCAGCGCATCCACGCGTCGACGCCGGCGAAGCTCGCCGCGGTGATCCCGCCCTGGGTCGCTGCCCTGGGTATCACCTGGCCCAGCAACTCGATCACGGCGAAGATGGGGATGAACAGGAAGACCGCCAGGTCCTTGCCGCGGCGTGAGCGCAGCAGCCTGGCCATGCTGGTAGTCACCAGCCGGGCCAGCGTGATGCAGAACAGAACCTGCAGTACCACCGCGACCACTGCGACCAGCAGGCCAAGCGCGCCGTGGGCCAGGCCGACCGTCACCCCCAGCAGGCCGATCAGGTTGGCCAGCGGCCAGGCCCCGGCAGCAGATGCGGCCAGCAGCCCGACCGCGAGCGGGCGGGTCCGCAGCGGGTACAGCGACACCGTGGCCGGGTCGAGTGTGCCGTCCAGGCCGAACGCGAAAACCGGCAGGACAAGCCAGCCGAGCGCGAATGCGCTGAAGATGACCGTGGTCAGGTCCACCGACGCGCTCAGGTCGCGGAACTGGCTCAGGACAAAGAACGTGCCGACCGCCACCACGAAGGCAAAGAACACGCTCAGGATGAACGAGGTCTGGGCAGCGGTGGACGAGCGGAGCGCGTTGAGCAGCAGCCGCAGCTTCAGCTGGACGAGGAGCCGAGCCATGACAGCACCTCCTCATCACTCGCCCGCGGGCCGACCAGGTCGATGAACGCACGCTGCAGGGTCTTGCCGCCGCGCACCTCCTCGGTTGTTCCGCTGGCCACGATCTTGCCCTGATCGATGATGGACACGTGGTCGCAGAGCTGCTCGACCAGCTCCATCACGTGGCTGGAGAACAGGACGGTCGAACCCGAGCCGGCCAGGCGCGTCAGCAGCCGGCGGATCACATCCGCCGAGATCGGATCGACGCCCTCCAGCGGCTCGTCCAGGAACAGCACCGGCGGGTTATGGATTAGCGCGCAGCCGAGCGCGGCCTTCTTGCGCATGCCGGTGGAATAGTCGGCGACTAGCCGCTTGGCATCAGCGGCCAGGTCCAGCACTTCCAGCAGCTGCCCGGCCCGCGACCGTGCCTCGGCGGCAGGGAGGCCGCGCAGCCGCCCGGCGTATTCCAGCATTTCCGCACCGCTCAGCCGCTCGAACAGCCTGGCCTCGGCCGTTACCACCCCGATTACTGCCTTGGCGGCAACCGGGTCCGCCCACACATCCAGCCCGTTGATCATGACCTGGCCGGCGTCCGGGCGCAGGAGGCCGGTCATCATGGACAGGGACGTGGTTTTCCCGGCCCCGTTCGGCCCGACCAGCCCGGCAAGCGAGCCTGCGGCGATCTCCAGATCGACCCCGGCCACCGCTTCCTTCTGACCGAAACTCTTGCGCAGCCCGCGCACCTCGATGGCTGGCTTACTCATCGCTGTCTCCTTGCCCCGCGTACTGCTACCGTTCGGACTTCTTTTCCGCTGTCTCTTCGGCCAGCCCGCCGAACAGCTGGGCGTAGTCGTAGGCCGCCTCGGGTGTCGCGCGCACCGCGGCGTCAATCATCTTGGCGTCCTCGCCGACCAGAATCCGCCAGGAACCTGAGCGAACCCCGTCCAGGATGATGGTCGCCGCCTGCGCCGCGCTGAGCGGCGCCTTGTCCCGGAAGTCCGTGCTGGCCTGGGCGAGCATACGGCGCAGGTCATCGGCGGACGCGCCGTCGGGCAGCACGCCCGCCGCGATCAGGCCGGCCTGCGCGTCGGGGGAGATGAGGTCGGCCAGCTGGGCGTCGGTCATAGCCTCAGGTTCGGGCAGGCCGCGGGCCCGGAGGCTGTTGGCTACGATGTCGGTGCCCACGTGCCCCGGCATCACGACGGCGACCCGGACACCGGGCGCATTTGTGCGCAGGTCTTCGATGAGCGCCTCGGAGAACCCCTTGATGGCGAACTTGGCCGTCGCATAGGCAGTGTTCGGCGCGCCCGGGCCGAGCGCCGCCCAGAATCCGTTCACACTGCTGGTGTTAACCAGGATGCCGTCGCCGCTGGCGATCAGGAGCGGCAGGAACGCGCGGGCGCAGTAATACACGCCTTGCCAGTCGACGGCAAAGGTGCGCTCCCACTCCTCCCGGCTGTCGGTGACGAAGCTGCCGCCGCCGCCGATGCCGGCATTGCTGAAGACCACGTCGACGTGCTCGCGGGCGTGCCTCTCAAGCAGCTCGTCGCGGAACCGCAGGACCTGCGCCTCGTCGGAGACGTCGCAGGCATGGGCGGTGACCCGCACGGACGCCGCGGCGCCTGACTGCGCCACGGCCGCGGTGTGTCCGACGGCATCCTCGTGCCAGTCGCACGCCGCGACTGAGCATCCCTGGGCCGCGAGCTGGATGACGAGCTCACGGCCCATCCCCGAGCCACCGCCCGTCACTACTGCGAGCTTCCCCGCAAACGAATCCACGGTGGCTCCCTCGGCTGGCTCGGGGCGGACGTCGTCGCTCATTTAAAATTGATATCACTATGCTAGACTGCTGGTATCAGGTGCGTCAAGCGAGATAAGGCAGTGAGTGATCGCAAGGGCGTGCTGCTGCGGCTGGACCCAGCCGTGCACGACGCCCTGGCCAGATGGGCCAGCGAAGAACAGCGCAGCACCAACGCGCAGATCGAGTACCTGCTGCGCCGGGCACTGGCCGGCTCCGGCCGGCTGCCCGGCCATGCCGGCCAGATGGCGCCCCGCGGGCGGCCGCGAGCCAGCAGCCCGCCTGAGACCACCTGACCGGCGCGCGACTATGACCGGTCCGGGCGCCCACGTTGATTTCACCGGAGGTGATGCGGCTGACCCAGATTTGGCTAAGGCGTCCAGCGGTCGAAGATCAGCCGTCGGAAACAGTAGCCGATGATGAAGGCGACCATGCCGATCAGGATGCCGCCACCGAGGGAGAACAGGGTCGGGCCGCCGGTCGCATAAGAGATCGCGATCCAGATCGCAGCGCAGATAACCGCAGAAACAAGAGCGCCGCCAAAGCTCGTTCGCAAGAACTGGCGAAGACCGCCCGGAGAGCCAGATAGCGGAGGGATGACGTTGCCAGCCGGTGCGTGCATGAGATGCCTCAGTTCTTCTCGCTGACCCACGAGCATCCCTGGGCGGTCAGCGACAGCCGGGCCTCGGTGTCCGTCAGTAACGATACGCTTGTAGCAGAAAACTAGCAAATCATTTCTAGAATCGAGTAGCAAGTTATGTCAGCCGGAAGGCGCGGGCGCCCTTTGATCCCGGCGCGGCAGGTCCGGGCGTTCGAGTTGACTTCCAGCCCGTACGGGGAGCAAGGATCGAGTTAGTCCGTCTGCCGGAGGTGTGACGATGTCATCAGCTAGCGCGGGAAGGCTGGACGAGGCCTACGAGCGGCTGCACGCGACGGGGCCGGAGTTCGATGGTTATCTGTCCAACCACGGCCCGATGGCAGCCGAGGCGATGGTCCGACACGGCCATAGCGACCTGGTGGACTCCTGGCTCGATAGTTACATGCGCCGCCTGGAGGAGTTCCCGCGCGGGCTGAGCCCGATCGGGTCTGACTGGCAGGAGGCGCTTGGCGATCTGCGCAGGGTCGCCGACTGGACCGCATTCTTCAGCGCGGATGTCGGCGAGCGGCCGTGGCGGGAGGTGCTCAATGCCTGGTGGCCGCGACTGCTGCCGGGAGTGGTGGCCGCCGCTACGCACGGGGTCATCCGGGTCGGTCATGCCGTCCGTGCCCTGCTGGCGGACGGCGATGACCCGAGCCACCTGGCCGAGCTGGCGCACGGGCTAGCCTACTGGGCTGCCCGCTGGCAGACGCTGCCCGGCGGGCATGCCCGCGCGTCCGCTGCGGCAGCAACCGGCCGGGCGCGCGCCGCCACGCCGCTGGCCTCCCTGGCCGCAATGCCCCGCATCGCCGAGCAGACGGGCGGCATCGGTGACCGGCTGGCCAGGCTCGGCGCGCTACCTGCCTGGCCGGCCGCGCTCGCCGGCTTCAGCGTCCCGGCGGCACCAGAACAGATCCGCGCGATGCTGGCCGAGCTGGTCGATGCCGCGACCGTCCGGTACCTGCTCTACGGTCACGGCAACGGCGTCATGCTCGTGCACTCGGCGACCGCGCCTAGCGCTGTGCTCAGGACTCTGCCCGCGCTAGAGGAGCGGTTGTGGGCGCCGAGCCTGTCAGCGTCCTGGGCCGCTAGCAGCGCGCTGACTGCTGTCTACGCTCCCGCCGAGCCCGCGCCCCGGGGTCAGCTGCCAGAACCGCCTGGCCGGCAATCCCCCGAGGAGACAGCAAGGGAGGTCTTCGCGAGGGCAGTCGAACACGGCGACGCGCATGTGATCAAGTTCGCCGACACCGCCGTGGATGTCTTCGCGCGTACCGGCAATCCCGACGCCATTTCCGCAGCGCTCCGCGCAGCGGAGCTCATTGAACCCTAAAGGGCGCCACAGCATCAGTTCGGCCCGCAGGGAAGCTGGTCCCACTCGTGCGGACCGACGCGGCCGCTGCATCCACGTGGGCGGCCCGAGGGCCCCGGGGCGGCGCGGCGCGAAAACTTCAGCACGTCAGCGCAGACGGCCGCGCAATGCCGCTGTCAGCCGGACACGACGATGCGGCCCACGACGGTTGGCGCCGGCGGAGGTACAGATACGACCGCAGGTTAACGGCCAGATGCGCACGTCATGGCCCGGCTCGGCTGCCATACTCGCAGTCCCGCCGGTGTAGCTCAGTTGGCAGAGGCCGCATCCAAGTGCGGGATTCCCTAGGGTCAGGAAAGATCAGCCGTCTGAGGTGTAAGTTCCCAGGCCCGCGAGGTATGTGGCGAGCAGCCGGCGGCATGTCGCATCCCAGCCTGGATCGGATCGCCGTGGCTGGGCGAGCATCGCT
>Ga0302326_10009476_pt1 | contig 21268 bp, 21 predicted proteins | sample Palsa_T0_3_FD_202264 | JGI IMG/M metagenome (GOLD analysis project Ga0302326, IMG submission 202264) | Peat permafrost microbial communities from Stordalen Mire near Abisko, Sweden - Palsa_T0_3 | ecosystem: Environmental > Terrestrial > Soil > Palsa > Peat permafrost | place: Sweden: Abisko... | reverse complement strand
ATGAGGCCGGTGAGCCGGCTCCCTGAGTCGGCAGGGGAAACGAAGTTGGCTCCAGGGTACCGGTCGGCCTGTCTGTCGGAACGCGGTCGGCGCGCCTGGCGCCGGTCCAGTCCCGTCCCGATAGTTGGTAAAAACACCAAAGTACGCAGCGTTTAGGGGCGAGGTTCGCGCCACATTGGCCACACCCGGGGGCCGCCGCCCGGTAGGTCGAGGATTTCGGTTACCTCGAAGCCCAGGCGGCGGTAGAACGCCAGGTTTTCCTCTTTCGAGGACTCGAGATAGGCCGGGACAAAGTCCCGATCGCAGCGCTCGAGCACCGGTGCCAATAACGCCGAGCCGATCCCCTGGTGCCGCCGAGCTGGTTCGGTGCCCACCACGGCCAGGTACCAATGGTCCTGTTGCGGATGGACCTTTTCGATCGCGGCCACGCACTGGACGGCGACGGGGAGGCGGCCCCGGAGCGTCCACACCAAGCGGGGGACCGCTCGCAGCAGGTTGGCCGCGGGCATGCGCCACCCGCCCGGCCGAGCCCACATCGCCCCACCGGCCACGTCGTGCGTCGTGTACACCTCGTCATGCGGTAGGTACAGCCGGCTCAGCTCCATGGCGAACAACTGCGGCAGCCGCCGGGCCCGGGCGCGGTCAGCCGGCAACAGCCACCGCATCACCGGATCGTCGGCAAACGCCCGGGCCAACACCGCGCCCAGCAGGCGGGCATCGTCGGCATTGGCCTTGCGGACGGTCACGCTCATAAGGGGTGACAGTTTGCCCGGCGAAGTCGCCGACCTGTGGTCCGCGGAGGCCGGTTACCGGGTGCGGGAGCGGGTGATGCGGTGGTGCAAGCGGTTCTTTTCCGACGGCCACGCCATGGCCAGTAGGAGCAGCCCGAGGCCTACCATCCCGACGGCGATGGCCAGGGAATGGCGGGAGTTGGTCCCGGTGGCGCTGAGCGACGAGCCGCTGGAGGTAGAAGTGGACGACGTGGCACCCGACGAACCGGCGGTCACGGTGAGGGCCGCCGTCGCCTGGTCGATCTGGGAGGAGTCGCTCACCAGGACGAGGTAGAAGCCCGCCGCCGTGGTGCTCGGGATAAGCAGCGTCGCTTGGAAGGCGCCGGTGGCGTCGGTGTTGGCCGTGCCCAGGCTGACCGGTGCCAGCGTCGTGCTCGTGGTGGTAGTAGGCGCCACGGTCGTGCTGGTCGTCGTGGGCGCCACGGTGGAACTCGTGGTGGTGGCGGTGGCATGGGCGATGGCCGCGGCGACGCTGCTGCTGGTGGTGGTGGCTCCCGCCACGGTCGTCGTGGTGGTGGTGGTGCCAGTGCTGGCCGGGGCGGGCTGCAACTGGACGCTGAGGGTGGCCGACAGGTCGAAGCCGCTACCGCTCAGCGCCACGCTTCCCCCTGCCGCCACCGACGACGAGGCCAGGGTGATCGACGGCCCCGGTGTCGTCGTCGCAGTGGTCGTCGTAGCAGGAACGGTCGAGGTGGTGGTCGATGTGGATGTGGAGGTGGTGGTCGACGTGGTGGTCGTCGTCGGGACCGTCGTGGTGGTGGTCGAGGTCGAAGTGGTGGTCGTGGACGGCGTCGACGTCGTTGTGGTCGCGCCCGTCGTGGTCGTTGTCGGGACCGTGGTAGACGTGGTGGTCGTCGTCCCGCCGCCCAACGTCGTGGTGGTCGTGCCACCCCCGACGGTCGTTGTGGTCGTTGCCGGCACGGTGGTACTCGTCGTCGTAGTGGCGGGCGTGCTGGTGGTCGTGGTCGTTCCCCCTGTGCCGGGCGACGGGAGGACCATCTGCATATAGATGTCACTGGTATTGATCGAGGTGTCGTTGGTAGTGACCTTCAGCTGACACACCGAAGAGACCATGCCGGGCGCGTCGGGAGGCGTTGCCTGGCCTGGCGCAAGGCAGGTGAACAGCTCCTGTGGACTGATGCCGTCGAAGGGGTAGAAGCCCGACTGAGGGTCGTAGGCGGGGAAGGTAGCGTCGCCGCTGGAGTCGGTCTCCACCTGAGCCTGCTCGGTCACTTGGTCGCAATCGATGGTCGGGTCGTACCCGGGCGTCGTGGGCGCATTCCCGTCGCACTGGAGCGGGACGACGAGGGTCTTGGCGGGGAACCCGGTGACCTGGACTGTGAATGATCCAGGGTTCCCGCCAAATGGATTGGTCTGGCCGGCGGCGATGGTGGGCACGTCAAACGGCCCCGGCGGGGGCGGCTGGACGAAGGCACTCCCAGGGGTACTGGCGGGCGAGAGGCCCGCGGCGAGCGCACTCGGCGCTCCCAGGAACGTCACCAGTGCCGCGGCGCCGACGGCCACCAGCGTCCGGAATCGGGCGCCGACGAACGGGACGCGTTTCGGAAGGGCCATGACCCGTTGGACCGTATCCGAGTGATCGGTGGCTAAAAGAGCCCCCAGCGCACCTTGGGCCTTCGTTCGCATTTTGTTCGCATTTTGTTCGTTCGAAGTTTGTCGGCGGTTCAGGTGCGCTCGATGTCGCTGTCCGGGGTCGCGTCGGGGTCAGATTGTCCCGTGGCGCGCATGTGGAATCGAAACAGGCTCGCCAGTTGCCGCCGCACGGCGCCCTCGGCGGACCACCCGCACTGGCGGCATTTCACCTGCCACGTGCCCCGCTGGAGTAAGTAGTCAGCGCGATGCCGTGGTGCCGATCCGCCATCATCCAGCGCGGTGTCAGGTACTCGCGGCTCATCTGCGGAACGGGTGCTGACCATCCCGCAAGTAAAGAACCTTCAGATGAATCAGGAATGGCCAATAGGTTGCGCGGAGGCAAACGACCTGGCTGTTAATCGGGCGCTTTGGCCAGATTGTTTTGTTGGCCCAACCTTTGGCGATATTCCGGTGTCGATACCAGGCGCGAGCCCGGTGTGACGTGCGACTGAGCCTGGATGACCTCGCGTCCGAAACTGACCAGGAAGTTGCGGGTGCTCAGGAGCACCTGATCCCCCTTGCTGGCGGGCGACAGGGCTCCCTGCAATCCCTTGACGCCAGCCACCGAGCTGGGCCCGTGAATCGAAGCCCCGGCGTTGTTGAGAATGTACAGGATGACCCGCTCATAACGGGTGGGCCCACCCGTGGTCGACGTGACGGGCCAGATCCAGTACAGGGCCGTCCAGTCGGCGGTCCCATCGTTGTACGAGAGCACCTGGCCGGTGATGCCCCCGCCCATCGTGACCTGGGCGACGTCTCGCAGCTTGTAGCCGTGGAACTTGTAGCACGCCTCGACCCCGTAGGCCGAGAAGCTGTCCAGCTCATTGGTGTTGACCACATCGGCGGTGATCGGGTCGCTGCTGTACAGGTCGGCTCCGTTGGCCGATCCGGCCGGCGTGTACACGTAACGCAGCCAGGTCGAACTGTCGCCGAAGTACGGCGTGGCCCAGTCGATGGAGCCGGTGTAGTCCACGTTCCAACCCTTGGGCGTGGCCGGGTCCAGGCTGTAGGAAGCGAGCTTGGGCTCACCGGTGGCGCTGGCCACCAGGTTGTAGGCCTTCAGGCCGCTGTTGGCGATGCCCACGATCAGGCCCAACACGACGACCACGACGATGGCACCGAACACTCGGGGCACCGCCACTGGCTCGATCTTGCGCACCGCGGTGCGGGCCGCCGCCTTGAGTCTCGTTCCCCCGATGTGCAGCCCCATCGGGCCCATGGCCAGCAGCATCAGCAGGACGCCGATGTTGAAGGTGACCAGGCCAACGAAGGGGTGCAAGGTGTCGATGGCGAAGGGCTCGCCGAAGGTGCGGCCTGCCCAGAAGATCAGGACCAGGCGTCCCAGGTTGATGACCCACAACAGCGCCAATCCGGCCAGCAGCCAGATGGTCTTGCGCAACCTGGGCCCACCGACGATGCCCGCAAAGGCCGCGCCCACCAGCAAGAAACCGACCATGCCATTGACCCCGGAGCACGCCGAGACGACGGACAAGGGGAATGCACGATGGTTGTGGGTGACCTGGAAAATTGCCCCGCCGGAACCGGGCACCACCTTGGCGACGGGTACCACCTTGAGGATCGATCGCAGCGTCGCCAACGTGGCATTGGTAAATCCATTGAGCAGCCGTAGCAGCAGGTCGGTGTAGGGGAGGGGCCAGGCGAACAGCAGGTAGGCGATGGCCAGTCGCTGGCGCCACAGCACGCGTACCCCGAACACGATCGCTACCACTCCGGCAGTGAACAGGGGCAGGGACAGCAGGTCTATGCGCCAGATCCAAAACAGGCTGGACAGGCGACGAGGCATGAACAGGTTGATTGCCATGGCGGCCGCCAGCAGGGGCAGCCCGACGATGTAGTCGACCTGGCGGTCGTGGATGGCGGGCTCGGCCGCGTCGGGCTTGCTCCGCGTGGCCGCGATGCCGAGGGCGATGGCGGGTACCAAACCGACGTAGGCCAGTGGTGATTCGAGCGTCAGGCCCTGGAGCAGGCTGGACAGCGAGTAGTGGTACGCGAATGCGACCACACCCAGCACCACAGCCGTCTGGATGCTCGTTCGAGTCGTCGGGTGGGCGCCAGCCCACCGTGCTTGCCACCGCGCCCGCCAATTCCTGATCGAGCCAGGGACGACTGTCTCGACGTTCATGAGGGCATCCTTGCCGATCCTAGGGCTGTTCGACCGGCTTACTGATGCGGCACAGCACAGTTCGCGTGCTCGTCATCCGCCGTTCGCGGGGGATCAGGGTGGCGTCGTTACCTTCCGTATACCCAGTGTTCGCCCGGTCACCACCTATGGGGCACTGAGCGTTCACCCCTGGACGTCAGGATAGCGCCGTGACCCCGGAGACCCTGGACGACACTCCGGTACGTCCCGAGACCCCGCTGCGCGGTCCGGACAAGGTCTTTCGTCAGCTCGCCACCGCTGCCGCGGGCGTGAGTTTCGTCATCGTCGGCCTGACGATTTTCTTCCTGGTCGATGGCTCGCGTGCGGCTTTTCGCAGCACCGGCATCATCAACTTCTTCACCAGGAGTGTGTGGCAGCCGTCCATCGGCAAGTTCGGCGCGTTCGGCCTGTTGATCGGCACGATCATCATCGCCACCATCGCCCTGATCGTGGCAATACCTCTGGCCGTGGCCATGGCGCTGTTCATCAACGAGTACGCACCGAGGGTCATTCGCCGTCCCATGACCTCGATCATCGACCTCCTGGCCGCCCTGCCCAGCTTGTTGTTCGGCATGTGGGGGAAGTTCGCCCTCCAGGATCGGATGGTGCCGGTGGCGAAATGGTTGAGCCAGCACCTCTCATTCTTGATCTTCTTTCGCCTGACACGACCGGGGGTTTCCCTGGTCGAGTCGAGCATGATCGCCGGGTTCGTGGTCGGCATCATGATCGTTCCGATCATTACCTCGGTGTCCCGCGACGTTATGGCCCAGGTCCCACGGGAGCAGTGCGAGGGGGCGTTGGCGCTGGGCGGGACCCGCTGGGGCATGATCCGATCGGTGATCTTGCCCTTTGGTCGGTCGGGCATCGTCGGCGCCACCCTGCTCGGTTTCGGTCGCGCCCTGGGCGAGACCATCGCCGTGACGCTGATCCTGGCCTCGCCTGTGGTCAAGTCCAACATTCATGTGCTGCAAGCGGGCGCCGGGACGATCGCAGCTCAGATCGCGGACGAGTTCGGGACGGCCTCGACCCTGGAGCGCAGCGCCCTGGTGGCGGCCGGTCTGGCCCTGTTCCTTCTCACCCTGGTGGTCAACCTGGCCGCCCGTTCGATTGTCAAGCGATCCTCCCGGCTGGCATGACGCTTCTCCAGTTCCGCCCGCCGCCCTCGACCGAGGACCCCGAGTCGGACACCCCGAACCGTCGGCGACCGGTCACCAAGGCGGACGTCATGGAGGCCGGCTATGCCGCGCTGGCGGCCGTCGTGGGCGCAGGACTGTTGCGCGTGGTGTTCGGCTGGACCGGGGTCATGGGTACTGCAGTCACCGCCTACCTCTTGTTCTTGGTCGCCTTCTACCTCCTCCAGCGCGACGGGGCGTCCGACGAGAGCGCCATCGACCGCCTGGTGACGGTGGCCATCTGGTCCGCCGGCTGCATGGTGGTGGCCCTGCTGGTATGGATGCTCGGCTTCCTGCTCATCAAGGGTCTACCCGACCTACGGCCGTCGTTTTTCACCGAGGATCTGAAGGGGCATGGTCCGCTGAACCCGGGCGGCGGGGCCCGCGCCGCCATAATCGGGACCTTCGAGCAGGTCGGGTTGGCGACGCTCGTCGTTGTCCCGATCGCCGTCATGACGGCGATCTACTTGCACGAGCTCAAAGGGCGACTGGCTCGGCCGACCCGCTTCATCATTGACGCCATGAGCGGTTTACCGAGCATCGTGGCCGGCCTCCTCGTGTTCACCGTTTGGGTGGAGAGCCATGGATTCTCCGGTGTGTCCGGCTCGGCCGCCCTGGTGGTGCTGATGCTTCCGACCGTCACCCGAACCTCCGAGGAGATCCTGCGCACCATCCCCGATTCTCTCCGCGAAGCCTCGCTGGCGCTGGGCGCGCCCCAATGGCGCGTGATCGTCCGAGTCGTCCTGCCGACCGCCCTGGCTGGGCTGGTCACCGCCGTCATCCTCGGTATCGCCCGCGCCGTGGGGGAGACGGCGCCCATGCTGCTCACGGCCTTTGGCTCGAACAACACCAATGTCAACATCCTCCATGGGCCCCAGTCCGATCTCCCGCTGTTCGCGTACAGCTTGATACGTCTGCCAAGCAAGGCTCAGAATGACCGCGCCTGGACCGGTGCGTTGGTGCTGGTGATACTCGTCCTCGTGTTATTCGTGACCGCACGCCTGGTGAGCAATCTCAGCCAGCGCAAGCTCGGGAGAGGCCGTTGACCGCCGCTGACACCACCCCCATCCCGCCTAGCCCGCGCCACGCTCCGGGGGCCACCACGGCTCCCCAAACCCTGCGCGATGCGCCGCCTCCCGGGCCGGGTGGGGACTGGGGTCCGCCCCCGCCGGGCCCACAGGATCAGCCCCGCGGCCCGGGAGCGGTACTGGCCGGAGGCGCCCAACCGGCCACCCTGGAGGCGGTGGCGCTGAGCGCCTGGTTCGGCAAGCGAAAGGTCCTCGAACGTTGCAGCCTGCGCATGGAAGCCCAGAAAGTAACGGCTCTCATTGGACCATCCGGTTGTGGCAAATCGACGTTCTTGCGCATCCTCAACCGGATGCACGAAGTGGTGCCCAGCGCCCAGATTGCGGGTCGGGTGGAGCTTGACGGCGTCGACATCTATGGCGGATCTCTGAGCACCACCGCGGTAAGGACCAAGATCGGCATGGTCTTCCAGAAGCCGAATCCTTTTCCCGCCATGACCATCGGGCAAAATGTCCTGGCCGGGCTCAAGCTTTCCGGCACCAAGTCGGGCGTGGATCTCCCCGCCCTGGTCGAGGAGTGCCTGACCAAGGCGGGGCTGTGGAACGAGGTCAAGGACCGCCTCAACGAAGGGGGCCAGACCCTGTCCGGCGGTCAGCAGCAGCGCCTGTGCATCGCCCGGGCCTTGGCGGTACGACCCCAGGTCCTCCTCATGGACGAACCGTGCTCCGCCCTCGACCCCATATCGACCCGGGTGGTCGAGGAGACGATCGTCGAGCTGGCCGACGACATCACGATCGTGATCGTGACGCACAACATGCAGCAGGCGGCGCGCGTCTCGACCCAGTGCGCCTTCTTCCTGGTCGAGGACCAAGGCAAGCCCGGGCGCATCATCGAAGCCGGGGACACCCGTGTGATGTTCGAGGCGCCCACCGATCCGAGGACGTTCGACTATGTGACCGGGCGCTTCGGCTGATGCTGCGGGGGTTGGTCCGACTGGCGCGCGTCGGGGCCGTGGTGGGCGCCGTGCTGGTCGGCCTCAGCCCCATTGTCTTGGTGGCCGGTCGCGCCTCGGCAGCACCCCAGCTCAACGGTGGCGGATCGAGTTTTGCCGCGCTGGAAATCCAGCAATGGCAAGCGGATACCGCCCGCAAGCCCTACTCACTGAACATCAATTACAACTCGACTGGGTCGACCGATGGTCGTGACAACTTCGCCACCGGCCTTTACGATTTCGCCGCCTCGGACGTTGTGTACACGACCGAGGACGGCAACGTGCCGACCAGCACGGCGCGCTGTCCCGGCGGCCAACCACTCACCACCTGCTTTGTCTACGTGCCGGTCACAGCCGGTGGGCTTGCCTTCATGTACAACCTGATCGGTCCGTCGGGAAGCCGGGTCACCAATCTCAATCTCACCCCCGACGAGGTGTGCAAGATCTTCACCGGTGCCATAACGAGTTGGAACGATCCGGAGTTGGTGGGGACCAATCCGTTCCTGTCGAGCTTCGCCGGTCGCAGCATCAACGTCCGTGTGCGGTCCGACGGCGCGGGCGAAAGTTACGTGCTGTCGCAGTTCTGCATCGCCGTTGACCCGGCGGTGTGGCAGCAATTCGTGATGGATCAGAAGACGGGCAACCAGCCCGACGAGGACCCCGCTTTCTTGGCTGGTGGTCCGGTTTCCAACTGGCCGGTGGCTGGTCCGAGCGGGACCTCCTTCGATGCCACCGAGTTCGCCGACGGGGTGGCCGACGCCATCGCCGATCCCGTGGCGGGGGTGAATTCGATCGGCTATGTCGCCGATGGCTATGCCAAGGTGCGCAACTTTCCCGTGGCGTCGGTGCAGAACGAGGCGGGAGTCTTTACCCAGCCCACCGCCATCAACGTCACCGTTGCACTCGGGTATGCATTGCCTGCTGCCGCCAACCCCGGCACATTCACGTTGAAGTACAGCGGACCGGATCCACGGGCCTATTTTCCCTCCACCTACTCTTACCTGCTGGCCCAGACGACGGGGTGGGATCCGACCAAGGGGGCGGAGCTCGGTCAGTTCGCCTGCTTTGACATCGGGCAGGGCCAGACCGTCGCGCCGACGCTGGGTTACGCCGCGCTGTCCAGCGTTGTCGTCGGTATCGCCGTCACCGAGATAACCAAGATCCCGGGTGCTCCCACGGCCAGCCAATGCACCGCCGGTGCGCCCGCGCCGCCCCCGCCGCCGGTCATCGTGCAACAGAATGGAAGCGGCACCACCGGGGCAAAGGGGTCCACTTCGACGGGAACGGGATCGTCCACCGGTACAGGGACGGCGACCGGCGCAGCGCCCACCCCGGGCTCACCGATCACCACCGCCAACGGGGTGGTGATCGGCACTGTCCCCCCGAGCGTCGGCTGCACGACAACCCCCGTCAGTACGCCCTCGGCACCGCTGCCTACCACCACGGCCACGACGACGCACAGCGCAGCCACCACCACGCTTGCCCCGACAACGACTACCAATACCACGGTGCCGTGCACCGATGGGGTAGCTCCGGTCATCGGTCCCGACTCCGTGACCACTATCCAGGCCGTCCCCATCAGCGCTGGCGGCCCGACCAGCGGGCAGGTCCTCTCGTCGTTGCTCGAAGGGGCGGCGGTGTGCGCCATCGGATTGGCCGTGGTCGGCTGGCGCAAGGGCGGGGTTCGCTCGTGAGCCGGCGGGGCTCGCGGGGCCCTCGGGCAGTGAGCCGGGTCTTGGCCGCGGTCGGCTTGCTGGGCGCGCTGCTGGCCGTGCCCGGGACCTCCGCCCGCGCCGCAACCACGACCACGGCAGCCGTGACACCGGTGACGCTCAACGGTGAAGGATCATGGGACCCGTTCCGGGAGGTCACCGACTGGCAGAACGACCTGTACGGCGCCAATGGCCTGGTCAACGTGAACTACACGCCGAACGGTGGGTTCCAGGGCCGGCAGGACTATGTGGCGGGCCAGGTCGATTTTGCCATATCGGGGACGCCGTTCACCTCGGCCGAGTTGGCGCAGCTCAGCGGCGGCGCCCAGAGCTACATCGAGGCGCCGGTGTTCGTCGGCGCCATCGGCATGGCGGTCGTCCCCCCCTATGTCACCGGCCAATCTGCGGAGGAAAGTCCGCCCAATGACCACGGTTGGATCGTATTCCGGGAGACCTGCGACGACGGCTCCGATGGCACGACGCCCACCTTTCCCGACAATCCCAGCCAATGTGACACCGAGACGCCTTATTTGGGTCCGGTGCGGCTCCCAGCGGCCAATCTGGCCTCTATGCTGTTTGGAGCCCCGGGCGCATCCACGTTTCCCCCTCCTTATTATTGGGACGCCGCCGGGATACTGAACGCATGGGGGATTACCCAAGGCAGCGACTATGGTCCCCCGGATCTGGTGCAAACTGACGAGGACTTCGTGCCTTTCGTCGTCGGGCGGGCCGATGCATCGGAGACCGACTACTACCTGCAGGAGTATGTGAAGCAGGCTGCTCCGACGGTCTGGTCGGGCGTCGTCAAGGAAGCGGCAAGCCTTGGGGAAACGATCGATCCCATCCAGGAAACCCTCCCGCTGTTCGTGCTCGGTCAGCTCCCGTCGCAGCTGCGCGACGGCGTGGAGCAGCAATCGCTCTATGCCATCGAACCGCCCGACGGTTCGGCCACCGAGGCGCAGGGCGCCATTGTGCCCGTGCCGCCGTCGGCGCTGGGATTCATGCAGGGCCTGCAGATTCCCAACTCACAGGGATCCGGAGTCCTGCAAGAAGCGACCAAGTCGGTCGAATGGGCCGAGATCCAAAATGGCAACGGCGACTGGGTGACCCCCACGCCCACCTCGATCGACGCCGCGGTTGATGCCGGTGACGGGGATACCCCGCTTGCGGCACTTGGAACCTCGATCCCGGGGGCCTATCCGTTGGTCTACATCGACAATTTGTACGCGCCGGCGCATGGGCTGTCGATAGCCAAGACCGAAGCCTTGGCTACCACCATCCGCTATCTGGCGACGGCGGGCCAGGCGTATGACGCGGGCTTTGGTGACGGGCAACTCTCGCCCGCTTTGGTCGACAAGGCACTTGCGGCGGCCAACCAACTTGTCCTCGACAATTGCGTTGGCTCGGGCACCCAGCTGCTCAGCAGCTCCGATCCCGGGCCCTACGCTCCTGCCGGCACGCTGACCACCATTGGCCCGATGCTTCATTGTGAGGCCGCCGTTCCCCCGGCCACGACGACCACCTCGACCACGGTGGCGTCAGCGAGTGCGGCCGGCGAATCGATAACGACCCAAGCCACATCAGTGACCAGTTCCGACACCATCGCGCCGACCATCTCTTTCGGCGACACGAGCGGCGACTCGAATGGAGGGTCGGCCACCGTGGCCCCACCCACCGCCAGTTCAGGGGGGTCGACCGGCTCCCCGTCGCCCACGTCAGCCCCTCAAATCAAGGCTCTGACCATCAGCGAGTTGCCGCTACCGCTGCCGGGTACGACTGGGTCGACCTTTGATCGCCTGGCCACCATGGTGGCGGGCGCGGCATTGCTGCTGCTCGTTCTGAAAGTGGCCAAGGCAGTGGCTCGAGGTCTTGGGTTGTGACCGTGTTGGACACAGCCCCAACACCGGTGGCTGCGCCGGTAGCTGCCCCCCCGCCTGCAGCGCCGGGCCGACTTGTGCGACGCCGTTTGGTGGCGGGCGGCCTAGTCGGTCTTTTCCTATTGGTAATTCTGATTGCCGCCTTCAACGGTCCGGTGGCCGGGGTGTGGTACCAGTCCCGCCAGCGGCAACTGGCGCACGACTACGGCGTTGCTCGTCCCCATGTCCGCCCGGGCCAGGCCGTCGCCATTCTGCAGATTCCCGTCATCAATTTGAACCTGGTGGTGGGCGAAGGCGACAGCCCGTCGCAGCTGCGAGCCGGTCCCGGGTATCGCGTCGGCACGCCGGTTCCCGGCAACCTGGGCAACAGCTTGATCTTCGGCCACCGCCATGGCTGGGGCGGATCGTTCGCCAATCTGGGCAAGCTGGGGAAAGGGGACGAGATCATCGTCCAGCCCAAGCTGGGCCAGCCGACCCTCTTTGTCGTGACCTCGGTCGTGACCGTCGCGCAGAACGACACCAAACTGCTGGCCAACTCGACCGATCACCGGTTGACTTTGGTCACGGGAACGGGTGGTGGTCTTTTCTCCACCCGCCGCCTGGTGGTGACGGCGGTTTCGGGCACGGTTGGGCAGCTCCAGCATCCTCGCAAGGCCGTCGCCGCGTCAGGGGCCCACGGTTCGCCGATCTTCAATGGGACGGTTGGCCTGCTTGTCCTGCTGGTCCTGGTTGGGGCGGCGGCGGCCAAGGGTCTCGGGGCCCGCTACCGGCCGGTGACGGCCGCCATGATCCTCGCGCCTCTGGCCGTTTCGGTCTTCGTGGCGTTGATGCTCGAGCTCGACCTGTTGTTGCCCGGCCTGCACTAGCCGCCGCCTCAGAGCGTGGGCGAAGAGGCGCTCGGGGCCTTGGTGAACAACGGCCGAACTTCAGAGGAACAAGGACTCAATGTTGGCGTAACACAATCTCCGGACCCTAGGAGCCCGGGAAATCACGGGTTTTACTTGGTCATGGCGACAGTTCACGCCAAGACAACTCTTTCAACGAGAGGAAGCCCGTGCATCTTCGACTTCGAGCGCTCGCAGCAGTGGGCGGTTCGTCCCTGGTTCTGCTGCTGGCCGCAAGTCCTGCTTCGGCCCAGACGATCGTCAGTCCTACTGCGCCGTTCACGGCGCCCAACCTGCCCTCAGGGCAAACCGGACCGTACCCGGCGGCTATCGGTTCCTTCACCATCACCTTCAGCGGTTTCCCGGCCAAGACCGATGTCTTCGCCGAAGAATGCGACGGCCTGGCCGGCGGGTCAAGCTGGAACCCCACCACCGACTGTGATCCCGTCACCGAGCCGGCCGGCGTCGAATCCAGCGCCACCGGTACGGGCACGTTCACGGCTTACGATCCCAACTTCGGGTTCAACGCCTTCCGGGGCGAGAGCCCGAGCGACCTGTTCGCCTGCGTCCCGCCCGACGAGGCCGGCGACAGCTTCGGCGGAGTCCCCGTCTACACCGACTGCCAGCTCAGACTGACCACCGACGACATCTCGACGTCGGCCCCGGAGACGTTCCTCGCCATGGCGACGCCCGATCCCGCGGCAACCATCCCCGAGACCCGCTACGACGTCCTCCTCCCCATCGGTGCGCTCCTGATGCTCGGCGGCGCCTATGTCATCGCCCGCAAGCGTCGTCGTCCCGCCGCCAACGCAACCAGCTGAACCTTTTTCCCACTCACACGAGATCAGGAGACACTCCGAGCATGAGCAAGATAAAATACATCTCCCGCGTCGCGGCCGCGGCCGGGGCGGGGATGATGATGATCGCCCTCGGGACCGCATCCGCCAGCGCAACCCCGGGACCGGTCGTACCCGGCTACAGCTTCGACGGCACCGCCCACGTGATCGTGGGCGGTGGGTCGGATACCACGTGGCGAGTCATGCTCAACCTGAGCACCGACTACAACATCGCCACCGGTTGCCCCAATACCCCGCCCAGCCCAATCCCGCCCGCCGCAGCCCTTGACACATGCAGCTCACCGATCCCGAGCGTCGACACCTTGGGCAACTTTGACCACGACACCGTGTCGCAGGCCTATCCCACCGGCTCTAGCGCCGGTATTGCGGCCCTGAACCAAGACATCGGCGGCTCGGGCGGCACGCCCGCCGCCGAGTGCTACTCGGGCGGGACGGGCGACGTCGATGGCAACCCCATCCCGTGTGGCACGACTGGGTCACGCTTCGTCACCGACGGTGTGACGGTCAACAACTCGACCACGATCACCTCCGCCACCGCCAACTTCACGTCGGCGGACATCGGGAAGCCGCTCACCGGTGAGACCAACATCCCTTCCGGAGAGACGATCACCGCGGTGGCGAGTTCGTCATCGGCCACCATCTCGTCGCCCGCCAACGGGAACGCCTCCGGGGTTGTGTTCCAGATCGGCGCCATTGGCCCCACGATCGACTTCGCCCGGTCCTCCCGGGCCGCCAAAACGTCGAGCGGTGACTGCATCGGTGGCAACGAGTTGACGTGCGACACGTTCTGGGGATTCGCCGAGGACGGCGTCGAGCTGATGGCGTTCAACGACAGCTCATGCCTGGGCAATATGACCTTCAGTGACATGAATGCCATCTGGAGCGGAACGGTGAAGACCTGGGGCGCACTAAACAGCCTCGATTCGGGTACCAACGCTCTGTGCGTGGCTGGTCGTGCCAGCAGCGACCCGATCATCCCGTGGGGCATGAACACGGCGTCGGGCACCGAGGCCACGTTCGCCAGCTTCATCAGCGCCACGTCGCCGGTACCGAGCAAGCCGGGTACCGACGAGTCGTTGAGCTCGGGCACGTTCCCCTTCGAGAACGACATCAAGCCGATCGTGAACGACGTCGTCAGCAACGGCATGTCGGCCCCGGTCAGCGGAACGACGTGCGGAGCGGGACTGTCCACCACGTTGTCCTCGCCCTGCGATCCTGACAACTGGATGTGGTGGAGTTCCTTCGGCGTGCTCAAGGCGTTCTCCTACCTGTCCAACTTCGATGGCGTGTCGAGCTTCCCGCTCGAGGTGCAAGGCGTGATTCCCAGCCTGTCGAAGGTCGGCCTGGGTACCTACCCGATGGACCGCACCCTGTACCACATCACCAAGAATGCCGACGCCACCTGCCCGCAGACCACACCCGGTACGTGCGCCTTCAGCGGCAATCCCGGCCCCGGTATCGGGACAGGGTCCACGACCTGCTCGAACGGCAGCACGTTCGCAAACTGCGATCTGAACGTGGTTGGCGCCCCGGGCGGCGATGGGATCAGCGGTGCGATCACCGAGTTCACCCGGTGGTTGTGCCGGCCGAACGCCAACGATCAGGCGATCGATCCGTTCACCGGTGCCAACTACGACACCGTGATCACGGGCGACTTGGGCGGATCGGACTTCACCCGGGTGCCGAACTCGCTCCTGGGTAGCAACTCGACCTTCACCAGGTGCCTGGTCGTCAGCTGATCATCTGCGGTTGAGGCAATGCAAGGGGAGCACGGTTCAACCGTGCTCCCCTTTGCCATTTCCGGGAGGAGCCGCACTCGACTGAGGCCCCATTCCCTGGTTGCTCAGCGTTGTGTGGTCGCTGAAAGTCGATGTTTCACGATAAGTCCCACGCAACCCGGAACTGGGCCTCGCCGAGCGCGATTTAACGCTATTTAAGGAGCCAACTTGTTGTTCTGGCTACAAGTTGGCTCCTTAAATCGGTCAAGACGAGGTCGCCGGAAGGACGCCCGTTGCTATGACGGCCCTCGTTTCCGGATCACCCGGTCGCGTGGTGCCGCAACGCCTTCGCCGTTCCCGTGGCCACCGCGACGGTGCCGGTGAGAACTGGGATCAGGAACAGGGCCGTGTGCAGTGTGGTCGTTGATGCGATTTCGCCGATCAGGACCGGTCCCACGACGTAGCCCGCCCAGCCAAAGCCGGCCACCGCGGCCACCGCCTTCCCGGTGTCTACCTTGTCCACCGCTGCGGCCGCACTGAGGATCATCGGGACGACGCTGCCGAGTCCGGCGCCGAGCAATGCGAATCCGACCAGCACGCTCACCGGACGGGCGATGACGAGACCGGCGGCGAACCCGAGCGAGGCGATCGCGGCGAACAGCGGCAGCAGACGGTGGGCGGCAAATCTGGTGAAAAGCCGATTGCCGAAGAGCCGGACGGCCAGCATGGCCAGGGCATAGGCCGCATAGGCCAGTCCCGCGACCAGGAGCGCGGTGTGCAGCGAGTTCCGGAGATAGACGGCGGCCCAATCGGCCGCGACACCTTCGCACAGCATGTCGGCGAAGGCGATGCCCCCGAGCACAAGGACCGCACCCTGAAGCACGCCACCACGCCTGCCTGGCGTGCCGTCCGAGGATTCGGGGTCGCCACCGGCTCGCCGGTCGGGGATCAGCCAGGTCGTGAGCCAGCCGACGACCAGGAGACAAGGTGCCGCCAGTACGAGCAGTTGCTCGCTGAGGGAGAGGCCTAGCCCCACCGCCACCGCTCCGGTGACCGCACCGACCAGGGCGCCCGCACTCCACGACCCGTGGAAACCCGGCATCAGCACCCGGGCCGAGAACCGCTCGACGCTGATCGCCTGGGTGTTCATCGACACGTCAAGCATCCCCTGGAAGAAGCCCCAGAGCCAGAAGGCGACGAAGAATGTGGCCAACGATCCGGTGAGCCCGATGAACGGTCCCGAAAGGCAATAGCCGACCAGGGCCAGGCGGACCGTCCGCCGGCTACCCATGGTCGGCAGGAGGCGGGCGGCCACCACCATCGCCAGCACCGAACCGATGGGAGCCCCGAGCAAGGCGAGTCCGAGTCGGCCGTCGCTCAGGTCGAGATGCTGTTTCAACTGCGGGATGTGGGCCGTCCAGGATGCGAACAAGAAGCCGTGGACGAAGAACACGGCGATGACGGCCACGCGTGGCCACCGGTCCGGCGATGCTGGTGCCGTTCGTCGGGGCGCGCCCGGGATCAGAGGCAGCGTAGGTCGGCTCCCGCCGCTCTCAACTCGTCCACCATCTGTGGGTCGGCTTCGGCATCGGTGAGGACGATGTCGATGTCGTCGAGATCGCAGACATGGCCGAACGCCACCCTTCCGAGCTTCGACGAGTCGGCCACCGCGATGACCCGTTGCGAGGCTCGCGCGGCGGCGCGCTTCACAGCCGTCTCGGCGAGAAGGTGCGTCGTAATGCCCGCTTTGGGATCGATGCCGCAGGGGCCCATCACGTACGTGTCGAACCGGAGTTGCGAGAAGGAGGCTTCGGTGAGACTTCCCGTCAACGACAGTTCGCCTGGACGGACCTCACCTCCTGGGAGGAGGAGCTTGATGCCTGGGCACTCGTGCAGCTCAAAGGCGGGCCTGAGAGCGAGTGGCATGACGGTCATCCGCCGGCTGCGGAGCGCTCGTGCCACTTCCATGGCGGTGGTGCCACCGTCGAGGATGACCGTCTCCCCGTCGGCCAGGAGGCTGGCGGCAGCCGCGCCTATCATTGCCTTGACTTCACGGGACTCGAGGGCCCGAATGCCGTACGGGGTCTCCTCGGCAGTGAGGGCAACACTCGCGGCGCCGCCATGCACGCGTCGCAGGCCCCCGCTGCGTTCCAGCGACTCGAGGTCACGCCGCACCGTCATCTCGGAGCAGTCCAGTGCGGCGGCCAGGTCCCCGACCAACACCGGACTGTGTTGGCGGAGCGCTTGCATGATCATCTGGTGGCGCAATTGAACATCCACTATGTTCAGAGTACCATGATCGGTGTGCGTTCTCACACCGTTCCCGGATGCCCCACGGTCGAGGCGGTAATCTTCGATGTGGGCGGCGTCCTGCTCGATTGGAACCCTCGGCACCTTTACCGCAAGTTGTTCGCAGACGAGGCGGAGATGGAACGGTTCCTCGCGGAGGTCTGTTCGCCGGCATGGCATGCGCCCCACGATCAGGGCGTTTCGACCGAGGCGTCATGCGCCGAACTCGCCTCCAAATATCCGCAAATGGCCGAGCTGATCTGGGCATGGTCGAGACGGAGCGAGGAGATGATCGGTGGCGTCGACGCGGGATCGGTGGAGGTCCTCCGGGCGGTGAAAGAAACCGGGCTGCCCTGTTACGCCCTGACCAACATGGAGGCAGAAACGTATCCGCTCCGCCTCCAGCGCTTTGCCTTCTTGGGTTGGTTTGACGGCACCGTCGTCTCCGGTCGGGAAGGGGTGGCGAAGCCGGAGCCAACAATCTTCATGCGACTGCTCGACCGTTTCGGTCTGACGCCTAGGACGACGTTGATGATTGACGACACGAAGGAGAACCTCGACACGGCCGCCAGGCTGGGGATCCAGACCGCCCTGTTCCGCTCATCCCGCCAGCTCCGTATGGAACTCGAGGCCGTAGGGGTGCTCCGCCGATCGGTCCCAGCGCACTAGAGGATATGGAGACCATAGACCACAGTGTCGAAGGGTCGCCCAAAACGCCGGTTCGGCCAGTGGCACGTCGTTACTGTCGAGCCTCACCCAGAACCAGGAGATGATGTGGTGCGCAAGATAGTCGCCTACGAATTGTTATCGCTCGACGGCGTAGCAGAGCAACCGGACGAATTCATTACGGCCTTCGACGACGAGATGCGGGCGAACCTCGGCCGCGTCATCGCCACCCAGGACACCGTGCTCCTCGGGCGCCGGACCTACGACGACTGGGCCGCGTTCTGGCCGACCAGTAAAATCGAGCCGTTCGCCAGCTTCATCAACAACGTCGAGAAGTTCGTGGTGACCTCCACGACGCCCGGACAGACCTGGGCGAACACCACAGTCATCAACGGCGCCCTTCCCGAGTTCGTCACCGGGCTGAAGCGGCGATCCGGCGGTGATATCGGGGTGCACGGGAGCATCGCACTGACGCAATCGTTGCTCGAAGAGGGCCTAGTCGACGAACTGCGTCTTGTCATCGCCCCGGCCCTACCCAGCCGGTGGAACCGTACCTGTCGATCTCCGAGTACATGACTGCGGCGCAAGCGGTCGACGTGTCGCATCTAGTGGCCGGCGGCACCAGCGACGAGCAGCAGGCTGCGCTGATCAACAAGATCGCGGCGGCGTCGTCGATGGCCGACGGGATATGCCGCCAGACGTTGGCGGCGACGGTCGACAACGAGGAACGAGGCGACCTGCTCGTCGAGGCCGGCGGGTGGCTGCACGTCCCAATCAAATACTTTCCGCTCCTGCAACTGTCGGCCATAGGGGTCGGCCCGTACGCCGGGCTCACCGCCCGCGCACCTCCACACAGGGGATGAGTATGGAGGGCAGGAGGATGAAGATCCCGATGGCTGGGATGTCCTCATCGACCGTGTGGCCGACGCAGGGGCCGTCGTGGACAGGAAGGCCGGTATGCCGTCTGGAGGTAGATGTTCGACGTGATCGGCGGCGTCGAACTGTTCCAGGTCCAGGCGATTGCGACCTGCTGGAACGCTTCAGCTGAGCTGCTCGGCCAACGTGACGATGATGCCTTCGGGGCACCGGAGGTGGCAGAGCCGATGGCTGTCCTCGTATTGCTTCGGCTGGCCGACGAGTTCGGCGCCGTGCGCCCGCAGGTGGGAAAGTTTAAAGGGCGCCAACGACGTTGAAGTCCTCGTTGACGAAGACGTGGTGGGCCAGTTGAGGCAGTATGAGAGTATGAAGCTCAGTGTCAGCCTACCGGACGAGGACGTTGAGTTCCTCGACGCCTATGCGAGCGCCCAAGGCTTCGCGTCCCGCTCGGCGGTGCTGCATAAGGCAGTAGGGCTTCTACGTGGAGCGGACGTCTCCGCCTCCTACGAGGACGCCTTCCTTGGGTGGGAGAACTCCGTCGACGCCATCGATTGGGACGTGACGACCGGCGATGGCCTGAGATCCGATGCGCCGGGGTGAAATCCGTCTCGTCGACGTGGAGCCCGTAAAGGGTGCCGAGGCGAACAAGCGGCGTCCGGCCATGATCGTGAGCAACGACGGCGCCGCTAGTTGAAGCCGCCGGCTGTCTTGGCGGCGGCAGGAATCGTGGCGCACTGCTGACCGGATGCCAGACCGTCGGTGTTGAGGGCGGGCAGGTTCTCGTACTCACCGTCGATCAGGAAGTTGTTGAGGTCCATAACCAGGACGGACCATCGTGATCCCTTGCCGTGACCCGATGTCAGCTTGGCCAGCGCGGCATTGAAGGCGGTGCTGTCGGCTTCGTTTGTTTGGTGGCTCTTGATGTCGTTCACGTAGCGATCGAAGGCGGCGCAGGTTCGGGCTGCCGCCACGTCGTATGCGTCAGGACCGCCCGAGGGTGGATGAGCGGACCCGCTACACGCCGCCGTCAGGGTCATGGCCAGTGCGGCCGTGACCACCCGTCGCCAACCAAGCCGGTGAGCGCTGGCGGGAATCAGGACTGCTCCGAATCCGAAGTCTCCGCCGGTGTGACCGCTCGACGCCGACGCCTGGTAGACCCGACGGCGATGTAGCCGGCGAGAATCAAGGCCAACCCGACCACCAGCAAGAGGAGGATCCGGGCACCAGTCGAGGCCAATGGCCCCTTCTTCGACGATCCAGTCGTCGACGACTTCGCGCCCGCTGTCGCCTGCCCTGATCCCGACGCGGATTGGCCGGCCGATCCCGAGGCCGTCGTCGCCGAGGAGCCAGAGGAGCCCGAGGAGCCCGAGGAGCCGGCGGGAAGGTTCGGCAGGACGATCGGCAGGAACGCATCGCTGCTCGATACCGCCGTGTCATTGGTGGTCATCCGGATCTCACAGTCGCGAAACGTCGGGATGCCGTTGTGGAGATCGACTTGATTGGGGGCCAGGCAGTTGAAGAGTTGCTGCGGGCTGGGACCGCGAAACACGCCGATTTGGTAGTTGCTGTTGGTGGCGGGAAACACGACGTCGCCCTTTGCGTCGGAGATCGCGCCGGCGGGCTCGGTGACCTGATCGCAGTCCACGGTGGGCATCCAACTCGAGCTCTGCGGTGACACGCCGTCGCATACCTCGATGTAGACCAAGGTCTTCGGCTTCCACCCCGTCCCCGTGATCGTGAACGGGACCAGGTCGCCTTTGGCGTTCACCGGGACGAGGTAGGGGTGCTGCGCGGTCGCCGTGGGTCCGGTGAAACTGCCCGCCCACGCGGCCGACGCCGTCGCCATGACGAACAGACCGCCGGCCAAGGCGCTGGCCCCTACGACGCGGATGGCCCTACCCCGCGGGTTAGACCGCACTGATGCAACCGATTTTGACGGTCATGAAGTTGGCCACTTTCCACTCGCCCTGATCGAGGGTGAGGCTGATTCGGGCAAGGACGCGATCCTTGTTCGGCTGGTTTTCGATGGCGCCGGAGGTGCCGTTGACCAGATAACTGAGGTCGAGGTAGCAATCAACGACGGTTGCCGAACTGGGCCCGAGTTGTGTCACCTCGGCTTTGCTGGTGTCGACCAATGGTCCCTTGATGTACTGCTGGCGCACCTTCATGTACGAAAGCTGGGCCTGGATCTTTGTCAGCTCGGCGGGTTGCATGTGGACCGCCAGGCCTGGTTCGGAAGGATCGACGGGATACACGCGGGTAGCGGCGCTGTAGTCGCCCCACCACGCTCGGTAGGCCGCCAATGCTGCCGTCGCTGCCGGGCCCTGGGGCAGCGACGACGAGGAGCTCTTCGAGCCGGAGCAGGCGCCCCCGATCGCCACGACCACGGACAAGGCGGCGATCCGCCGCCAATGGGCGAGCACAGTCGATGCTGTCCGGTGGCGTCGCCCCGGTACAAGGCAGCGGCCGCCTGCTCGACAGTTGTTCGCCCCACGGTCACGCGCCGGTCATCTCACGGCCAACCTGCCGACACCCGGCGCTAGGTCGTTGTTGGCTCGTCGGGGTTCGGGGGCAGCGCGGCAGTCTCCGGTTCGT
>Ga0302326_10009475_pt1 | contig 21268 bp, 20 predicted proteins | sample Palsa_T0_3_FD_202264 | JGI IMG/M metagenome (GOLD analysis project Ga0302326, IMG submission 202264) | Peat permafrost microbial communities from Stordalen Mire near Abisko, Sweden - Palsa_T0_3 | ecosystem: Environmental > Terrestrial > Soil > Palsa > Peat permafrost | place: Sweden: Abisko... | reverse complement strand
GACGCCGCGTGGGCCAGCGGCGTCAACGCGAACAGGTCCTCGATCGAGCGCAGTACCGAGTAGGGCGTGTATTGGGTCTTGGTCATGCTGCCGGCCTTGGCGTATCGGGAGATCACGAGTGCGCCGGTGCGGATCGGACGGTCGAACGGCACGCCCGAGGCGAGCCGCGTCGCCGCGGAGGTGAAGACGATCATCAGCGCGCCGTTCTTGCGGTACGCGGGCGATTTCAGCACCAACGGGACCCACGTCTTGAGGAATGCGTCGGCGCCCGCGAGGCCGCTCGGGGTCACGCCGGGACATGGCGTGTCGGATCCGTCGTCGCACAGGCCTGGGGCGATGTAGACGAGGTTCGGGGTGCCCGCGGCGGAGCGGAGGCCGCCGGTCAGCTTTGTGAGCGGGAGATCGTCGCTCGAGCAGTCGCCGAGATCCAGCAGTGAGTGGAAGTACACGAACGGGTTCTGGCTCGTCGCATAGTCGTCTTCGGTGACCGGCGTGGTCGTATCGCCGGCCGCGGTTGTCGTGGTGGCGGGCGTGGTCGTGGTGGCGGGCGTCGTCGTGGTGATGGGCGTGGTCGGCGTCGCGGGCGTGGCCGTGGTGACGGGCGTGGTCGGGGTGGCGGGCGTGGTGGTCTCGCCGGCGGGGGTGGTCACCGTGTCGGGCGTCAGGGTGGGGTCGACGGCGTCTGAGTTCGGGTGCTGGCAGCTCTGGTCAGCCGCCGGCTCCCCGGTCCCCATGTCCTCGAAGTAGCCCTTCCAGCCGGTGTCCGCAGCATCGAGCTGGTCGCCGACGGTCACGATCGTGTTCGGGTACACGCAGCCCCTTCCGGGCACCTCGCCGGCTTTGCTGGGTGCGGCTCCGACGGGGAACGCGGAGTAGGTCGTGCAGTCGCGCTCGGTGTCGAAGTTGGGCGCCTGGCCGCTGACCATCGCGAGGTAGTCGGGTAGGTCAGTGCTGCCGAGCGTCTCGTACCCCGTCAGGAGGTCTCCCTTCGGGCGCAGCTCGCGATCGAGGTACCGCATGACGGAGCCCGATCCGAACGCGGCCCGGTAGCTCGGCGTGGTCAGCGCGATGATGAAGACGTGCTTGACCTTCGACGGCACCGGGGTGCTCGCCGGTGTGGTGGTCGTCTTAGCGGCGGTGGTCGTCGTCGTGGTGTTGGCCGCGGGGGTGTCGGTCGGGCTCGCGGCGGCGGCGTCGGAGGCCGGCGACGGATCGCTGGTCGCCGCGGGGGCGGGCGCAGCCGGCCGCCGAGGCAGGACCACGTGCGAGATCCGGGGACGGTGGAGCACCGCCAGGGCCTGCGATTGCGCGGCGCTCCTGCCGAGCGCGGTGGCGATCACCAAGCCGGTGGCGAGGATCGACACGGCCAGGATCCCGCCGAGCTCCATCCAGGTCAGCCTGACGGCCCGGAGTCTGCTGAGCCGGCGCCTCATCCTTTCTCGAGCGCATGCGCGCACTGGGAGCAATACGCCGCCCCCGGGAGGTGGGGAGCGCCGCAGGAGGGGCAGTGGCCGGCGACCGGATGGCCCGTCGTTGCCGAATCGGCTCGCTCCTCCTTCAGCCGGCCCTCGAGCTCCGCGAGCTCGATATCGACTTCTTGGAGCGCGGCGGCCTTGGCAATCAGGACCTCCATGCGGACGTGGTCGCGAATCGCCATCTCGTAGAACAGGCCGCCGAGCTCTGACTGCATGATCGTCATTCGCTCGATCAGCCGATCGCGCCGGCTTACGAGCTCGGAGGCGGGCTCGACCGCGGGTACCGCCTCATTCCCGGGCTTTGGCGTGCTCCCGGCCTTTGGCACGCTCCCGGGCTTTTCCCGCTTGAGGGTCGGCAGGTTCACGGTATCGAGACCGAGCCAGGCAGGCTGTTCTGGGCCTGGACGTAGTTGCTGCCGGTCGCGTGGCTGTCCTTGGCGACCTCGTTCGCCCCCTGGGCGAGCTGCGACTTGCTGGCGGAGGTGTTGATCTGATTCGCGCTCTTCGAGCTCGCGCTCTTCGCGCTCGACCCGGCGATCGCTCGCACGGCGATCGCGATCGCGCCGGGGAAATGCCGCTTCAGCTTCGCGAGCGCCGCATCCGCCTCGGTCTTGGTCTTGAACTGCCCCGAATACATGACGTAGCCCGCTCCGGATGGCTTCGGGGTGACGCTGAACGCCTTCTCGCCGATCACCCCGACCCCGGTCGCGCCCTTGGCCCTGGCCGCCTGCTCGGCCTTCGCGACCGCCGCCTGGTCGGTTCCCCGGGCAGGCAGCGTCCGGAGCTCGACCGCGAATCCGCTGTGCAGCGAGAAGGTGCTGGCGACCGCTGGCGTGGTGAGGCTCGCCTGCGTGGTGCTCGCGGCCGCTCCTGTGCCCCCCGTGACCCTGACGACCGGTGCCTTCTGCGCCCGCAGCGCGGCGATCAGCTTCGCGTCGCCACCGGAGTTCGCCCGCCCGACGATCACTCCAAGGGCGACGGCCAGCGGGATCGCCGCAATCACCAGGGCGGTGCCGAGACCCGGCGCGCGGCGGCTGCGGGCAGCGCCCGGGCGAGACGCCTTGGCGACGCGCGAGCGACTCGTGGCGAGGGCCAGGTAGCGGGCGACGGGGTCCTCAGCGCGGCCCCGGCGCGAACCGCAGACAACGCAGTAGCGCTGGCGCTCATCGACCGGCGACGAGCACTGATCGCAGCGCCCATAGACGCTCTCTGCCGGCTCGGATGCGATCGGGGTCTGTGCTTTTTCCATTGTCGCGCCGCCTACTGGAACATCGTCGGTAAGGCTTCGAGCTTGACCGAGGTCGCGGGCCGGTCGCCCAGCAGCGTCAGCTCGAGGGTCTCGCTGCTCCCCGTCCCCAGATGGCTGATCGTCGCACGACCGGCAGCCACATCGCGTCCGCGCCGAAGCCCGATGGCGTAGACCTGGAGCTGGTACTGGGGCACCGCCGAGACATTCGTCACCTTGACCCCCAGCCGCGACGTACTCGCCGTGGTCCTCGCCGACCCGGTCGCGGCGACCTCGATCCGCGGCAGCGTGTGGACCGACGTCGGCGGCACGGAAGCGCGCGCCCCGACCACCGCGAACGGCGTCGCCGCCGCGGGCAGCTCCCGAGCGGTGGTGAACACCCAGGTCACCGAGCCGCGGGCGGCGATCGACGCCAGGTGCGTCTCGAAGTAGAAGACGTTGGCCGCCGCGTTGAGGCGTACGTGCCGCCCGCCCCGCGCGACGATCCCGACCGAGATCGGGAGGTCGTTCAGCGGATGCGTCGCATTGCTGCGCAGGTGGACCGCGATCGCGGTGCCGCCTCGTCCCCGCAGCAAGGTGACGCCGGCGACGCGGACGTCCGGATTACGGTGCCGGACGACCGTCGGCGCCGCGCTCGCGAGCACGCGCAGCGACTTCAGGCGCGCCCGCGCAGCCTCCTGCTGGGTGGAGTCGCAGCCGGTGAGCACGGTGAGCGCGAGCGCCGTCATCAGGCAGCTAGCCGAACGCGCCGCTGACATAGTCTTTCGTCCGCTGCTCGCGCGGCGCCGAGAACAGCTGTGGCGCGCTCGCGTACTCGACCAGCTCGCCGAGGTACATGAAGGCGACGTAGTCGGCGACCCTGAACGCCTGTTGCAGATTGTGGGTGACGATCACGACGGCCACGTCCTCGCGCAGCTTCACGATCAGATCCTCGATCACCTGCGTGGACCGCGGGTCCAGCGCCGAGCACGGCTCGTCGAGCAGCAGCACCTCCGGGTTGGCCACGAGTGCGCGGGCGATGCAGAGCCGCTGCTGCTGGCCGCCCGAGAGCCTCAGCGCGGCGTGATCGAGGTCGTCGCGGACCTCCTCGAGCAGGCCCGCCCGAGCCAGGGCCTCCTCGACCGCGCCCTGCAGCACCCGCTTCTTCGGCCGTCTGGACGCCTGCTCGCGCAGCACGTAGGCGACGTTGTCGAACACGCTCATCGGGAACGGGTTCGGCTGCTGAAAGACCATCGTCACGCGCCGGCGCAACGCGGTCGGCTCGATTGTCGCGATGTCGACGCCGTCGAGCGTGATCCGGCCCTCCGAGGACGCCGTCTTGGTCAGCTCGGTCAGTCGGTTCAGCGAGCGCAGCAGCGTCGTCTTGCCGCACCCGGACGGGCCGATCAGCGCCAGCACCTCGCCCTGCTTGATCGGGAACGAGACCGAGTCGACCGCGCGTTTGCGACCGTAGTCCACCGAGAGGGCCTCGACCTGCATGCGATCGATCGCGATCGTCGCCGGCGCGACCCGGGGGCGAGTGGCGGTGAACATCGAACCGTGGTTGCCGTTGCCGTTGGCGTTGCCGGCCCCGTTGCCGTTGCTGGCCCCGTTCCCGTTGCCGTTGCTGGCCCCGTTCCCGTTCGAACGACCCATGGCGTCTCGCCACGTCGGCTTGCTGACTTCGGATTCGGTGCCGCTCAGGCGGCGAATCGGCGGGGGAGTCAAGAACTCCATCTGAGGTCCCTTCCACGTCGGCCGACGATGTCGACGCCGAGATTGAGTGCGAGCACTAGGAGCAGGAGCACGAACGCCGCGGCGTACGCCTTCCCGGGCTGGTCACCGTCACCGGTGGGGGCGTTGTAGTACACGTAGCTGGTCAAGGTGCTTCCCGTCCCACGCAGCAGGCTGAGGATCGGGGCCGATCCCGACGGGTCATTGGTCACTGTGTTCCCGAGCAGTAGGACGACGATCGCCGTGTCCCCGATCACGCGCCCGAGCCCGAGCATCGAGCCCGTCATTACCGACGGGCGGGCCGCCGGCAGGAGCACGCGCCTGGTCGTGGTCGCTTTCGTCTTGCCGACCGCGTAGGAGGCCTCGCGCACATGGCTCGGGATCGCCTGCAGGCCCTCGCGCACGCTGGTGACGACCAGCGGCAGCGCGAGCAGCGAGAGCATCGCCGCCGCGGCGAAGAACGACCGCCCGAACACCACCGTGCCCGACGTGCGACTGAGGAAACCAAGCCAGGGCGCCTCGAAGAGCAAGGTGCCGAACAGCGCGAGCAGGATCGAGGGAGTCCCGGCCAGCATCTCGACCGTGGACTCGACGACCCGCGCAAGCGCCGCGGGACGACCGAACTCGCTCAGCCAGACCGCGATCGCGACCCCGAGCGGCACCGCGATCGCCATCGACATCACCGCGATCACGACGGTGTCCATCAACGGGTCGAAGAACCCTCCAGTCTGGTTCTCGCTGAAGCCCGCGGTCGGGTTGGTCACGAGCAGAGAGGGGCGCAGATACCTGATCCCCTGGACGAACAGGTAGAGGACGATCGCCGCTGTGATCGCGCAGAACAGCACCCCGAGAAACCACGCGAATGCGAGCCCGAGACGATCGGTCAGACGCCACGACGCGCTCGACTCATGTCGCCGGGGTGCCGCCGGCGGCAGCGGAGGGGCGGCAACGGCCTGCGTGGAGGTCATGCCAGCACCCCGTAGCGTCGCAGCGGCTGCTTGGCCGCCCATCCGGCGAAGGACAGCATCGCGGCCGAGAACAGCAGGACCGCCCCCAGCGCGTAGAGGGTGTGTCGCATCGGCGGCGAGGTCAGCTGGTCGATGTTGTCGATGATCGTCGCCGCGATCGGGCGCGAGGGCTCGTAGATGAACACGAGCCCGTCGGCGGGGTTGGGGGCGAAGCCGACGGATCCCGAGATCATCGAGAGCATCACGGCCTCGCCGATGCCGCGCGCCGTCGCGAGCACCGTGCCGGCGATCAGCGCCGGCCGCGCCGTCCTGACGCCAACCTTCCAGATCGTCCGCCATGGGTTTACGCCGAGGGCCAGCGATCCCTCGAGCCAGCCGCGCGGCACCGCTCGAATCCCGTCGACGAAGATCGCGATCATCAATGGGGCGATCATCACCGCGAGGATCACGACCGCCGCGAGCAGGCTATAGCCGTCGAGGGTGATGATCGGTGTGACCGACGCCTTGGCGTGCTCGCTGATCAGATTGTTGTTGATGAAGGGCACGAGCACGAGCACTCCGATAAGCCCGTAGACGACCGACGGGACCATCGCCAGCAGCCGCACCACCGGTCCGAGCACGGCCCGCATCCAGCCGGGGGCGAACTCGACGATGAACACGGCCACGAACAACGAGCACACCAAGGCGAGGATCACCGCGCCCCCGACGATCAGGATCGTGCTCCAGATCAGCGGCCAGGCATGGAACGTGTAAACGGCGCGCGTGGCGTTGTCGCCAGAGGTGTAGATGGCATCGATCTGGTTATCGACATTGCCGCCCGTGCCGAACCAATGCAGGCCATTGTGGGCGAACGACGGCCACGCTTCGTGGAGCACGAACACGAACATCGCGAGGACCAGACCCACCACGACGCAGACCAGCGCGCCGAGCATGAGCTCGGCGCGCCGGTCGGGGTCAACGGGTCTTTCGTCGTCGATCAGAACGTCGTCGTGCACACTCGGTCCGCGTTTCTATCTACTTGATGTTCTTGTTCTGGTACGTCGCCACCGCGCCGGCCGCGTTGATCACCTTGGCCGCGGCCTTGGTGCGGATCCAGGTCGCGAATGCCACCGCCGCCTTGCTCGGCTTCTTTCTCGGCACCACGAACCAGATGTACCGGCTGAGCAGGTACTTGCCAGACTTGATCTGCGGCGCCGCGCACGGAACGCCGTTCAGCTCCAGGCGCTTGACGCCGCTGCCCTTGCCCGAGTGGGCGAGCCCGACGTAGCCGATGCCGGCGGAGGTCGTCTTGACCGCGACGGCCACGTCGCCATCCGTGCTCTTCTGGGCGACGCTTCCTGCCTGAGTTTGGCCCTTCAGGATCGCGCTCTGGAAGAACGTGTACGTGCCCGCGCTCGAGCCGCGACCGAATGGCGCGATCGTGGTCGTGAGTCCCGATCCCGGCAACGAGGTCCAGCTCGTCAGGTTGCCGAGGAAGATATTCGCGACCTGCGTGGTGGTCAGGGTCTTGAGATGGTTCGCCGGATTCACGGCGATGCAGATACCATCCTTGAACACCTTGTCGTACGTCAGGCCCGAGTCGGTCGGCAACGGCGCGCGAGTGTTGATCGCGAACTGGCTGCGGCCCTGCTGGACGTCCTTGGCCCCGGCGTTGCCGCCGTCGGGCGAGTAGATGAAATGCACCTTCGGCTGCACCTTGTGGTACGCCGCGAACAGCGCGGTGAGGATCGGTTGCTCCGCGCTGGAGCCCGATCCGATCAGCGTGGTCGTCGCGCCCGCGGTCGCGGGAATCGCCAGCGCCGGAACGACGGCTGCGACGGCCGCCATTGCCCTTGTCCGTGAGGTCAACTCAGCTCCTTTTCTAGCTTCCGATAGCGGCTCATTGCCACAATGTCGATCCGAATTACGGAATCACTGTACCAAGGAACACAGTTTCTCGATGCATCTAGTTGGCAATGGTCAGAATCCCACCCGTCCGGCCAGGGTGAGCACGCAGGCGGCGCGAGTTAGTGCCGCCCGATCACACGCTCACGGGTGGTCTGCGCTACGCTCTGCGCGCAAACCAGCCGATCGCTCGTGAGATGCTCGGCGGACTGCCCACCGGCGGATCGCGTACGCAGGGCTCCGAGCAGGTACCTCTGGCAGCACCGAGCGGCCAGGGATAGTGGTCTGGTGCCTCAATACACGCATGCAGGTAATGCGTTAGAATGCGGGGTCTATGCGTTGTCGTAGCGGAAGTCATTGCCCCAATTCGGCCGAGCCGGGCCGTCGGTTCTGCGCGGATCATGCCGCGGAGCTCGATCGCATGCGCGAGGAGCTCAAGGACGCGGCCGCCGCGCGCATCGGTCGAGGCCGCCCCAAGCGGTCCTCGACCTGTTGCCGACCTGGGTGTTACGAGCCGCGTGTCCCGCCCGCCGCGTACTGTGACGCGTGCTCGGCCGCGGGATACGTCGAAGAAGCTGCGTAGCACTCGAAGCCGCCGGTGGAGACCGGCAAACCACTCCCGGATGAACCGGCAGCACGCCCGGTGCCGTCTTGCCTGGGCGCTTTCGGTCGCGAGGGCTACTCCACCGGCCGCACGGCTATACCCGCGGCCGCCAGGCGCTCCTTGACCTCGGCGATCGAGTGCTGGCCATAGTGGAAGATCGACGCGCAGAGGACGGCGTCCGCCCCGGCCGCGATCGCGTCGACGAGGTCCTCGACCCCGCCGGCGCCGCCCGACGCGATCACCGGCACGCTGACCGCGTCCGCGACCGCGCGGGTCAGGGGCAGGTCGTACCCCGCGTTGGTCCCGTCGCGGTCCATGCTCGTGAGCAGGATCTCCCCCGCCCCGCGCTCGACTCCCTCCTTCGCCCATGCGACGGCGTCGCGGCCGGTGGGCCGGCGCCCCCCGGCCACATACGCCTCCCAGGTACCGTCGCCGCTCCCCTTGGCGTCGATCGCGAGCACGACGCACTGGGCGCCCAGCGCCTGTGCCAGCTCGTCGAGCAGCTCGGGGCGGGCCAGCGCCGCCGAATTCACCGAGATCTTGTCGGCGCCCGCGTCGAGCACCGCCTGGGCGTCAGCCACGGAGCGGATCCCGCCGCCGATGGTGAACGGGATGAACACGTCGTCGGCGGTGCGACGTGCGAGGTCGACGACCGTGTCGCGCTTGTCGGAGGTCGCGGTGATGTCGAGGAACACGAGCTCGTCGGCACCAGCCGCGTCGTAACGGCACGCGAGCTCCACCGGGTCGCCGGCATCGCGCAGGTCGAGGAACCCGACGCCCTTGACGACGCGGCCACCGTCTACGTCGAGACAGGGGATCACGCGCTTACAGTGCATGCCTCGCCCCCTTGCCCGCCTTCCCCAGGCCGCGCGCGGGCTCGTCCAGGGCCGCCTGCGCCTGCGCGACGGTGAAGCGACCCTCGTACAGCGCCTTGCCGACGATCACGCCGGCGAGATTGACCTGGCGCAGCCGCGCAAGGGCTTCGAGATCGGCGAGCGTGGCGATCCCTCCCGAGTACAGGAACCGCCCGCGCACCGCCGCCGCGATCCGCAGCACCTCGTCGAGGTCCGGCCCCGAGAGCATGCCGTCGCGCTCGATGCTCGAGTACACGAAGCTCCGCACCCCACGGTGTCCGAGGCGCTCGAACACGAGCTCGGCGGGGATCTCGGTCTGCTCCCGCCAACCGGCGGACGCGAGCCGGCCGTGGCGAGCGTCGACGGAGACCACGACGCGATCCGAGTGCTCGGCCACAACTTCGTCGAGGAAGTCCACATCCCTGTACGCGGCGGTGCCGAGCACGACGCGCGTGGCGCCGGCGCTGATCGCATCTCGGACCGCCGCCACCGAGCGCAGGCCGCCGCCGACCTGGATCGGGACGTCGACCGCATGCGCGATCCGCTCGATCTGGTCGAGGTTCGCCGGGGTCCCGTGGCGCGCGCCGTCGAGGTCGACAACGTGGAGTACGCGTGCCCCGGAGTTCACCCATCGCTGCGCGGCGTCGAGTGGGTCGGCGTCATAAACGGTCCGCGCCTCGAAGTCCCCGCGGGCGAGACGAACCGCTTTGCCCTCCAGGATGTCGATCGCCGGGTGGAGGATCACGCCGCCACGCCCTGTGCGTGCCCCGCGCACACCGACGCGAAGTTACGCAGCAGCGCGAGCCCGTGCGTGGAGGACTTCTCCGGGTGGAATTGGACGCCGAAGATCGAACCCCGCTGAACCGCGGTGACGAAGCGCTCGCCGTACTCGGCGCTCGCGAGCACGTCGTCCTCATCGGCGGGCCGGACGACCAGCGAGTGCACATGGTAGAAGTGAGCGCCGCCGCGGGGCAGGGACTCCGTCAGGGGCGAGGGACGCGTGAACTCGGCTCGGTTCCAACCGATGTGAGGCAGTCGCAGGCCGCCCGTGCGCAGCCTGGTGACCTGCCCGGCGATCAACCCGAGGCCGGCGGTCGGCTCGAACTCGACCGAGCGCTCGAACAGGACCTGCATCCCCAGGCAGATTCCGAGCACCGGCACGCCGGCCGCTGCGCGCTCGAGCACCTGCTCTGAGAGGCCGAGATCGCGCAGGTTGCGCATTGCGCGCGGGAACGCTCCCACGCCCGGCACGACCAGGCCGTCGGCCTTCTCGAGCACCGCCTGGTCGCGGGTGATCGTGGCCTGCGCGCCGACGTGCTCGAGGGCCTTCTCGACCGAGCGTCGGTTGCCCATCCCGTAGTCGACGACGGCGATCTGCGGTCCCGGGCTCATGCCGTCAGCGTGCCCTTCGTGCTCGGCACGCCGAGCTCGGTCGGGTCGAGCGCGACGGCGGCGCGGAGCGCTCGGGCAAATGCCTTGAATGCCGCTTCGATCATGTGATGTGCGTTACTGCCCGTCTCGACCACCAGGTGGAGCGTCAGCTTCGCGTTGAGCGCGAGCGCGCGGAAGAACTCCTCCGCCAGCTCGTGGTCGAAGTTGCCGATCGCTCCCGGCGGCAGGGCGGCGTCGAAGCAACAGTAGCCGCGCCCGGATATGTCGATCGTGCACGCCGCGCGAGACTCGTCCATGGGCACCGTCGCCTCACCGTAGCGCGTTATCCCCACCCGGTCGCCGAGCGCCCGGTCGATCGCCTGACCGAGGCAGATGCCGACGTCCTCGACCGTGTGATGAGCGCCGGTGTCGAGGTCTCCGGCGGCATGGACCTCGAGGTCGAGGCGGCCGTGGCGGGCAAGCAGGTCGAGCATGTGATTGAGGAACCCGACTCCGGTCTCGCGCTCCCCCGCGGCGGCGCCGTCGAGCGTGAGCGAAAGGTGGACCTCGGTTTCCCGCGTCCGGCGGTCGATAACGGCAGCGCGGCTCATGTCGAGCCATTCTGGCGAATACGCGCCTCCATCGACCGGGCGTGGAGCTCGAAGCCCTCCGCGCGGGCGACGGGCGCCGCGAGGCGAGCCAGTGCCTCGGCGGCGTCGCCGATCCGAACCTCGGAGAAGCGCCGGCGGAAGTGCGCCGGCGACAGCGCCGAGGCGAAGCGCGCCGCTCCCCCCGTCGGCAGGATGTGATTGGAGCCGGCGATGTAGTCGCCGAACGCGCATCCCCCGGCGGACCCCACGTACAGGCAGCCGACGCGCGAGACGCGCGGCGCCAGCGCCTCCGCGCCCGGGCCGATCAGCTCGAGATGCTCGGGCGCGAACGCCTCGGCGAGCGCGAGTCCCTGGTCGAGGGCCTCAACGCGCACGAGGCGGCGGATCGCCCCCGTGTCGGCCGCTCCCGAGATTCTCTCGTCGACCGCGCCCAGCAGCTCCCGCGAGTCGGAGATCCCCACCACCAGTGTCCCCGGGCCGTGCTCACCCTGCGCGAGCAGGTCGATCGCCACGAGGTCCGGATCGGCCTCGGCGTCCGCGATCACCACGAGGTCGCTCGGCCCGGCGAAGCCGTCGATCCCGACCTGCCCCAGGACCTGGTGCTTGGCCTCCTGAACGTACAGGTTGCCCGGCCCGACGATCACCTCGACGCCCGCGACCGATTCGGTCCCGTAGGCGAGCGCCGCGATCGCCTGCGCCCCACCCATCCGGTAGACCACGCTCGCGCCCGCGAGGCGACAGGCGGCCAGGATCACCGGATGGATGTCGCCGTCGCGGCCGGGGGGCGCGCACACCGCGACCTCATCGACCTGGGCCACGCGCGCTGTGACCACCCCCATGATCACCGTGCTTGGGTACGGTGCCCTACCCCCCGGTACGTACACGGCCGCGCTGCCCACGGGGACTCCTCGCAGGGCGATCTCGTAACCGTCGAGGGTCACCACGCGGTCGGCCGTGATGCCCGCCTCGGCCACCCGTCCGACGTTCTCGGCGGCGCGCTCGAGCCCTTGGCGGATCGCGGGGTCGAGGCGGTCGAGGGCGGCGTCTAGCTCGTCATCGGCCACGATCAGCGGACCCGGCTCGGCGCCGCCGGTATCGAAGCGCCGCGTGTACTCGCGCACGGCGCCGTCGCCGCCCGCGCGCACGCCGGCGAGGATCTCCGCGACCGCATCGCTTACCGATCCGGAGTCGGGGACCAGCGCACGCAGCTCGGCGGCGAGCCGCGCCGCATCTCCATTCAGGACGAGCGGCTCAGACGCCACGGATCCGCTCCAGCACGGCGTCGATCGCGCGGGCCTTCAGCTTGTGGGCGACTGGGTTGGCGATCAGCCGGGCGCTGCACTCGGCGATCTCCTCGCGCACCACGAGGCCGTTCTCGACCAGGGTCGTCCCCGTCGCCGTGAGATCGACGATCGCCTCGGCGAGACCGGTGATCGGCGCCAACTCGACCGAGCCCTTGACCTCGACGATCTCCGCCTGACGGCCGGTCTCGACGAAGTGACGGGCCGCGATCCGCGGGTACTTGGTGGCGATCCGGACGACTCCCAGCCGCCGCAGTACCTCGGCCGCGCGGTCCTCGCCCGCTTCGCTGGCCAGCACCATCCGGCAGTATCCGTACCCGAGGTCGACGAGCTCGTAGCACTCGCGCTCGGATTGCTCCATCAGCACGTCCTTGCCGGTGATCCCGAGGTCGGCGGCGCCCGCCTCGACGTAGGTGGGGACGTCGGAGGGCCGCATGGTGACGATGCCGGCCTCTTCGAACAGGAGCTTGCGGTCGTTCTCACGCACCTCGCGGGTGTCGACCCCGAGACGGTCGAGGAGCTCGAGGGTGTCGCCGAACAGGGCGCCGCGGGGCACGGCGATCCGGAGCCCGTTCATTGCCCCTCCTCGCCGGCGAGCGCAATGTGCAGCTTCTCGACCCCGAGCGCGAAGCCGACGGCGGGCAGCGGTCGCCCGAACTTGCCGAGCAGGTCGTCGTAGCGACCACCGCCGCCGATCGGGACCCCGAGTGCCGGGTCGTAGACCTGGAACACGGCGCCCGTGTAGTAGCCAAGGCTGCGGACCAGGCCAAGGTCGAAGATCACCCGGGCAGCGGCATCGGGCGGCAACAGGGCCTGGACGGAGCGCATCCCCTGCACCGCGGCGCCGAGCGGCGGGGGAACGTCCTCGAGGACCTCGGGCCCGCCGCGGATCTGCGGCACGCGCAGGAGGAGATCAGCCGAGTCATCATCGATTCCCAGCGCCGCGACCTCCCGCTCGACGCCGACGAAGTCTCCGGCCACCAGTTCCTCCACGAGCCGTCCCCGCCGCTCAGGCGGGACCCCGACCTGTTCGAGCAGCGCCGGGAACAGCGAGGAGTCGCCCAGGCCCACGCTGTAGGTCTTCAGGCCGGCGGCATCGAGCGCGGCGCACATCACGGTCAGCGCCTCGGCCGTGCCCTCCGGTGCGGGAGCGCCGACCAGCTCCACCCCCGCCTGCAGGAACTCGCGGGCCTGACCGCGCTGGGGACGCACGCGGCGGTAGGCGTGGGCGAAGTAGCAGAAGCGCAGTGGTGGCTCGGCGCCGGCGTAGCGGGTCGCCACCAGCCGGGCGATCGGCACGGTCATGTCCGAGCGCAGCGCGAGCACCTGTCCCTGCTCGTCGAACACTCGGTAGGCCGGGATGGCGGCGGAGAGATCTCCCCGCGCGAGCGTCGCCTCGTACTCGAGCGCGGGCGTGTAGACCTCGCCGTAGCCGGCAAGTTCGAACTCGGCGCGCAGGCGTTCGGTGATGGCGCGGAGCTCGCGCATCTCGTCGGGCAACACGTCGCGGGTGCCGCTGGGAATGCGATCGATCATCGGGGCTGAAGTGGGGGCGTCACGGGGGGTGCTCATGGGGAGCGCGGAGCTTACGGGTTGTGGCACACGGGTTAGAGCCTCCGCCGTCGGCCCCGCGAGAGGGCCAGTGCGTCCGCCGCCGGCCAATTGCGTCCGCGCCCTGCACCCCGCGAGAGCCCAACACCACAGAGCCCTGGCCGGCGGCGGACACGCTGGTCCGTCAGGGTAGGGCGGGGACGTCGTCGACGCGCTTGATCCGCGCCCCGAGCTCGCCCAGGCGCTCGTCGATCCGCTCGTACCCGCGGTCGATCTGGCCGATGTTGCCGATCTCGGTGATGCCGTCGGCGCACAGGGCCGCCATCAGGATCGCCATCCCCGCCCGGATGTCGGGCGATTCGACGCGCTCACCCCGCAAACGGCGGGGCCCGACCACGAGCGCGCGGTGCGGGTCGCAGACGGTGATCGCCGCGCCCATCCTCGAGAGCTTGTCGGCGAAGAACAGGCGGTTCTCGAACATCTTCTCGTGGATCAGGACCGACCCCTCGGACTGGGTGGCGAGCGCGAGCGCGACGCTCGTCAGATCTGCCGGGAACGCCGGCCACGGCCCGCTGTCGACCTTGGGCTGGATGCCGCCGGCGTCGTCGCGGATCACCAGCTTCTGAGCGCCGGGGACGATCACGTCGTTCCCCCGCAGCTCGCTGTGCAGCCCGAGGCGCTCGAACACAATCCTGATCATCCGCAGGTCCTGAGGCAATGTGTCCTTGACCACGAGCTCGCCGCCCGTGACCCCGGCCAGCGCCATGAACGAACCGATCTCGATGTGGTCGGGCGCGATCGTGTGCTCGCAGCCGCGAAGGCTCTTGGCGCCGTGGACGGTCATCACGTTCGACCCCACCCCGTCGATCTGCGCGCCCATCTGCTCGAGCATGCGGGCGAGGTCCTGCACGTGCGGCTCCGAGGCGGCGTTGCGGATCACCGTCGAGCCGGGCGTCAGCGCCGCGGTCATCAGGGCATTCTCGGTCGCCATCACCGACGGCTCGTCCATCAGGAAGTCGCATGGGCGCAGGCCGTAGGGGGCCTGGATGAGGATGTCGCGCGCATGCTCGACGGTGGCGCCGAACTCCTTGAACGCGTCGAGGTGAGGATCGAGCCGCCGGCGCCCGATCACGTCGCCGCCGGGTGGCGGCATCCGCGCGAGTCCGAACCGAGCGAGCAAGGGACCGGCGAGCAGGAAGGACGCCCGGATCCGCTCCGAGAGACCGCGGTCCACCTCGCAGTCCAGCGGGCCCGAGGAGTCGATCGCGACCGAGTTCGGACCGCGCCATTCGACCCGCGCGCCCAGGGTCTCGATCAGCTCCATCATCGTCTCGACATCCGCGATCCGGGGGACGTTCCTCAGCACCACCTCATCCTCGGTGAGCAGGCAGGCGGCGAGGATGGGCAGGGCGCCGTTCTTGTTCCCGGCGGGCACGATGGTGCCGGCCAGCGGCACGCCGCCGTTGATGATGAACTTCTCCATGGGGGGCGTTCGGCGACGGGTCCCGTGTGGACCGGTGGGCCCGAGGCGCTGAGCTAGGGTAACAGCCATGCAGCCGGAGATTTCGCGCACGGAGGCCTGGAACCTTCTTTGCGAGTGGACGCAGGGCGAATCCCTGCGTCGTCACGCGCTCGCGGTCGAGGCGGCGATGCGGGCGTATGCGCGCCGGTTCGGCGAGGACGAGGAGCTCTGGGGGGCCACCGGCCTACTGCACGATCTCGACTACGAGCGCTATCCGAGTCTCGAGGACGGCCATCCCAGGTACGCGATGCGAGAGCTCGAGGCGAGGGGATATCCGCCGGAACTGGTTCGCGCGGTGGCGTCGCACGCCGATTACCTCGGCGTGTCCCGCGATACGCCGATGGAAAAATCGCTGTTCGCGGTCGACGAGCTGTCGGGATTTGTGCTTGCATGCGCTTACGTCCGGCCCGACGGTCTCATGGGGATGACGCCAAAGTCGGTCAAGAAAAAGATGAAATCAGCGAGCTTCGCCGCCGCGGTCAGCCGCGATGATCTGCGGCGCGGGGCGGAGGATCTGGGGGTCGACTTCGACGCGCACGTCGAAGTCGTCATCGCTGCGCTCGAGGCGCGAGGCGCCGAACTCATGAGCGGCGGCAGAGGGGTCTCCTAGGTCGAACGGTGCTAGCGGCATACCGCTCGATTCTGCGGCTGCGGGGCGCCCCGCGGCTCATGATCACCGCCCTGCTTGCCCGGATCCCGGTCGGGATGAACGCGCTTGCCATCGTTTTGATGGTCCGCCGGGCGACCGGTTCGTACGTGGATGCGGGCATCGTCGACGCCGGGCTCGCGCTCGGCGCCGTGCTCATATCGCCGGGTCAGGGACGGCTGATCGACCGGTGCGGGCAAACGAAGGTCCTGATCCCGTCCGCCGTGGTCAGCTCGACGGCGCTGATCGGACTGGTGGTGGCGGTCCATCAGCACCTTGGCATCGCCGTGCTGACCCTGCTCGCCGCGGTCGGTGGCGGCGCGCTGCCCCCGATGTCGGCATCGATGCGGGCCCTGTGGGCGTTCATGATCCCCGAGCCCGAGCGGCGGGACACGGCGTTCGCGCTCGAATCGGTCGTGACCGAGGTGTACTTCATCCTCGGGCCGCTGATCACCGCCGCGATCGTCGCGGTGGCGAGCCCGTCGACGGCCGTGGTCACGTCCGCGTGCCTGACGGTGCTCGGAACGACGGCGTTCGCGACATCGCTGCCTTCCCGCAGATGGCGCGCGGCCAGGGCCAGGCGGACGCTGGCCGGCCCGCTCGCCGGGGCGGGGATGCGCACTCTGATCCTCTCTGTGGTGCCGATGGGGCTTGCGTTCGGGACCCTCGAGGTGGCCATGCCCGCGCTCGCGACGCGGCGCGGTGACCCGGCCGCGGCCGGCATCCTGCTCGGCGCGCTCGCCGTCGGAAGCCTGTTTGGCGGGCTCCTGTACGGAAGCCGGGTCTGGCGCCTCCCGGTCGCGCACCGCTACCTGATCCTGAACGCGCTGTTCGCGGCCGGGATGGCGCCGCTGATCGTGGCCGGCCCGATCCCCGTCATGGTCATCCTGATGGGCGTGGCAGGCCTCACGCTGGCGCCGGTGAGCGCTTGCGCGTTCGCCCTGATCGAGTACGTCGCGCCGCCGGGGACCACGATCGAGGCGTTCTCGTGGATCTTCACCGCGAACATGACCGGAGCCGCCGCCGGAGCCGCGGTCACCGGCACGGTGATCCAGCATTCGGGCATCCGGACCGCGCTCGTCGTACCGGTGTGCGGGGTGGCGCTCAGCTTCCTGCTCGCGTTTGCGCGGCGCCGGACCCTCGCGCCACTCGACGGCACGCCGGACGTGGCCGGCAGTGGGGTGGGGGGCGCGGGGTTGGCCGGGGCGGAGGTGGCGCGCGAGGCGCGCGCGACGCCGGTGGCGGAGCCGGCGGGCGAGCCACAGGTGGCGGAGCCGCAGGTGGCGGTGGCGGCGGGCGAGCCACAGGTGGCGGAGCCGCTGGCGGTGTCCGGCGCGATGGGTGCGGCGCCGGCGGCCTCCAGACCGACGCCGGAATCCTCCGTCGGACCGCAATCCGCGGTGACCGACCCGCCCGAGGCTCGCGCCTTCCCGGCGAAGCATCCGCGGTTCTTCGCCGCCGTGCTCGTCGTGACGGGGGCCCTGCTCGGATATCGTCGACGGGATGGCCGACGGGCCCTGCTCGGATATCGTGGTCGAGATGGCCGACCCGATCGAGATCGTCGTTCTCGATGGAGATGAGACCGGCCAGGAGCTGCTCGAGCAGGCGGTGCGCGTGCTCGAGCCGTCTCTGCTCCAGCTCGACCTCCGGCTAAAGCGCTTTGACCTCTCGCTGGAGAACAGGCGTGCGACCAATAACGAGGTCGTCCTCGAGGCCGCCGCGGCGATGCGGGCGGCCGGCCTCGGGCTCAAGGCGGCGACGATCACGCCGGAGGGCGCGGCCGACGTAGGCTCACCCAATCGAATCCTTCGCGAGGAGGTGAACGGAAAGATCATCGTCCGCACCGGGCGGAGGCTGCCCGGCGTGCCCACGATCGCCGGCGTGCACCACCCGATCTCCGTAGTTCGCATGGCGGTAGAGGGGGCTTACGGCTCCAAGCAGTGGCGGGAGGGCGAGCCCATGTCTCCGGATGAGGCCGCCTACTGCACCGAGCACATCACGCGCTCGACCTGTCACGCGGTCGCCGAGTACGCCTTTCGGTCCGCCGAGCAGGCGCAGGCACGCGTCTACGGCGGCCCGAAATGGACCGTATCGCCCGTGTACGAGGGCATGCTCAAGGAAGAGCTCGACGCCGCGTCCGCGCGCCATCCAGCCGTTTCCTACCGTCCGGTCCTGATCGACGCGACATATGCCGGCCTGCTCTCGGGCGCCACCGACGCTCCGCTGGTCATTCCGGCGCTCAACCGAGACGGCGACTGCCTGTCGGACATGGTCCTGCCGATGTTCGGATCGATCGCCGGTGCGGAGTCGGTCTTGCTCGCGTTCGACGACCAATACAACACGACGGTGGCGATGGCCGAGGCGCCCCACGGCACCGCCCCCGCCCTGCGGGGCAAGGACCTGGCCAACCCGTTGGCGATGATCCTGGCTTGCGGAGCGGTGCTCCGCCACGCCGCGGATCACCACGGGGCGAGCACCGCCCGCGCCGCCCGCGCCATCTACGAGTCAGCATTCGAGACGGTCGCCTCGGGCACGAAGACGCCGGACCTCGGCGGCGACGCCGGGACCACCGGGTTCACGACCGAGATCGTGAACCGGATCGCCGCCAAGCTCGAGGTCTGGTCCTCGCTCGGATCGGCCGCGTAGCGCGCCGCATCGACCCCGCGGTTCCGTCCGAGGCGCTGCGTAGGCTTACGAACATATGTTCCAGTCTTCGCGCGACCGCGTCATGGCATGGGTCGAACGTACGCTCGCACCGAGCGACGACGAGCCCGTTGGCCCGGACGACCATTACGAGGTCGTGCCGACCCCTCCCCACCCGCATCGACGTCAGTTGCGTTGGGAGCGCAAGCGCAGGCCCGGTTCCCTCCCCCACCCTCCCGCGCACTGCATCTCCCCGGTCCGCCACGGCAGCGGCGCTCGCACTCCTCACGGCACCGCGCGGTAGCCGTCGAGACTCGCGGGGCTCCCGTTCCATCGGTAGTACCAACCGTTCAGCCTCGGCGAACTACGGGAGTGGCAGCCAAGCCGGTCGAATGTGTCTAGCGCCCGGGCTAGGAATGCAGGGGGTACCGGTTCATGACGATCACCATGGGACCAGAGTAGTTCTCTCGACAGGGCACCCCGCCGTGTGGCGGGTTTGCAAAGTCAGTGACTCCGCCGGAGTTCGACGGCTCCCGAGGGGAATGTTCCGTATCGAGGCCGTTCACCAGCGAGTCACGGTATCCGGAGGACGTTTGGAGTGGCTGCTCGCCCAAATAGATCGAGAAGTGAATTTATGTCAAAGACACATCGTCTCGCGTCCGCTCGCCGTGCCGGAATCCTGCTCGCCTCGGGTCTTGTGTTTGCTGCCGTTCCCGCCGTGGCGGACGCCTCGGCTGTCAACCTCGGGACCGCAGGGCCGTTCGCGGTCCTCGGTGGCTCCACGGTTACAAATGCTGGTCCCTCGGTGCTCAACGGCGATCTCGGGGTCGCTCCTGGAACCGCCCTCGTCGGCTTCACGTCCCCCGCCGTCGTAAACGGCGCCACGCACGACGACGACGCCGTCGCCGGCCAGGCACAGAACGACCTCGCGACGGCCTACGGTGTCGCCGCCGGTCAGCCCATCCCCGCCGGCAACGACCTGACGGGCCAGGATCTAGGCGGCCTCACGCTGCTACCCGGTGCCTACAGATTCTCGTCGTCAGCTCAACTGACCGGGAAGCTCACTCTCGACGCGCTCGGCGACCCTAGCGCGCAGTTCGTGTTCGAGATCGGCAGCACGCTGACTACTGCGTCGGCCAGCTCGGTCAGCCTGATCAACGGGGCTTCCCCGTGCAACGTCTACTGGCAGATCGGGAGCTCGGCAACGCTCGGCACGACCACGGCGTTCAAGGGGAACGTACTCGCCGACGCCTCCATCAGCGCCAACAACGGCGTCGTGGTACAAGGACGCCTGCTCGCGATGGGCGGCGCGGTCACGCTGATCAACGACACCGTCGATCGCTCCATGTGCGGTACCTCCACGACGCCTCCGACCGGGACCACGCCGCCGGGCTCGACGTCGCCGACTTCGGGTACGACGCAGCCGACTTCAGGCAAGACGCCGACTTCAGGCAAGACCCCTCCGACTCGTCGGGGCGGGCAGCCGCCGAACGCCAGCCACTCGACGGTTCCCACCCGGAAAGGGTCGGCCAAGCTCAAGCGGACCAAGCAGCCGACCTCGCTGATGCAGTGCAGCTTGGGGTTCACAGCGACTGTCCGCGGCCTTGAGCTCAAGCGGGTCGTCTTCACGCTTGACGGGAAGCGGCTCGCCAGCCGCAGCGGTCCGCGGTTCAGCGTGCACGTCCCCGCGGCATTCGCGGGGAGCGGCCGTCTCAAGGCGCGAGTCACGTTCAAGGACGCCACGCCGGCCAAGACGCTAACCCTGCGCTACCGGGCTTGTGCCGCAGCCGTCGTGCGGCCTTTGCCGGCCCCGTCGACGTTCACAGGATGAGGCGCACCGTTGACACCACGCGGAGGTCCCTCGGCTCGCGCCGGGGGACCTTCAGAGTGGCGGCGGCAGTGCTCTCGGCCGCCACCTGCTGCATGGTGTTCGTGTCGCAGGCGAGCGCCGCTCGAATCCCCGCGGGGCAGGCCCTCGTAGTGCTCTTGCGTAACCACGTCGCCCGCACCGCCCCATCGATGAAGGCGCGCCCAAAGGTGACGGTCGCCTCCCGGCGACCCCTTACCGGCGTGCGCACCGTCCTGCCGGTGCTAGGTCGTGCGACCACCAGAGCGGGACAAGCGTGGGTGGATGTCCGGCTTCCCGGGCGTCCCAATTCGAGCACAGGATGGATCACGACGGCCGGCACGGTGCCCTCCTGGACCCCCTGGCGCCTGTCCGTCAGTCTGAGTGCTCGCCTCGTCACGGTATATGACCGGGGCCGGATCGTCCGCCGCTTCCCAGCGGTCGTCGGCAAGCCGTCCACGCCGACTCCGCAGGGCCAGTTCTTCATTGAAGAGGGGCTCTCGCTCAACGCGCAGGCCTCCGGCGCGCCGTTCGCGCTCGCCACGAGCGCCCGGTCGGACGTGCTTCAGGACTTCGACGGCGGCCCAGGTCAGATCGCCCTCCACGGGATGGGCAATCTCGCGGGCGCCCTCGGAACGGCGTCCTCGCACGGCTGCATCCGGCTCGCCACGCCAGCCATCACGTGGCTGGCCATGCGCATCGGTCCCGGCGTGCCGCTGAGCATCCTGCCCTAGCGACACGACGCGACGCGACGTGGCCCGGGCGGGTCAGTGTGCTGCGGGCGGCCCGGGTCAGTGATGCTGGGGGCGCCGCTGAGGGCGCCGCGCGTCCGACGGAGCGACGGAGCGGCTCCGTGCCGGGTAGGTGGCCGGGTAGGTGGCCGGCCCGGCGGGCGCCGGAGAGGCGCCGGCTCCCGCGAGAGCGAGCAGAGTCCGGCGCGAGGAAACGCCAAGCTTGCGATAGATGTGGCGTGCGTGCGATCGGACGGTTTCGACGCCGATGCCCAGGGCAAGCGCGATCTGCGCGTTGGTCC
>Ga0302326_10009474_pt1 | contig 21270 bp, 16 predicted proteins | sample Palsa_T0_3_FD_202264 | JGI IMG/M metagenome (GOLD analysis project Ga0302326, IMG submission 202264) | Peat permafrost microbial communities from Stordalen Mire near Abisko, Sweden - Palsa_T0_3 | ecosystem: Environmental > Terrestrial > Soil > Palsa > Peat permafrost | place: Sweden: Abisko... | reverse complement strand
GGTGTAACTCCCAAGCCTGAATACCGGCAGAACCAGTTTGGTGGCAGCATCAGAGGCCCTATCATCAAGGACAAGACGTTTTTCTTCGCCGATGTTGAGGACTTTCGGATGGTCCTTGGCGTGCCGTCGGGACTGTTGACGGTTCCAACTCTTTATGAACAGCAGAACCCCGGAGACTTCACGGACATCGGTGGTCCTTACCTTCCGCCACAGCTAATCAACCCGACAGGTCTCGCTTACTTCAAGCTTTTCCCCGCCCCTAATGTTCCGGGCGCAATTTTTCAAAATTATGAGAGTGTGCCGAACACTACACAAAACACGTTGACTGCGGATGCGCGTATCGATCAACACTTCAGCAACGGGGATCAGCTTTACGGCCGCTATTCCTATAACAACAGCAACACTTACGTGGCCGGACCATTTCCTGCAGTAACAGAAGACGGCTTGACGGTGCAACCGGGCGGGGATGTTCTGGAATACAACGGGCCGTCCGCCCAGAATGCTCAAGGGTTCATCCTCAACTACATTCATGCGTTCAATCCAACTACTTTGTTAGAACTGAAGGCTGGCTACACCCGCCTTCAATTCATCACTTCAAGTCTTAACAGCGGAAAAAATGTATCCGACGCATTTGGAGTCGTCAACGGCAATACCCCAGCCGCACCTGAAACGTCAGGCTTAACTCCAGCGGACTTCCTGGTGGGAGGCTATGCCATCCTCGGCGACTCACCCTACTTGCCGATCCACGACACCAACAATACTTTTCAATATCAGGGATCACTGACAGCCACGCGCGGCTCGCATACATTCAAGTTCGGCGGTGAGCTCATACGCCGGCAACTCAATTATTTCCAGAACCCGTATGGTCTCGGCGTCTTGCCATACGTCGGACTTACAGGAAACCCAGTAGAAGATATGCTGGCTGGCTATAACTTCGGATATCAACGCTCCAACACTCTGGTCGAGCAGGGCTTCCGCATGTGGGAGCCGAGCGGGTATGCCCAGGATGATTGGCGAGTTACACCGAACCTAACGCTGAACCTTGGTTTGCGCTACGACTATTACACGCCGATTTCAGAGGCGCATAATAACTACGCAAACTTTGACTATCCCTCCCTGACACTTATCACGGGCGCCATGAATCACAACGTAGGCCTAAATGCGAGAAAGGGAAATGTTGCGCCGCGCATTGGCTTTGCCCAGTCCTTCGGACGCAATACGGTAATCCGAGGCGGATATGGCATCAGTTACTACCCAACGCAATCTAATCTGTCGATTGAACTCGCAAACCCGCCAACATCGTACGCAAGCCAATGTATTTCTCCCGCCTGCATTGGAGCAACTCTCCCGGTTCCTTCGCCGCCGAGTACGACGAACCTTGCCGGCAATCTCAGCTATGCACCGACGAATACGAACACCTCGATCCTGCAGATGTACAACCTGGCCGTGCAGCAGGAGTTCAAGGGAAACGCACTCACCATTGCTTACGTCGGCGAGCTCGGCCGTCACATTCTGACGGAACCGGTCGTCAACCTCCCCGATCCGAACGGCCCGTATCCAAATGTTGCGGCAACTGGGCCGGGCCTGCCGCCGGCTTACCTGACCGCGACAACTCTGCCAAACGTGCAAGTGGTACAAGGCTTTGTGCCGGATGCCTCGAGTAACTACAACGCGCTGCAAGTTATTTTCGCGCGGCGATTCAGCCACGGACTGTCCTTCAACAGCAACTACACCTACGCCCATAGTTTGACTGACGGGCTCGGCGGCAGCGGGCAAGGCGACACCGGGTTCAGCCTGCTGCCGCGAAATCCATCATATGACTATGGCAATTCGTCGAATGACGTCCGTCATCGGGTGGCTACCAGCCTGACCTATCAGCTTCCCTTCGGAGCGTCGTCGCATGGCCTTGAGGCGATCCTTGTCAAGAGCTGGAGCGTCAACGTCATCGACTATTGGCAGACAGGCCTTCCATTTACTGTCACCGACGCGGTTACAAATGTGTATGGGCTGGCGCAGATCAACCTGCCGGGCGAACAACAGGACCGGCCGGATGTCGTTCCGGGTGCGTGGTTAAAGCTTAAGAATCCGGACCTGTTACAAAATTTCAACATCGCGGCCTTCACTCCGCAACCTGCAGGCACGCCCGGCAACGAACATGCCTTTCAGTTATATGGGCCGTTTCAGCAGCGCGCAGATGTGTCCTTCTTTAAATCGTTCGACTTGCCGCGCGAAATGTTCCTCCAGTTCCGCGCAGAGGTGTATAACATCTCGAACACTCCCAACTTTGCTAATCCGAACGCCGTCATCTCGGGCTTCACGCAACCCATTGGACCGGGGGGCCTTCAACCCGGAAACACTCCGTCAAACGCCGGGGGGTTCGGTGAAATCACGACAACTAACAATCCCGCCACCAATCCGCGGCAGATGCAGTTTGCTTTGAAGCTGATGTTTTAGCTATGGCAATCCCGCGTGGGGAACTTCTACGTGGGCTGTCAGTATTTTTCCTTGCGGCGGAGCGCCGGGCTCCGGCGGAAGCGAGGTTGGCGCCGTGCAGATGAACAGCGTCTGGCCGTCGTCTCCACCTAGCATGCATGCGTAGCACAGCTGGTCTGTCGCAATAACGTCGAGGACGCGACCGCCTTCTTCTAGCAACACACATTCCGGCGCCAGCGGATTTGCGATCCAGATATTACCGTCAGCGTTGAGTGCGATGCCGTCGGGTACGCGCGGCCATGTGCTCGCCCATAGCCTGCGATTGCGCAACGTACCATCCGGCGCGATTTCGAAGGCGGTCAGGGCGCCGGCTAATGTTTCGCCGACGATCAGAGTCTTGCCATCCGGAGTGATGACGGAGCCGTTTGGGAAGTGCATATCATCCGCGGCAACTTGTATTTCGCCGTCGGGCGAGACTCTTAGAATCTGCGCGGTTGGGTGATCTTCCAGCACGCTGGGAATTCCGCGGGCGATCATTTCCGCTTCGAGATCAAAGCCGAAATGGCCGACAAGTGCCGTGCCGGAAGCATCGACCACCATGTCATTGGCACGGAACCCGATGCTGGGGAGTTGAGCGTGGAGCGACATAATTCCGGCTGGTGCACGACGAAGGAGCTGTTGCTTCTGCATCGAGACAATCAACATGGAGCCATCCGGCATCCACCCGAGCCCCGATGGCTGGTCGTCTATTTCAAACTCAGTGCGCAGGTCGCCTGACGGAGAGATCGATTTCACGGAGTGAGAAAAAAAGTCACTGAACCAGAGACGTCCACTGTGCCAGCGAGGACATTCGCCGAAGTAAATATTTTCTGTCAGGATACCCGCTGTTTGTGGCATTCGGTTCACCTTTTCCCGCAGTAACGGCTGCGATTGTTTGACGATCAGGTGGTGGATGCCGTGGCGCTCTTGCTGCTGCGAACTGGCTTTGGAGGCGGTGACATGCTGACGCCATCGATCAAAATGTCGGTATAGGCTTTGACGAAGGCGGCGGTGCTGAGCTTGCCGTTGGGGTCATACCAGGCGCCGATGGAGTTGACGGCGCCGCCGAATGCAAAGGCGACCAGGCGGATGTCGCACGGCTTCATTGTTCCATCTGCGACACCTTCCGCGATTCTTTCGCGAAGGCTGCGATCGATGCGCCGCTTCAATCTGCGGACTTCGCTGCGTGCGGCCGGAGCCAACTCGTTGTCATCCAGGCTGACAACGCACTGACCGAACTCCATGGTCGTGATCATCTCGACCCAGACCCGGAGGAAGGCTCGCGTCTTCTCGAGGCCTGAACCGGTAGTTTTGTCAGCATCGTCCAGCCGCTCGAGAATACTGGCGATTCCTTGCGAATAACAGCCGACGAGGATGTCATCTTTGCTGGTGAAGTAGTGATAGAGGGCCGGCTTGGTGATGTCCAAGTGGTCGGCGATGTCCTCCATGGACGTTCTGCGATATCCCTGCTTGAGGAAGAGGTGCGCGGCGGTGGAGAGGACGGCATCGCGCTTGAGCTCCGGTTTTCGCTTGCGATTCTGGAATGCCTTTTGAGCTTCCTCGCGCCGGTTGATACGTTTCGGCATGGTATCTACTCTCTCAGATTTCCTCGCAATTTGGTTCGCGAAAAAAGCAGCTAGCGGGGCTGGGAAGCCGGACTGGGCGCTCCGTCGGCATTGAAGGCGGTGACGCGGTATTGAGCGCCAGCAACTGGATGGGGATCGGGCCAGGGATCGTCCGTGTCGGCGGCACACTTGTCGCAGATAGTCTGCCATTTCTTCGCCGCCGGATCGTAGCGCTCGACTGAATATCGAAGGGCGCCAGCCGAACCTCGCCAGACAATGAGGCCCCCGGCCACAATCGATGTGATCACGGGTGGGGGAGGAATAGCGTGCGACGGAATTGCCACTCCAGACATTACGTAACCGTGGTTGCGCAATTGCTGAGCGCGCGCGCCCATGTCCTCGGCGGTAGTAACAAGCGTCCGGATACCGGGATAGTACAGCGCCCACCATTGGCCACATTCGCCTTCCGCGGCGAATTTTGGATTGTTGGCATCGGCCGGGATTGGTTGAAAGCCAAAGTTTTCAAGGTGCGCCTGCAGCGCCCAGAAATTGTCGCCCGAGATATCAGGATCATTCACCATGGTGTCGAGAAGGTGCTGGAGATCGGCGGCGGTTTTCCAGTCGGTGCGATCCCAGCCGAATTCATTGACGACAAAAACTTTGCCACGTCGAGTTACAACAGAGGCGTCCTGCGAAAAGGTGTCGGCGGTGGTGCGACCAAAGCCCAGTGGCATGCCAAAAAGGTCATCCCAATGGGGATACTCTTCAAACGATAGGATGTCTGTGCTGGGATTATCGACGATGTTCGGATAGTTGCGGAACAAACCGCTGCTGTCGAGATATAGATGGTTGTGGTCAAGTTGCTTGATATGTGCCCCGATAGTTTCAGACCACGCGGCAACTTCCGCGAGATTGCCGTGCATGAAGAGTGTGCTGAGGCTGCAGATATTGCAGTTCTCCCACGCGAGAATCGTCGGATCGTCGCGGTAGAGCACCCCGGTAATACTGTTGCGGTGGTTGAGGACAGCGTCGACGTGACGCTCAAATGCAGCGAGGATGGCGGGATCAGTAAAAAAGGCCTGCGGGTTGGAGACGTGGTTCCAGGCAAGGTACTGGCCAATTCCGCCGCCGGCACAGGTTGCGCAATCGCCGATGAGTGTAATGATGACGCGCATGTGACGGGCGGCCGCGACGGAGAGTGCATAATCGGAAGCCTGGAATGCGGCCTCATTGAATTTACCTAGTTCGGGTTCGATACAAACTGGACAGCCGACGGTGTCACCAATCGTCTGTGAGCGGACGACCTTGGCGCCCATCTCCGCGGCCGTTGCCAACGCGTCCTCAACTTCAAAGCGAGAGGGGTAGCGAGGTCCGCTCGGGTCGTGGGGACCATAACCTTCCAGCCCGAGCCATTCAATGTTGGCGCCGCTGTAGCGAAACGGTTTGCCATCGAGTGCCAAGTGGGTGCCGTTGCGCTGGACAAAGGATTGGCTGGGAGATTGGGCATGGAGACAAGTTGCGATTGCGAGCAGCGACAGCACAGATCTTAGAGCCTTCATAAAACTCCTCCGACAGACGCCGCGATATCTTACCGCATGGTCAGTATCGGTCGCCAGCGGCCTATGCCTGCGCGAGATTTTCGGGCGGATATAATTTGCGGTTCAGCAGCCGGCAAGAGCCACGCAGAACCTGCTTGCCATCTTCTGCGAACATCTCCAGCCGGTAGACCATTTGAGATTTTTCGGGCAACATCTCCGCCACGGTGACGACGGCGGTATAAGGAAACTCCGGCCGGACGGGGGAAAAAAACCGGGCATCGATGCCGAGAACGATCTGCCCGTCGGCATGGAGAAGGGTGCCGAAGATTTTGGAAAATACGCCGAGAATCAGGACGCCGTGCGCAATGCAGCCGTCAAATTCGGCCGCCGACGCCGCTGCGGGATCCAGATGGATTGGGTTTGTATCGCCGGTAATCCTGGCAAAGCTCACGATCTGTTCCTGGGTGATCGTAAACGGGTATGTGAAGGAATCTCCTACCGCCGATACAGTGTCCAATGCCAGCTCCTTGATACGAACGAAACGTTTTTTGCACTTCCGGACCGGGTCCGCGAATCCGCGGCGGGATTCAGAGCCGACCTGTGGCCGCCATTATAAGTGACTGGACAGTAAGATAAGAAGTGGTTATTGTTATCGCGGTTCGATTTCTTATTGCAAATCGTTTCCAAGCGAAGGATCACTCGTCATGCGCATCATCTGTCTTTGCCTGGCGCTCAGCACGACTGTTGCCGCGGCGCAAAAGTTGGCACATCCTGGACCGTCTGGGCCTATCGTCCAGCTGAGCAACGGGACAATTGCGGGCAAGACCGAAGGCAACATTGCGGTCTTTACGGGGATTCCCTTCGCGGCTCCGCCGGTCGGGCCTTTGCGGTGGCGGCCTCCGCAACCGGTTGCTGCGTGGGCCGGGGTGCGCGACGCGACGACGGCGTCGCACCCGTGTATGCAGAACGTGGGCGGGACTGACAACTTCATTGCACCGCTAGCTGCGACCTACGGGGTGTCATATGTTGTTCAGCCGGTCGACCCGTCTGAGGATTGCCTTTATCTGAACGTGTGGACGACGCAACCCGTGGCGACCGCGCATCTTCCTGTGATGGTCTGGCTGCACGGCGGCAGCAACCGGGTTGGCAGCGGGATTGAGAGTGGTTATGACGGCAGCTCCCTCGCATCGCGGGGAGTCCTCGTGGTCACGATCAACTATCGGCTCGGCGTCATGGGATTTTTCGCGCATCCTGAGTTGACTGCAGAATCTCCGCATCACAGTTCGGGTAATTACGGGCTGCTGGACCAGATTGCCGCGCTTGCGTGGGTGAAGCAAAACATCGCGCAGTTTGGCGGCGATCCCGGGAATGTGACTTTGTTCGGGGAATCTGCCGGCGGGATTGACGCAACAGTCCTGATGGCGTCGCCACTTGCGAGCGGTCTATTTCGACGAGTAATCGCAGAGAGTGGACCGGTGTTCGGGCTGGCGCCAGAACAGACCGTTTCAAAAATGGAGGGATTAGGCGAGGCGGTGGGAAAGCAGGCCGGCGGCGGCGCGGGAGCGCAGATCGAACTGCTGAGGAAACTTCCCGCAACTCAAGTTGCACAGATCGAAGACCAGCTCATCAAAACGCAGTTCAAAGGCTACGATCCGAACGCATCTATTGTGGATGGCTGGCTGCTGCCGCAATCGCCGGCGAAGGCGTTCGCGTTGGGAGCGATACTGAAAGTTGATCTCCTGGCCGGTATCAACGCGAGAGAGTTCAGCGCGTTCCGGATATCCGCCGCCGCGGCTGCAAAAAAGTTGCCGCAACCGGCCACCAAACCTGGAGCGTCGGAGCAGATCAAGCTTTTCGCAGACACGGCGCGGCCTCTCTATGGCGACTGGACGGACCTTGCGGTGGCAACTTACATGGTCAAAATTCTCACGCATGGCGCGGCGGGACTCGATCAGGCGAGCAACGATATAGTCGCCGCGTGTCCAATTGGCGCGGAGGCTGCCCTTACAACCAGCGCCGGCCAGCGCGCTTTCGTTTACAGATTTGATCGCTCAGTGCCGGGAGAGGGAGAGTCGGAGTTGGGAGCATTTCATTCTCTAGAACTTCCTTACGTGTTCGGTAACTTTCAAGCGCGCACGTTCAGTTGGCTGCCGTTCAACGCGACGGACCATCAGTTGTCGGAGCTAATGCAGAGTTATTGGACGAATTTTGCGAAGACTGGCGACCCGAATGGCCCGGGCTTGCCGCACTGGGCGGCGTGGAACACGAGCCAGGAGCCTTATATGAAGTTCAGCCAGAGTGGTGACGGGGTACCGCAGCAGGATTTTTCTCCGATGTTCTGTCATCTTTCGCCGGAGCGTCTCAAGCAGCAGCTTGTAAATTACTAATCGCACTAACATCGAGGCCTGAAACAGAATGTATGTTCCCCTTACGCCGCTGCGCTGCCTGACTCGCGCGCTGGATTTATACCCCGGCAAAATTGGCGTGGTCTCGGAAGGTTCGCGATATAGCTATGCGGAGTTCGGCGATCGCTGTCTGCGCATGGCTGCGGGATTTGTCTCCGCTGGAGTTGTCGACGGAGATCGCGTCGGAATTCTGAGTTTTAACAACAATGTGCTGCTGGAGAGCTATTACGCTGTTCCGCTGGCCGGCGGAATCGTGATGCCACTGAATGTTCGCCTGCAGGCTGCGGAGCTTGAGGTCATCCTGAAGCATGCGCGGCCGCGGATTGTGCTTTACGAGCGGGATTTCTCGGCGGTTGTGAAACAACTACGCGCGGCAGTGCCCGAGTGCAAGTTTATCTCGATGGAAGATTCCGGGCCGGGGCCGACGCTTTCATCCCTGATGGACATCGAGCCGAAGCCAATGCGCGACCTGATGGCGATTGATGAGAACAGCATTGCGGAGCTGTTCTATACCAGCGGAAGCACCGGGGTTCCGAAGGGCGTGATGCTGTCGCATCGCGCGCTTTATCTGCATGCACTGTCGCTTGCGGGCAGCTTGGAACACAGTGACAGACAGGTGATCCTGCACACGATTCCTTTGTTTCATGCCAACGGCTGGGGCTTCCCGCAATTTGCAACCATGTGTGGCTTTAAGCAGGTGATGGTGCGGCGCTTTGATCCGCCGACTGTGTTTCGGCTGATCGAGGAAGAGCGTGCCACCATCATGATCGTCGTGCCGACGATGGCGATGGGGCTGATGTCATGCCCGGATCGTTCACGATACGACCTGTCGAGTTTGGAGCACGTGATCATTGGCGGCGCGGCGGCGTCTCCGGAATTAGTCGCGGAGCTGGAGGCGTTTTTTCCCGGCACCATTATTAGGGCCGGGTACGGACTCACCGAGACAGCGCCGGTCATCAGCACGGCGCGGCCGAAGAGCACCGTAGCCTTTGCGAGCGATGAGGAGCGGCGCCGGTTCACTGCATCCGCGGGATGGCCGTTTCTCGGTGTCGAGGCTCGCGTCGTCGATGGCAATGGCGTCGACGTTCCGCAAGATGGAAGCACGGTGGGCGAAGTTGCGGTGCGCGGCGACAACGTGATGGACGGTTACTATCTCGCTCCAGAATTGACGCGCGATGCCATCGTCGACGGCTGGCTGCACACCGGCGACATGGCTGTTTGGAACAAGGAGCGCTGCCTGCGAATCGTTGACCGGAAGAAAGATGTGATCATCAGCGGCGGGGAGAATATTGCTTCGATCGAAGTGGAACACGCGATCCAGGCGCATCCAGACGTTGCGGAATGCGCCGTCGTTGCTGCGCCGGACGCCCGCTGGGGAGAAATTCCGGTTGCGATTGTTGTGACTCGCGAGAATGCGATCGTGACTGAAGAGCAGCTGTTGGAATGGACCGGCAAGCAGATTGCCCGGTTCAAACTGCCGCGACGGTTCGTAATTCAGAAGGAGCCTTTACCGAAGGGCGGGACGGGGAAGATTCTGAAATATCAGCTGCGCGAGCAATTCTGGACTGGTAAAGAAAAACGAGTGCAGGGCTGAAGGCTACTGAGGAGACGAATATGCAGCATTCGCTTCGAGATCGAGTACTGCTGGCGGCAGCAGTGGTGGCGCTGATATTTTTCTGCGGGGCGGACTTACGCGCGCAAACTGAAATCTGGCGAGCGACGTGGGCGGCTAGTCCTTCTTCGTGGCATTCCGCTGACCCGATTCCTGCGCCCATAAAGCCGTATCCGTACGTCGAGACGGATCAGACGATTCGCAACATTGTGCACGTCAGCTCTGGCGGCGACCAGTGCCGCATTCGAGTTTCGAATGTCTTTGGGACGGAGCCGCTGATGATCGGCTCGACTCACGTTGGTCTCCAGGAAATGAAGTCCGCCATTGTCGCGGGAACAGATCATGCCGTCACCTTTGACGGGGAGACTGCCGTCAGCATTCCGCCAGGCGCCGATGTATTGAGCGACCCGATTCCCCTCGAAGTTCCTGCGGCTGCCAATTTGGCGGTCAGTCTAACCACCCACGGTCCAAGATCCATTTACACGATTCATTTCTACGCCCTGCAGACGTCGTATTTTGCGCCAGGCGATCAGGCTGGAGCTGCTTCTCTAAGCGATGCTACCGACATATCCTCGTGGCCTTATCTGACCGAGGTGCAAGTTGCCGGACGCAGCGCAGATAAAGGGACCGTAGTTGCGTACGGTGACTCCATTACCGACGGCGCGTTGACGACGGCGGAGATGAACCGTCGGTGGCCCAACGGTTTGTATGAACGCCTTGCAGCAAAGAAGAAAAACCTCGCGGTCACCGACGCAGGGATCATCGGCAATCGCTTATTTCATGATGCTCAAGGAACATACAAGACAGCTTTTGGCGTAAACGCTCTTGCGCGCTTCGACCGCGATGTTTTGAGCCAGGCTGGTGCACGCTATGTCGTCGTCCTGCTTGGCATCAACGACATCGGGCAGCCGGGGTCAGGCGGCGTTCCGGCAGATTCGGCTGTCACCACGGCACAACTCGAGATGGCGCTGAGTCAACTCGCAGATCATGCGCATGACCATGGCATGCGGGTGATGGCTGCGACTCTGCTTCCCTTTAGTGTTGCCAAGGCGCCCGGCTACTACTCCCCGGAGAAGGAGAGAATGCGGGAGGAGCTGAATGCATGGATCCGGCAGAGCAAGAAGTTTGACGGGGTCGCCGATTTCGACAAGGCCGTGCAGGATCCAAAGGATCCGCTCCGCATGCGTGCCGAATTTGATGGCGGAGATCATTTGCATCCGAACGACGCGGGAGATAAGGCTTTGGCGGATTCCATTCCGCTGGATTTCTTTCGCCGGGTTCGCTGATCAGGAGCAGCTAGACCGTCGCTAGACAAGGAGTCGCGCGCTATCTTACAGTCCCTAGGCGATCGAAAACGATCGAAACTCCGTCGCGAAAGTGGGACCCGCCTTGAAGCAGCTAGATCGTAGAACATTTCTCCAGTCCGCAGTAAAGACCGCTACGTTGGCCGCAGCCACAACCCGCATTCACCCGCTGCTTGCGCAGTCGATGGCAGCACCGTCGCGATCGCCCAACGACGTTGTACAGTTCGCGCTTATCGGGGCAGGCATCCAAGGCCAGGGTGACACCAAGAATGCGTTGCAGGTGCCCGGAGTAAAGCTGGTTGCGGTGGCCGATTGCTACGAAGGCCGCCTGACGCATTGCAAGGAGTTGTGGGGTGCGGACATTTTTACCACGCGCGACTATCGCGAAATCCTGGCGCGCAAAGACGTGGATGCTGTGATCATTGCGACTCCTGACCATTGGCACAAGCAGGCGGCCGTCGACGCAATGCATGCGGGCAAGGATGTTTATCTTGAAAAGCCGATGATCCATGTCTATCCGGATGGGCCGGCGATCATTGAGACTGCACGCGCAACGAATCAAATTTTGCAAGTGGGCAGCCAGCGCGTGAGCTCCATTGTTTATGCGAAAGCGAAGGAGCTGCTTGCGGCAGGGGCAATCGGCAAGCTGAACATGGTGACGGCGCGGTGGGACCGTAACTCCGCGATCGGCGCATGGGATTATTCCATTCCGCTCGATGCATCGACGGGGACCTGCGACTGGCCGCGCTTTCTGGGCACGGCGCCGCAGATTCCCTTCTCCGCGGAACGCTTCTTTCAATGGCGGAAGTGGCATGACTACGGGTCGGGTGTGGCGGGCGATTTGTTCGTACATCTGTTCAGCGGAACGCACTTCATTACAGGCGCGCATGGTCCGACTCGTGCGATGGCTACCGGTGGCTTACGGTTCTGGAAAGACGGGCGTGACGCTGATGATGTCTTGCTGGCGCTGTTCGACTATCCGGAGGGATTCAACCTTAGCCTGCATGTGAACTTCGTCGATGGCGGCGAGGAGAGCGAGGGCTTCCTCTTCACAGGCTCGGAAGGGCTGATGGAGATCGCGGGCAACACGGTCACGGTGACGCGAACTCCGCTGGCGGCGGAACCGGGTTATACGGTCTCGACATTTGCCGATGCCATGCAGAAGCAATATGTGGCGAAGTACCGCGAGAAATACCCGGTGCCGCATCCTGCCGGGCCGCCACCGCTTGAGGTGGAGAAGTATGCGGCGCCGGAAGGTTATCTGGACAGCTACGACCACTTTCACAACTTCTTCAACTCGGTTCGGTCGCGGAAGCCGGTGGTCGAAGATGCGACTTTTGGATTCCGGGCGGCCGGTGCGGCTTTGCTGAGCAACTTGAGTGTCGAACGCGGCACGGTTGTCCATTGGGACCCCGAAACGATGAAGATTGTGGAGCGGAGCTAATCATGAATGCTCGGACCAAACTCGCTGCGCTACTGGCTGCGGCGCCACTCTTGATTACTGCGGCGGCTCATGCGCAGGACCCTGCGCACGCGACTGAATATCGCATGCAACATCCTGGAAATGGACCCGGTGGCGAGCCGCGCGTTGCCTTCCTGGTACATCGGCTGGGGAGCGATCATGCAGAAGGTATTTCCACGCTGGACATGAATGGTGACGGCTTCGTGGATTTGCTAAGTGGCGCGTATTGGTATGAAAATCCCGGCGCAGACGGCGGCGAGTGGAAGCGACATCAGTTCCGCACGGTTGGCATGCACAACGAATTTGTGTCTGACTGCGGCGAGTGGATTGTGGATGTGGACCATGATGGATTGCCTGACCTGGTGACGACGGGCTGGATCACAAACGGATTGTGGTGGTATCGCAACCCCGGGCCCAAGGCAACGGCGGCGGGAGAAATGTGGAAGGCGGAAAAGATCACTGACAGTTACGATACGGAAGGCGGCGCGTTTGCCGATATCAACGGCGACGGCAAGCCGGATCTCGCGCTGGCCCATTACAACAGATCGGGCGTTTTGTGGGTGGACTTCAGCGGTAACAAGCCACGGGTGCACAAACTTGGCGGACGCGAGCAGGATGGTCATGGCATCGGCATTGCAGACATCAACGGCGATGGCAAAGCCGATGTGCTGACGACGCATGGCTGGTTCGAGCAGATTGATGCCGGCCACGACAAGTGGGAGTGGCACGCCGATTGGGACCTCGGCGACGCGGGCTTTCCAATCCTCGGGTATGACGTGAACCATGACGGCAAGATGGACCTTATCTATGGGCAGGGTCACGGATACGGATTGTACTGGCTGGAGCAGACGGGCACAGCGGGAAATCGAAAATGGGTTCGGCACACGATAGATGAGTCGTTTTCGCAATCGCACGCGCTGGCGCTGGTTGATGTCGACGGCGACGGCGTACCGGAATTGATCACGGGCAAACGGTACCGCGGGCATTCTGGCGCTGACCCTGGGTCATACGATCCGATCGTCGTGTATGCGTACAAGCTGCCGACGAAGGAGCTATTTGCGGCGGGTGCTGATCCTGGGTTTACGAGATTTGCGTTGTCAGTGAATGGAACTGCGAGCGCGGGAACGCAATTTGTTGCCGCGGATTTCGATCACGATGGCGACATTGACCTGGCGAGTGCCGGCAAACTTGGCGTTCACGTCTTCGAGAATTTGAAGGTCGTGAAGGTGCCGAAGTCCGTGCGTGAAGCGACGCAGCCGCTCAATCGCGACTGGCCGTTTCCTGGTGAAGGCAAAGAGGTGGAGCAGGAAGAAGAACCGGGCACCACAAAGTAGCTGTTATTTGAGGGGATACAGTTTTACATCGCGGAAGAAAACTTCCGCGCCCTCCGACTGCAGAAGGATTTTGCCTTGTGTGGGGAATGGATCGGTTCCTTCGTTGGCAAGTTGCCCGTTCACGTATTGGTAGATGTGATTTCCCTGCGTGACTAACTCGAGCACATTCCACTCGCCGTGCGGCTTCTCCAACTCGTTTTGTGGGTCGCGATAACCGACGATATTTTTCCACGGACCTTTGTTAATGCGATCTATCTTGAGCGCTGAGCCGGGAGGACCGGTAACGCGCTTGCCGTCTGGACCGGTCAGGGCGGCGCCATCGGTCATCCAGAAATCCCCGGTGCATCCTTCGTTGATTTGGAATTCGATGGAGCGGGGCCAGACTTTTTGCTCACCCTGGACGTTGTAAAGGATACCGCTGTCGCGAGCCATTCCCTTGCGCTCGCCAAACGTTCCCTCGCCCCACTTGAATTCGGCGCGGAGATAGTAATCGTGATAACTCTGTTTGGTAATGACGTATCCCATCTCGGTGCCGGAGATATGTAGGACTCCCTTCTCGACCTGAAAGACGTGGTCGGGGTCGGAGTTCAAACCTTTGGATTTCAGGAAGGTGTCAAAATTATCAAGATTAGTTCCGTCGAAGAGAACAATAGCGGACCTGTGCTTTGGAATCTTCTGGCCGAAACCGGAGGCTGCCAAGACCGCGCACAAGAGGAAAACGGAGTTGCGAATGGTTTGTCGTTTCATCGCTCCTGATCAGTGTATCTAGCGGACCGAAGCTCTGCGCGGAGCCGAGGCCAAATTCCGCGACATATTTTGCTCGGCGTCAATCGTGCCCGCAATGGCAGCAACTCTTCGATAGGACTCAAGGCGATCGGAATGCTCATAGGTATCAGTGACGGCTATCACTTCGTCGGCCTGCGTATCGTGGGCCAGCTTTTCCAGACCGGCCTTCACCGTTGCATCCGAGCCGATGATTGCTGCACTCAGCTTGGACTCGACGGTGGCACGCTCCCACTCCTGCCAGAGAGGCTGCATGGAATCTACAGGCGGCAATAACTCTACGGACTGGTCGCGAATCAATCTTAAGAAGCGCTGCTGGGATGTGGTGAACAGGCGCCGTGCCGCCGCATCTGTTTCCGCGGCGACGACCTGGGAGGCAACCATCAGATATGGCTTCTGCAGGACGCTGCTGGGCTGGAACTGATCGCGATAAAATCGGGAAGCCATATATAGATACTCCGGGGCGAAGTGTGAGGCGAAAGCGAAGGGCAATCCAAGCCTGGCGGCGAGTTGCGCGCTGAAGCTGCTGGAGCCAAGCAGGGTGATTGGGACGTTGCTTCCCTGCCCCGGGATCGCTCTTACCAATTGGTCGGGTTTTTCTGGTCCAAGGTAACTCTGCAGTTCCGCCAGCAGCGCGGGAAAATCTTCGCCAGTCTGATGGAGGTCACGCCGTAAGGCGCGCATCGTCTGCGAATCCCCTCCTGGAGCGCGGCCGAGGCCAAGGTCGATTCGATCTGGATATATAGCAGCTAAAGTTCCAAATTGCTCGGCGACGACAAGTGGCGCGTGATTGGGCAGCATAACTCCGCCGCTGCCTACCCGAATCTTCGTCGTTGCGGCGGCAACATGTCCAATAAGAACGGACGTCGCGGAGCAGGCAAGCCCGGCGATAGAGTGATGCTCCGCCAGCCAGTAGCGCTTGTATCCCCACTGCTCAACATGCTGCGCCAAATCCACGGACCGGGCAATCGCACTGCCGGCTGACTCGCCCGCCCGCAGGCCTACCAGGTCGAGAACGGAGACGGCTAACTTTTGGCTCATGTGAGTTAGATGATCTGGCGAGGAAAGCGATGCTCTGATTGCCTTCACTGCAACCGCCGACGCCAGAAGCCGCATCTGACCGCGCATTCATAACGGCGAATTGGAAGCCCTCGAAGTCCTCAAAGTATTCGTGGTCGGCGACTTGCGGTGGCATCGTCCTTTCGCGCCAATGACGACGGTGATTCCTGTGTAACTCGACCTTTACTTCGACAAAGAAATCGCCCCGATCGACATCCGATCGGGGCGATTTCTTTGTCGGTCGGTGTCGGAGTTAGAGTTTCTTTTTCAGGTCGTAGGCCATGTTCTTGTGAGCCGCAACGACAGTCTTGCCTTGAAGGACGACTGCGCGGAACTTCGCGTCCTTCGTATCCTTGGCTTCGGAAGTAAACGCACGCAGCGCTTTCGTGTGATCGGTCACCATTTGGTCGATATATTCCTTATCGAAGTCAGCGCCAGAAAGACCGTTGAGCTTGTCGAGCTCCTTCTGGGCATCCTCATCAGGGCCGGTAGGCGGCGTCAAGCCCCACTCGTCCGCGAACGGCTTCATGCTGGCTGACAGCTTGGTATGTTCGGTGACCATTTTCTCGGCGAAAGCTTTGACTGCTGGATTTGTGGCCTTCTGTTCAGCGAGCTTGCTGAGCGCGATTTCATTCTGATCAGACTGCGCCGCCATTGTGAGGAATTTCTTGTCGTCGTCTGAAGACGCTTTGGCATGGGTTGGCAGAAGAAGGGCGGCGACGCCCAGGATGGCGCCGCAAACTACTAGACTTGTTCTTTTCATTGGATCTCCGTGAAGCGGGGTCGCCGCCTGTTACTCGTTCAAGAAGTAAGAAGCACAAGGTTCCACACACGTTGCAAGGACACAGCAAACAATTTCATCAATGATGGTTACATTCCAGCGGCGTCAATGTTTCCAGGGATTGACGCTCGGCGGCAACGCCCCAGAGATACTGAGCAATTCCCGCAGCAAACATTACAAATGCTCCAAGGGCGTAGCCGTGAAAGAGTGCTTGGCGGGATCCACTGCCGATCAGTCGACCGAAAATCCAAGGCCCGGCGACACCCCCGGCCAAGGTGCCAAATCCGTAAAAGAATGCTATCGAGCTGGCTCGAATTTCCTGAGGGAAAACTTCGCTGACAGTGAGATACGCGGAACTTGCTGCGGTTGACGCGAAGAAGAAGGTTATACCCCACCACACGATCTGCGAACTCAGACTTAGGTCGCCGTGCGTAAAGAGCCAGCTGGAAATAAGCAAAGCTATCGCTGAAGCGCAGTAAGTTCCGCCAATCATGGCCTTGCGGCCAATGATATCGAAGAGGGGACCAAGAAGGACGGGCCCCAGGAAGTTAGCCATCGCAATTGGTAAGAAGCAGAAACCTATATCTTCGGCGGACACGCTGTAATAACGAAGCAGGACGAGGCCCAGCGAGAAGAATACGGAGTTATAAAAGAACGCCTGTGCAGCCATGAGGCCCAGGCAAAGATTCGCACGACCCCGATACGGCTTCGACGTAAACACTGTCCTCATGCGTTCGAGGACCGGTTCGTGATTGATGCGAACACGAACGATTTCGACGCGAGATTGCGGAACTGCTTCGTCTCCGTAGACTGCACGTTCAACCGCAGACATAGTGCTCCGGGCTGACGCATCCTGGCGGTGGCCGATAAGCCAGCGTGGACTTTCAGGTATATATCGGCGCAGCCAAAGAACGGCGACGCCGATCGGCACCCCAGAGAGAAAAGCAATCCGCCAGCCGATAATATTACCGAAGACCGCAGGGCGGAGAAACACTGCGGAAATCACCGAGCCGAGAATAATTCCGATCCAGAACGTGCCGTTGATAAGAAGGTCGAGCCGCCCGCGCATACGCGCCGGCACGATCTCGTCGACGGCGGAGTTAATAGCAGCGTACTCGCCACCGATGCCTGCGCCCGTGAGAACGCGAAATGCGGTGAAGCTGAAGAGATTCCACGAGAAACCGGTTGCGGCGGTAGCGCAAACATAAAGCAGCAGGGTCCATGTGAAAAGCTTCTTGCGGCCGAAGCGATCTGCAAGATAGCCAAACATAAGTGCGCCGATTACTGCGCCCCCCAGATAAAACGACGAACTTAGCCCAAGCTCTGAGTCGGTAAACCCGAGCGTTGCTGGATTTTTCAATGCTCCGGCCAACGTGCCGCCCAGACTACCTTCGAGACCGTCGAGAAGCCACGCGATCGCGAGCGCGGCGACGACGCGTAAATGCCAGTTACTCCAAGGTAAGCGATCCAGGCGCCCGGGGATGTCAGTATCTACATACTCCGCGGCTTCATAATCTTTCATAGGTTATCGATGCGTTCCCATCCGGCGCATTTCCCGCCACACATCTACAGAGTTGGTTGCGATTCCAGCTCTTCCACCAAACTCATCGGATGGCTGTCTTCTTCCAGGTACTCTGTCGCTTCGTTTTGGCGGTCACGCTCTGACATCGTAGAGCCTTGAATCGTCTGTCTAACGGCCTGAACCGCCTCCGGCAAGGTGCAAACGATCGGCCGGTCACTATCTACCTTGAGACGTCTTTGGGCCTTCATGACATCTCCGGCGAATTGCCACAGACAGACAATGACAATCAGATCAGGAAAAGTGGAACGAATTTCGCGATATAGAGTTCTGGTGTGTTCGACGGCGAATGGAGGCAAAGCGGAAATGCATACTACATTAGGTCGAATATCAGCGATAGCTGAAAGTGTGTCGACGGTGGTGCCGGATGGTATGTGCTGACTTGAGATTCCGGTACGCTCGAGCGTCTGCGAGAGGATTATCCCGGCAATCTCGTCACCCTCGTCCCGAGCCGGCAGGCAAAGTATGGAGCTCTGAGCTTTCGCTCTCATGAGGCGCTCCGGATCGGGTCCGGCGACAACTGAACCGTCATCCAGATCTTCGACAAATTCGCGGGTGCTTTGCAGAATGAAGCTGAACGTAGCGTCGTCAAGTTCGCTGCGATGACGATCCTGTTCAGCTAGGCACAGCGCCGGGATTAGCACCTCGCCATAAGCCTGCTCGAGCGAGGTTTCCTGTACGTACTGTTCGAGAGTTTGACGGGACTCGTTTTGATCGGAGGCCAAGAGGCGCTGATAGTACAGCTCGGTGGCGGAAATCTCAGGCTGGTCGCCCAAAAGAACTCGCAAGAAAGAAAGACTTGGAATATATCTGGCCATAACGACCAAAGTTACGGTCAGCGGCGTCGCCAGGATCAGGCCCGGGAATCCCCAAATCAGTGTCCAAAAAACTGCAGATACCAGAATGGCCAGCGGAGAGAGACCGACCTGCGCTCCGTACAGCAAAGGCTCAACCAAGTTTGCGACGACGAGTTCGAGGACGACGAAGAACGCGACGGTTCCGGCCGCGTGGCCCCATCCAGAATATGCCGCGAGCGACAAGACAATCGGTATTGCGGCAGCGGCCGGCGCGCCAACATAAGGGAGGAAGCGCAGGATCGCGGCCATTAATCCCCAGAGCCATGCCTCGGGTATGCCGATGAGCGAAAGTCCAACGCCGACGACGACGCCGAACATCGCGTTGACAGCGGATTGAAGAAAGAGATATCGCTGGACGCGACGCGTCGCTTCGTCCAACGCCTGGGTCACGAGAGTGAGCCGCCCTCCGCCGGTGAGATGAATGAGGCGGTTCCGCAGGTCCTCCCGGCCCATTAGGATGAAGATCGTGAAGATAATCACCATGCCGGCGGCGCCCATCGAGCCGAGCACACTTTCAACGGATGCAATTGTGTTGGAAGGTGGCACAACTTTCACCGTCACGGGACGGGCGGAGGAAGACCCCATCGGTCCCGCGCGCCTTGATTCCTCTTTTCCGGGCTTTAATAGTTCAGCTTCCAAGTCCCCGAGCGCCTCTGAGACTCTAGAGAAACCGGAATTCTCTAACCCGCCGATAGACTGAATCTTATTTTCGAGGGTTGACTTATAAGTGGAAACTTGACCGGTAAGGTCTGAGAATTCGACCGTCAACTTCCAAGCCAGGGCAAAAGTGATGGTACCGAGGATGGCACCGACGAGGACAAGGCCAAGCAGCCGTGGGATTTTAAGCCGCGTCAAGAATGTCATGGCCGGGGCGAGCAGCATTGACAGGAGGATGGCGAGGGCTAGGGGAATAAAAACGCTGCGGCCGAAGTAAAGCGCGGCGACGACGGCAACGAACGTCACAATTCGTAACAGTTGCGCTGTCTCCGTCAGTCCCGATTTGCGGCTCATTCTTCCCTGCCTCGCGCGTTGTCACCTAGGATGCGCAACTGGATGACCTGGCGGTGCAAAAAGTGGAACAGTGTGTGGAAATATTGCCATGCAACGTGGCTGATCCTCACGCCATCTCACCGGCTGACTGCAATGACGGGACCGGATGTTTTATAAAGCCGGCCCGGCAGCCCCGGAGAAATCTCTCCAAACGAGTTCGCCATGAAAACTTCGCACAAGCTATGTCACGCCGCACTATTGCTGGTCTTTGTCAGCGGGACTGCATTTTATTCCGCGTCCGCACAAGAGCAGGATGGGCAGGCTGATAACTCCGCGCAAAACAAGAGTCAGACACTGACGGCACAAAACCAATCTACGGCCCAGGCTGACCGGGCGACGACTGCCAATGTGCGTAAAGCTATCGTTTCGGATAAGCAACTCTCCGGTTATGCGCACAACGTCAAGGTCATCACCGTGAACGGCACCGTGACACTGAAAGGGCCAGTGCGCTCGGATGCGGAGCGGCAGCAGGTAGCGAATGACGTGAGTCAAGTTGTTACTCAAGACAAAATCATCGACCAACTCACGGTTAAGCAGTAACTACTCTTTATTTTTATATTCAAAGGAGCTTTTACCATGGAAAACAAGAACACCGCTGTATTCGGCATTTACGCAACCGCAGCTACGGCAGAGCACGCTGTCGACCATCTTCTTGCAGTAGGCTTCACAAATTCTGATATCTCCGTGTTACTTTCGGACGATGAAACGACCCGGGCTTTCGCGCATGAGAAAAACACGAAGGCACCGGAAGGAACGGCGACCGGAGTTACTGCAGGCGGCGTGATCGGCGGAACTCTCGGGCTGCTGGCTGGCATCGGTGCGCTGGCGATTCCCGGCGTCGGTCCGCTCATCGCGGCGGGGCCGATTATGGGTGCGTTGGCAGGCTTGGGAGTCGGCGGTACGGTCGGCGGCGTTGTTGGCGCGCTGGTAGGAATGGGCATTCCTGAATACGAGGCGAAGCGCTTCGAAGGCGCGGTAAAGGGAGGCGGCACTTTGCTCTCCGTTCATTGCGACACCTCCGAAGAGGTCAAGCTGGCGAAGCAGGCGCTCAAAGATACCGGCGCACATGATATTGCAGCTTCGGGTGAAGAGCGGTCCGGAGCTTCGAGCACAGCCGTTCGTGATCGTCAGGAGGCTGTTGTCGAGGAACCTGAGCCGGTCGAAACGGTTCGCCGAAGTTAATGTCCCCGTTGGCGAAAGAAGTCCCCACGCATGTGGGGATTTTTTTGCCAAGACCGCGACTAATGGAGCGCCGCAGCATCTACATAGCCAACCGCCGGATGTGCCTTGCATTAAACCAGGCCAGCCCCCTGTCGAAAGGTAAGCCGCTTTGCCGATTCCGCTACACCCTGATTTCCATCGTTCTCCCGCTAACGAGGGTCAATTCACTGGCATCATGTCGCAATGCAAGAAATGCGGCGAGTCAAAATCAGTATCACGGTTGGATGGATCCATCATTGACTGGGAGG
>Ga0302326_10009473_pt1 | contig 21270 bp, 19 predicted proteins | sample Palsa_T0_3_FD_202264 | JGI IMG/M metagenome (GOLD analysis project Ga0302326, IMG submission 202264) | Peat permafrost microbial communities from Stordalen Mire near Abisko, Sweden - Palsa_T0_3 | ecosystem: Environmental > Terrestrial > Soil > Palsa > Peat permafrost | place: Sweden: Abisko... | reverse complement strand
GGCCGGAGGCCGATCAGCGCGGCGACGTCGGGATTGAAGGCGATCAAGGAGGGGGCGGAAAGCGGCGTCGGGTCGAGCAGCTGGACAAAACGCTCACCGAGTGCGGCGTACCCTTCGGAAAGCCGCAGGCTCTCAAGCGTTGCTGCGCCGGGCGCTTCGACCATATGCATTGCGCTGCAAGACTCGTCCGCCGTTCGGGTTCGTTGCACTCCGATATTCAGCGGCGCGTCCACGCCTCCGATACCTGAATGTGACCTCTTACGCGCTCGGCCGCGCATCGGCTCGGGTCCGCGCGGGCAGCGACCTTTCCAGCCGGCGCTTTGTGGCAGCCGCCCTGCTCGTCATTGCGGTCGCCCTGGCGTTGGCCGCGACCTGGGCCGTTCGAGCGCCGCTCTTCCTACAACCGGACGAGCGGGCCCATCTCGACTATGCGTTCGGTTTCTTCGACGCCGGCCGCCCTTTTCGCACCCGGCCCGCGACGCCGGGGATCGGCTTGACCGCGCAGGAGCACTATATCGATGGTCAAATCGGCTTCCGCCGCCTGCGCTATGATCCGACGGCGCGCATCCGTGGCGACTACGGAAGCCCGGCCTTCGTCGCGGCATTCGATGCGCATGCGCCGCGACCGTCCGATCGCATTCCGCCGCCCGGATCGCGTTTGCCCTACATCTCGTTTCTCTATCCCGCGCTCTACTACGGCCTCGTTGCCTCGGCGATGCGCTTGAGCGACGCGGCGACCCACTCGCTCTGGCGCGACTTGCTCGCGGCACGAATCGTCGGCGTCGTACTTCTCGGGTTAACGCTCGGAGCGGCGGCCCGCGTGTTTCGCGCGCTACGTTTCTCGCGCGGGCAGACGGTGCTCGGCCTAATCTGCGTCGGCTGGTTTCCCCTCACGTCGTGGGTCGCGGGCTACGTGCAACCGGACAACCTGAGCTTCGCTCTCGTGACGGTTTCCCTGTGGCTTGGGTTGCGTTGGCAGAGACTCCAGCGTCCGGCCGACGCCCTTCTCCTGTCCGTGACGCTCGGGCTGCTCTTTTTCACGAAGCAGCACTACGCGCTCTGTTGCTGGCTTGCGGTGTTGCTGATGGCCGGGCCGCGCTTCGTTCGCATGAAGCCCCTCCGAGCTGCCGCGAGCGTCGCTTTCTTGATCGGGATCCCGGCCCTTTGCTTCAAGGCATCGTTCTTGGCGACGTACGCGCCGGGACTCGGCCTTGCGGCAAGTTCGTTTTCGAAAGTCGGGGCGACGATGAGCCCGCAGCACCTGCGCGTATTGCTCGGCGGCTACTACGACGGCATCACCAGCGCATTTCTCGGCGGCGATTCGTTCAACGATTACTGGCTGCGTTTTGGAGAGCGAGGTGAGACGATCTTCCCAAGTGCGCTCGCCCCCGCAATACGCGCCGGCCTCGCCGTCGTGATGCCGGCCTGCTTCTTACTCGTCGCCGCTGCCCAGGTGCAGATCGTGCGGCGAATCGCGCTGGTCGCGCGCCGGCGCTCTGTGCTTAGCGGACTTCGCTTGGCTACAAGCTCGCTCTGCTGGAACATCTACGTGCTGACCGCGCTGCTCTTGATCTTCGCTTTCGTTCAATCGAACGAGTTGATCTGGCTCGAAGGACGGTATTGGCTTCCGCTGATCGTGCCGATGATCGCACTCTACGCTCGGCTTGCGAACGGCTTTGCGCCGCGCTTGCGGCCGGTGGTGCGCTTTGCTTTCTTGGGTACCCTTGCCGGCTTCTGCGTCGTTTCGGGGACGAGCGGCATCGTTGCGATCGACCGGGCGTACTACCGCGCGGCACCTCATCCGTTGCGCTTCGTCCCGATCTCGCGCGTGTTGGACGTGCGCCGCTCGGGCTTCAGCGTTCCGGAGGATGAAACGATCGGCTTGCACCGCAGCGACGAGCTCGACGTTCATGGCTACGCGGTCGATCCGCACACGGGATTTGCGCCGCGTACCGTCTTCGCGCAGGTCGACGGAGAAACGTTGCAGCACCGAGCTTCCGTCGGCCTTTCGTGCGAAGTCATCGCAAATGCATACAGCGACGACCGCCTGGAAAATGGCTGCTTCCGGCTGCATTTGCGGGGTCGCGATTTGACCCTGGGACTGCATCGCTTGCGGCTGTATGCCGCCGACCCGGGTTTCGGCGCGCTGCCGCTGCGGAGCGACCTTGTCTTGCGGGTGACGTGAGGAACGGACCGGCGGCTACATTTTGTAGCTGTGGAGTCCCGATATCCAGATGTTGACGCCGAGATAACAGAAGATGATCGTGACGAAGCCGAGCAGGCAGAGCCAGGCGGAGCGCGGGCCGCGCCAGCTGTTGCGCGTGTGTAAGTGCATGTAGAGCGCGTAGGTCGTCCACGAAACGAGCGCCGCCGTTTCTTTCGGATCCCATTGCCAGTAGGCGCCCCAGGCCTCTTTGGCCCACCAGGCGCCCGTGATGATGCCGACCGTCAAGAGCGGTAGGCCGACCGAGATCACGCGGTAGGTTAGGATGTCCAGTTTCGCAAGCGACGGTAACGTCGAGAGCCAGAGCGCGAGCGGATCGCCCGCCGCTGCCGCGCTCGCGAGCACGGGCAAATCACCGCCACTGATCCGCCGCGCAACGGATGCCTCGGCGTAAGCCGCCATCGGCATTGCGCTCTGCAAGGCGCCGCCGGCTGCCGCCGGGCGCAAGCCGCCGGTATCGAAAGTGCGCCGCTGGAGCGTTTGTTCGCCGTAGTACTTGATCAGATACAAGAGCGCGAGCGTCGCCGCCACCAGAAAGGCCGCATAGGACGAGACGACGAGCGGAACGTGTACCTTGATCCAATACGACTGCAGGGCCGGCACGGCCGGCAGATAGCCTTCGTTCCAGGTCAGCGCGTAGGCGAGAAAACTTGCGGCTAGTGCTTGCACGAAACCGCCGATGAACCAGAGGTCGTATTTCAAGGCAAAGCCGATGAAGATCGCGACGCTCATCGCCGAGAAGAGCGAAAGCGAGCCGTAGAGATTCGTCAGCGGCCAGATGTGACTGGTCGCGTAACGATACCCGAGTTCGAAGAACTGCACGCCGCAGCCGAGGAACGCGAACGGAATGCCGATCCGCTTTGCCAGCGGCTCGCGTCCCAAGAAGAACGTGAAGAGCGCAAGCGTGCTCATGATATAGGCCGAGATCGCGACGACGATCAGCACTTGATCGGTATTCATAGAGGATGATTCTCCGAGCCGTTCACGCCGGCGTCAGGGCCGAGGCAAGCGGCGTGATGACCGGTGCCTGAGTCATTCGTTCGAGACCTTCAACGAGCGCGGCAAACTGTTCTTCGTAGATGTCGTAACCTTTGACGGTGGTCGCAGCGATTCCGAGCCGCCAGACGCCCCCGGTCCCGTCGAGGCATACGTACAGACGTGCCGGCAAAAAGTAGAACGATAAACAAAGGCCCGCCAAGAGCACGAACGCCCCGGCGGCGACGAACGGAATGCCGGGATCGTGGCGGTACTGGATGCCGCTGTAGAGGACGTAGCGGCCTACCGCTACCCGGTAGCCGCCGCCCAGATCCACGTCCCCTCCGAGCGGCACGAGGACGCCGCCGATGTTTTGATCGCCGTCGAATACGTTGAGCACGATGCCGGGGTTGTTGGGCCGCGGATCGGCGCCGATCGTGTTGCCGGGCCCGATCGTACCGACGAAGCGGTCGTACTGGACGGAGCGCTCCGTATCCCCGAGCGCGAAGCCCTCGCCTTCTTTCAGCGGAACTTGCGGTGCGCCCGCGACCGGGTCCCCATTCCTCGTTACCGTGAAGGGAATTGCAAAACCGTACGACGCCTGGTAGTAGAGCGTCCCGTCGAGATCGAGCGGATCGTTGACGCGCACTTGCGCGTTTCGCGTAGCGCCGTTCTTGGCGGTGACCTGCATGTCGGAAACGTAGTCGATCGGCTGGTAGACGATCCCGCTGCGCGTCGAAATCGGATCGATTTTGAAACGGAAGCGCTCCAGGCGTAAGACGTCGCCGTTTTGCGGAATCGTGACGCTCGAGCCCGCCAGGATCGCCGTCTGTCCGCTGAAACCGAAGGCCCAGTAGAGCGTGGTCCCGATCGCGATCAGGACGAAGCCGACGTGCGCCACCAGCACTCCGCGCCGAGCCCAGTTGTGCTTGTCGGCAAACGTCCACTCGACGCCGCCGAATTCGCGCTTGCGAACTTGCCAGCCACGTTCGCTGAAAAACGCATCGATGCGCGCGCGCACCGTTGCCTCGTCGCCGCGCACGACGACGCTTGCGTTGAGCGGAATCTTGTCGATCTTCACGGCTCGCAGCGGCGGTAAGCGCGTCGGGATCACGCGCCAAAACGTTGCCAGCGTCATGCAGGCGATGATGAAGCCCACGATGCCGATGTAGGCGATCGAATGGTAGATGTTGTCGAGATGCAGCCGGAGCACGAGACGCGCGAGCGGCGGCGCGTAATTGGTCAGGTAAAAGTCCGGCTCTTTGCCTTGGTCGACGATGACGCCGATCAAGGTCATCACGCCCCAGACGGCGAGCAGCGACATCCCGAACCAGAAGTCCGAGAGCTGGGCGAGCAGCGGATGGAAGGCCCCCTCGAAACGGCTTCGCCAGCTTTTCCCGCCCGCAACCGCGCTCGGTGTCATGGCTACGAGCCTACGCCGTACCGGCTTCTCGGCGCCACGATTTTTCGAGCAGCAAGATGATCCAGATGCTGGCCTCGTAGAGCACGTACATCGGGCCGGCGATCAGCATCATCGTGATCGGCGAGGCGTCGGGCGCCGCCAAACCGCCGAGCAGCAGGATGCCCATACCAATGTAGCGCCGGTTCTTGCGCAACATCGGCACGTTGATCAAACCGATGCGCGCGAGCGCCAGCATGACCATCGGCGTCTGAAAGATGAGCGCGAAGACGAGAAACGTCAGCAAGATGATGTTCATCGTCGGTTCGACGCCGAAGGTTTCCTCGGCGACCGCCGCCGTGATGCCGAGCAGCGCCGTCAGCACGCGGCGGATGATGAAGAAATGGCAGAACGCGATGCCGAGCGCGGACAGCAAGACGGCGGGGGCGGTGTAGGCGTAAACGATGTGGCGGGTGCGTGGATGGAAGGCCGGAACGACGAACATCCAGATCTGGTACACGATGACGGGCAAGCCGAGCACGATCGCGCCGTAGATCGAAAACTTGAACTCGGTGAAGATCACGTCGGTCGGCGCAAAGGCGTGCAGGGCAATGTTTCGCCCGAGATACTCGTCCTTGAGCCAGGTAATCGCGAACTGCGAGGGCCAGAAGAGTACGAGGGCCAGAACGCCGATCGTCGCGAGCGACACGATAAGACGCCCGCGCAGCTCCCGCAGGTGCTCCGTGAACGGCATTTCCTTTTGGTCCCAGCCCGGGCCGTCGTTTCCGAGGCTCGGGGGGCGTTCGGCGATCAAGAGGTCCGGGCGACGCGGCGTTTAGTTAGGTGGCGCAGCGGGCTCGGCCGGCACGGACGGTGCTCCGGTCACGATGCCGCCCGAGCTCATCGGCTCGACGGCCCGCGTGGCCGCGGCTGCCTCGGCCTCCGCTTTTGCGCGGGCCTCGGCTCGGGCTCGCTCGGCGGCGACGTCGGCCTCGGCCTGGCCGACCATGAACTCTTTTTTCGCCTGGCCGATGCCGCGCGCGAGCTTCGGCACACGGTCGGCACCGAACAGCAGCACGGCCGCGCCGACCAGGATAGCGATTTCCATTGGGTTTCCGAACATAGTCTTACACCTTTCGGCGGCGATACGCCGATATGCTACCGCGCACGGCTCGCGCTGTCCCGGGCGAGCGCGTCGGCCAGGGTCACGAGTTCGGCCCGCGCGGCCGCGGTTCCGAGCGGGGCCAGCGACATTTTCGCTCGCTCCACGTAGCCGGCGATCGCTTCACGGGTTTTTCCGAGGCCGCCTGATTCCGTAACGCCTGCAATCAAGCGCCGGATTGAAGCGCGCCCGGCCGCCCCTTCCTCATCACTTCGGTAGAAGCGCGCGACATCGTCGCGAAACGCGGCCGAGCAGTCTTCGAGGGCAAAGATCAGCGGGATCGTCATCTTGTGCTCGGCCAGGTCGTTACCGACCGGCTTGCCGAGTTCGGCTTCCTCGGCCGTGAAATCGAGCAGATCGTCGAGCATCTGGAACGCGATGCCGTAGTACAAGCCGAAGTCGCGCAGCGCCTTGATGCGCAGCGGCGTTGCGCCGGACATGATCGCTCCGCATTCGGCCGAAGCGGCAAACAGCGCGGCTGTCTTCTTGATCGCAACCTCGATATAATCGCTGACCGGCAAATCGAGTTTCCCGACCGCGCGATGTTGCAACACTTCGCCGTCCGTGATGTCGGCCAGTGTCGAAGCGAGCACGTTCGGTACCGGATGCGGGTAGTTCGCGGTGACGTTCTTGAAGATCCAAGCGAACAGATAGTCGCCCGCGAGCACGCTGACGCGGTTACCGAGTTCGATTGCGGTCGCGTTGACGCCGCGCCGCGTCGCCGCTCGGTCGACGACGTCGTCGTGAATCAGCGTGCCGACGTGAATCAATTCCATATAGGCGGCAAGCGGAAGATGATCGCGCGCATCGGCACCGTTGGCTTCGGCCGCCAGTAACGTCAGGCGCGGACGGAGGCGCTTGCCGCCGGCCGCGAGCATCCGCCGGACCGCTTCGGTGATGACCAGGTTGTCGGTTGAAAACGAGGTCTTGAAGAAGTCCTCGACGAGCGCGTAGAGATCGCGATCCGAATGGGTGGCGGAGCGCAGTGGCTTGGAACGGTCGATCATGCCGTCGCTTTCATGCGGTGCCTACGTGAATTGCGATCGCGCCGGCCGCGAGGCGCACGAAGCGCGCATCTTTGAAACCGGCCGCGGTAAACCGAAGCGCCAATTCATCTGCGCCGGGATAGTTCGTCAGCGAATTCGGCAGATAGCGGTAGGCGCTGCGCGAGCCGCCGACGGCGCCGCCGATCAACGGTACCAGGCCGTAGAAATAGAGATCGAAGGCGCGCTTGAAGATCGGGTTGGGCGCCTTCGAGACATCCAGGTTGACGAAGCGCGTGCCGGGTTTGAGCACGCGGCGCGCTTCGCGCAAGGTCGCTTCGATGTCGACGACGTTTCGCATCGAGAAGCCCATGATCGCGCCGTCGAAGCCGGCGTCGGCAAAGGGAAGTGCCATCGCGTCGCCCGCGCGCAGCTCGAGTCGTGATCCCGTGCGCTCGGCCGCGGCGCGCTTGCGCGCACCATCGAGCATCGGTTCGCAAAAATCCACACCAACCACGCTCAGCGCCGGATCCGTGCGCAGCAAGTGAAACGAGAGATCGCCCGTACCGCAGCACAGGTCGAGCACCCGGCCCCCGGCCGGTGCCGCAAGCTCGCGAACGGCCCGCTTGCGCCAATGCTCGTCGACTCCGCCCGTCAGAAGGCGGTTGGTCGCATCGTAGCGGGGCGCGATCGATGCGAACATCTCGCGGACGTAGACGGATTTTTCCATAGCGTTAGCGAGCGATGATTCGGGGTGTGCGGCGCCGTTCATGCACGTCCGCTGCACTCGTTCCAAGAGGGTCTTGCCACGCCCGGTCGAGCGCGTGATGTGAACGGACACGCAACGGAGGTCAGCATGTCCTTGAATTCGAGCTCGATCGGCGCACGGCTGTCCGGAGCGGCCGCAGAGCCCGGTTACGGGCCCGCCCTCGCGGGCTTACGTACCTTCGACGCCCTCTCGAACGCTGTCGCGGCCCGCCAAGACCGCGTGCAGCGCAGTGTCGCCTCGGCCCTGCGAAACTACCCGCAGCCCCCGAACGCAGCTGCGCCGGCAGGGGGAGCGCCGGGGCTCCTCGGCCCGCTTGGCGCGCTCGGCGGCGCACTCGCCGGCTATCTCGCAAGCGACGCCGGCCACGCCGCGCTCGGCAAGTTGTTCGAGGCGGCCAGCGGCCTGATCGAGACCTGGGCCGCCCGCGCGGCAGGCGGCGCCGAGCAGCTGCCGTTGCCGCTGGACGGCTGATGGCCGCTGCGGTCGTGGCCCGCGAGGCCTTTCTCGGAGCGCTCGAACGCGCCTCAACGATCGACTTTTCCGCTTACGTCCTGCGCCGCGACAGCCCGGTAACGCGAGCGCTCGAGCGCGCCGCCGGCCGTGGCGCAGCGGTCGCGGTCACCCTCGAGGGCGCGCCGTTCGGCGGTTCGAGCGCGGAGCGCGGCCGCATCGGCAAGCAGAATCGCCGCGCGGCCGCGGAACTCGCGCGGCATGGTGTGCACGTCCATGTGACCCGGCCGGCTGAGGGCCAAGTCCACATGAAGGCCGCCATCGTCGACGGCACGGTTTTCCTCGACGACCGGAACTGGCCGGCGGACGGGCGAGATACGATCGTCGCGACGAGCGACCCCGAGGATCTTCGCACCGTCGCTCGCGCCTTGCGCGGCGAGGACGCCTCGGACGCGAACCTCGCGACCGGGAAGAGCGAAGCCCTCGAACTCGAGGCGCAAGCAATCTACGCGGCCGCGGGCGACCGGATCGACGTCGAATCGGAGTCTTTCGGGTCCTCACCCGTCTCGAAAGCGTTGCGTTACCGCGCGGAGCACGGCGCCGTGGTGCGCTTGCTCGTCGCGGCCTCCGAACTGGGGGGCCCATCGCGCGCCACCGAGCGCGCCGAACTGCGGCATCTGCGCGAGGCCGGCGTCGACGTTCGCGTCGTCAACGCCGGCGAGAAGCTGTGCGCGGGAGCGGATTGCGGCTGGGTCGGCTCCGCTAATGCGACCTACTCGTTTGCCCCGCAGGCCGATTGGGGGATGCTTACGCGCGACGCCGCGCTGCTTGGCGCTCTGCACGCGGCCTTCGAACGAAACTGGGACGAGGGCCGTACCGCCGCGCTTTAAGCTTCGTCCCAGACGTTCGGGCTAGGCTCCAAAGAGTGACGCGGCCGTCGCCGTCGTGCGTGCCTCGACCGCGGCAGCCGTCGTCCCGAACAGTTCGGCGAGAAGGGCTGCGGTGGCGGTCATGAAGGCGGGTTCGTTGCGGCTGCCGCGATGCGGCACCGGCGCAAGATACGGACAGTCCGTTTCGAGAACAAGATGTTCCAGACCAACGGCGCGCACGGCGTCGCGCACCTCTTGCGCGGTCTTGAACGTGAGCACGCCCCCAATGCCAAGGCGGAATCCAAACTCGCCGACGAGCGTGCGCGCCTGCGCCGCGTTTCCCGTGAAACAGTGCACGACCCCGCGCAAGCCGGCTGCCGGTTCGCTACGCAGCAGCGTGACGAATTCTTCGAACGCGTCACGCAAGTGAAAGACGCACGGCAAGCCGCGTCCCCGCGCGTAGCGAATCTGTTCGACGAGCACACGATGTTGGACGTCCTTGGGACTGTGGTTGTAGTAGAAGTCGAGACCGGCCTCACCGATGGCGCGCGGCGCTTGTGTTCCGCTTGCGATCAGCTCGTCGAAGGCAGCGGCGATATCGGCCGGCGCATCCTTGGCTTCGTGGGGATGAATGCCGACCGTATAGTCGAGGCCGTAGCGTGCGGCGACCTCTTGGGCGTGGCGGCTGTTCGGCACGTCGGTGCCGATCGTCATGATGCGGCCGACCCCCGCGTCGCGAGCGCGCGAAAGCACCGCGGCGCGGTCGGCGTCGAAAGCGGGATCGTGGATGTGCGCGTGGGTGTCGAACATACGAGCTGCATCGTAACATGATTACGATCAGCGACGCTCCGCGGCGGAGCAATCGCCTTTTCATCATTGCGCTGATCGCCTCGCTTGCCGTGCATCTTATCGCTGCGTTGATCTACGTGGTAACAAGCGACGAACTCGCGCGCTTGTTGCCGCGCGTCGCGGTTCAACAAAAACATCCGAAGCCCGACGAGAACGAGATCGTCACGCTCTCGTCGGCACTGCGCATCGAGAAGCGCGCACGCCCGGCGCCTGCCCGGCAACCTCACAAGGCCGCAGCGCGGCCGCGTAGCGAACCGGCGCGGTCACAGAAGCCCGCGCCGCCCGTGGTTGCCCGGCTCCCGAAACCCGTACCGGTTCCAAAGCCCCTTCTGCCGCCTCCAGCGCTGCTCAAGCACCAGCTGGCAAGGTTCGATCGCCACGCACCCTCGCAACCGGTGCTGACCACGCGCGCGAAGACCGTTTCGAAAACACCGACCGCTCCGCCGCGTACGCCGCAGGCGCAGAAGGTAGTCGCTGCGGCACCCCAGCCCAACCCCGCAACCCAGCAAGAAGAGCCGCAGCGGCCGGCGCGGCTCAGCGAGGCGCAGATCGCGCAAATCGAAAACGATCTCGCTAAAACGATCGAGCAATCACGCGCCGACACCTCGACCCTAAGTACGGTCTCCCATCCGCGGCTGCCGCCGGCCGCAACGAGGCGCCAGCCGATCGATATGTCGGGGATCGACGCCACGCTCGGCGGGGTGCAGGCCGCCTGCTACCCCGTCCGCACCTGGCGCGACCAGGGCTACAACTACTACTACGTGTCGTGCCGAGCCGTACATGCGGACGGGCTCGTGCGGGAGGAGCCGGTGCCGTGGCCGGTTCGCTTTCGGCCCCGGGTCGATCCGTACGATGCCTACGACGATACGCTGCCTCCCGATGCCCGGGTCCCGCTGCAGCAGCCCCTGCCCGATTGGCAGCCGCAGCCGGGGACACGCATCGACCCGGATTTGGTAGACTACCTCCGTCAGCTCGGATATCACATTTAGCCGGGCGCCCGGCATTCTGCTCGGCCAAGCGGTGATGGGTCAGCCGCACCCGGCCGATAAAACGCTCGTACGGATACTGATGTCTGAGGCCACCGATCCCCACTACCAGTACGACGATCCGCTGCCGCTGGCGGCGTTTTGTTCGTTCTTGCTGCACGGCTCGCCACTCGTCTTGGCGCTGGTCGCGGGCTTGCTTTGGCAGATCGTGTCGCCCAAATCGGCCCATCCGCTCCATCCGCCCGATGAGATCGTGATGGTCTCAACGGCTGCGCAGTTCGAGCACCAAAGTGCCGAGCGGATTGCGATGCGGCTGCGCTCGGCCGGCACGAAACACCCGATCGGCCTTAGCGACGCGAGCGCGGATACGTCATCTTCGTCCGCGTCCGGTTCCGCCACGTTCAGCCTGCAAGGCAAGCACGCCAAGCTCAAACACGGCGAAGGCATTTACCGGCCGCTCAAAACGTGGGTCGAAGACGGCCTACGCTACTATCAGGTGGCCTACGAGTACGTCTATCCCGACGGCACGCACGAGTCCGGCATCGTTCCGTGGCCGGTCCACTTTCAACGCGGAACCGATCCGTTCGCCGCAGGAGCTTCGAGCGGTCGCCCGATGACGCCGTTACCGCCGCCGCCCGCCGATTTCATGCCTCCCGGAACGCTCGGCCGGGCGCTGCGTGCGTACTTCCCGCAGCTGAAGTTCGAAGACGAAGGCTAAGGCCGCAAGAGCTTCGCCGTGCAGGCCGCATAGTCGTCGCCGGTCATGTTGTTCTGAGCGCACCAATACCACGGCCAACTGGCCGGAACGACAGCCGCCACGGCGCTCTCGGAATTGTAGTGCGCAAGAAACGTCGCGCGCAGGCCGGGGTCGGCGGCCAGACGCTGCTGTAAGGCGAGCAGATTCGGCGTATCGAACGCTGAGGTGCCGTAAGCCGCATCGAACGTGTAGCTACGCGCCCAGGTGCCGGTCGCGAGCGTGTCGGCGAAGGTTGCCGTATCGATGACGGTGCCCGACCGTTGATCGACGGTTGCGGTCACGAACGCCGGCGCGTTGCCTTGCACCGGGCTTATCGACGGCACGACGAGTCCCGGCAAGCTCGTCGTGAGGCTCGCACCGACGATCTCGAACGCGGCGTGATGCAGGTGCCCGAAGACGAACGTGCCGGCACGAGCAGCCGGCCTGGACGCAAGCGCGATCAAGCGGTCCGCATAGCGTGGTTGCATGAACGCGATGGGCCGATTTGCCAAGAGCGAGGAGAACGCGTCGATCCCGGGCGGTATGTGGGTGAGGAGCCAGCGATAACCGGGCGCCGGTTCGGCGAGTTCGGCCGCGAGCCAGTCGAGTTCGCCGGCACCCGGGTCGCTGCCGCCGGCCCCGCACGCGTTCGTGAATTTCGCGGACCAGTAAACGCTGTTGAGGACGAGTGCCTGGCCGCCGTCGCGGGCACCGTTGCCGGGCAGGCTCGTCGTATAGTAGCCGCCACGCGAGAAGTCGCGCGCGAAATCGGGCGCCGCGCCGTCGCGATCGACGAGCGGTTCGAAAGCAGCCGCCATATGTGCGAGAAAGCCGTCGTGCGGCGTGCTTTGGTAGTCGCCGCAATAGCCGTCGTTGTTGCCGACCGTGATCACGAAGCGCGCATGCGGGTAGGCCGCATCGAGCCGGCCCGCCAGAAAAGCAATCGTCTTGTCGACGAACGCGTCGTAGTCGGCTTGCGTCTTGCCGGGTTCGGCCGCGGCAAACGAGGCTGGAAAATTGTGCCCGAGAAAATCCCCGGCCACGATGACGACCGGCGGATGCGGGACGTTGGCGCTCATCGCCGCCAGTGCCGAGTCAAGCAGCGCGGCGTTTGTGTCTTTGAAGAACGGACTCGGGGCGGCTGAACCCTTTGCGAACACGGCGGCCCAGCCGGACGCCGGCGTGCGCGCGAGCGCATCGACGAGCACCGGGTCGTCGAACGGATTGAAGTGGATGTCGCTGATCAAGAGCCAAGCAGGCGCGGCCGGCGGGGACTCTGCAAGCGATCCGCCGCTCGCGACGGCCGTGCAAAAGGCAACGGCGAATGCGAAGAGAGCTGCAGCGAAGCGCAGCAATGCTACACGGCGGCTTCGAGGCGCGGAAAGAGCGGAGCCTCGGCCGGCTGCGCGCGCGTGCCGGGTGCGAGCTTGCCCCAGACAAGTTCGTTCGTCCACGCGCCCGTAGCGTCGCCTTCGAAGCCGAGTTGCGTCCAGATGCCGTGCGCCGTCGCCGGGATGAAGGGCGCCACCAGATGCGCAAGCCAACGCAACCCTTCGCAAAGATCGTAAAGGACCGCATCGAGGGCGGCGTCATCGCCTCGCTTGTTGAGTTCCCAAGGTTTCTTCTCGTCGATCAACCGGTTGAGCGCGCTGACGAACTCCCACGTGGCCTCGAGTGCTTCGCGAAAGCCGAGCACATCGATGTGGGCCGCAACCTTGTCGCCGAGGTCCGCGAAGCGACTCCCAAGCTCAGAGCTTCCACCTGCCGGAACGACGCCTTCGCGATAACGCGCAAGCATCGCGAGCGACCGTTTCACGAGGTTTCCGAGATCGTTGCCGAGGTCGGCGTTGCGGCGCTGCCGTACCTTCTCTTCGCTGAACGAGAAGTCGCTGCCGAAGGGCGCTTCGCGCAAGAGAAAATAGCGCAGCGAGTCGGCCCCGAAGCGCTCGACGAGTTCGAACGGATCGACCACGTTGCCCTTGCTCTTCGACATCTTCTCGCCGTCGCTCGTAATCCAGCCGTGCGCGAACACAAGTTTCGGCGCCGGCAAACCGAGCGCCCAGAGTACGGCGGGCCAAATGATCGTGTGAAAACGGGCGATCTCTTTGCCCACGATCTGCACGTTGGCGGGCCAAAAGGTGCGGAAGCGCTCGCCGTCGCTCGCGTAGTCGAGCGCCGTCAGATAATTGAGCAGGGCATCGAGCCACACGTACATGACGCCGCCGCCCGGCAGCGGCACGCCCCAATCGAGGTTGACGCGCGAGATACAAAGATCTTCGAGACCGCCCTCGAGCGTCGCCACCATCTCGTTGTACGAACGCTCGGGCCGCACCCATGAGGGATCTGCAGCATAGTACGCGAGCAGACGGTCGCGGTATTTCGAGAGCGCGAAAAACCAATTGTCTTCGGAGAGCCACTGCACTTCGCGCCCACATTCCGCATTCGGGCAACGCCCGTTGACGAGCTTCGATTCAAGCCAAAAGGTCTCGTCGTTCGTGCAATACCAGCCCTCGTACTTACCGAGGTAGACGTCGCCGGTGGCTTTGAGACGCTCGAAGACGGCCACGACTTGACTCGTATGACGGGGCTGCGTCGTGCGAATGAAGTCGTCGTAGCGCACGTCATAACGCGCGCACAGGTCGATCCACTTGGGAACGAGTTCGTCGGTCCAAGTCTGCGGGTCGAGCCCCGCCTCGGCTGCGGCCGCTGCGACCTTTTGACCGTGTTCGTCGGTGCCCGTCAAAAAAAACGTCCGGCAGCGGGTGCGATGGAACCGTGCCAATACGTCCGCCGCAATCGAGGTGTACACGTGACCGATGTGGGGGCTGCCGCTGATATAATAGATCGGCGTCGTGACGTAAAACGTGCGTTCGGACATTGCGTCACGGCTTCTCGTCCCTCGCGGCACCCACCCGCGCGAACGCAACGCGAAAAAACCTGGCGAAACCCGGCGGCCCGGCCGAACATATCTCTATGGAGCGTAGAGCCGGACTGCCTGCGGCCACGCTAGGCCGCTGGGTCTTGGGCCTTTGTATCGGCTCGATCGGCTGCGCCTTGCTGGTCCTTTTGCTCGGGAATCTCGCCGTGTACGGAAAGGACGGTCCGCTCACCGACCCCACGGATTTCAGCGGACCCTATTGCGCGGGTGCCGCCCTTGACGCGGGCCGAGACCCCTATCACGTCGAGCCGATCCGAAGTTGCCTGCACGACGTGCTGGCCGCAAATGGGCTGCGTTCGAGCGCTACCCACATCCTGTATGCTCCGCTGCCGCCCTACGCCCTCGCGCCGTTTGCACTCTTCGCGAAGCTGCCGTTTTCGCTCGCAACGAAACTTTGGCTTACGCTCAACATCGTGGCGCTCGGGATCATCGTTGTCGCGATCTGCCGTTTGTCCGGGCAGCGCCCGCTGATCGTCGTGCTGGCAACGTTTGCATCGGCCGGATTCGCTTCGCTCATCATCGCGCAGCTCGTTCCGATCGTGGTCGCCGCGCTGTGCGTCGCAGCCTTGGCTGCGCGCCGAGGCAACGGCCCGGGCGCAGCACTCGCCCTAGCGGTTGCCGCGATCGAGCCGCACCTCGCGCTGCCGGCCTGGGTTGCGATGGCGGCCTTCGTTCCGCGCAGCCGTCTTCCGCTCGTGATTACGGGGTTGCTCCTCGTCGTGCTGTCGCTTTCCTACGGTATTGGACTCAATCTCGAATTCTTCACGACGACGCTGCCGGGTCAAGCGCGAGCCGAGCTCTATGATTTTCCGCCGCAGTATGGATTGTCACCCCTGCTTGCGACGTTCGGTGCCTCGGCGCAAGTTGCGCTCGTTTGCGGTGCGCTGTCCTACCTGCTCATGGTTGTCGTCGGGCTCTATCTTGGCCGCATGCTTGCGCGGCGTTACGACGACGCGGCTTACATCGTGGTGACGCCGGTCGCTGCCACGTTGCTTGGAGGCACTTACATCCACGGTCATCAAATGGCGGCCGCGCTCCCGCTTGCGCTGATGTTGCTCGGGCGCGCGCGCTCGCTGCGCGTCGCGTTTGCCACCGCGGTCTTCGCCGTTTGCGCGCTTGCCGTTCCATGGGAGACGATCGCCGAGCTGCCGATCGTCGCGGACCACTTGCCCGCTAAGGTGATGCCGGCCCACTTGCCCGCGTTGCCGGTGCCCGGGCCTAACGAATCGGTGACGATTCCTTACGTTGCGTTCGTGAAGGCGTACGGCCAGCTCGGCGACTCGCGTACGATCCCGGAACAAGTGATCTGGAAGTTGCCCACCTGGGCGGGCCTGGGCGCGCTCTTGATCGTGGCTGGGCGTCTCGGCCGCGGAATGCGCGAGCGAACGAACGCGGTTGCGCTTGCGTCCTGAGTTGCGCGTTCCACTCGCGCTCGGGGCCATCATCGCCCTCTCCGTCGCGCTCTTGTTTCTGTCGGCTACGGCGCTTGCCGAGCGCGGCGTCCCCAGTCCGATCACGAACCCTGCCGACTTTCGTGCCTTCGTTTGCGGCGCGCAGGCCCTCGAGTCGAAGCACGATCCCTACCTGACCGAACCGCTGCGAACGTGCGAGCACGCAGATACGGCCGCCTTTGGTTTGCAAATGTTCGATGGTCTTGTCTTGCCGGCGCCGCTCGCGCCCTACGCGCTGATCGCGTTCGCACCATTTGTGGCCGTCCCGTTTCCCATCGCGAGCGATCTGTGGTTCGTGTTGACCCTCGCGGCCGTCGGCGCGAGCGTCGTCGCGACCGTGCGCCTCACGCGCTTGCCGCTCGCGCTCGTCGCGCCGGCGTTGATCGGCTCGGATGCGTTCGTGTCGGTCGCGCTCGGACAAATCGTCCCGTTCGTCGTGCTCGCAATCTGTCTTGCGGCGCTCGCGGTGCGGGCGCAACGCTTCGCGCTTGCGGGAACGGTCATCGCGCTCGCGACGGTCGAACCTCATCTGGCCTTGCCCGCTTGTGCGGCGCTCTTTGTTTTCGAACGGCGCGCACGGCGTTCGCTCGCCGCTTGCGCGCTGCTCGCGCTCGCCGTATCGCTCGCGCTGGCCGGGCCGGCTACCTGCTTGGAATACGTTCGCGACGTCCTGCCGCTCCATGCACTCTCTCAGATCGACGATTTGCACTTGCAGTTCAGTCTGACGGCCGTCCTTTACGCCTTCGGCGCCGGCGCTCGCGCGTCGCTCGCGCTCGGAACGCTGTCCTATATCGCGATGGCGCTGGCCGGTATTCGCGTCGCCGGATTGCTCGCGCGACGCTTCGACGACGGGGCCTTTCTCGTGTTGCTGCCGCCGGCATTTGCGTTGCTCGGCGGTGCCTTCGTGCATCTCGCCCAAATGGCCGTAGCGATACCGGCACTTGGACTCGTGATTTCCTACACGCGGGCGCGTTCGGCGGCGCGCTACGCGGCATACGCGGGTCTGATCGCACTTGCGATTCCGTGGGCCTCGCTTGCCGACGGTCCGGCGCTGGCTCCGTTGCTGTGGCCGCACAGCATCGCCGCGCGGCACGTGAACCTGCCGGCTTCGGACGACGCCGCGATCGCCGAGCGTAGCGAAATCGACTTCATCCACGCCGGCGGCTACGGATCCGACAACGGTCCGCCGCTCGTCGCCATTTCGCTCAAAGTGCCGACGTGGTTCGGTCTGATCGCTCTCGTCGGCCTTAGCACGGCGCTGTTGCGCCGTCCCAAAGCGGCGTCCGGACGCTTGCCGCTGGTACGGCCGGCAGCATGAAGCGCGAGCGCCGCCGGGTACTCCAAATCGCAAGGGGTGTAGCTGCCGCAGCGTTGCTGGTAACGGCCTTGACGCTCAGCTTCCTTCGCGCCTTCGGCCCCGGGCCTTCGCCGATTGCGGGCCCGATCGACTTTCTTGCGTTCGACTGCGCCGGTCAAGTGGCGGCGGAACGGGCCGATCCGTACCTGATCGAACCGTTGCGTTCGTGCGAGGCCGCCGCGGCGGCCGAATCCGGCTCGCACGTCTTGAAGTACTTGGTTGTGCCGGCGCCATTACCGCCCTACGCGCTGGCGGCGTTCGCGCTGTTCGCGAAGCTACCGTTTCGCGAAGCGAGCGCCCTGTGGCTGGCGCTCTGCATCGTTGCGGTGCTCGCCACGATCGTGCTCGTTCGCGAGGTCACGCATGCTCCGCTCGTTGCGATCGCGGTCGTCATCATCGCCGCGGTCGGCGGCTCGTCGCTCGCGATCGGACAAATCGTGCCGATCGTGATCTGCGCACTCTGCGGCAGCGCACTCGCCTTGCGGGCAGATCGTCCGCGCTTGGCGGCCGCACTCGCCTTGCCGCTCCTGCTCGCGCCGACGGTCGGCGTTCCGGTCGCGATCGCCCTCTTCGCGTGGGAGCCGCGGGCGCGCGCAACTCTTGTCACCGGTCTGCTCGCGGCCGGTGTGCTGTCGCTCCTGTTCGGCGGGGTGGGGCGCAACCTCGAATACGTGCAACAGGTCTTGCCCGCGCAAGCACGGGCCGAAGGCTTGGAATTCGGCGGTCAGTATAGCCTGACCGCTCTGCTCGCTGTGCTCGGCTTTCCGGCACCGCTGGCACTCGCGCTCGGCGCTCTGATGTACGCCGTCATGATCGTGCTCGGGGTCAGCTTTGGGCGGCGCATCGCCGGCGCACTGCACGAACGCAGCGCGATCGTGCTGTTTCCGGCTGCGTTTGCCGTCATCGGCGGCTCGTACGTTCACATCCATCAAATCGCGTTCGTGCTGCCCGCGCTGTTCTTGCTGATCGGGCGTACTTCACGCTTGCGCGCACTGACGTTCACGGCGCTCGTGGTGCTGGCGATCCCGTGGGAGATGCTCGAAGAGATACCTGGTCTCTTGCCGGCACATCCGCAAGCACACCAAAACCGGGTCTTCGCCGAACTCGCGCGCGCTTCGCGCCCGGGCGAACTTGCCGAGATCCCCTGGGGCATCTGGGTGCGCTCAGGTCATCAGGATTCGCGCACGACCCTTGAACGCTTCGAGTGCAAGTTACCCACCTGGACCGGCTTGATCTTGTTTGTGGCCGCCACCTCACTGATCGTCTTTCGCGAGCCGGGCGCGCCGCGCGAAATGGTGCCGCTGCTCGCTTCCTAGACGGCGCTTGCCGGAACCGTCGCGACATCGTGGCGCCGCCGCAGCACCGCGTAGGTGACGAGCGGCGCGCCCACGACCGCGACGACGCGCATCACTGCGCCGAACTGCGTCATCGCGTAGACGGTCGCCAGCAGAAACGACAGCAGCGGAAGTGAAACCAGAAACACGCCGAGCCAGCGCCGCTCGAGCGCCGCGTACGGCAGTCCCCAAACCGTATACCAGCCGAAGGTCGAAGCCGCGCTCGCAAGAAACGACCACGCCGCCGCCGGCCAGTAGCGCCGAGCGAGCAGGGCTAGCGCGATCGCAGCGAGCGCGCCGCAGGCAAGCGCAAAATGCAGCGCGTTGTCGGTGTGGTCGAAAAACTCGGCTCGGTAGAGATACGAGGTCGTGCGAATCGCGCTCAGGTACGCAGATCCACCGAAGAGCGCCGAGATCGCAAGGCCTCCGGCTGCGACCACCACGCCGCCGATCAGACGCGTTCGCAGTGTCGCGGCGCGTGCGAATGCCTGCGTCGCAATCGCCAAAAACGGGGCCTTGATGCCGCCGGCAAGGATGGCGAGTGCCGCGGCCGCTAGGTTCGAGCGTGGTTGCAGGGCGATCGCCCAGAGCACGAGCGCCACCCCTGCGAGATCGTTGTGGCCGTCGAGCACGAAGAACCCGATCAAAGCCGGGTTGAGCGCGACGAGTGCGATGTCGGCGTCGCGCACGTCAAGACGGCGCAGGGCAAGCGCGCAGGCGACGAGCGCGAGCGCCCCCGTCACGCGAAGCGCAAGCAGTTGGGCGGCGAGCGTGCCGAACGGCGCCGTCGCCAGGCGCGCGAGTGCGAGCCAGACGGGACCGTAGGGGCTCGGCAGTATCGGAGTTCCGTAGATACGGTTGATCAGCGCGAAGTCGCCCGTGAACGCAGCGCTTGGCGGACGATAGGGATCGGAAACATGAGCCGAGCCCACGTACGCATACATATCGAAGCTTGTTACGGCCGGCGTTGCGATCGCCGCCGCGAGCATGACGGCCGATGCGCAAGCGACGAGAATCCACGATGCGCGCCCCAGTCCCTTGCGGCGCGCTGCAAAGTACAGTGCGGCACAGCCGATCGTCTCGACGATGGCGCAGATCCCCGCGGCCGGTCCGGCCGGTGAGTGTCCGAACAAGGGTGCACGATCGTCGATCGCGATCAGCGGCAGCGAAGCGAACCACGCTGGAAACGGAAGTTGCATCCGGGCGGCGTGCAGCAACACCGCGAGCTGCACGCAAAAGGAGACGACGATCGTTAGGACCGCGAGCGCGACACGGGCAACTTGCGCGCGCTCTCCGCTTGGCGGGCGCGGCGAACCCGACTCCGGCGGGTGAAGACCGAGCAACCCCGCGATCACGGTGGCGAGAAACCCGACGAGTATCGCGGTCATGTTTCGCTGCCGTCGTTCGCGGCGCGGCGCGACAGGGCGCGTTGATAGATTTCGGAGCGTGCTCCGAAGCCGCGGCCCGCAAGCTCGCGCGCCACGGCGGCGATGCTGGCGCCGCTCGTGAGCGCGCGATCGATCTCGCCGTCGAGACTCGGCTGTTCGAGCGTGCGCGGAACGCCGGGCGCAAGCACCAGCACGAGTTCTCCGCGCACCGGTTCCGGCAGCGCCGCGAGGATCTCATGCGGCCGGCCCACGATTTGTTGCTCGTATAATTTCGTCAACTCGCGTACCACGAAAAGCTGGGCCTCGGGCTCGAGTCCTGCGAGCGTTTCGAGCGTCGCTCGTATCCGGCTCGGAGCTTCGTACCAAACCGAAGTGTGCCCGCGTTCGAGCGCAGCACGCAACGAGCGTTCGCGTTCGCCCTTTGCGCGCGGTACGAACCCCTCGAAGCTGAAGCCGGTCAGATCGAATCCCGACAGCACGGCAGCGCAGACGAAGGCGCTCGGGCCGGGCAGGGCCTCGATCGTCACGCCGGCGGCTCGCGCTGCGGCGACGAGCGCTTGTCCTGGATCTGAGATCGAGGGCGTGCCCGCATCGGTTACGAGGGCGACCGTTTCGCTGCGAGCGCGCTCGAGAATGCCGGCGGTGGCGCCCGCCGCGTTTTGTTCGCGGTAGCTCCAAATCGGCTTCGACGGCAGTTGCAGCGCCGACAAGAGGCGGCGCGCAACGCGCGTATCCTCCGCCACCAACAGATCGCACTCGCGCAACACGTCCAGCGCGCGAAGGGTAATGTCGCGTAAGTTACCGAGCGGCGTCGGTACGAGGATCAGCCCCACCCTTGGCTCTTCGGCCGCCGGAGTCCGAAGGCTTCGCGCCGCGACGGACCTCGGGGTCTCCTCGGCCGGTACGCCGAACCCGGGGGCATCATGGCGGAAACCGGCCGGAACGGCACCGCGGGGTTCGTTCGCGAGATCGAGCTGAGCGGCCATATCATCGACTCGGGGATCTTCGGACGCGTGCTCGAGCTGATCATGGACAACGAACACGCGCGCTATACGATCGATAACTTCTCGATCGGTAAGACGGAAACGGAACCGTCGCGCGTGCGTTTGCAGATCGAAGCGGACGCTCAAGAGACGCTGGACGACCTGCTCGACAAGCTGCGCGACATCGGGGCCATCGTGGCCGGCGACACCGACGCCCTGATGGAACTTGCCCCGCGCGATGGTGTCCTGCCCGACGCTTTCTATGCGACGACCAACCTCGAAACCGAGGTGCGCGTCGAGGGCCGTTGGCTGCCGGTCGCCCTGCCGGAAATGGACTGCGCGATCGCCGTCGAGGGAACGGCCGCGCGCACCGTAGCTCCCTCGGACGTCCGCGCGGGCGAAGCGATCGTGGTCGGC
>Ga0302326_10009471_pt1 | contig 21279 bp, 17 predicted proteins | sample Palsa_T0_3_FD_202264 | JGI IMG/M metagenome (GOLD analysis project Ga0302326, IMG submission 202264) | Peat permafrost microbial communities from Stordalen Mire near Abisko, Sweden - Palsa_T0_3 | ecosystem: Environmental > Terrestrial > Soil > Palsa > Peat permafrost | place: Sweden: Abisko... | reverse complement strand
AAATCGAACGCCACAAGACTGACGAACGCGCGACCGTCGCGCAGATCGAGCTGGCATTCCGGTGGAAGCAGTGGCTCTAAAACCTCCGGATCGACCGCATAAGTGAGCAATGCAACATTCGCCCATTTTGCCGTGAGAAAGGATCGCGCGGTTGAAGGCTTCATGGGGTGGGCGCGGCGTTGCGCGTGCCGATCCGCGCGCCAGCGGCTGGCTGGGTTGCCGGGGGTGGTTCGATCTGGATCGGCCCGGCAAATTCGAGCTGGAAGACCGAGACGTCAGGATCGGGCGCTGTGTTGGGCAATGTCACCAGAAGTCCATCAGGGGTACTGGTTGACGACACGGCCGCGCCATCGACGAGCATGCGCCCGGATAGCGCCGCCGATTTCACGCCAGGCAAAAGCAACGTTTGATCGGTGGGCCAATTCGATACATGCACATAAAGCGTCGTGCCGCCATCGGGTTTGCTTTTCTGTGTCGCGCGACCCCAGGCGGGCGATGGAACGAAGGGGCCGGCCTCGGTTGCGTAGATCGCTTCGCCGTTAGTGGCGAGCCATTTGCCCATCGCCTGAAGCCGTTCGACTTCCGGTGCTGGGATTTCACCTTCGGCATTTGGTCCGACATTGAGCAGATAGTTCGCGCCCTTGCTGGCAATGTCGGAAAGATTGCGAATGAGACGCTGCGACGATTTCCAATTTAAATCGTCGGATCGGTAGCCCCACGAATTGTTGATGGTCATATTCACTTCCAGCGCCCGGCCGGAACCGGCTGCGGGAATGTGCTGCTCGGACGTGCGGAAATCGCCCAGCACGCCACCGCCCAGCCGACTGTTGATCAGCATGTTCGGATACGAACAAACGAGGTCGAAAAATGGCCTGGCACGCTCGGGCGTCATGTGATATTCGGTGTCCCACCATAAAATGTCTGGATGGAACTTGTCGATGATCTCGCGAACCTGGGGCAGGGCGATGTTGGACAGATATTCGTCGAACGATCCTTTCTTCTGCTGCTCATCCCACGGCGGCGTATTGCCTTCACCCCCGCCTGGGTTCACCCAGTCCTGCGACTGCGAATAATAGCAGCCGAATTTGAGCCCCTGCGCGCGCACTGCATCGGCTAGCGGTTGAATCAAATCGCGCTTGGCGCCCGACGCTTTCACGGCATTCCAATCGGAGTACGCGGAATCGAACAGTGCAAAACCTTCGTGATGCTTTGCGGTGATGACGACGTACTTGACGCCGGCATCCTTCGCCATCGCTGCCCAGGCGGTTGGATCATATTTTGACGCCGTGAACTGCTTGGCCAGCGCCTTGTAATCGGCGACGGGAATCTTGGCGGCGTTCATGATCCATTCAGCGCTGATCGACTTTCCGTGCCAGGATCCCGCCGGAACCGCGTAGACTCCCCAATGAATGAAAAGGCCGAAGCGCGCTTCGCGAAACCACTTGAGACGTGCCTCTTGTTGCTGGGGCGTTTCATCGCGAACGACCGCCGGATACGCCGGATTCCCCGCCGACGCCGGCGCCATCGCACGCGGTGCATGCAGATATCGCTGCGCGAATTGCAAAAAGATCGGCCAATCGATCGTGTCGGTGTGGGCGCCGGCGTGGTAGCGGTAGGCAAGCTCTCCTGAGATCAGCGACACATCGGGAGCGGGCATTTCCGTGATACCCAAATCTTTTTTGCCCAGAAGACGATAGACCGGCCCGGCACCGACGGCAGCGAGAAACTCGCCACGCGGATCAGACCATGGATCGAGCGTGCCGCCCGTGATGAAAATCGGCCGCGGCGCCACCAGCGCGATCAGCTCGTGCGCATCGACAGGCAGATCGTTCCAGTGCCCGGCGTATTTTTTGAAATTGACGGCCATCCAATACGAAGAGGCGATGTTATCCAACGTCTGACCATAATTGCGTCGGGAAAGTTTGGACCCACCCTCGCCGGCGCAACTGGCGAAGACGATTGCGAAACGCTGATCCAGCGCAGCGGCCAGGAGAGCCGCCTTGCCATATCGGGAGTGTCCCTCGATGCCAACTCGCCTGGCATCAATGGAGTTGTCCGTTTCGAAATAATCCATCGCACGGCTCAGGCCCCACGCCCATGCACAGAGCACGCCCCAATCATCAGACTTTCTGGGTTGCCCCGCGGCCATCAAACCGATGATGCCAGATGATAATCCGCCGCCATAGTCGTTTTGAATCGGCCCGACTTCCACCGTTGCATATCCCCAGCCGATGGCGAGCAGTTGATACATCGCACTGCCGGGCGACGGCGGGGGATCGGTGGTCGGGGCGCCGGTGCGCGGAGCGCCGTAGCCTCCCGGTCCTGCCACGACGACGACGATTATGGGAACCGCTCCCGCGGCGTTCGACGGTGTATACAGCGTGATGTTGATGCTTGGATTGGCCTTTGGATAGCGTGAGTTGTCGATGTGGCCCACCACTTTTTTCATGATCGCCAGGCCGCCGGCGGCGCTGGTGTCGGTGGCGGTCACTTCCCATTTCACCGACGGCGTGTCTTGCGGAATCCGGCCGTACATTTCCGTGAGGAAGTCATTCAATATTTCGGGGCGACGCTTTGTCCACCAGGTCTTGGCATCATTGACGATCTGGCCATTCTTCAGGCGCAGGGCATCGGGTATGGGATAGGGATTGGCTTTGGATTCATCGTAATTGGTCCAGCTTCCCACGCCCGAACGCTGATAGGCTCTGCCTTGTGCGTCGGACCACGAATTTGGCCGGGTTGGGTTCTGCTTAATCCCCGGCGGACGATTCGGATCGTCCGCTGGCGGCGGTAAACCGCTGCGAGTCGATTCGGCTCCACTGGTTGTCGGCTGGGTGGTTTGGGCGCTGCCAACCTCAAGGGCTAGCCCGGCGAGCAGGAACAAGCTCATGCCGCCGGCGAGCCATGGCTGCCAATTTGAAACATTGGCAGACAGTGCCCGAGCCCGACGGGTGAAGAGCATGCTCAAAGGTCGCTCCATTTCCGATTGTGCGACACGATATGCGATTACGCCGGAGAAGATACCATCGATCATCGTCGCCGTTGAGCCTTATTTGCTTTCGCTTACGTCGGGGATTCAGGAAACCTCCGCCGCGTCCTCTTAAGGCCCTGGAAAATAGCGGGCTTGCAAAGCCGCCGACATAATGTTAGCATACGCTTACTACTATATTCTCGCCGCGAAGTTCTTCCAGCGGAGAAGCGCATGCGAGTCACTGAACGGGAACCATTCATGCGATCCCCCATCCTTCGGGCGATTCTGATATTCGTCGGGGTCACGATCATTTCCTGGCTGACTGCCCGGCTGCTCGTGCTGCTTTTGCCGGCCAATCGCACTTCATTATCCGCGACCCTGCAGATTTTGGCTTCGGGGGTCCTGACCATCGGGGGACCGATCATCGGATTGTTCTTGGCACTCGGACATTGCCGGCGAAATATGCGGCATCCAATCCAGCCGCCGCCGCTGCCAACGTTTGAGTCGCGCGCCCAACGACGCAGAAGGCGTACCACCCTCTTTGTGGCGATCAGCATCCCTACCGGCATTTCGCTGCTGCTCTTATTCGGCGGGATGGTGATTCCCGCCGCGTGGCTCGCGGGCGGCGGCGACATGCCGGCGGGGCACGGAAATCCATCCGATATGCAGGCAGGCACGATTATCCTTTACGTCATCATCGGCATGGCGGCAGTCGGCGCAATTCTGTTAGTAACTTCGCTCGTCGCGGGTATCGGCTTGCTGCTGACTCGTGAAAAGAGGCAGAATTGAACGGCCCTGAAACCTACCATACCATGTGAATTTGGTGATAGATGCCGCTTGATCATCTGCTTCTAAATCGATGGTGGGTTGGTGCCGCGATGATGGCGGTGGCAGCGATTAGCGATTACGCCTTCACAGTGTGGGGTGCGAGGCTGTACCAGCGTGCGCGGCATCGCATCGCGATCGAGGGAAGCTACGAAACCGTGCCGATGTTCGAAGCCGACATCGACGCGGGGCGGATCATCAGTCTTCGCTTTATCCTTGTACTGTTGCTGATGGCGGGCTTCCTCGGAGTCTGCGCGCGGTTTCGCGAATCATTGGGTCTGGACGCGCCGCTCTATCTATTTCTGGTCGGATTCTTCGTTCTTATCGAGCCGCCGATTCATGTCAGGCATGCTTCAAACATCGTACGGTTCGCGCTTCTGGCCAGATCCGATTCCGCCCGGGGCCAAATCACCTTTTCGCGTTGGTTCACGCTCGCGGTTTCCAGCGTCGATTTTTTCAGCTTTGGCGTCCTCTTTCTGCTGGGATTTGGCGCGACGCGGAGTCCTTTTGTGCTGGGAGGCGGAGTTCGGTGCATCGCATTTGGGGTGTTTCAACTGCTCTTGGCCTGGAAGTCCAAGAGCGTAACAACAGGGCAATCGCATCAGCACGAACTGGGCGAGCCGCGACCGTCAGGAAGCGCTTGATCCGGGCGGGAAAACGCTCCCTTACGGTCGCGGCTCGTTAAATGCGATCGCCGGGGGATAATAGGACTTTTCCGCGGTTTTGATTGACACGCCGACGCAGAACTGGTTAGCCTGTTGTGCGGGTAGGGGCTCAACCGTGTGGTTGGCCGTGCCCCGTAGCGTCGGCTGTTTGCCAGGAGCGTCCGGCCACTTTCTGGAGCACGAATTTCGCCGATCGGGTGGGCTTGATCGGCGAAATTGGCGTTCCCGATCCGTGGCTCTGCTCCAAGTCGACTCGGTAAGAGCGAGTTCGCGTGACGCCAGAAATCCACGAGCGGGCCGAGAGAATTCTCGGCATTCGATTCAACAATCCCCAGCTTCTGCAGGAGTCGCTTACTCACGCCTCCATCGCCAACCATCGCTTGCAAAGTAACGAGCGGATGGAATTCCTGGGTGATGCCGTGCTCGATCTGATCATCTGCGAAGCGCTCTATCTCAAGTTCCCTCAATTTCTCGAAGGGGATTTAACCAAGATCAAGTCCGCCGTTGTCTCGCGCCGCACCTGCGCCGAGGTGGCGATGGAAACGGGACTGGCCGATCTGCTGATCATCGGCAAGGGGATCAGCTCTCGCGAGTCGATGCCCCCTTCGCTAGCGGCGGCCGTTTACGAATCGATCGTCGCGGCGATCTATCTCGACCAGGGATTTGAGGTCGTCAAGGCTTACATCCTGCGCACGATGGCGCCCAAGATCGCCGACATCTCGGCCAACATTAACGAGCATAACTACAAAGCCATGCTGCAGACGCACGCACAAAAAAGCATGGGCGCTGCTCCTCTGTACGAATTGATGGACGAGAAGGGTCCGGATCACAGCAAGTGCTTTGAGATTTGCGTCGTCATCGCCGGCCAGCGATTCAGCAGCGCCTGGGGACCCAACAAGAAAATGGCGGAGCAGAAGGCGGCGCTGCTGGCGCTGGAAGAACTGGGCGTGCTGGGTGCAAAAGAAGTCGACGAGGCGCTCGAGCAGATCCCCCATGAAACGGTTTGAATGACGGGACAGGTACATGCACTCTGGCAGTTTCCCATCCGGCAACCTGCAACCCCGAACCAGCAATCTCTTTCAGGTCTTGATGCCCAGGTCTGCTGTGGTGAAGAGTGATTGGAAGATGAAGCCGGCGGCCTCGATGTTTTTTCGCGCGCCTTCCATGCGGTCGATCACCGCCACGATGCGATCCACCTTGGCGCCGGCATCGATCAGGGTGTGCGCTGCCTCAAGAACCTGCCCGCCAGTGGTCAGCACATCTTCGACGATGATGACGGTTTCACCGGGATTGAGAATGCCTTCGATCAGCTTGCTGGTGCCGTAGTCTTTTTTGGAATTGCGGATGATCACGAATGGCTTGCCGCTGGCCAGCGATGCGGCCGCCGCCAGCGATACGGCTCCCAGCTCCGCGCCGGCGATGCGATCGATCGTTTTGCCAAGATGCTCGGCAAAGAGCTTGCCCAGCGCCCCAAGCACGTCGGGTTGGGTTTCGAAGCGGTATTTGTCCAGATAGTAGTTGCTCTTTCGACCGCTTCGAAGGGTGAACTCGCCGCGGAGCAGCGAGACATCGGCGATGCGTTTGGCGAGTTCTTCTCGAGTCATGCTGGGCATATTGCGGCGCAGGCGGCGGAGCGTCAATCACAACGATTGGCCAAACTTTTCGATTTTGACCGTGCACGCAAGCCGGGTCTCTGCCGATATAGTGTGAACCGCGGCGGCGAGGGTGTTCGAGTACGCGGTTGGCCTCGTCGGAGGAACCCGTCAATTCATATGGTCGATGACCCTTTTCGCGGCCACGCCTTTCCCGGCAACACCTTTCCTGGCCCCGCTTCTAACGGTTCGGACCCATTTTGCAAATGGGACCTGCGCCCCGTCGAATTGCGCGATCAGCCGATCCTCAACCGCTATCTCCGCTCGCTCGCCCAGCCATTATCGGATTACACCTTCTCCCAGATCTTTACCTGGCGAAACAGTCTCCGCCTCCTCTGGCGTGAAATCGATCATCATTTATGTGTCTTCGCCAATGGCACAGGCGACCTGACCCTGCTGATTCCTCCCATCGCGGCGGATGGCGGGGGCTTGGGCTGCGGCGATGCCGTGCTTCGCCGCGCCTTTGAGTTGATGGATGATTACAACGCCTCACACGGCGTGCCCGATCGCAGTCGCATCGAATACGTCTCACAGGAACTGCTCGACCGCCTCGATCTGCGCGGGTTATCGGCCCAGGCGATGGGACACGATTACATTTACGAAACCCAGCGAATGATCGACCTGGCCGGCGGCGCCCTCAAGAGCAAGCGACAGGAAAAAAAACGCTTCATGCGCGACAACCGATTCCGCGTCGAAGCGTATGCGGTCGAGCGCCATCTCGAGCCATGTCTTGAGCTGCTCAACACCTGGAAGATCCATCAGGACGCGCAGCATCTGGATGAAGCCAATCTCGCCTCGATCAAGCGACAAAAGGAATCCCGCGCGACCGAACTGGCACTTCGCCATGCTGCCGAACTTGGCCTGACCGGGCTGGTCGTGCACGTGGAGGATTCCCTGCGCGCCTTCACCTTCGGCGAGCCGCTGGGTGCGGATCAAGCGAGCATTGTCATCGAAAAGACCGATCTGTCGGTGAAGGGTTTGGCGCAATTTATCTTCAGCGAGTTCTGCCGGGTGAGTTGGTCCGATCGACCGCAGATCAACGCCGGGGATGATTGGGGTCTGGAAAGCCTCGCATGGACCAAATCCAGCTATCGGCCGATTAAACTTCTTCAAAAATTCGTGCTCTGCAGAGAAGCCGCTGTCTCCAGTGCCACGGGCTTTAAGCCCCTGATCGCATCTGCCCAGCTCAAACTGCCAGCCCACGAATCAACCGAATCAACCGAAGAATCCATCATGGTTCGCAATGCGTCGATGGACGATCTCATCCCGGCGATGCAATTGGAAGAAACCTGCTTCGACGCTTACTGCCTCTCCAAGCGACAGCTCAGGTATCTGCAACGCAGCCCCAACGCCGTCTTTCAAGTCGCCGAGGCGAATGGAACGATTGTCGGTGAGGGGATCGCGCTGGTTCGCCATCACAAGCGGAGCGTATCGGGCCGGCTCTACAGCCTGGCGGTCCATCCGGATTATCGCGCGCGGGGGATCGGCAATCGACTGCTGCAAAAGACGCTCGCCGAGCTGGTGGCTCGCGGGGCCAAGCGGGTCTTCCTTGAAGTCGAGCAGGCAAACAAAGCCGCGCTGAACTTATACGAGCGCCACGGCTTCCGCTCGATCGGAACACTTCCCGACTACTACGGCCCCGGCCGCCCCGGCGTGCACATGGTCTGCGAACTGCTCGTCCCCACCCCAGTAAACACCAAATCCGCGGCGTGAACTACGCCGGAACCGCCGCCCAGTTCGCCGGTGGCAGCTCGCGGTCGAGCACGCCGAAAGTAATCCAGAGGACCATCCCCACTCCCAATAGCGCGAGTCCAAGGACCATGCTCAAGCTGAAAGATCCGACCACCGGCGGCTCGACACGCAGCAATTCAAGGAGAAAGCGGGTCAGGCCCTCGACCATCATCATCAGCGCGAACGCCCGGCCGGGAGCGTGAGGTAGCGTGAAGTAGCACAAGACCAGAGCCGCAATGAGAAATGCCGTGAAGGAACTGTAGAGCTGTGCCGGATGCAGCGGCAGCGAGTGCTGGCTGGCCGCCAGCGCAGCGGCATCGGGCGGCAGATCGACGGCCAGCCTGCGGATGTCGGCGGGACTGAGCACATCAATCCGGCCTGAGGCGGTCATTTGCGTCAGCTCGGCCGGTGGAGTGATCTTGTGCTCATCGACTTCTTCTCGATAGGGAATGCTGTAATACGGGAACGAAATCGCCCAAGGCAAATCGCAGGTCGCGCCATAGCAACAGCCATTGAGAAAGCAGCCGATTCGCCCAAATCCCAGGCCGATCATGAGGCACGGTGCAACGATGTCCATCCCGAGGCGGATCGGGACTTTTTTCGCGCGCGCGTAGAGAACGAGGCACGGGAATGCGAGCAGGAACCCGCCGTAATAGGTCAATCCGCCGCTGCGGATGTTGATCGCGTCGAGAAAATTGGCTGCCATCGAGCGATTGGGATTCGTGTAGTAGCCGATGTTCTCGATCACGTGCGAGATGCGGGCGCCCGCAACGCCGGTAACGAGTGCCAGCAAGCCCGCGTTCACGAAGAGCTCGGGATCGATGTGGCAGCGCTTGGCGAGAAACTTGGCGAGCTGAATCGCGCCCAGAAATCCGACCACCAGCATGACGCCGTAGCCATAGATCGGGATGTTGAAATACGGAATGCGAAAAATTTCCTGGAGCATTTCGTTCCTGCCGATTGAAGCGATGAGGCTAGATCATCACAGGAGTGCCGAGTCTTTCTTCCGCTTGCGGCTTAGCGGGCCCGTTGCGCGCCTCGGCAGAATTACATCGCTGGCCCGCTAAGCCGCAAGCGGCAGAAGGCGATCGCACCCGATTGTTTTTTCGGCGGACTCCTAACGGGTGCGCTGCGGGCCGTCTCCACATTCTAGCCCTCCGGTTGCACGATGACGTTGTCAATCAGTCGCGTCCGTCCCACTCGGGCGGCGATGGCCAGAACGGTGGGGCCGTCGAGAATATCGACGGGCTTGAGCGTCAGCGGATCGACCGCCGCCACATAATCGACCGAAACCGGCACCCGCCCCAGCGTGCCCACGTCCAGCACGGTCGCCCGCATGGTGGCGACGAGGCGGTTTGCCTGCCGAACACCCGATTTGGCTTCGTTGCGGGCAAGCATGAGAGCGTGGCTGATCGAGAGGGCGCGCTCCCGTTCATCGGCGGAGAGGTTTTGATTGCGGCTGCTCATCGCCAGTCCATCTGGATCGCGGAGCGTTGGGCAGCCGATCACTTCAATCGGCCAATCGAGCGCTTCCACCATCGAACTGATCACGCGAAACTGCTGAAAATCCTTTTGGCCAAAGAATGCCGACTGTGGATCGACAATGTTGAAGAGCTTGCCCACCACTCGGCACACACCCTTGAAATGGCCGGGGCGATGTTTGCCTTCCAGCACTTCGGTGAGGCTGGGTAGATCGACGATGATGTCGGCTTTGCCGGCGGGATACATCTCGTCCGGCGACGGATTGAAAACCAGCGCAACGCCGGCCTCCCGGCACTTGGCCAGATCATCTTCGATCGGCCGCGGATAGCGGTTGAAATCCTCACGCGGTCCGAATTGCGTCGGATTTACAAAAATGCTGACGATAACAGTATCGCCGTGCTCGCGAGCGGCTTTCATGAGCGAGAGATGCCCAGCATGCAGCGCCCCCATAGTCGGAACGAACGCCACCCGTCCGAGCGAAGCGCGGGCCTCGCGGCAGTCAGCGATGGTGTGGACGACATCCATGTCGATCCCAAGGTAATGCGGGCACGGCGAATCGACAAACGCGATTGGGAAAGACGGGCGGTAGTGGTTAGGGGTAGGGGGTAGGAAGAACCTTTTCTTCCTACTCCCTACTCCCAACTCCCTACCCCCAACTCCCTACCTCCGACTCCTCGATCTTCAGATCGCGAGCGATTCCAGCAACCCCGCGATCGTCATCTGCAGCGTCGGGTGGACCACATCTGGCGCGATTTCGGCCAGCGGTTGCAGGACGAATCGGCGCTCGTGCATCAGCGGATGGGGGACGATCAGATCATCGCTGGAGATGATGTGATTGCCGAAGAGAAGAATATCGAGATCGATTGTTCGCGGAGCCCATTTCTCGCGGCGCAGGCGGCCCAACGATCGCTCGATTTCCAATAGCTTCTGAAGTAGCGCGTGCGAGCCGAGCGTCGTGCGAATCTCGGCGGCGGCGTTGAGAAACGGAGGGGAGTTTTGGGGACCGCCGACCGCGGGGTTTTCCAGGAATCTGGAGAAGCGAACCAGCTCGATATCCGGTGTCTGAGCGAGCTTGGCGAGTGCCCCGCCAAGGGCAAGCTCACGATCGCCGACATTGGAGCCAAGGCCCAGATACGCGGTAACGGGAGCGCTCGTCCGCATAGCGAAACGATATGATGGCGATGCCGCAGGTGCCAGAGCGCGATTAATGTCGTTGTAGCGATGAAGAACCGACAGCGGACTGGTTGCTTCAGCAACCAGTTCATTCCGATTGAACGACCGTTTCGTAATCCAGCGTGCCGCCATCGCCGCGGAGGAAATGGGTGCGGAGTTCCAGATCGTCTGCGGGATGGCAGATGATGTCGGGAGCGGCGCTTCCCGGCGCTGGGGCGAAATACAACTGCCGCGGTCCCATCGGCCGGCCGGCCAGATCGCAAAAGACGGCGCCGGGCTGCAGATTGCCCGAGCCGCTCGACTGCAATCGATAGCCCCCATCATCGAGGCACCGCCGGAAGGATCCGATGTCGGCAAACTGCCGGCCCTGTGCACCGAGCGAGATCAGCATGTCGGCGAGGATCGCCTGATGTTCGGCGTAGGTAGCCTCGGCGGTGGGGCCAAGGTTATGTGCCCACTCGTTGAAAAGATTCTGGAAGCCCGCAGTGTTTTCCGAGAATGCTTCGACAAATGCGCTGTGCCCATCCTCGCCGGCGTGAATGAGGCGCAGCATGTCGAGCAGGCGGTCGCGATACTTCGGCCGGCCACGCTCATCGGTGGCATAGATGAGAAATTGTGTCATCGCCCAGGCCTGGTTGTACTGCGTTATCGCGATCGGCTTGTAGCGCAGATTCGACGCCCATTCCGCCGCGCTTCGGTTGATGAACGCGCCGAAATCGGTGAGCCGATTTTCGCGGATGTCCTCCTGCAACTGCCTGACGCGACTGGGCGGCACCTGGCCGATGAGAAATGTCCTGCCGTTCCAAATTCCTTCTTCGAATATCTGTGCGATCCCTTCATTGAGCCAAACAGGAATGTCGCCCCCGATGGCGGCCTGCGCGAATTGATGGAACGCCTCATGTTGCAATGTTCGGCGAATGCCATCGCGACCCTGAGTTTCCAGGAAAACAGCCAGCAGGTTTTGCGATGAAATGAAAATGCCGCCGGTGTTGGGGAAGCGGTCGCCGGTCAATCGCATGTAGTCGTGACGGCGAGCGAAGAGATAGACTTCTAATTTCGGGGCGTCTTGCGGAGGCGAGAAATCACACAGCCGGCGAGAGTATTCTTCAAACATCACGTCCATGCGATGCGCCAGGTCCGCAGTGAGGTCATCATCCAGATCGGAATGGATGATGTAGTGGTCGCTGTCAAGGGTGCGGAGGTCTGCTGGCAATTCCTTTGTGTTTTGGGCGGCGCAAAGCGTGCAGAAGCAGAGAACGATCAAGACGATCATCAAGCGTGGCATACAAAGGAGCAATCGACGCGATAGGACCCAGGCAGAAGGCGCCGATGCGAGCAATGAGGCCGATAACCCGCGGATGAAGACGTTAAAGGCCTTACAGATCGATCCGAACACAAAGCTGCCGCTACTTTGAGCGCAATTCTACTCCAGCAGCGATTTTAATGTCCCGAAGAGGTGCGACGGATCGTTCCGCGCATCGTCCATTCCATCGCATCATGCAATTGGCGTACTGTGGCGAGTGAGGAAAAGCTGAATTTCCCTGCCGAAACTCCGCAGGATCGGGCCTTGGTGCTGTGGTTGGTCAATCTCGGATGGCCGTCAGCGCAACGCTCGATGACTTGCGGCGGAATTCTCGCCGTCGAAGGACCCACTGCTCCTCCCAGGTCCAATACGAATGCGTGACGATCCGCTCATCCGATGCAACCATCCAACCATCGCCAAGCCCGTTCGCGGCTGGGTCCCCAAACCGCCAGCCAAAAAGGCCGGGTTCCGCGATCTCCCACACAATCACCCGCGTCACTTCTGGGCTGGCGGCCATGTCGGCGCGCATCTTTTCGGGAGAGATGGATGGATTGTAAATACACCGCTTTTTGAAGTCGTCGACAATACTCCCCCATTGGTAAGGCCACGTTTTGCCAGTGCGAAACTCGGCCGGCGTCGGCCGCAATCCTCCGGCCATGCACGCGCTGTACGCCGCTAACGGACGATAGTAAACGTTGTTGATAATTGTGCGCAGGTCAAAATACGTTCGTACGTCCGAGCGCGGTTGCGATTGAAAGACGTCGGCCATCGCGCGATCGAGTGGAACTTCGGTTTGGATGTACTGGCGCGCCAGCCCGTTGGCGAGGTTGTAAGAGCAGATCATTACCACGGCCGCAACCCGCAAAGCCCGCGTGGGAAGCCGCCCAATCAGTGCCGCCGCCGCGAGCCACACCGCGGGCAGAACGATCGCAACGTATCGGATATGCCAAATCGATTGCCAGGGAAGCTCCGGGTGCTTGCGCATCGAAATCTCGTGCAGCCATCGCCATCCGCAGGCGGCCGCTTCACACAGCACAAGGACGGCCGCCACAACCGTGACCAGCCGAATCAATTGCCCGCCGCGCTCACGGAAGTTTCCGCCCGAGTAATGGAACAGCAGCGCGGGGATAATGCTCGCCAGCGCGATTCGGTTCACCGAAATACCGAGGAAGACCAGCCAATCCAGGTGATTCCGCGCTGTTTGAAACAGCGCCCCGACCGCGAGCAGCAGCAGCGGAACCGCGATGAATTTGGCGACGTGGGGCCAACGATTCAATCCAACCGCCACCGCGACCGCACCAAGGGCCACAATAAGCCAGTGCGGGCCGATCAGATCAAGCAGCGATATGAGCCAAACTCCCGGCGAACTGAAATTGCTCACGGATCGACAATAAAAAAAGCCGTAAACCGGGAGGACCAGCCAAAGCGCGGTCCACAGCAGCCCGCGCCACCATGGTTCGGGCGCGGGTTCATGCACGGAGTTGAGCGCGCGCTCGTCAGCGCGAAAGCGCAGCAGGTGCGGCCACGGGAGTGCCCCCAAGATCAGCAATCCGTATGTAACCCCCGCGAGCGCGACCATTGTGCCGCCGAACTTCCCGAGAAAAGGCGGTGGATTTGCAAGCTCGTCCAAGCTCGCCCAGTCATAACCGCTGAGGTAGTTGTTGAGCGCTTCCACCGGCAAGCGAACCGAATCGTCGGCAGGCCTGATCCAGTTGAGGCCGCTGGATTGCCAATTTGCGTCCGGCGCTGGCTCACCGACCACGCCGGGCAAGATGCCGCCTGAGTTCTGCGTCCAGTGATTGAAGACTCCGTAATAAATCGCCGGCCCCACCGCGATCATCGCCAGACCAACGACCAATGCCGGAACTCGCCAACCGGAAAATCGTCCCATGGAAATGAAATACAGCGGCGCCAGCGGCAACAGGAGCAGCGTGATGGCATGAAACCCGCCGGCCGCGATTCCAGCGCCGATCCAGCAGAGCCAGGCGATGCGCCGCCACGTTCGAATCCACCACAGAAAGCAGGCAATCGTGAGCGTCTCAAGCATCCACGCCGGCGCGTACATCTTTGCATTTTGCGAAAAGAACAGGCCGTACGCCGAGCAAGCCATGAACGCCGCCGCAATCAGTGCCGTGCGGCGGTTGAACATCTGCCGGCCCAGAAAATACATCACCGGCGTCATGAGCGTTCCGCACAGTGCCGGAACGAATCTCAGTACGGCTGGCGTGAGCGTTATCCCCCCGACAACCAGATGGATCCCACCGCCCAGGGGGAATCCTTGTCCGATCCAATTGAGCAGTTCGTAATGCAGAGGCACGAACGCGTCATTGCGGAGCGTGTCAAGCAATTGGTCAAGGCTTCCGCAGACCCGCCAGTAGGTGAAGCATTCGTCGATCAGCAGCGGGGTCGCGGACAGCCGATTGAAGCACAGCAGGCCGGATAACGCCGTGAGTGCAAGCAGCGCCCACGGAAAGCTCGGTCGCCTCTTGGTTTCTTGCGCCGCATCGACTGATAACGAAGGCGGCTGGGCGAGAGGCGAAGAAACAGTCGGCTCCGTCATGGTGTTAACGCTGCGTCATTCGACCATTGAATTGCGAACCGATTCAGCCCGGTGAGGGATAAACGGGATGACGCATTTCTGCAATGGCCCCACAGCGACCGCGCATTCCCGCAACAAACAAGGAGGAAATTGGGTGATAACGACAATCGCTTACCCAGCGCTCTTATCCTTCTGCGCATCGACATACCCCAGTCGCGCTTCCACTGCCGGCAGCGTGAACCATTGCTGCGTCAGCGGCCGCGCGAATTCGGACATCAGCTCCTGCGACACCGCCGCCTCCGCCACATAGCGCTGACCGTCAGGCCAATCCGGTTGCACCTCGGCCAGCTCAATCACCAGCACCTTCGATTCATTGGGAGCTTCCACCATTGCCACCGGCGGTTCTTGCTTTGCCGCGGATTCCAGGATGGACTCGCACTTTTGCTTGAAGATCGCCACGTCCTCCCCGGCCAGGGGAACGCCGGCAACCGGCTCAGTGGCTTTGACGAGACTGGCTGAGAATGGAGGGGTGGTGTCGACAATCAGCCGTGCATTCGCAGCGGCGGTTGTCAATCCCGTTTTCACGGCGGCATCACGCAGTGCCGTGGCTTGTTTGAGCGCCGCTTCATAAGCCTGGGCTTTGAGCCAATCTGCCTTCACGACATCCGCCACCTCCGCCATCGAAGCGGGAGGATGCGCTGGGATGCGCTCGGTCACGCGGAACAAATAGAACGTCGAAGCATCATCCTGCAGCGGCGCGGATGGCTGAAACACCGCAAGCGTAGGATCCGTTGCGGTCTCCTCCAAAGAGAGCGCTCCCCCAGCCGTGTGCGCATGTCCGATGCCCGACAACTTGGACAAATCTGAAGACGAGAGCGGCTGGTTGTACGCGGCCGTTTCAGGCAGCACGTTAAACTCCGTCTGCACCTTCGCCGCCAGCGCTTTCATATAGTCGTAGCTGTTGTAGGCGAATCCCAACGATGAATCGGACGAAGCAGAGTTGGTCGCCGGTTGCGTATCGGGATGTGCCGCGTGATACGCCGCCCAATCCGCTGAGAGGGTTGCTAGAATCGACTTCTGCACCCGATCGCTCAAATCATCCACCAATGGATTTATCACCTGCTCGAGAACATCGGCGCGGACTTGCTCGAAGTTCTTGGCGGTCGGTGACGGTTGTGTGGCGGTCGGCTGAGTCGATGGATAATCAGCTTTGTGTTTCAGGTAATAGCCGCGTGCCAGCACATCCCAGTCATAATCCGACTTGGATTTACTGACCGCATCCTTCAAGTCCCGGCGGGAAACGGAAATGGTCTGCAGCCGCACCTCATCGGGAATTTTGTAGCCGAATCCCAGTGGATTCTTCTCCGATCCGGTACCTGACGGCTCCAGATCAGCGAAATCCTTGAAGTGCTGTTCGAGCTCCTGCGTCGTCGGCGCTGGAATTTTCGAATTCAGTTTATTGGCGTCAAAACCGACCAGCCGCACCGATATCTTCTGATCGTTCTCCGCCAAAAAATAGTTCTCGATTGGACACGAGATTTTGCACAGATCCTGCGCTCGATTGGAAGCCTGGACAATGCTCAGAAAGCCGGCAATCGCTTGTCGAACTTCGATCGCATAGTCCGGGTCCACCGATTGGATTTGATCGAAATGGGTGATGGCTCCTGAAGGCAACTGGATATCGATTCGCTCCTGCGCCAGAAAATCCAGGATCCCCTGGTCGGTGACACCGGTCCCAAGACGCCCGGCTTCCTCCTGAAGCAGCAGATACAGCTTGGGATCCTGATCGATCGCCTGTGCCGGCGGAAACCGATAGGCGAGGAACGGAAGATATTCCCCGGTTTTGGGATCTTGCACCATGAGCGCCTGCTTGAGCAATCGCCACTGTTGCCGCGAATCCTCCAGCTCGCTTTCGATGACTTTATCTTTGCCGATCGTGCCAATCACCTCGTTGCCGCGATTGCCGCCAGGACCGCCGTAGCGCGTATTGGCCACAAAGGTAATCATGAGAAAGACGCCGGCGATCGCCAGCAGTTTTTTATTGTTTCTGCGAATGAATTTATTCATGGAATCTCGGAAACTCTTTCGAGCCAGAAAAACGCTTCAACTCCAATTTCCTCTGCACCGGGCTGGCCGCTTCAGCGGCCAGCAGCCCCATCGGCCAAAGGCTCACTACAAAATAGAAGCCATAAGCCCACCGCTATTTCGCCGAGGACTTGAGCCTGTCCAGGTTCTGCTTGGCCAGCGCCGCCGCCGGATCGGCGGGAAACTGCTCCGCCACCTGCTGATAAACCTTCGCCGCGACATCCGGCTCGGCAAGTTGCTCCTCAATCTGCCCGGTTTTATATAATGAATCCGCCACGTGCGGTCTGCCAGGCGTGTCCTTGAAATTGGCGACAACCCGCATATACGCCAACGCCGCATCCTTGAGCGCGGCCGCATCTTTTCCATCACCAATCTGTCCCATTCTCGCCTCGGCAATGGTGTACAGCGCATCCGCCTGTTGCTGTGGGTCGGTGAACAGTTGCCTGTTTGACTCGATATCCGCGATCGCCTCCTGATACCTTTTCGCATCCAGCGCCGCCGCCGCCGCCTGCAGCTTGCGGCGTGCATTGGCTTGCGCTGCGATCGGATTATTCGGATCCTTCGCCAGAATTTCATCGAGCCTGGCTTCGGCTTGCTCCATGCCTGCCGTATCCTTCTTGGTGTTGTACATATCCACCTCGAATTGCAGGAGCACGACGCTCTGATCATCCGTGAGCGTTGAAGTCTGCAACGCGTCATTCACCTCGCTGATGGCCGTGTCGAGATACGTGCTATCCGCCGCCGGCATCTGTGGTCGCATATTCGCGGCAGATCCCGCGTCCTTCTGCACCATCGCGATGTATGCGATGACGACGGCATCAAACCGATTGGATTTACCCGCCGCGTCCGCCAACCGCCCGGAAACATAATCCTTCAGCCAGTCCTTGGTCGTTGAGCGACTGGTAGTGAGATACCCATCGACCGCATCGGCAAACTTGCCCGCAGCATACGCGTCCTCCGCATCATTCAGTGCGTTCTCCCCATCCACATGAATTCGCAGCACCTTGTTCAGATCGCGCTGGGCCGTATTGCCACTGACGCCTTGAAACATGAGTTGACCCTGCGCGATTCCCTGAATCGTGACATTATCGAGCGACAGCCCCTGCATATAGACGCTGTCGGCAGCGGCTTGGGATGCCGCCATCATCGCAATAAATCCGATCGCCAACGCGATGCCCCAAAACAATGGGAATAACTCGCGATGCTCCGCCAATCCCACCGCACGCGCTCCATTTTCCGCTAAACCCATCATTCGGATTGTAGGGGATCAATACCCCTCTCACCAGCGATGCGCTGACGAACCGCGCCAAATATGCTTTTGTATGGCAACAATCTTGACTTTCCTTTGATGTTGTAATATTCTTACAACAGATAGCCGATAGGGGAAGAGGAGACACTATGACATTTGGACAATTCATTAAAGACAAACGGATCAATCTAAAGTTGTCTCTGCGGGCATTCTGCGATCAGCATGGATATGACCCCGGCAATCATTCCAAGCTGGAACGGGGCATCCTCAACCCGCCCGCAGACGACGTCTTCATGAAGAAGATAGCCAGGGCATTGCACATTGAAAAGGAATCGGGCGAGTGGTTTGATTTTCACAATTATGCCGCGGTTGCTCGTCAGCAGATTCCCAAAGCGCTGATGGACGATGCGGAAGTGGTGGACAAGCTCCCCGTGCTCTTCCGCACACTTCAAGGCGAGCCATTGGCAGCGGAAAAGATGGATGACCTGATCGATTTCATCCGCCGGCGTCAGTAAACTTCCGGCGATGCCGATCGACGTTCCACCGCTCACCTACCAACAACTCGCGGACGCTGCGGCACGATGTCTCGCCGACCACGAATGGACCGGCACGATTCCCGTTTCAATCGAAGATATCGTGGACGTCGGATACCGCCTCGATCTCGTGCCGACACCAGACCTCGAAGCGCGTTTCTCTACCGTCGCCTTCATTACCCATGATCTGGCCGAAATCCGCGTTGACGACTTCGTGTTCCGCAGGCAGCCGTATCGGCTTCGATTCAGCCTCGCTCATGAACTGGGGCACTTGATCTTGCCTCAAGGCATCTACGAGCAGTTGGCATTCACTACGCCCGCCGAGTGGAAACGGGCGATGGGATCGTTGGGGCAGGCAAATTACGATCGGCTCGAAGATCAGGCAGACACATTCGCCGGATTGCTGCTAATTCCACCGCGACAGTTCCTCGTCAGGTTTGACGAAATAGCAACTGCGCTGGCGGGCGCAGGGACTACCTTTAGACGGTTGCCGAAGGAATCGCAGGATTATGCCATCAAGGGATTGGCTCGCATCTTCGACGTGTCCACCGGGGCCATTTGGTTCCGCCTCCGCGATGAGAACTTGGTCTGACCCCGAGATCGAATCGGGGGATATCACTGATATCGTGTTGGTGATGGCTCTCTTCCGCACACCGCTACGCTACGTTGGCAAAGAGGCCGCGATTTGTTCCGCCAAGCTCACAACTGGTACAATTCGACCGAGCGGGCCCATAACAAATCGTCGGGAATTACGAACTATTCGGAAGGCTGGTGGCGTTGTGCCTGGGGAAAGCATCACTGTCGCATGTGCGTGCGGTAAAAAACTAAAAGCGCCGGCAAACTCGGTCGGCAAAAAAGCGCGCTGCCCGGCGTGCGGCAATATCATCGTCCTGGCGGCCGCCGGAGCGACGCGACCGGCCACGCCTCGCGCCAGCGCCAGTCCGTCGGCAGTCGCACGAAAGACTCCGGCGGCGACCGCGGTCGCCGCCCGTCCTGCTGCATCGCCCGCCGCGGTTTCAACTGACGACGATAACTTTCTTAACGCACTGAATGATTTGGCCGAGCAGGAAAGTACGGTGGCTCAGCCGACGACACAAACCACGCGCTGTCCCAATTGCAAGTCGGCAATGGCAGATGGAGCCGTCCTCTGCACCAACTGCGGCTACGATGCGCGCTCCGGAAAAATACTATCCTCCGAGTCCGTCGCCAAGCCGAAAGCACGCGCCGCCAAAAGCACGATGCGCAGGCCGGTCGATCGGATGGCCCCGGAAGGCTCTTTCATCGCCGGCTTGGCGATGAGCGCAGCCTTCGCGTTGGCCGCAAGCGTGTTGTGGTTCGCTGTTGCGTGGGCCACCGGATACGCGTTGGGCATCGTCGCCATTGCCATCGGCGCTGCGGCTGGGATCGGCATGCAGATCGGTCAGAAGGGCTACAGCCACGCAGGCGGCTATGCCGCATCGGCGATGACACTCGTCGCAATTCTCCTGGCGAAGCTGGCCGTGGTGGAACTGATCGTTCTGCCGATCATCAGGCACCACGACCCCAATGCTTCGATCGCCACCATCAATTCCGCGGCGCTGGCGTACTATTTTATAAAGCCCGTCAGTCTAATCATCATGGCCGTCGGCATGGCCTTCGCCTACAAAACGGCCAATGGTTCTGCCAGCAACTAAGCCCGATCCTCCGGGCCTTCGCTAAGCGGTCGCCATGAAACTGTTTCAAAACGCAGCGACGTCCTTAGAACACCTTCCACAGGCACAGGTAAGATACCCCGGCGCCCAACAGCAGAGGGGGGTCGAATCCCGACAACTTTCGGTGCAGAGTCTTAACTCGGTGCCTATGCGAAATCTGCGGCTTGTGCTCGCGCGACCATTGGAAATTTTCTGGCCCGCTGTTTCAAAAACCGGCTCAAAAAACGACGCTTGCGGACGCTCCCCCAACACGGGATAGTCGTTCGCGAGCCATGCCGCAGTTAACGATTCAACAGGCGTTCGAGCTGGCCCTTTCGCACCATCGGGCGGGGCGACTTCGGGAGGCGGAGCAGATTTATGTGCAGGTCATCGCCTTTGCGCCTCAGCACGCGGATTCGCTGCACATGCTGGGCACGATCGCCGGCCAATCGGGCCGCCCGCAGGCGGCCGCGAAGTTGATCCGCCAAGCCATTGCGCTCAATCCCAACTGCGCCGAAGCTTACAACAACCTAGCCGTTGTCCTGAGGGATATGGGACAACTGGACGACGCGATCGCCGCATGGCGCCGCGCGATTGTCCTCAAGCCCGGCATTTTCCAGTCGCACAGTAACCTCGGGAATGCACTAAGGGAAAAAGGAGAGGTCGATGAAGCAATTGCCGCTTGTCGTCAAGCGATCCGTTTACAGCCCGGTGACGCCAAGGCGCACAACAATCTGGGAATCGCCCTAAAAGAAAATGGGCTTCTGGATGAAGCGATTGCCGCCTATCAAGAGTCCATCCAGCTCGCGCCAAGCGTTGCCGAGCCCTACCACAATCTCGGCAATGCGCTTAAAGAGAAGGGGCAGTTCGATGAAGCGATCACCGCGACGCGGCAGGCGATCGCGCTGAGGCGCGACTTCCTCCAAGCCTGGATAAGCCTGGGCAATTCACTGGCGGATCAGGGACTTTTGGACGAGGCCACTGCAGCCTTTGAAAAAGCGATTGAGCTTCAGCCCAACTACGAGAAAGCGCACAGCAATGTGGCGGCGACGCTGAACGAAAGGGGCGATCTCGAAAAAGCCATCGCTGCCCCTCGTCAAGACGTCGACTCGAATCCTGACTTTGCCGAAGCCCACCTCAATCTTGCCCTGACGCTGCTGGCGCGCGGCGATTTTGAGCGGGGCTGGCAAGAACATGAATGGCGACTCAAATGCAATCATCCACACGCTGCCCGGCGCGTCTTCGCCCAGCCACATTGGGACGGGAGCCCGCTTGCAGGTCGCACGATCCTGCTCCACGTTGAGCAGGGGCTCGGCGATACGCTGCAATTTGTCCGCTACGTTCCCTTGGTGGCACAGTTCGGCGGGCGCATCATCGTTGAATGTCAGCCCGAACTGCAGC
>Ga0302326_10009470_pt1 | contig 21282 bp, 19 predicted proteins | sample Palsa_T0_3_FD_202264 | JGI IMG/M metagenome (GOLD analysis project Ga0302326, IMG submission 202264) | Peat permafrost microbial communities from Stordalen Mire near Abisko, Sweden - Palsa_T0_3 | ecosystem: Environmental > Terrestrial > Soil > Palsa > Peat permafrost | place: Sweden: Abisko... | reverse complement strand
GCGAGTACAGCGCAAAGGCACTCGCACGGCGAGGCATCGACGTGCGCCTCGAGTCGATGGTTGCGGGCGCCGACGAGCGCGGGCTGCAACTCAAAAGCGGCGTGACGATCGAGACCAAAACGATCGTTTGGAGCGCCGGCGTACGGCCCTCACCGGTCGTCGCGCCGATCGCCGCGATTGCGACCGGCCGCGGCGGCTCGATCGCGGTGAACGCGGACCTCTCGGTTCCGAATCAGCCGGGACTCTGGGCTTTGGGCGATTGCGCCTCGATCCCGATGCCGGACGGAACGACGGCGCCCGCGACCGCGCAGCATGCGATTCGCGAAGGCCCGGTGCTTGCCGGCAATATCGCGGCGACCTTGCGCGGCCGGGCGACGGCACCTTTCCGCTACCGTGCGATCGGCATGATGGCATCGCTTGGCGCGCGCCGCGGCGTCGCCGGGCTTTTCGGGAAGTACCTGATCACCGGTTTTCCCGCGTGGCTCATTTGGCGGACGTACTATCTCTTGCGCTTACCCGGCCGCGACCGTCAACTCCGCGTTGCGATTGACTGGACGCTCGGACTCGTCTTCCCGCGCGACATCGCCGAACTGCGCGTCTACTCGAGTGCCGCCGAAGCCCACGCGCTGCGCGAAGCCGGTATGCTGCGCGACGCCGGCGGCGATCAATAAAAGCCGAGGACGCGCGTATCGCCGTCGACGTGAGCTAAAGCGCGCTCGAGGGCGGCGCGTTCGACGGGCGCGATCTCGCAGTAGAAGCGATACGTGAAGGGGCGTTCGAGCGACGGCCGCGAAACGAGCGTTCGCAAATCGAGGCCCTCGTCGGCGAACGCGCCGAGGGCGTTGCGCAGGGAGCCGGGGCGGTTGGCAAGCGAGAGCGCGACGCACGCTCGCGTCCCTTTGTCGCGCGCGGGCGCGTCGCGCTGCAGGAGAAAGAAGCGCGTGAAGTTATCGTCGACGTCTTGCACGTTCGGGGCCAGGATCTGCGCCCCGTAGCGCTCGGCCGCGAGGCTGCCCGCAATCGCACCGACGGCAGGGTCACGCAGAACCGCAATTTCCCGCACGGCGCCCGCGGTATCGGCGACGACGGCGACGTGAAGCTGCGGATGGGCGCGCAAAAAGCGGCGGCACTGTTCGAGCGCCACCGGGTGCGAGCGTATCTCGCGCAGGCTCTCGAGCGTCGCCCCGGCGATCCCGATGACGTTTTGCACGACGCGGTAGACGATCTCGTCGACGATCGTGATCCGTTCGTCGGCCCAGAGCAGATCGTAGACCCGCGGAACGGAGCCCGAGATCGAGTTTTCGACCGGGAGTAGCGCGAAATCGGCGTCGCCCCGTTCGACGGCCGCGAACGCGTCGTCGAAGGTCGGGTGACCCTCGGTTTCCGCGCCCGAGACGAGCGAGCGGGCCGCGTCGTCCGAGAACGCGCCGGCCTCGCCTTGGTACGCGACAACAGCGCCGGCCTTCACGGCGCGCCGCCGGAGCGCGCCGCGTGCAGCGCCGTCGCGTAGTCCGCGCGCATCTCGGAATTCCGCGGATCGAGGGCGAGTGCGCGCCGGTAGTATGGAATCGCCTGCGCGAATTTTCCCGCCTCGAAATAGAGGTTGCCGAGCGCCGAAAGCGCTCCGACGTCGTGCGGATTGCGCTGGAGCCGGTCGCGCATCTCGACGAGCAACCGCGCGACGGGAGGCGGCGGCCCGGCCGCAGCCGCCTGCGGCGGGGTTCCGCCGCCGACGCCGTTGGGACCGCCGCCGATGCTCGCGTCGCCTTGCGTTGCTGCCGGCCCAAGTGCGGCGCCCGTGACGCCGAGGCCGATTTTCAAGAAGTAGCCGACGACACCGAGAAACCCGAGCATCACGACGAGAACGATGGGGACGTAGATTCGCGGCGGCAAGCCGCGGGCGGGACCGCCGGTCACGGGCGGGATGTTCTCGCGGTCACGTACAAAGCCTAGGAACGTGTTGCCCGACCCGAGCGAACTCCAAATGCTGTTCGCGCAACTCAACAACGAGCATTTCGGCGGCGAGATTCCGGCCCATCGGATCGCCTACAACGCCCGCTTCTCGAATCTTGCGGGGCGGATCACGTACAAGCCGCCGCTGATCGAGCTCTCGCCCAAGCACTTCGAGCGTCATCCCGAGGCGCTGCGCGAAACCTTGCTGCACGAGATGATTCATGCGTGGCTGTTCGCGCGCGGCGAGAATCCCGGGCACACGGTCCGATTCAAACGGAAGATGGACGAACTTGGCCTCGGCTCGATCTATCACGAGCTGGGGAGCGCCGTCCCACGGCGCGAGAGCGCGCGGCGGTTCATCCTACGGTGCGACCGCTGCACGCTCGAAGTGTTGCGCAAGCGGCGACCGGGGGTACAAGTTTCGTGTGGGAGATGCAGCCGAAAGCAGTTCGACCCGCGTTACCGTTTACGAGTGCTCGAGGTCCTCGATACCCGCGACGTCTCGGGCGAGGTCCGTGCCGCCCACGGCGGCCGGTCGTCCGGGCGATCCGTTTGACGGCACCGGCATCTTTGGGGCCATCGGAGCACGCCGCCCGATTTTAAAGGAGTTTTACGATGAATTTCCGCTACGAAACCTACCGCAGGCCGGGGCTCGCCTGCTTAACCACGCTTGCGATCCTCGCAGCCCTGCTTTTCGCGGCCGCTCCGGCTCGGGCTGCAATTCCGTCGAATACGAAATTCAACGTGACGCTCGCCTCATCCGACATCAACACGAAGAATGCGCAGCCGGGCGACCAGTTCACGATGAACGTCATCGCGCCGTATCCCAACGGCAATTCCAAGTACGCGGGCGCGGTGGTCTACGGGCACGTCGCTAGCGCTCGCAGCGCGGGACAGGGACGCACGGCGCAGCTCAATCTCGCCTTCGACAAAATCGTTTTAACCGACGGTGAAGTCGGACTGCTCAGCGCCACGATGGTCGCGGCGCACACGGTTTCCGAAAACACGACCGCGCGCAAAGCGCTCGGCGCGGGCGCCGGCATGGCCGTCGGCAGCCAAACGATCGGCCGGATCATCGGCGGCCCGGCGGGCGCGGTCGTCGGCATGCTCGGCGGTGCCGCGGGCGGCTACGCGTACGCCAACAACGCGAAGGCGAACTTCAACCTCGCCAGAGGCGCCCAAGCGGTCATCCAAACGACCGCACCCGTTTACATTCGGCGCCAAGCCCGCTAGTCTGACTTACTGCACGCGGCCGATGTAGCGCCGGTCGCGTGTGTCGATGCGGATCACGTCGCCCGGATTGACGAAGAGCGGGACCTGGACGGTCGCGCCCGTCTCGAGCTTGGCGGGCTTCGTCGTGCCGGTCGCCGTGTCGCCTTTAAAACCGGGGTCCGTGTCTTCGACGCGCAACTCGACGTGCGCGGGCAGGTCGGCGCCGATCGGCACGCCGTCGTGGAACTGGACGTCGATCTTCATCCCGTCTTTGAGGAAGTCGGCCGCGTCGCCGATCAGGTCGCGCTGCAGGGTATAGTTCTCGAACGACTCGCCGTCCATGAAATGGTAGCCGTCGCCGTCGTTGTAGAGCATCTGCAGCTCCCGATTGTCGACGGTTGCGCGCTCGAGCTTCTCACCCGCGCGGAACGTGCGTTCCACGGTCGAACCGGTCTTGACGTTCTTGAGCCGCGTGCGCACGAACGCCGAGCCTTTGCCGGGTTTCACGTGCAAGAACTCGATCACCGTCCACAACTGGCCATCGATGACGATCGTGACGCCGTTGCGGAAATCGTTCGAAGAAATCATCTCGGGGCGCCGTCATTCCGGCGTCGCAGGGACGAGTCCTGGGGCGTGCGCGGTCCGCTTCCATTAGTTGACTCCGTCAACTAATGGTGGCAAAATAGACGGACCTGAACGCGGAGGGTTTCCCATGACCGTCGATCAGCCGGAGGACCCCGTCGCCGCCGTGCGGCGCTTCAATCGCTTTTACACCTCGCGCATCGGCGTGCTCTCGGAACGTCCCTATGGAAGCGAATGGTCGCTCACCGAGGCGCGCGTCCTCTACGAGCTCGCTCGCCGCGAGCGGCCAACCGCGGGCGACCTGTCGCGCGAGCTCGGCGTCGATGCCGGGTACCTCAGCCGCATCCTGCGCCGCTTCGAGGAGCGCGGTCTGCTGACGCGCACTCCGGCCCCGGACGACGCGCGCGTCCAGCACCTCACCCTGACCGCCCGCGGGCGGCGCGCATTTTCGCCGCTCGATCGCCGTTCGCACGAGCGCGCCACGGAACTGTTGCGGCCACTGCCGGAGCGAGAGCAGACCGAACTCGTCGACGCGATGCGCCGGATCGAGCGCGCGCTGGGCGGCGAGTCCGATTCCGGCGAGATCGCGATACGCACGCACCGGCCGGGCGATCTCGGCTGGCTCCTCGAGCGCCACACCGAACTCTACGTGGGTGAGTTCGGCTGGCACCAAAAGTGCGAGGGACTATTCGCGGAAATCGTCGCGAACTTTGCGCGCGCCCACGACCCGCGGCGCGAGCACTGTTGGATCGCCGAGCGTCGAGGTCAGCGTCTCGGGTCGGTGATGCTCGTGGACGCGGGCGACCGGATCGGAAAACTTCGCATGCTGCTGGTCGAGCCCAGCGCACGGGGTCTTGGTCTCGGGGAACGGCTTGTCGCCGAGTGCGAGCGTTTCGCCCGTGCGGCCGGTTACCGCCGCATCACGCTTTGGACCCAATCCGTGTTGATCGCTGCGCGTGCGATGTACGCGAAGCGCGGTTACCGCCTCGTCGAATCGAAATCGCACGATCTGGTCGGGCCGGAACTCGTCGGCGAGACCTGGGAGCTGGAATTGTCGACGTAACTAGGCCTCTGCCGCCGCGGCGTTCTGTTCGAGCGCGAGGGCGACGGCGGCTTCGAGTGTTAGCGTCGCGCCTTCTTCGGCGAGGCGAGCGCCGTCTACGGGGCCCAGGTTTGCGTCGAGAAGCCTCGTAAGCTTGTCGCGGTTCCCTTGATCCGCAGGTCCGCGCCGGTACCCGATCTTTGCAAACGCTGAATCGGCAAAGGCCGCCGTGCGTGCCGCTCGCGCGAAGCGTCCCTCCAGCGCGTCGATGAGCGCGAGATCTTCGAGCAGACCCGCGACGATAAGCTGATCCGGTTCGCGCGCGAGCACGACGATGGCCTCGAGCGCGGCATCCCGCGCACCGGGGAGATCGTTACTGTCGAGGAGATGGCTACTGAGGGTTGTGAGGACAAGGGCACACAATCTGCGGTCGGCTCCGCTTCTCACCGCGGGAAGCACCTCGCGCACGAGCGCGATCGCACGAGCTGTTTGGCCACGCTTATGTTCGACGATCGCGAGATTTGCCACGTGAGCGTGGACGTCCCGAACGTTGCCGAGCGCACGGCTTGCTGCAATCCGCCCTTCGTAGGCGCGGGCTGCCGCATCGAGATCACCGCTGCCCAAACTCAGGCGCACACGCGCCTCCCCGAGACCAGAGCGCCGGCGCGCTGAAAGCAAGGGAATCGCGGCCGCTTCGATCAGCGCACGCTCGGCATCGGGGAAATTGCCAAGTTCGACGTTCGCGCGCGCGTACCACGTCAAAGCGAAGGCGAGCGTCGGGCCGTCGCCGCTCGTCCGCGCATATTCACAAGCTTTCGTCGTCACCTCCAAAGCACGGGCAACGATGCGCTGATCGAGGAGAAGGCTTCCAAGCGTAGCCGAGAGCTTCGCTAGCAGCAGCACCTCGCCGGCCGGGAGCGCTGCGATGAAGGCCTCGTTGCGAACGACCCCTTCGCGCATGAGTCCTAGCGGCATCCACCCCCGCTCGATTGCCGCGAGCAACCCCGCGCCAGCGACGGCGTCGGGATGCGCGAGCGCATGCTCTAGCGCGAATCGCACGTCTTCGAGCTCCGTTGCAAACGCGGCGCCTATTTCTGCGTTTCGCTCCGTTACTTGTTGCCGTTCGTACATTTCCGCGAACCAATCGCGCAGGTACCGAAGATGCCGGCTCGCGAGCAAATCGCGCTCTTCCGCTTCGCGCAACTTCTCCGCCGCATACGCGCGCGTCGATTCCAGCAAACGGTACCGCAACGCATCGCCGCTAGGCTCCGCGAGCACGAGCGACTTGTCGAGCAGCGACGCGACGAGATCGAACACACCGAACGCGTCGATATCCTCACCGCTCGCGACGGCCGACGCACCCTCGAGCGTAAACCCGTCCACGAAAATCCCGAGCCGCCGAAAGACCGTGCGCTCGCGATCGTCGAGCAGATCGTGGCTCCAATCGATGAGCGCGCGCAGCGTTTGCTGGCGCGGCAAAAGGTCGCGGCTGCCGCCCGTCAGCACGCGGAAGCGTTCGTCCAGCTTGTCGCGTAATTGCCTCGGACTCAAGATCGTTACGCGCGCCGCGGCGAGTTCGATCGCGAGCGCGATCCCGTCGAGCCGCCGGCAGATATCCGCGACGATCGCAGCATTCTCGTCCGTAAGCGCGAAGCGATTGTCGCAGGCACGCGCGCGCTCTGCGAAAAGCGCGATCGCCGCATAGCGCGCGGCATCCGCTGCGGTCAGCGCTGCGCTCTCGGCATCGCGAGGAGTCGTCAGCGGAGGCATGCGATACGTCGCCTCGCCGGCGACCCCAAGCCCCTGACGACTCGACGCGAGCGTCGTCACCTGCGGGCAGCCGCGCACGATCGCCGAAATCACACGTGCCGACGCCTCCACGAGGTGTTCGCAATTATCGAACACCAGCAGTGCGCGTTTGTGTCGCAACTCGCGAACGAGCTGCTCGACCGGATCGCCGTCTGCGGGGAGCGGGAGGCTCATGGCGCGCGCGACCGTACTCGGGATCAGGTCGCCGCTCGAAAGTGGTGCGAGTTCGATAAACCACACGCCGTCGCCGAAACCGTCAAGCAAGTTCGCTGCGACTTGCAACGCCGTGCGCGTCTTTCCGACGCCACCGGAACCGACGAGCGTGACCAGCCGCTTGTTGTCAACGAGCTTCGCGATCTCGGCAATCTCGGTTTCTCGCCCGACGAACGTCGTCGACTGCAATGGCAGGTTATTCGGCAGGGCCCCCAGCGATCGAAGCGGCGGGAAGTCTGCGACGAGTTCGGGGCCGAGCAGCTGGTACACGTGCTCCGGACGAGAGAGATCCTTGAGCCGGTGCTCCCCGAGATCGCGCAAACTCGTTTGCGGCGGTAACGAACCCTGCACGAGATCGCTCGAGACGCCCGAGACGAGCACTTGCGCGCCATGTGCGATGCCCAGAAGCCGCGCGATGCGGTTGACTGCAGGCCCGAAGTAATCGCCGTCGCGTTCGTCCGCCGTGCCGGTGTGGATTGCGGCGCGCACGCGCAAGCCGTCGACCGCCGAGAAATCCTCTGCGCCGAGCGCGCGCTGAGCATCGAACATCGCCGCGACCGCATCTTCGGGCCGCGCGAACGCCGCACAGAACGCGTCGCCGATGGTTTTGAAGACGTAGCCGCTATGCGCCGCGATCGCTTCCCGCATTAGAACGTCGTGACGGCGCACCGCTGCTTCCATCGCCGCGCGGTCCCGATCCCAGCGCTGGGTGCTGCCCTCGATATCGGTGAACGCGAACGTTATCGTGCCGCTCGGTATGGTAGCGGCAGCCGGGTGCCGCTTCATCTATGCAACGCGGGGTCTGCCGCCCGACGTTAGCTTGCTTTCGGTTCCGGCGCGCAAGCGCTCGATGTTTTCGCGGTGCTTCCAAACGATCAGTGCTAGCGAACCAATCGTGAAAACCCAAACGCTGGGACCGTACGCGGATGCGCCGGCAACGATGAGGACGACGCCGGCGACGGCGGTCGCGAGCATCGAGCCTGCCGACGCGAAGCGGGTCGGAAGGACGACGGCAAGCCAGGTTAGGGCAAACGCGATTCCACTGGGCCACGCGAGCGAAAAGATCGCGCCAAGATACGTCGCTACGCCTTTTCCGCCTTGGAAACGGAGCCACGGCGTATAGCAGTGGCCCAAAACCGCGAGCAGCGCGTGCACGGGCGCGAGTCGCAACGAATCGTCGACCACGGCGACGTGTTGCGCCGCCGCGTAACCGGCGACTGCGCCCGAGAGCAATCCGCCGCAAACAAAAACCGCAGCGACGCCTTTGAGCGCGTCGAGGAGCAGAACCGCCATTCCGGCACTCCGGCCGAGCGTGCGCAAGGCGTTTGCCGCGCCGATGTTGCCCGAACCCGACGCGCGGATGTCGCTCTTGAAGAACACGCGGCTGACGATCACGCCCCACGGGATCGATCCGAAGAGAAACGCGAGCGCGGCAAACGGCCAGTCCAGCCGCAAGGCCAGGCCCGGATCCGCAAGCGGAGACACTACTTGCGGACCTCGAGCTCGCGGCGCGCGCGAAACTCGAGGCCGAGCGGCACCCCTTCGAAATCGAAGTTCGAGCGCAGCGTGTTTTCGAGGAAGCGCTTGTAGCTGTTCGTCAACAAGTCCGGATCGTTGCAGTGGAAGATGAAGAGCGGCGGATGGATCGCCACTTGCGCGGCGTAGTAGATGCGCAGCGGCCTGCCGCTCGAGTTCGGCGGCTGGTGCGCGTAGGTTGCATCGCGGATCACCGTGTTGAGCTGCGCGGTCGGGATGCGCCGGTCGAGGTTGGTTGCGATCCGCATCACGAGCGGCATCAGGCTGCCCAGACGCCGCTTCGTCAGTGCCGAAAGGAACGTCACCGGCGCGAACGACGCGAACGGGATGTTTTCGTGGATGACCTCGACCAGCTCGTTCTGCTTGAATTCGCCGTCCTGCTGCAGCGCGAGGTCCCACTTGTTCGCCACGATGACGAGGCCTTTGCGCTCTTCGAGCACCATACCGGCGAGCCGGCGATCCTGATCGAGCACGCCCTGCATCGAGTCGATCACGAGAATCGCGATGTCGCAGCGGGCGATCGCGCCGAGGGAGCGCAGCGACGCGTAATACTCGATCGATCCGTGATGCTTGATCCTGCGCCAGACGCCGGCCGTGTCGATCAGCCGAATCGTGTGTTCGTGAAAGGTGAACAGCGTGTCGATCGCGTCGCGCGTCGTCCCCGCCTCGTGCGAAACGATCGTGCGCTCCTCGCCGAGCAGGGCGTTGAGCAGCGACGACTTGCCCACGTTGGGGCGCCCCACGATCGCAAGCGCGAGTTCGGTCTCGTCGGCCGGAATCGCGCTTTCGGGCGGCAAGCGCTCGACGATCGCGTCGAGCAGATCGCCCGTCCCCTCGCCGTGCAGCGCCGAGACGACAATCGGTTCGCCGAATCCCAATCGCGCGAACTCGCCGGGCACCTGCAGCTTGACGCGTTCCGATTCGGCCTTGTTCGCGGCCAGGATCACCGGCCGGCGCGTCTTGCGCATGATGTGCACGACGTCGTCGTCGAGCGGCGAAAGACCGGCCGCGGCGTCGACGACGAAGACGATGACGTCGGCTTCGTTTGCCGCGATCTCGGCCTGGGCGCGCGTCTGGCGCGCCATATCGTCGCCGCCGCTCACACCCGGATCGATACCGGCGGTGTCGATGACGCTGAACGTGCGTCCGTTCCACTCGACAAGCGCGTAAAGCCGGTCGCGGGTGACGCCGGGTTCGTCGTCGACGATCGCAAGTCGCTTGCCCGCGAGCCGGTTGAAGAGCGCGCTTTTGCCCACGTTCGGGCGTCCGACGATGGCCACGGTCGCGGGGCGCACTTTTGCTGAGAGTTCCAAGGCCATGCGCTGCCGTTCGCCGCGCGGGGCCTGCGAACCGTGCGGCGAACCCAGACTGCTCATGAAGGCACGAGTCCTGGCCGCCGCCGCTCTGGTCGTGGCCTTGGTAGCGGGTGCGGCAGGCGCTCTCCGCGCCGAAGCGCCGACGGGAGCGGTTTACGTGACGACCTTGCCGAGCGGCGCGGACATTTGGATCGACGGCACGTACGTCGGGCGCGCCCCCGTGCTGATCGACGCGCTCGCGCCCGGTCATCACGCGCTCACGATCACGAAAACGGGCTGGATCGTGCAGGAGGTCGACGTCAATGTGCCGGCCGGTGCGGTCGCAATGTCGAGCACGCACTTAGCGGCAGGCCCGCACGCGCTCGCCGGCAGCGCATCCGGAACGATCGTTTTGCGCGACCTGCCGCCTGGCGCGCTGCTTGCGCTCGACGGTCAGCCGTTTGCTGCGAGCAACGGCAAGAACGTGAAGTTGCCGGCGGGCCCGCACCGGCTCACCCTCACGACGCCGCGTGGAAAGGCGACCCGCCTCATCAACGTTTTGCCGGAGACGACGAGCGACGTCGTCCTGCGCGAGCCGCAGTTGGACGACGCGCGCTCCCCGGTCGTCGCGGCAGCCGAGGATTATCTGCCGGACGAGAATTTCTCGGTCGAGGGGAAGAAGGTCGTCATCCGCTACGCCGGTCACGTCGTCGTCGGTTACCTCGGCGAGCAGCAGGTTCGCTTCGACGGCGCGACGGTGGCGTACGACGGCGCGCCGCAATCGATTGCCGGAAAATTATACCTTCCGCTCGCACTTTTGGAAAAGCTGACCGACGACATGTCGAAGAGCCCCTGATTGATGGCGTACATCTACATCGAGACCTTCGGCTGCCAGATGAATGAGGCCGATTCGCAGTACATCGCGGATCGCGCGGCGGCGTCGGGCTACGCGATGACCGCGAACGCGGCGGAGGCGAGCGTCGTCGTGCTCAACACCTGCACCGTGCGCGAGGGCGCCGAACGCCGCGCCTACGGGCGAATGGCGCACTTCAAAGCGCTCAAGCGGGCCGATCCAAGCGTGAAGCTCGTCGTCTGCGGGTGTCTTGCGGAGCAGGACCGGGACACGATGCAGGCCGCCGCGCCACATCTCGATGGGGTTTTCGGTACGCGTGAGCTGGCGCGGCTAGGCGACGCGCTCGCCGCCTGGCGCCCATCGTTCGACGACGACCACAGTCTTGCCGACGAGCGGCTCTTGCTCGAACCGCTCGGCGGCCACGCGGATTGCGTCGGGGATCCGTACGCGCACGTGCGCACCTTCGTCACGGTGCAGCGCGGCTGCTCGTACTACTGCAGCTTTTGCATCGTGCCCCACGTTCGCGGCCGCTTTGACAACCGCCCGATGGACGATATCCTGGCCGAGTGCCGCGTGGCGCTGGCCCGCGGCGGGCGCGAGCTGACGCTCGTCGGCCAGACCGTCAACGCATACAAGGAGCCCGCGAACGGAGCTGATTTCGCGGATCTGCTCGAGGCCGTGCACGCGCTCGACGGCCTGGATCGGCTGACGTTCCTCACGTCCCATCCGAAGGATTACACGCCGAAGCTGGCCGCGACGATGGGTTCTCTGCCGAGCCTCAATCCGCGCTTCCATCTCCCGGTCCAATCCGGCTCGGACCCGATTCTGCGCCGCATGAACCGCAAGTACACCGTCGCGCAGTACCGCGAGAAGATCGCCGCATTCCGCGCCCACTGTCCCGGCTGGGCGTTGACGACGGACCTCATTGTCGGCTTTCCGGGCGAAACGGAAGCCGACTTCGAGGCGACGCTTGCGTTTTGCGACGAAATCGGTTTCGCGCAAGCGTTCATGTTTGTGTACTCGCCGCGGCGCGGCACGCCGGCGGCGCATTGGGAACAGATCCCGCCGGAAATCGGCGGCGAACGCCTGCGCCGTCTAGCCGCAACGATCGATCGCGGCGTGCGCGCGTGGCACGAGCGCAAACGCGGTCGCATCGTGCGCGCGCTCGTCGCCGGCCCCTCGCGCAAAGATCGCTCGAAACTCGCCGCCAAGACGATCGACAACGTCACCGTCGTCGCACCGGCGGGATCGCTGCGGGAAAGCGAGTTGCGAACGCGCCCGTGGCTCGACGTCCGCGTCGACGACGCATTCACCTGGGGCTGCGTGGGTACGATCCTGGGCATCGCCGAGCGCTACGACGGCGTTGCGCACCCGGTCGACGCGCGCTCGACCATCGACTTGATTTCAAGCCGATTCCACGAAAGGCAAACCGCCGATGCCGCGCCCGCATGAGGACCTCGAGCGCCATACCTTAACCGATCATCGGCCGGGAGGCCAGATCGTTCCGTTGCGGCCCGATACGTGGTGGGCGATCGAGGTGGCTCACGTCGCCGCCGAACGCGCCGGCGCCGGGGTCGCAACCTATGAGACCCTGATCGAGAAGGCCCGCGCCTCAGCGGCGAAAGTGCACGAGGCCGTCGTGCTCCGCTCGCACAACAATCGGCGCGTGATTGCCATGCTCCACGTCGACGGCCACGAAGCGTACCGGCACATCGCCTCCGCCTGGGACGATCACCATCTCTCCGCCGAGCGGCACGCCGTCGCCGAATCGCGCTCGCTCGCGTTGTATCGGCTGACGGCGACCGCCGGGGAAGCCGCCATCGACCCGGATTCGAAGGACGGGTGTGCGTTCGAGCATCTCTTGCTCGCGGTCGAACGAGTCCTCCCCGTCGCCACCGCGCTCGTTGCAGCGCCCGGTTTCCGCGGCGCATCGATCTTCGGCACCGACGACGGCAGCGCATCGGCAATCGTCTATCGTTTCACAAACATCGAAGCGATCCAAGCCTTCCGCGCAACACCCGAAGCGCAACGCATCCTCGGCCCAACCGGAGGGACGGGCGAGACGTTTTACCCGGTGCACCCGGTACGCACGTTCTCCGTGTCATCCTGAGCGGAGCGCCGCAGGCGCGCAGTCGAAGGACCGACGGCGCATGGCGAAACTCCGGCGATCCTTCGACTGCGCTCGCTGCGCGAGCTTCGCTCAGGATGACACAGCGGGAAAGGATCGTTACGACGCGCTGACCGTGAGCGGCTGGTTCCAGTCCGAATAGATCGCGGTTGAAGCGAAAGGGCCGTTGCGGCGTTCGATTCGGCGGGGGTAGCCGTCGGCGACGCCGATCCAAATGCGCGCGGCTTCGGAAGTGTAGCCGGGTTTTTTGGGGGCGTCGATTTCGTAGACGTGGGTCGCGACGCCGGCCTCGCGCTGGGTACCAAGAAATCGAACGGTGCGGCCTTGCAGATCGCTCACGAATTTGAAGGTGTCGTGGATTGCAGCGAGCGGATCGCCGCGCAGCTGGTCGGCCGACTTCTTCCAGGTTCCGTCGGCCCCGCGGATCCAGACGTTCGTGCCGATTAAAACGGCGACCATCGGGCTCGCCGCGATCTGGACGCGCAGCTTGTCGGGCGCGACGTACGTCATCTCGCGCGCCATCATCCCTTGCGGAGAAAGCTCGACGAGGCGCATCCGAAAGCTGTGCATGTGCAGCATGCGGCGCGTGTCGTTGTGGAAAGCCTGCAGGTCGTCCGCCCGTGCCCCGAGCGGCGCGGCGTAAGCGAGCAGCGCGAGGGCGCAGGCGAATGTCCAGGCGGGCATGCACGGCATGGAAGAAGGATACGAACGCGGCGTCCGAATTCCCCACAAGCGTGGGCGACAGGTGAGCGAAGCGCGGTTCTCTCCGCTGCTCGAACAATACTTCGCGATGAAGGCGCGTTATCCGGACGCGATCCTGCTATCGCGCGTCGGCGACTTCTATGAAGCCTACGGCGACGACGCGACGACCTTGGCGACCGCGCTGCAAATCGCGTTGACGTCCAAGGAGGCCGGCGGGGGCCAGCGGGTTGCAATGGCGGGCGTACCGCACCACGCGCTCGACAAATATCTCGCCGACTTGGTCGCGCAGCAGCGGATCGTAGCCCTCGCCGACCAGCTTGAAGTCCCCGTGCCCAACAAGCTCGTGCGGCGCGACGTCACGCGGCTCGTGACGCCCGGGACGCTGATCGAGGAGCACTTGCTCGATCGCGCGAGCAACAACTACCTCGCCGCGATCGTCCTTGCCGGCGACTCGATCGGGATCGCGTACGCCGACATCTCGACCGGTCGCGCCGCCGCGACCTCGTACGGCGGCGACAGCGGCCTGGAAGAGACGCTCGCTGAACTCGTGCGTCTCGGCCCGGCGGAAATCGTGGCCGACGTTCCGCCGGAGCTGCGCGCGGCGATCGCAGCGCAGTTGCCGAGCGTGCGCCTCACCGCACCGCCGCTGGCCGCCGTCGAACGGCACGAACTCGCAGCCGTCGAAGGCTTCTCGCTCGATGAGTCGCTCGCCATGCGTCGCGCATTCGAAGCCCTCGGCGCATTCGTCCGGCGGGTTGGGCTCAGCGCGCAGGCCGGTTTGCTGCGCGAGCCGGAGTTCTATCGAGCCCGCACCTTCCTCGCGCTCGATGCGAGCACACGCAAACATCTCGAGCTGACCAAAACCCAAGGCCAGAATCCCAAGGCGACCTTGCTCGCGACGATCGATCGTTGCCGGACCGCGATGGGCTCGCGCATGCTCGCGCGCTGGATTCTCGCGCCGCTCGTCGACCGCCAGGCGATCGCGGCGCGGGCCGATCGCGTCGAGGCGCTTGCCGGCGACTACCCCGCGCGGGCGTCGCTGCAAGATCTGCTCGGCGGCGTTTTCGATCTCGAACGGATCGCGCAGAAAGTCCGCTTCCGGCGCGTGCAGCCGCGCGACCTCGGATCGCTGCGCCGGACGCTTGCGCTGTTGGGGCCGCTGCGCGCGGCGCTGCCGGATGCGCTCGGTTCGTTTCGCGAACGAATCGGCAACCACGGCGCGCTGCTCGACGAACTCGAGCGCACGTTGTGCGACGACCTGCCGGCGACGCTCGTCGACGGCGGCGTGATCCGGCCCGACGCGTCGACCGACGTGCGCGAATGCATCGCCCTGCGCGGCGAGGCGCGTAAACGCATGGCCGCGCTCGAGGAGCGCGAGCGCGCGCGGACGGGCATCAAGGGGCTGAAGGTCAAATACGCGAGCGCCTTCGGCTACGCGATCGAGATTTCGAAATCGAATTTGGCGCTGGTTCCCACGGACTACGTGCGGAAGCAAACGCTCACGAGCGGCGAGCGCTTCGTCATCCCCGAACTCAAGGAGCTCGAGATCGCGATCGCGAGCGCACAGTCGCGGCAACTGCGGCTCGAGGAAGCGCTCTACGCAAACCTCGTCGAATCGGTTGCGGCGAAAGTCGAAGATCTGCTGGCGAGCGCCGATGCGCTCGCCGAACTCGACGTCGCCTGCGGCTTGGCTCAGGTCGCGGTCGAGCGCGGCTACGCCCGTCCGGTCTTCGTCGAAGCGAGCACGCTCGACGTCGTCGACGGCCGCCATCCCGTCATCGAATCGCTCGCCGCCGACGGGTTCGTGCCCAACGATGCGCACCTTGGGGAACGCAGCGCGCGGTTCATCTTGCTGACGGGACCCAACATGGGCGGCAAATCGACGTATCTGCGCCAGACGGCATTGCTCGCAATCCTCGCGCAAATCGGGGCGTTCGTGCCCGCGCGCTCGATGTCGCTTGGGATCGTCGATCGGATTTTTACGCGCATCGGCGCGGGCGACGATCTTGCCTCGGGGCAATCGACGTTTTACGTCGAGATGGCCGAAGCGTCGAACATCTTGCGCCGCTGCACGCGCCGCAGCTTACTGCTGATCGACGAGGTCGGCCGCGGTACGGGGACAATCGACGGGCTCGCGATCGCGCAAGCGATCTGCGAGTATTTGCTCGGGCTCGAGACGCAAGCGCCGCTGACCCTGTTCGCCACGCACTTTCACGAGCTCGTGGCGCTGGCCGAGCGCTGGCCGATGGTCGCGAACTTTCACGTGACGGCGGTCGAAAGCGCGGTCCGCGGCGGCGGTCCCGTGTTCTCGCATCGGGTCCTGGGCGGGAGCACGTCACGATCGTTCGGCATCGAGGTCGCGCGCATGGCCGGTTTACCCGCCGGCGTAATCGCGCGCGCGAGGGAAATTGCAAGCGTCCTCGACGAGCGTCCGACCCTCGAAGCGCAGGCCCCGCTGCGCGCCCGTTTGGCCGAGCCGAGCCGCCAAGAAGAGACCCAACTCACGCTCGACTGGTAGACCCTGCCGCGATTAGGTGCGCCCATCACAGGGCAGGCGACTGCGTGCGCCGCTCGCTCGACTTCGTCGTTTCGGGAGCCGATGGAAGCAACATGGAACTTGCAAAAAGTTCGTCGGAGGATCGGTTTATGCTGTGCTTGCATTTGCGATCGGGCGAAGTAGAGAAAACGCCGTACCGGAGTCTTGCGGAAGCACGCTACGCCGCCGCATTGTTCGGCGCTTACGCCGAGACCGGAGCAGCGGTGACACCGCCCGCCGTCCCGTGTCTCTATCTCTTTCCTCCCGAGGGCGACATCGCCCGGGTCGAGGTTCAAGAACTCGAGGCGTAGCGCAGGAATTCGCTTGCGCCAAGCGGACTTGATCCGCGAGCGTTCGCGCACCAGGAACCCGGTGAGATGCCGGGACGGTCGCGCCACTGTAAGCGGGGAGTTCGCCCGCGGTCACTGCCGGAGTCCGGCGGGAAGGCCGCGAGCACGAGAACGACGAGCCGCAAGTCAGGATACTGAGCCGAACGCGTAATCACCACCTCGCGAAAAAGGTCGGTACTACGTGTCACACTTCATTCTCGGGCGCTTTGCGCTCGTTACCGTCTTCACCGCCGTCGCCGCTTCCGGCGGTAGCGCACAGCGAGCGGTTGCGGCAAACCCTTCTCCGTCACCCACGGCGAGTGCCGGATTCGAGCAGATCGGCCGCGTCGTTACGAGCGATCGTCGCAGCGAACCCCTGGGGAACAGTTCGCGTCCGACCTTCGTGGTCAATCGGGCGCAAATCGACGCGTACGGCGCGCGCACCGTGGCCGACGCTCTCGTGGGCGTTCCCGGCGTCGAACTCTTCGCCTACGGGCCTTTCGGCGCCGAAGTCGACTACGGAATCCGCGGCTCGACCTCCGAGCAGACGCTCGTGCTCGTGGACGGGATCCCGGTCACCGACCCGACCACGGGAGCCGTGCAGCTCGGCCAGTTCTCGACAATCGGTGTCGACCGCATCGAAATTGTCGAGAGCGGTTCCTCGACGCTCTACGGAACGAGCGCGGCCGGCGGCGTCATCAACATCATCACCCGCGTTCCGCGCGGGACGTACCTCGAGGCATCGGCCGGCTCATTTGCGGATCGTGACGTGCGTGTCGGGGCCGGGGACGGGCGGATTGGATTCTCCTTCGAACGGCACGTCGCAACCGACGCGTACCCCTATCCCGCCTTGGCCTACTCTCCGGCGATCTCGTTTCCCGCGGGCGTTCGCAACTTTGCGTACGGCGACGAGAGCGCCGGGCGGTTCTCGCTCGACTTGCCGGCGCTCGGTGGTTTCACGGTGCGCGCGCGAGCCGATGCCTCGGCGGCGCAGAACGGCGTGCCCGGAAGCCTCGACTTCCCATCAACGACCGCCTCGCAAGGAACCTCGACGGAATCGGCCCTCGTGGAGCTCGAGCGCGTGTCGCGCGCTTCGACGTTCACCGTGAGCGCGGCCGGTTCGCAGACGCGCCTTTCTTACTACGACCCGATCGACAACTTTGGGCAGAGCGACGTATACTCCGGGCGCTCGCAGATCTCGTTGAAAGACGTCGTGGTCGGGACGCGTGACGAGCTCGTCGCCGGCATCGATCTCGCGCGTGAAAGCGGCGTGTTCTCGTTTCCCACCACGCCGAATTTCGTCGCGCCGAGCGCACCGCCCATCCCCGCTTTCAGCTTGGGGCAGGCGGAATCGCAAAGCGCCGCATACGTGCAGGCCGGGGATACCCCGCTTTCTTTCGCGCACCTGACGGCCGGCGTGCGGGCCGAGAACGACGCGCCGCAAGGCAGCGTGCTCGCGCCGTCGTTCGGCGGCACGCTCCGCAGCGGAAGCGTCCGCTTCGCGGGCGACGTCGGCGAGTCGTTTCGCGTTCCGACTCTTCAGGATCTGTACTACCCGGGCTTTTCGAACCCGCACTTGCTGCCCGAGAAGGCACAAACGGCCGACGTAACGGTCGCGTACGATTCGCCCTCCGCCACGTTCTCGGCCGGCTGGTTCGACCGCAACGGCTCGAACTTCATCGTCCTCGATCCCGTGACGTTCGTCCCCGAGAACGCGCAGCGCGCGGCGAGCGCGGGCGTTATCCTCACCGCAAGCTCGAAACCGTTCGCCGGTCTGGTTGCGGAGGCGAGTTTCACGGATCTTTATCTGGCGCAGAATCTCGTTACCGGCGCGCGCTTGCCGCGCAATCCGGCCGGCAGCGCGACCTTCTCGCTCACGCATCCGTTCGCGCAAGAGCGCTTCGCGTACGGTTTACGCTGGGGAATCGTCGGATCGGATGGCGACGACAAGGCCAACGTCAACCCGCTGGGCTCAGAGTACGATGCCTACGACTCGCTCGATGCGTTCGTGCGCTACAAATTCGCTCGCGACGCGATCGTTTCGTTGCGGGGTTTCAACCTCGGCAACGAAGCCTACGCGCCGGTTTTTGCCTATCCGGCAGCGGGGCGACGAATCTACGTCGAGTTCTCGACGAGATAAGATCGCTGGCCTAAGCCGACTTTGGTAGCTTTTCGGGGGGCGAATGCCGCGCGATCATCAGGTGTCGCGCCCGCTGCGGCCGTAGCGCAAAGGCGTCGCCGGCGCACGGAATCCGCGCACTTGCGAAGGCGCTGCGCATCCGGCGGTTGCCCGGATCGATCGCCACCGAGCAGCCTCGCGCCCGCGCCGCGCCGAGCGCTGCGTCGAGCGCGGCGAGGCCGTCGTTGGAGCTGATGCTGACGTGCTTGGTCGTGAGAAAAACGGAGGTCGTGCCACGCTCCGTAAGGCGTGCGAGCGTGTCGGCAAAGAGGCCACCGAGGGTGGCATCGAGATCGCCGATCAAGTCGACGAATACCGTAGATTGATCGTTCGCCGAGGAGGCGAACGCGTCGGTCGAGATCATTGGTGAAGTATCGTCCCCCGCTCTGTGGTACACCTGAGAAATTCTTTAAAATCAAGGCGGAAACGCCCCCGATGGCCCCGTTACAATCGGGGCGGCGTGCCCCCGATGGCCCCGTTAAAATCGGGGCGGCGTGCCCCCCGATGGCCCCCAGTGAGAACTTCGGCAGGTAGCGCCTTCCCAGGCTTCTCTCAGGACAGATTCGTAGCATCGACCCACCATGCAAGAACAAGCGCGAGTCTTGGTCGTTGACGACGAACGGAACATTCGCGAGCTGCTCGAGATCGGTCTCGGCGACGAAGGCTACGAGGTGCGCACGGCGCCCGACGGCCAGGCCGCGCTGCAGATCGCGCGCGAATGGTCGCCCGACGCGATCGTCCTCGACGTCATGCTGCCCAAAATCGACGGCATCGCTTTGCTTCCGATGTTTCGCAAACTTACCGAAGCGCCGATTCTGATGCTCTCCGCCAAGTCGGAGACGGGCGACAAAATTGCGGGCCTGCACTCGGGCGCCGACGACTACGTCGCAAAGCCGTTCGAGATGGCGGAACTTACCGCGCGCTTGGAAACGGCGCTGCGCCGCCCGAAGCTCGCTCAGCCGCAGGTCATTCGCTTTTCGGATCTCGAGATCAACCTCGAGACGCGGGTCGCGACCCGCGGTCAGCGGCGCATTTCGCTCTCGGCGCGTGAATACGACCTGCTCGTAGCGCTGGTGCGCAACCCGAACCGGGTCTTCAGCCGCGACCAGCTCCTCGATCAGGTTTGGGGAACCGAGCGCTTCGTCGGGCCCGGCGCCGTCGAGACGTACATCTCCTACTTGCGCGCCAAGATCGACCACGGCTTCCCGAAGCGCCTGATCCACACGCATCGCGGGGTTGGGTACTCGCTGCGCGAAGAATAAGGCCGGATGTTCCGATCGCTCGCGACGCGGCTAACGGCGACGTATGTGTTCGCGGCGATCGTGCTCGTGGTCATCGTGATCGCGGCGGTCACCGCGTTCGCACTCTCGATGTTCGGCCTCTCGGCCCGGGAAACGACCGATGAAGTTGCGGCGCAAGTTCCCGAAGACGTCCGGCTCGAGGTCGGCAAGTCGAGGACGCTTGCCGCCGCGGCCTCCAACATTGCGCTTCACTTAACGCGTCCGGGCATTCGCGTAGCCGTCTTCGCAATCGAGGACGGTCACCGGCGTTTCCTCGCGGCGACGTTTTCCGACGGCCCCGACGGTCGCCCGGGGATCGTCGCCGCGCCAAAGGACGATCCGGGCCTTCTGTCCGGCCCGCCGCCGCGCACCATCGCGTTTTTCGGTCACCAGGACGCTCCCGGCGGCGGCCGGCCGCCGAGCTTAACGCTTGGCGGTCCGCCCGGCGGCTTCGAACTCGGTCCCGCGCCGCCGCTCCATCGCTACGAGCGCATGGCGGCGTTTCCGTTCTCGCTCAATTTCTTTCTACGGCTCGAACCGAAGAGCGTTGATTTCGCCGGCGGACGAATCACGATCTTCCCGGATCCCGGACCGCTCGAGCGCGCGATCAACGACTTTTGGCTCGCGATGCTGCCGATCGGCCTGTTCGTCGTGGTGGCCGCATGGCTGCTTGGGCGCTACATCACGGGACAAGCACTCCGCCCGCTCGTTGAAACGACGGCCTCGCTCAACCGCTTCGGCGCGGGCGACTTCAACCCGCGGCCGGTCTTAACCGTGGACCGGAGCGAGATCGGCGAACTCGCGCGCGCTTACAACGCCGCGGTCGCTCAGGTGAGCGAAGCGTTCGACGAACGGCGTGCCGCCGAACTCGAGATGCGCCAGTTCATCGCCGACGCCGGGCACGAATTGCGCACGCCGTTGACGGTTATCATGGGCTTCATCGACGTGTTGCGCCGGCGCACCCAGAGCGAGCCCGCGATCTCCGCAAAGATTTACGACACGATGCTGGCCGAGAGCCGGCGCATGAAAGAACTCATCGACAAGCTGATCGTGCTGGCGCGGCTCGAGAACCCGGACGTGCGCGAGCTCGAGACGGTCGACCTCACCCAGATTGCCGGGCGCGTCGTCTCCGCCTTGCAAGCCCTCGAAAGCAAGCCGCGGATCGGACTGCAAGTCGAAACGGACGCGCTCGTGCGCGGTTACGAGAACGAGCTCCACGATGCGCTTTGCAATCTCGTCGAAAACGCCCTGAAGTACGCGCCGGATTCACCCGTCGAGGTTCGCGTGGGGAGCGAAGGCAATACGATTGTGGTCGACGTGGTCGACCGGGGGCCGGGGATCCCGCTCGCGGAGCAGACGCGGGTTTTCGCGCGCTTTTACCGCGGCCGCGACCGCGTCGACGCCGAGGGCTTTGGCCTCGGCCTTGCGATTGCGAAGCGCGCGGTCGAGCGCGCGGGCGGCGAGATCCTGCTCGCGAGCGTTCCGGGCCAGGGATGCCGCTTCACGATTCGGATTCCGCGTGCCGCGCGCGGGGAGAGCGCCGCGCTCGCCGTATAACGCTACGGTGATTCGCCTTCTCGACGAGCTCACGGTCGGACAGATCGCGGCCGGCGAAGTCGTCGAACGTCCCCTC
>Ga0302326_10009468_pt1 | contig 21285 bp, 23 predicted proteins | sample Palsa_T0_3_FD_202264 | JGI IMG/M metagenome (GOLD analysis project Ga0302326, IMG submission 202264) | Peat permafrost microbial communities from Stordalen Mire near Abisko, Sweden - Palsa_T0_3 | ecosystem: Environmental > Terrestrial > Soil > Palsa > Peat permafrost | place: Sweden: Abisko... | reverse complement strand
CGTAGATGTCGAAAATTGGGATTCGGCTTTCCCTAAATCGGGACGCCATAGGCGAATCTCCGGACCGCCGATGATCACGTGGTCCAGGAGAGGTAAGTCCACGGCTTAGGCTTCTTCCCGTGGCTGCCGAGTGAACTGGACATCAGCGGCGCTGGGAAAAGGATCTCCGCTGGGATGGTTGTGTGGATCATTACCCTCAAAGCATCGAGACGACCGCACCGGCGAGACCAGCAGGGGAAGCCACCAGTTTGTCCGAGCCAGCCGCTTCAAGTTCGTCGTGGGTGCCATAGCCCCAGAGCGCGCCAAGGCCGCGCATTCCGACCGAATGGGCGCCGGAAATATCATATTGGCGATCGCCTACCATCAGACTGCAAGACGGCGAAAGACTATGCTTAGACAGAATATGGGCGAGCAGCTCAGGCTTGTGATCCAGCTCACCGTTTGGCCCTGAGCCATGGATTCCATCGAAGTATGCGGCAAACTTCAGGTGGTCGAGAATTCGGTTTGCGAAAATCGCTCTCTTTGACGTCGCGAGGTAGATTCCCAATCCGGCCTGCTTCATCTCTCCAAGGGATTTGCCAATGCCCGGATAGGGTATGCTCTTGAGAAATCCGCTTTCACCATAATGTTCGCGATAGGCAGCGACGGCTTCGCTTACTCTGTCGTCCCCGTATGACTTTAACAGGATTCGCATTACATCTTCGAGAGGGGGTCCGATGAAACGCCTTAAATCGAGGGATTCATCCGGTCTATGTCCAAGGGCGCGTAGTGCCGTTAGGCAGCTAGCTAGAATGCCGGGGTACGAATCGACTAAGGTGCCGTCCATGTCGAGAAGTACGGAGCCAGTCATGATCCTGTTTCCATTCTGGATTGCCACAGGAATATCCACTGCCTCCTCCTACTCCCGGAGCTGCCTTGAAAGCTGGATTCTGCAGCGCCGGGTGATGGATCGCCACTAGGGTGGTTGTGTAGGTCATTACCCACGGAACATTTGGTTTCGAAACCACAGCCCGAACAACGTGCCGTCGGGCTTACGTTTCGTTACGCTTCCTTCGGAACTGATTGGCGGTGCTACCATCGCAGTATTTCGTCGGGTCGCAGATTATGCCGCAAACACTGTTCGCCTACGTCTAGTTAAGACGGTTTTGCGGTATAATCGCGCGGTCGGCATAACACCGCTGGGTGGTTGCGTGGGTCATTGCCTACAGAAGATTTGTGGTCTGGAAATCATATGGTCTATAGGGAATACGGGATCGCCTCACCAAGTTACGTGACGAATCTCGGGAATGAAGCTGAAGTGCCGATCCCTGCTGAGCACAGGCAAGCGGTATTGGAGGGCCAGAGCAGCGATCCAAATGTCGTTTTCGGGAATGGGCATCCCTCGGGACTTCAGCCCAAAACGGATCACGGCGTAGTGGACGGCGGTTGCACCGTCTACTGAGATGACCGCGAATGCTTTAAGGCTATTTTGAAGCCAGCCTTCATATCGACCGTGAAACTTGGAGCCTAGGATTCCGTAGCGAAACTCTCCCAGCACAATAGACGGAAGCGACGGCACTGATACCGATTCCATTTTTTCTGCGAGGCCCTCGTCGCCATCCGCGAGCGCCGACAGGGCGTTTGTATCAAGGATCATTTCCACTCTTTTGGATTTACTCGGGAAAATTCTGCGGCGACGTCCTGGTTGATCTTGGCCGTCTCCTCGCGCAGTCGACGCAGGCCCCCGAAGGCAGCTCTCCAGGCGGGAAGGTCCTCAACCCCATGTTGTGAGCGGTTGAGTTTCTCGGTGAGCGCCTCGTTAACGACCGCACGGATCGTCTTGCCCTGTTTCGCGGCGGAGATCTTAAGCTGCCTGAAGAGTGGTTCAGGAATTTCGAGTGTTGTTTTCACAGGAGCCATAAAAACGTATTTATGGAGAAACTCAACTCAAAGGCATTAAAGGAGACCCGCCTCCATGAAACTGTAGTATCCTCGGCCGAGGGGATCAGCTCCTCGCCTGCCAATGATAACATGATATAGGAGAGGAATATCCACAACAGCAGCGCCTTCCATAAGTTGCCGCGTAAGCTGTATATCCGCGGCGCTTGGTGATGGATCGCCGCTGGGGTGGTTGTGTTGTCAATCTAACCCACAGCGATCCACTTTCACCAAAAAATCAGGACACGAAAGATTTCGGACTGGCAAGCGGCCGCTTCCCGAAGCTGTCGCGTTAGCTGCATATCCGCAGCGCTTAGAGATGGATCCCACTCGAAGCAGAAGTAGCTGTTCGCGAGATGAATCGAAGGGTGGGAGGAATTGGATACTTAATTGATCAGCTCGAAAATCCAACCTCAGTGGTATTTGTTCCCGGCGGCCCCTTTTCGGCAACGCGGTTCTTTTGTACGGTGGCGTCGACACTGTTTCTCAAGGCAACGAGGCTCAATCAATGAAAAGGAAATTCGAGTATCGAATGAAGAAGCACTTCTCGAAAAGAGGTGCGTATTATGTGGGCTCGGAGGCCGAGCAGCTTCGGCAACAGGGATTCCGACTTGCCGGAGCCGTTCAGAGCCCGCGGAATTTGGATCTAAGCTGAACTTCTCAATTGGGGCTGACTGAGAATGGATCTAAAGTGCTGACGCCCGATCTTTGGAAATCGGAAACATTCCTTGTTACGACAATGAGCTGATATTCGAGCCCGGTGGCCGCTATCATGCCGTCGACCGCCGGTAGGGGTTGGCTTGGGGAAAGGCGGCCCCAGCGGTCGGCGACCTTCGCCGTTATCGGAAGAATTCTCTCGGCATAGTGTGTCTCCAGGCCGAGAAGCCATCGTTCAAGATTTCCAGCTCCAGCAGGGTTCCTAAGGCGATGAAGTTCAATTCCCGAGCGAATCTCGCCGATCGTCAGAACGCTCAAAAAAGCTTCGTTCGCATTGATACTAGAAATCCAAGCAGACACCCCAGGATTAATGCCAGGTTTTCTAAGCTCTGAAATAATACAGGTGTCGAGGAGGTAGGGCATTAGAGTTCTACCGTCCGCGGAAGATCCTGGAATCTGGGAAATTCAATGTCTTCTTCGGTTGGAACGCTCCGAAGGTAGGAGATGAAATTGTCCTTTGGCCCCGGCGTGTCGCCGAACAACGCGGTGCGAAGCAATCGGCGGTGGGCTTCTTCAACAGAGATGCCCAAGGCAGCCGCTTGGCTTCGTAGCTTTCGCACGATAGCGGGTTCGAGATCGCGGACGAGGAGTTGAGACATCATAAATAGGTGATATCAATGATAGCATTTGTCAATCACAGGAGGCCTGCCTCTCTGAAACTGTAATACCCGCGTCCCAACGGATCGGCTCCTAGTCTGCCGATGATTACATGGTCCAGGAGAGGGATATCCACAGCGGCAGCAGCCTCCCTGAGCTATCTAGTGAGCTGAATATCTGCGGCGCTTGGCGCTGGGGTGGTTGTGTGAGTCATTACCTACAACGCATCCGCGCCTGGCTGAACCACATTTACAATAAAGGGTTGTACCGCGACCAGCGGTACAGAAGGCACTTCCGGCAGCGATTCTGTCCAAGAACTTACAAGCATCGGACATTCCCTCTGGATTCAAGGACTGGTCTCAGGTGATCGAGTTCGCGGCTACCCTCTCCCGCAGCCGGAAAACGTGGATTACCTGGTATCCCCCGGGATTACTGGTGTTGGTCCTGCATCGACCGTTACGGAAATACGTGCCCCCTTTTTGAAGGAATATCGGCGGTATAACCACTTCGGACACTATCCCAAGCAAGGGGTGTTCGAGGCGGCCGTCAGGGCTATCGATTTATTGCGGTCCAAAGTGCAATGAAAGATGGCGCTGACAATGGAGGCGGCATAGGCGGGCAGCGCTAGGAGCGGCGGTAATCGTCGTAGCGGTCCCCCAGGCGATCGAAAGCCTTCGGATCATGCCCAACAATCATCGCATCCATTGCGTCGGCAACCGCAACTTGCCAGGCGTCGTTTTCGCCCATTCGGTTGGCGGAACGACCTTGAATTAGGGCAGCCCGTTCCGCGTGTTGGCGTCCGATGGTTTGCCAGCGAAATGGTCTGAGAGCGTCGCGAACGGCGTCTGCATCGGAAGCCCCCTCTAACACCTCGGCATGGGTCACCGGTGAAACCCAAAGATCGGCATGGGAGTTTCTTTTCATCCAATTACGAGCGGGGCCATATTCATTGGCCACGGTTTCATTGAGCAGGTCTATAACGAACGACGAATCCAAAAGACAGCGTTTCATTTGCGCGGAATGATTCGGAGGCGTTGGTCTCCGGCGTGCCGTTCACTCCAGGCAAGCGCATCGGCTCCCGTCACTATTTCTTCCTGGCGGATCAACTGGCGAACAAAAGTTGCCTTCTTCATTCCCGCTTGCTTCGAACGTTTTGCGAGAATTCCTTCCTCTTTTTTTGTGAGACGAACCGTGAGTATGGCGGGCATTGTATCTCTTATGTATGTCATTCGTTTATTGGGTCAAGATTCGATGATTAGGGAAGGCCATCAGAGTAATCCCGCTTCCCTGAAGCTGTAGTAGCCGCGACCCAACGGATCGGCCCCTCGCCCGCCAATTATAACATGGTCCAGCAGAGGGATATCCACTGCTGCCGCTGCCTCGCGGAGCTGCCTGGTTAGCTGGATATCGGCAGCGCTTGGGGATGGATCTCCGGATGGGTGGTTGTGTGGGTCATTACCTACTAATCTGAATAGCAGGATACCATCGGCGATCGAGAGAGACGCGTTCGACCTTTCCGTTCGTGAAGACTTCATTCAAGCTATGTTCGGACTGTTCAAAAAATGACCCCGGACCGCTTTTCCAAGATCGTGCTGGATGAAATCGCAGCATCAGATCCAGATCCCAAGAAATAGCTGTTTCATTTTGTTTTTTTGGGTGCGCGGCGCATGAAAATTGACGGTCTAGCTCGCCTCGTTGTTGGCACCTTCGCGTTCCTGGTCACGGTTAGGCTCAACTCAGCCGAGCTTAGCCCGCCGAAGCTGGTAGTGCCCTACGGGGAGAATGTGGTCGCGGGCAAGACTGTTGTCCTGAACGGCATCAAGCTCTACTACGAAACTTACGGTCAAGGACCGCCAATGCTTCTAATTCACGGCAACGGTCAAAGCATCGGAGCAATGGGCTACCAGATTGATTTCTTCTCGTCCCATTTCCATGTGATTGCGGCCGACAGCCGTGGCCACGGCAAGAGCGAGTTGGGCAAAGGGCGGCTGACATACGAGCAGATGGCTGAGGATTTCAATGTTCTGCTCGGCCAGCTTAACCTGAAATCAGTCGATGTCCTGGGTTGGAGCGACGGGGGCATTATCGGACTTCTGCTAGCGCTGCATCATCCGGACAAAGTCGGAAAACTTGCAATCATGGGCGCAAGCCTAAGACCAGATGGCGTATATCCATGGGCGTCAGGGGCTGGCGAAGAAGAGCTCAAAGCTGTCGATAACAGAATCGCACAGGGCGATTCATCGTTTGCGTTGAAAGTGAAAAGGCAGCGCTTGGACCTATTGTGCCTCCAACCGCACATTGCTTCAGATGACCTTCGGAAAATTCTTTCACCAACGCTCGTGATGGCTGGCGACAAAGATGTGATTGACGATGAACACACCCTCGAGATTTTCCACCACTTACCAAATGCTCACCTATGTATCTTTCCCGGAGCTACGCATATGATGCCATGGGAAGACCCACAGCTGTTTAACCGCACGGTGGATAAATTCCTCGTGCAGCCGTACAGCCGTCCGGATACAAGAAAGTTGTTCGGAATGTGATCGTGATGCAGAGTCCAAAAGGTGTCGGGCGCCGTTAGGGAGATTTAATTCCGGTAGCTCTACGACTGCCAATCTTCGACTACGAGGCCGGGCACCCGGACAAACTCTCTCGTATTGTGAGTCACGAGCACGGCTCCCATGGAAAGGGCGTGGCCGGCAAGAAGCACGTCATACGGACCGATTGGTTGGGCATTTGGACGCTTTGCCTCCAGGGCAGCACGAACTTCTGCCGCTCTCTGTGCCGCCTGCTCGTCGAAATCCTCAATTGCCGGAATTGCATTCCTTAGAAACTTCAAGCGTGGCGTCGCTTTGCTTGGATCTGGAGACCGCGCTGCTCCATATTGTAGCTCAAACCAAGCTATAGAGGAGATCCGGCAATCGAGCGCATTTTCGTCGACCTTTAGAGCGATTCCAGGGTCGATGCCCCTTGCGAAGCGAGTGAGCGCGTTTGTATCGAGGAGGTAAATCATTAGGGTCTAGGCCAGTCGTCCAAAAGGGGAGGCAGACTCATGAGTTTACGGATTGCTCGGCGGCGCTTGGCCAGCGCGGCCCTATCGACAACTAGAAAACCATCGGGTGTTCGTGTGATCTCATAGCTCCCGGACTTGATTCCCAGGGAGCGTGGAAGCCGAAGGGCATTTGAATTCCCGGCTTTAAAAACCTTTGCAGTTAAAGTGTTCATGTGAGTACAATGTAGTTACATTTATTGGAGTCAATATGCCGTTATAGCAGCCCGGCTTCCCGGAAGCTGTAGTATCCCCGTTCAAGAGGATCAGCGCCTCGTCGACCGATGATAACATGGTCCAGGAGAGGTATATCCACAGCGGCGGCAGCCTCCCTGAGCTGCCGGGTGAGCTGGATATCAGCGGCACTCGGTGATGGATCTCCGCTGGGATGGTTGTGTGAGTCATTACCTACTAATGAGAATTTGTAGTGTGTCGGCATCAATGTGCGGACGTCGCTGGTTCGATTGGGTTGTCTTCTTCTACCGGAGATAAAGCGTGAGGGTCTCGGCCATTCCCCAAATGCCAATGGACAGGCCGTAGCGTAGGAGCACTCAAACCACTTTTTTTCGCCGGGCATGTTTTTTGGAGTGCCTTGGGATAACAACGAAAACACCCGTCAGTCGGGAAAGCGGGACAATTTGGAGCCGTTTGCCGGAGCTGGCGTGCGTGCAGCATTCATCTCGAACGATAGGAACGTGTAGTAGCCAGCAATCCCGGTCATATCGACCACGCCTTTCTCGCCGAATCGTTTCACTGCCCGCCCGTAGCTCTCGTCTGAAACACGATGGTTGCGATTAAGTTCATCGACGAAATCGAACACGATCGCCTCGTCCTCATTCATTTTTGTGGGCCTGCGGCCGGCGGCAATGGCGTCGATGATTTCCGTGCTGATCCCCTGTTTGGCGGCGAGCGGAGCATGGACTGCCCACTCGTAGTCCTGGCTCCATTCACGCGCAATCATGAGAATGACGAGTTCGGACATTGTCGTGCCAATCGCAGAATTGTAGCGGAGGTAGTTACCCATGACACACGCAGAGGTCATGAGCTCCGGGCTGCGGATCAACACTTCGAATGGACCGAAAACCGGAACATTGCGTACGCGAAGGAATTCCTCCGCGGCCTTTCGCTGCGCTTCGTACTATTTTTCCGGCGGCAGGGGCGGCAGCCGATCATCGGATGCAGTGGCAGAGGGGAGTCCAGAAATTGCCATCGCGCCAACGGCAAGAAGAAGGTTTTTCATGAATTTCATTTGCTATATGAGGTTACTGCACCAGCACGCTGGCGGGAATGCCGAGGCCCTTGTGGAGGGCCCGAATCATTCCTAGGCTGAGTGGCCTCTTGCGATTCAGCACTTCTGAAACTCGGCTTTTGCTGGGGAAGTATTTCTCGAGGTCCTTTTGTCGAAGCCCTTCCTGCAACATTCGGAACTTGATCGCGTCGACAGGATCAGGACTGTCGATGGGGAAGTGGGACTCCTCGTAGCGCTCAACGAGCAGCGACCATAGTTCGAGTTCGGATTCACTTGGTGTGCCTGGCTCGGCATCCATGAGCGATTCCACGTGGGCTAAGGCGTCCCGGTATTCCTGCTCAGTCTTAATTATCTTTGGAGTCATGGGAATGCTTAGTTCATACGGCTGCAGCGTCTATCTTGGCGTAGGCCGAATGGGTGCCCATGAAGCGGACAAATACGATTCCTGTGTTGTAGTGGATCCTTGCGATCAGGCGGTAGTGATTCCCTGCGATGTCGAACACAACCCGGTTTCCAGGAAGGAAATCGGCCGAAGGAAAACGAGCCGAGATGTCATTTGGGGTCTTCCAAGCGGCACCTTTGGCTTCGTGAAACCACGATTCCAAAGGAGCCTTTGCCGCGGCATGCCTTTCGTAGAAATCCTTCAGGGTCTTTCGTGAGATCACACGCATGACGATTTATGGGCTGCTGCCTGTTTGCAAGCGTAAGTTCCCAATATGGGAACCTTGTTCTAGGGCCTCAAAGCAGCCCTGCCTCCCTAAAACTATAGTATCCGCGTCCCAAGGGGTCAGCTCCTCGCCTACCGATGATAACATGGTCCAGCAGAGGAATATCCACAGCTGCCGCGGCTTCCCGTAACTGCCTAGTTAGCTGAATATCCGCCGCGCTGGGGGATGGGTCGCCGCTGGGATGATTGTGCGCGCATATGACGGCTGCAGCCCCTTCGCGGATGGCCGACCGAAAGACCTCGCGCGGATGGGCAAGGGCCGCTGTCGCCGTTCCCGACGACACCTCGACGCGTTTCCGCAAGCGGTTGCGCCTGTTCAGGCAGAGCACCCAGAATTTCTCCACGTCGAGCGCGGAGGCGACCGATTCGAGGTACACCGCAATGATGTCGGCCCTGTTGAGCACGGGGGACTCCGGCCGGGGAAGGCTGACGGAACGCCTCGCGAGCTCCATGGTGGCCACAAGCTGAAGGGCCTTCACGCGCCCGATACCCCTGAGGTTCCGGAAGTCGGCCTCGTGCCAGGCGAGAAGCCCCGCCAATGACCCCGCCTCGGCGATGAGCTGCGAGGAGAGTGTGAGGACATCCTGGCCCCGTGTGCCGCTCCTCAGCAGCATGGCGAGGAGCTCCGCGTCGCTGAGCGCGGCGGCGCCCAGGCGCTCAAGGCGCTCCTGGGGACGCTCGCCCGCGGGCATGACGCGGATCCGGTTAACGGGATAGGCTGGGGGGCTTGGCTCGGGGTCTTGGGCAAGGCTCACGGGAGTCCCGCGACGCTGCAGGCTCCGGGATAATAAACAACATAAATAGACATGTCTAATAGTGTGTCAAAATGAATGCCATGCATGCAAATTCCCATCTTGCGCTGACGGTCCCGGATCTGAGGCGGCTGGGCCGGCCTCAGAAGTGCTTCACATAGCCGTTGCGCCTGAGGCGCTCGAGCCAGCGTTCCTCATACTCGCGGCCCATGTCCTGGACCAGGATCCGCTCGATCTGGTCGCGGACCTCGTCTAGGGGCTGGATACCGGCGTACTTGCGGTCCTCGGCGTATAGAAGGAAGCAGCCCTCGGGCAGAAGGACGGGCTCGGAGCATTCGCCCTTCTTCACGGAGAAGAGGGGCTCGCTGAACTCGGGCTTGAGGTCGGAGCGCTTCATCCAGCCCCAGTCGCCGCCCTTGGCGCGGCGCGAGTCGGAGCTGTATTCCTTGGCCAGGTCCTCAAATTTCTCGCCGGAGCGCAGGCGCAGGAGGATCGCGTCGGCCTGGCCCATCAGCTGGCCGTCGGATTCGCTGTTGGTGCGCGAGAGCTGGATCAGCCTCAGGTGCACGCTGTCATCCTGATAAAAGCGGTCCTTGTTCTCCTTGTAGTACTGCTCGATCCGCACCGGGCTCACGATCGTCTGCGACTTGTGCTGCTGGTGCATCATGTAATTGTAGATGATGTCCTCCTCCACCTCCTTGCGGTACTCACGCATCGTGGTGCCCCGCGCCCGCAGGTAGGCCAGGAATTTTGATCGGTCGTTGTCAAACTGGTCGGTCAGCTCGTCGGCGATCTGGTTGTCGACGAAGCTTTCCGGAACGTGTTTCTTGTCGTCCTTTTGGAAGTCCTTGATGATCAACACGCGGTCGATCAAGTTCTGGATGGCATTGTCCTGGAGCGCCTCGAGCTTCTGGTTGAATTCCTCCTCATTGCGCGCATCGCGCTGCAGCTGCGGAATCAGGGGAGTCACCTCGCGCCGGACGTCGTCGACCGTGATGATCTTGTCTTCGGCAATCGCGGCTATCCCATTGGCAAACCGCATGTTAAGATTATCGTCCGGCGTGGCGCTCTGGGCCATCCCCGAATTGGCCAGCAACGAGGCAAGTAAGACAGCGGTGGCACCGCGGGGCAGGGTCATGGATTCGGCAGATGGTTCAGAAAGACGATAATCTCCTTCAACCGTAGGTGCGGCCGCAGCGCGGTCAATCTTGGAAACCGGGAGCCTATCATCACCCAGTCGTCACGCTTTCCCGATCCGCGGAGGCACTTGAGCCGGTTGGATTCGGATTCGACGGATAATATGCCCTTTTGTTCCGCAAGAACCCGGATCTCGGTCACCTGAAGCAGGGTGCGCACTTCTTGCCCCGGCTTTCCAAATCGGTCCTTCATCTCCGCCTCGATCTGCCGCACGGCGTCACGGGAATCGGCCATCGCCAGCTTGCGGTAGATGTCGATGCGCAGACGGGTCTCGCCGACGTAGCTGGCGGGGATCCGCGCCTGGGTGCGCTCGACCGCCTTCCCACGGGCCTTGTCCTCGGCGTCCTTGATCGCGGTGTAGCCGTCCTCGTGGCGCCCCTGTCGGACGCCGTCGCTCTCGCCCTCGCCGACAAACACGAAGTCGAGCTTCACCGCGGCCCGGATGGCGGCCGCCGTCTTCTCACCCCTCAGGCGCGCCACAGACTGGCGCAGGAGCTGGCAATACAGCTCAAAGCCCACACCGACGATGTGGCCGCTCTGCTCGGAGCCGAGGAGGTTGCCCGCCCCGCGCAGTTCCAGGTCGCGCATGGCGATCCTGAACCCCGCCCCGAGTTGGGTATGCTGCCGGAGCGTGTTCATCCTCTGGCGGGCCGCATCGAGGAGACGCGTGTGCCCGTGGAGGAGGAGGTAGGCGTAGGCCTGGTGCTTGAACCGTCCGACGCGGCCCCGGAGCTGGTAGAGCTGCGAGAGGCCGAAGCGGTCCGCGCCCTCGATGATCAGCGTGTTGCAGTTGGGAATGTCCAGGCCGCTCTCGATGATGGTGGTGCACACGAGCACATTGTAGCGCCCGGCGACAAAGTCCGTCATCACCCGCTCGAGTTCCGCCGCATCCATCTTCCCATGGCCGACACCGAACGTGAGCTCGGGCATCTGGGCCCTGAGGCGCGCGGCGACCTGGTTGATGGTGGCGACCCGGTTGTGGAGGTAGAAGACCTGGCCGTCCCGGCGCATTTCGTGCCGGATGGCATCGATCACGACCTTCTCGTCATAGGTCTTTACGATCGTCTGGATCGGGTGCCGGTTGACCGGGGGCGTGTCGATGACGCTCATGTCCCGCGCGCTCGTGAGGGCGAGGTAGAGCGTTCTTGGGATCGGCGTCGCGCTCATCGAGAGCACGTCGACCGTAGCCCGCATCGCCTTGAAGGCCTCCTTGTGCTCGACGCCAAAGCGCTGCTCCTCGTCGATGATCAGAAGGCCGAGATCCTTCGGCAGGACGTCCTTCTGCAGGAGCCGATGGGTTCCGATCAGGATGTCCACGGCGCCCTCGGTGAGCGCCTTGAGCACCGCGCGCTGCTCGGCGTGCGTGCGGAAGCGACTCACCATCTCGATCGCCACGGGATAGGCGGCCATCCGCTCGCGGAATGTGTTCAGGTGCTGCTGGGCGAGGACCGTCGTGGGGACGAGCACGATGACCTGCTTGCCTGCCTGGACCGCCTTGAAGGCCGCCCTGAGCGCCACCTCGGTCTTGCCGAATCCGACATCGCCGCAAATCAGCCGGTCCATGGGCCGCGTACGCTCCATGTCGCGCTTGGTCTCCTCGATGGCGCGCATCTGCCCCGGGGTCTCCGTGAACGGGAAGGACGCCTCGAATTCGCGCTGCCACTCCGTGTCCTCGGGGAAGGCGTACCCGGGCTGCGCCTCCCGGCTCGCCTGGATCCGAAGGAGCTCGGCCGCGAGGTCGACGGTGGCGCGCTCGACGGCGCGGCGCGCCTTCTCCCAGCGGGCGGTGCCGATCCGGCCGAGCTGGGGCTTCGTGCGCCCGAGGCCCACGTAGCGGCTTATCAGGTGGGACTCCTGGAGCGGCACGTGGAGCGTCACGCCATCGTCGAACTCGAGCGAAATCACCTCCCGCAGGCCCTGCGCCGTCTCGATCTTCGTCACGCCCCGGTAAAGCGCGATCCCGTGCTGGAGGTGCACGACGAAGTCGCCCTCGACGAGCTCCGAGAAGTCCAGCAGCTGGTCCACCTGGGCCACGGCGACGCCGGCGCGGCGAGCACCTCCCAGGCGCCGGGAGCGCTTGCGGCCGAAGATCTCGGTCTCCGTGACAAAGACGAGTCCGGCGCCGCGCCCGAGGGGCAGGCTTGCCCCCGGCCGCGTGCTCTCCCTGAAGCCCTCGTTGAGGTTGCCCCTGAGGAAGACGGGGTCGATCGACGCGAGGGCAGGATCCGCAGCGAGGATCTCGCGCATGCGCTTCTCCTCGCCGTCCTTTGATGCGGCAAACACAACGGCATAGCCTTGGCTCTTCCAGTCGCGGACCTGCGCGAGGAAGGCCCTACGGGCGTCATCCTCGGCCTCGAGGCGTTCGCGCGCGAGCAGGCCCTCGGCCGGGTACCGTCGGTGGTGCTCGAGGCTTTCCGTGTCCCAGACCGACTCCGAGGCGGCCTCCGTGAAGAGCGTGCTCGCCTCGTCGATGTCGGCGATGCCGTGGGCCTCGGCGCACTTGGCGAGGAGCGGGGCAAGGCCGTCCGTTCCCTCCTCGGCAAAGGCCCGGAATTCCTCCTCGAGGGCCGCCGGCTCGATGAAAGCGAGGTGCGAGAGCGGATCAAGGTAGTCCGCGATGCCGGTCTTCGCGGACTCGAGGCGTACGCGTGGGGAGGCGGCGACCGAGACCTGCCCGACGCGCGCACCCGAGCGCTGCGTCACGGGGTCGAAGGCCCGGATGTCCTCGATGTCATCGCCGAAGAAGTCGAGGCGGTAGGGCTCCGGCGCCGTGACGGGATAGACATCGATGATGCCCCCGCGCACCGCGTAGTGGCCCGGCGACTCGCAGACGGCCTCGCTGTCATAGTCGAGCGAGCGCAGGCGCTCCAGCAGCTCCTGGAACGGCTGGTGTGCGCCGCGCATGAGGACGATCTCGCTTGCCGCGTAGAGCTCGATGGCCGGGACGGCCTGCAGGAGCGACGTCGGGGTGGCGAAGACGGCAAGCGCGGCGCGGCCGGAAGGGTCTGTCCTGCGCTCGCGAAGCCGCGAAAGGACCGTGAGCCTGTCGCCCGACGCGGCGAACGCCTCGCGCATGTCGCGGCTGTCGGGAATGGACTCGGGGAACACGAGGGTCTCGATCGCCGCGCCGGATGCCCGGGCGAAAAAGGCCGCGTCCTCGGCAAGCTGCTCGGAAGCCTTGAGGTCGGGCGAGATCACGACCCAGACGGGCGACGGGTGCGCGCGCATGGTCTCGGCGAGGACGGCTCCGCGAGCCGCCGGGCAGACGCCGACGATCTTGTGCCTCGTGGCCCCGCTCATTTTTGCGGGGCGTCGGACTCCAGCGCCGCGAGTGCCGCCTGCGCGGCCTCCTCCTCGGCGAGCTTCTTGGAGGATCCTCGGCCCGAGCCGAGCCGGCGTTCAAGGAGGTAGACGGCGACCTCGTAGCTTCGCTCATGGTCGGCGCCGACGGTTGCGGTGAGCTCGTAGCGGAGCGCGTTGTTCCCGTGCGCGGGCTGGACGATTTCCTGGAGGCGTCCCTTGGGGTTGGCACGGCCCTCCATCTCGGCGAGCCGCGCGCCCAGTTCGCCGTAGACGGCGAGAACCGCGCGCCGGGCCGCCTCGAATCCGCCATCGAGGTTTATGGCGCCTACCAGGGCCTCGAACGCGTCCTCGAGGGCGGCGTCTCGCGCGCGCCCGCCGGTCGATTCCTCGTTGGCCCCGAGGCGAAGGCACGTGTCGAGGCCGATGTCCCGCGCGAGCCGGGACAGGAAGCGCCCCTTGCCGAGCACGGCCCTGCGCTTTGTCAGCTCGCCCTCGCGGTCCTCCGGGTAGAGGCCGTACAGGGCCTCGGTGAGGACCAGCTGCAGGACCGAGTCGCCGAGGAATTCCAGGCGCTGGTTGTTTCCTGGGGCCTCGGGGTGGTCGTGGAGAAAGGAAGGGTGGGTGAGCGCGCGCTCGAGCGTGGCCGGGTCCCGGAAGGTGTAGCCGACACGTGCCTGGAGGGCGCCCAGGTCGCCGCTCATGAACTGGCGCTGGTGTAGCGCTTGAGCCCGCTGCGGAACACGACGACGGCCAGCGCGAGCCAGCCGGCCGTGGCCGCGCAGAGGCCGGCCATCCACACGGGATCGAATCCGTACAGGATCTGGCGGGCCGGCGCGTTGCTGACGATGACGACCGGGAGCACCCACACGAACGCCACGGAGGCGATCCCCTTGAACGCCTCCCGGGGAATGCGCGAGAACTCCATCAGGTTGAAGTAGATTCCCTCGACGCCCTGGGCGCTCGTTATCCAGAACGCGAGCGACGTCGCCATGACCAGGGCGCTGAAATGGATCATCACCCCGCAGGCCACCATCAGGGCGTACAGGACGATGTCGAGGGGGCCGGGGTGGAGCCCGAGCTTGCGCACCGAATAGACGACAAGCGCGCCCGCGACCACCGAGTTGAGGAGGCCGTCCAGCTCCAGTTTCCTCGTTGAGGCCATGAACAGGGGGTCGCCCGGCTGCGCCAGGACAAAGTCAAAAAGGCCGCTGCGCACGTTGCGGCCCATATCGAAGATCCCGCTCCAGAAGAACCCCATCACGAAGCGCTGGATCAGCATCGACGTGCCGACGAGGAGCAGCATCTGGTACATGGTCCAGCCCGCGACGGTCTGCGTGTGGCTGTAGATCACGCCGACCATGATCACGTTCACCGAGATCCACAGGAGCTCCACCGACGCCCAGATGAAGAGGTCGCCCCTGAACATCGTGGCGCGCACGAGCGAATACCGCGCGCTCGCGAGCCAGATATGGGTGTAGCGCTTGAGCGTGTTCATGGGCGCCCCGGGTCAGCCGCCGGCCGCGGTGTGGTGCTTGAGCCCCCGCCGCCACACGAACTCCGCGAGGCACACCAGGACGATGGCCCAGAACGACTGGATCGCCAGTCCCTGGAGCGCGAAGTCGATTCCCTGCCTGCCCGTGATGATGGCGGCGGGGAAGTAGGCCTGGTAGAAGAAGGGCAGGAAACGGACGACGTTGAAGACCTTCATGGGCAGAAGGTCCAGCGGGACCACCTGGCCGCCGAGAAGCGTCTCCACGGCCATCGACAGGATGACGAAGCCCTGGATCTCCAGGAACCAGAACGCAAGGAGGCCGAAGCAGTAGGCGATGCTGAACTGGATGATCGCGGTCAGGAACATGGCCGGGATCCCGAGGAGGAGCCTCCATCCCTCATTGGGCAGGTCCAGGTGGCTCCGAAGAAGCGGCAGCGCCAGGACGAGCGCCGCGATGCCGAAGGCGCCCGACACGACGCGCGCCGCGGTGAAGACGCTGAGCCGGTAGGCGAAGTAGTTGATCGGCTTGAGCAGGAACTGGTTGATGAGGCCCGTCCGGATGTCCTCGCTGATCTGGTAGTCCTCGTTGAACGCGCCGATGAAAAACTGCAGCACGAAGATGACCAGGAAGTAGGTCAGGGTCTGGGCGAACGTGTAGCCCCCGATCAGGGGGTTCCCGGTGTACGCCGCACCCCAGAGGATGTAGACGACCGCCAGGTGGAAGAACCAGAAGATGCTCCTTACCCCGAAGTTCCAGCGGTAGACGAGGTTGCTCTGCAGCCCCACCATGAAGGCCTGCCCATACTTCATCATAGGCCAAAGCGCTTGACGACCTCGGTGGCGAGGTTGCGGTAGGCGGTCGAGCCGGGGCTCAGCGGGTCATAGGCGAAGATCGTCTTTCCGAAGCTCGGCGCCTCGCTCAGGCGCACCGTCCTCGGGATGACGGAGGCGAAGATCTTGTCCGGCATGTGGGTCTTCACCTCGTCGACCACCTGCCGGGAGAGGCTCGTGCGGATGTCGAACATCGTCATCACGATCCCGCCGAGCTCGAGGCCGGGGTTGATCCCGGCCGTCTTGAGCCTTTCGACGTTGCGCAGGATCTGCCCGAGGCCCTCCAGGGCCATGTATTCGCACTGGAGCGTGATCAGGAGGTAGTCGGCCGCCGCGAGGCTGTTCATGGAGAGCATCCCCAGGGCGGGCGGGCAGTCGATGATGATGGCGCGGAAACCCCCCGAGGCGACGATGGGCGCGAGGACCGAGCGCAGCTTCATCAGGTAGTTTTCCATCTGCGAGAGCTCGATCTCGGCGGCGGCCAGGTCCTCCTCGCTCGGGATGAGCGCGAGGTGCTCGTAGGCCGTCGGCGTCACCAACGGCAGCGCCTCGCCCTCGCCGCGAAGCGCGGCGTACAGGCTCTTGCCCTCCTGCTTCTCGATGCCCAGGGAGCTCGTCGCATTCGCCTGGGGATCGAGGTCGATCAGGAGCGTGTGGATCTTCTTCTGCGCCAGGCCTGCGGCGAGGTTGACTGCGGTCGTGGTCTTGCCGACGCCGCCCTTCTGGTTCGCGATGGTGAAGACGGTGGTGGCCATTTGCGGGGATTCTCGTTTTTCCGATGCCGCCGCGTCAATTCCCGCCGCAAAGAGGGGATCAGTTGCGTGCGGCACCCTGGTAGGGTATCGGGTTGATCCCCTGCTGGCGGCAGATCGCTATGTCCACGATGGAGTACTGCGGGGATCCGAGGTAGGGCAGCGTCATCTGCAGCTCCTTCGCGCCCTCGGCGGCCGCGGAGGAAAGGGACGCCGATCCCAGCATCGTCGTCTCGAAGGCGACCAGGTGCCCCCCGTCGGCCGCGTCATAGAAGCCCGCAAAGCAGTGCCCGGGCCTGAAGAGCAGGACGGGGCGAAGGCCTATCCTTCGGAGGATGGAGGCAAAGAGGACCGAGGCGTCCACGCAGTTTGCGCCCTGGTCGTGGACGGATTGGTCCAGGAAGCGGACATACTGCGTCGAGACGAGGGGTGACGTGCCGCTGTCAGTGGCGACGTTGACATAGCTCAGGCCGCGCGCAGAGAGCGCGTCCCAGATCGCCGTGACCTGGAGCAGGACGGCCTGGGTGCCTCCCTGGTATCCCGTGAAGGTGCGCACGCTTCCGCTTGCGATGGCCTCCTGCAGGAGGCTGTTGATCCACGGGTGGTCCTCATTGACGAACGCGGCGAAGCATACGCTGGTGTCCTGCCACTGGCCCGTCGAGGCGATGAAGATCCGGGAGACGGCCTCGTTCACCGAGTGCACGCTGCAGACGAGGGTGGATTCCAGCTGGGGCTTGCCGTCGACGAGGAGGGTTGCGACGAAGGCCTGTGGCTGCAGCTGCGCCGTCCGGCGAAGGGCATCGAAGTTCCAGGGTAGGTCAGGGCTGAGCGTGGCCGTCCCTGCCTGGGGGTCGACGTCGACGTCCACGGGCTGCAGGAACAGGTCCGAGTCGATCCTGAGCTGCAGCGAGTGGCCGCTCGGCAGGTTGCGAAGGCCGATCGTGAGGCAGCGAGAGTACTCGGGGTAGGATACGCCGAACGAGAGGATGAGCGACGGGTAGATGTTGCTCTGGAACGCGCAGGCCATCTCGATCGCGGGAGCCTCCGGCACCGGGGAGTCGGGCACGGGCACCGCGGCGGCGGCCGGCGGCGCAGCGGCCGATGGGGCGGGGGGCGCGGCCTTCTGGCGCCCCAGATACATGCCAATGCGTATCCCGGCTGCCAGAAGGATGAGGGGAATGACGACGAAGCGCGTCAGGGCGCTCAGCGGCCTTTTCGCGGTCCGGTTTCGTGGGGGAGCGGTCAATGGAGTGCCCTGTGGAGGACGGGTGCGCCCCGATTAGGTTTCGTTCTTGCGTGCGCAACCAGCCATCGTCAAAGGGCGTCCTGCAACAAGCATGCTTAGATCCGGATTCCGTCTCACGGCCGCCTTCCTCGCGGCCATACTCTTCGCCGGGTGCGCGCAGATCTCGACGCGCACGATCCCCAACATCGACATAGCTGGGCACAAGAGGATCTTCGTCGAGCACAGGCTCGTCGACTCCTTCGGGGTGGCGGACGAGATCGCGAGGCAGCTGAGGGACATGGGGTATGACGCCTCCGCGGGCGCCCCGACCATGATGCCGGGCGACACGGAGCTCATCGTTTCCTATGACGACATGTGGACGTGGGATTTCAACTCCTACATGATCGAGTTCGACGTGCAGGTGCGGTCCGCGCGATCCGACAAGATCGTCGCGATGGGCCATTATTTCCGGCCCAGCATGGTGTTCGGTCATCCGCCGGCCGCGATGATCCACGAGCTGCTGGTCAAGCTGTTCAAGCACGCGTGATTGGTGTGCTCGTCGGGCTTGGTTTCGGGACCATGGCTCATGACGAGCAGGTCGTGGATCGGCGCCGGGTCGGGCGCCTCGATGAAGCGCGGGATGGGCTGTCCCCCGCGGCGTGTGTGATGGCCGGTCTGCTGTATGGCTCCGTTGGTTTGCATGGATTTTGCGGTTTTATGGAGCCCGCTCTGCTGCCCGTCCGGCTGGGGGCAAAAAAAACCCCCCCGGTGCGAGCACCGGAGGGGCAAATTCTTGATCAGTGATCAGAGCCCTCGCGGCGCCATGGGCGACGAGACGATGACGACGGCCGCCGGGGAGACGGCGGAGAGGGCAGCGATCGAGGCTTTGGCCGAGGGAATCATTGACGGGGAAATGAACCCCCCGGCACGGCCCTTGTCAAGCCGCAGGCCGGGCGGGCCGCGTCCCGACGAGCAGTCACACCCGTCGGGTGACCAGGACTTCACTCACCATTTTCAACAAGTCCGTGACACAATAGGGCTTTGGCAGGGTTGCGTCTATGTGCAGCGGCGAGTGAAGATCCAGCGCCGCCTCCGGGATTGCCGAAGACACCAATATGACGGGCGTTGTCATTCTGGCCGTTCTCATTCTTCGGATCAGTTCAAGCCCGGACATCCTCGGCATGTTGTTATCCGTTATCAGGAGTCGGTAGGCCTTGCTTTGAAGGGAATCCCAGGCGACGGCGCCGTCTTCGGCGGCGTCCACGCGATATCCTGAACCAGCAAGCGCTTCGGCGTTCAACCGGCGGACACTTGCGTCGTCTTCGGCCACGAGAATGCAGTCGGGGCCAGCCGACGTTTCCGCCTGTGATACTTGATCCTCAATCACGGGGAGCTACCATACAGAGGCGACTGGCGGGCCCCTATGGGGTGTTTCCCTACTGTATGCGGAACCAAGGTTCAAAGGGGAACGCGACGCCCCCCTCCGCGGGTGGCGCTTGCGGCGGGGAGGCCTCGCGGGCAGAACGTGGCCTTCCGATGCCCGTCTACATCGTACTCCTCCGCGCCGTAAATGTCGGCGGTACAGGCAAGCTGCCGATGGCCGAGTTGGCGGCGATGTGCGTCGCGGAGGGCTTTTCAAAGGTGCAGACCTACATCGCCAGCGGAAACGTCGTGTTCGCGACCAGGAAGGCGCCGCAGAAGGCAAGGGCCGCGCTCGAGGCGCGGCTCAGCGCCCATGCCGGAAAGGCCGTAGCGGTACACATCCGCACGCGGGAGGAGATGGCCGCGGTCCTTAGGGCGAACCCGTTCCCCAAGGCCCCCACCAACAGCACGGTCGCCATCTTTCTGGATCGCCCGCCCCACGCCGGGGCGCTCGGCGAGGCCACCGGGATGGGGGACGAGGAAATGGGCCTCGGGGCCCAGGAGGTCTACGTCAGCTATGGCTCGGGCATGGCCTCATCGAGGCTCAGGATTCCTGTCGCCAAGACGGGGACCGCGCGGAACATGAACACGGTGGCCAAGCTCGTCGAGCTGGCCTCCAGGATCCTGGACTGACCGCCGTGAAGGGGGTTCCTGGCGGTGGGCGGACGCACCAAACAGTTGGAATAAAGGCCAAACATGGGTACTCTTATTTGCCGTGAAACATCTTCTCGCTTTGATGGCCTTCGTGGCCGCCCCGGCCGCGGTCCTGGCCGACACAGATATGAAATCGACGAAAACCGATAGCACCCAGTCCCCGGCCGCTTGCTCGATAAACGGACCGCTGTCCGCTTGCGGGCTCCCGTCGAATGTCGTGATCGACATGTCGAAGGTCGCCGTGAGGCACTCGGACGCGGAGTGGCAGAAGCTCCTGACGCCCATCCAGTACGACGTGACGAGGGAGCAGGGCACCGAGCCCCCGTTCCGCAACGAGTACTGGGACAACCACGAGGACGGGGTCTATTTCTCGGTCTGCAGTGACACGCCCCTCTTCGACAGCCGCGACAAGTTCAACAGCGGCACGGGGTGGCCGAGCTTCACCAAGCCGATAGAGCCCATGTTTGTCTCGGCGCAGACCGACACCTCGCTCGGGATGGTCAGGGACGAGGTGCACTGCACGGTCGACGGCGCCCACCTGGGCCACGTGTTCGACGATGGTCCGGCGCCGACGGGCCTGCGCTACTGCATCAACTCCGCCTCGATGCGGTTCATGCCGCGCAAGCAGTACGAGGCCTGGGTGGCCGCGCATTCCACCGCCACGGTTGCGGCCAAGTGAGGCGCCTGAACAGAACCGCCCGCGCCATGACTCGCCTTAGCCACATCGTTCCCCTATTCCTCCTGCTCTCAATGACGACCCTCGCAAACTCGGCAAAGGCCGACTCGATCGTGCTCGGCGGCGGCTGCTTCTGGTGCCTCGACGCGTCCTATATGCTCCTGCCGGGCGTGACCCATGTCACCGCGGGATACGCCGGTGGCACGGTACAGAATCCCACCTACGAGCAGGTGTGCACGGAGGAGACCGGCCACGCCGAGGTGGTGAAGATCGACTACGATCCGGCCGTCGTCCCCCTCGAGCGCATCCTGTCGTATTTCTGGCACGTTCATGACCCGACGCAGGTGGGTGGGCAGGGCAACGACATGGGAAGCCAGTACCGCTCGATCATCCTCTACGCGAGCCCCGTCCAGAAGGCTGCTGCCGAGAAATCGAAGGCGGACGCGCAGAAGACCCACTCGGACCCCATCACCACGGAGATCGTGCCGCTGACCAAGTTCTGGCAGGCGGAGGACTATCACCAGGACTACTTTGCCAAGCATCCCGACGCGGGTTATTGCGCCGTCGTCATCCGGCCGAAAGTCGAGAAGCTGAAGCACATGCTCGACGAGGAGAAGTAGGCCGGTGGCGCGGCGGCCATCTTGCGGCCGCGGGGCGCGGGCCAGGATCCGGCAATGCCGGGATGGTTCGTCGACCTCGGCCGCCTCTCAAGGGGACCGCTCCAC
>Ga0302326_10009467_pt1 | contig 21288 bp, 21 predicted proteins | sample Palsa_T0_3_FD_202264 | JGI IMG/M metagenome (GOLD analysis project Ga0302326, IMG submission 202264) | Peat permafrost microbial communities from Stordalen Mire near Abisko, Sweden - Palsa_T0_3 | ecosystem: Environmental > Terrestrial > Soil > Palsa > Peat permafrost | place: Sweden: Abisko... | reverse complement strand
GGCCCGGGTGCTGGTCGAGGTCGGGCAGATGATCTCGTTCGCACTGACCGCAATCGGGTTGATCCCCTTCGCTATTCGCCGCTACCCCAAAGAGATGCTGCGGATGGTTGCCCAGATGGGGATGGGCACCGGCGCGATGGCCGTGGTCGGTGGCACCTCCGCGATCGTCGGATTCATCACCCTGTCCGCGGGCTCACTGGTCGCCATCCAGGGCTTCGCGTCGCTGGGAAACATCGGTGTCGAGGCATTCACCGGATTTCTGGCCGCGATGGTCAACGTGCGGTTTGTTGCGCCGGTGGCCTGCGGTCAGGCGCTGGCGGCCACCGTCGGCGCCGGCGCCACCGCCGAACTGGGCGCCATGCGCATCAGCGAAGAGATCGACGCGCTGGAGGTGATGAGTATCCGCTCGATCGCCTACCTGGCGTCCACCCGGGTGGTGTCGGGTTTTATCGTCATCATCCCGCTCTACGGGTTGGCAATCACCCTGGCCTTCGTGTCCGCTCAGGTCACCACGGTTTTCTTGTACGGGCAGTCCGTCGGCACGTACAACCACTACTTCCACACATTCCTGCGCCTCAATGACGTGGGCTGGTCGTTCGCGGAGGTGATCCTCGTCGCGGTGGTCGTGATGACGACCCACTGCTTCTACGGCTACAACGCCAGCGGCGGGCCGGTCGGCGTCGGTGAAGCGGTCGGTCGGTCGATGCGGTTGTCGTTGATCACGATCGTCGTCGTGGTCGTACTGACCGCGATGGCGGTCTACGGCAAAAACCCCAACTTCAATCTCACGGTGTAGCCGTCATGCCGCCGACAGGAAAGATCAACCCGCCCCGTATCCCGCGGTACAAGACCAGGGCTGTGGCGTTCTTGTTGGTCAACGCGGTGGTGTTGGCGTTGTGGTGGTTGCAGTTTCGCGGGGAGTTCACACCGAAGACGACCTTGACGATGGTGGCTGCCCGGTCGGGTTTGGTGATGGATCCGGGGTCGAAGGTCACCTACAACGGGGTGGAAGTCGGCCGGGTGGCCAGCATTTCGGAGGTCCAGCGTGACGGCAGGCCGGCGGCCAAGTTCGTCTTGGATGTGAATCCGAAGTACATCATGCTGATTCCGGCCAATGTGGATGCCAATATCCAGGGGACCACGGTGTTCGGCAACAAGTATGTTTCGTTGACGTCGCCGAAAAGTCCTACACCGCAGCGTATCTCACCGCATCATGTGATTGATGCCAGGTCGGTGACGACGGAGTTCAATACGTTGTTCGAAACCCTCACCTCGATCGCGGAGAAGGTCGATCCGGTCAAGCTGAATCTGACGCTGGCCGCGGCCGCGCAGGCATTGACCGGGTTGGGGGACAAGTTCGGGCAGTCGATCGTCAACGGCAACGCGATCCTCGACGACGTCAATCCGCAGATGCCGCAGATCCGACATGACTTTCAGCAGTTGGCGGCGCTCGGCGACACCTACGCCAATTCCGCACCGGATCTGTTCGACTCCCTCAAAAATGCGGTGATCACGGCGCGCACGCTGCACCGGCAGGAAGGCGACCTGGATGCCGCGTTGTTGGCCGGGACCGGATGGGGCAACACCGGCGCAGACATCTTCGCCCGCGGCGGGCCCTACTTCCAGCGCGGGGTCGCCGATCTGCTGCCCACCGCCCAGCTGCTCGACACCTACAGTCCCGAGATCTTTTGCACCATACGCAATTACCACGACGCCGAACCCGCGGCGTACGAGACCGTCGGCGGCGGCAACGGTTACGCGCTGAAAACCATGACCGAGCTGATGTCTGGACTGGGAGGCATCCTGACTCTCCCCGGGTTGGCCGGCGTAGTGGGCACGATGGGACTTCTCGGGCTGGCCGGCCTGGTCGGCGGGGCGCCGAATCCCTATGTCTATCCCGACAATCTGCCCCGGGTGAACGCCCGCGGTGGGCCGGGAGGTGCGCCGGGTTGCTGGCAACCCATTACCCGTGATCTGTGGCCGGCGCCGACTCTGGTGATGGACACCGGCGCCAGTCTCGCGCCCTATAACCACATCGAAGTCGGCTCACCCTGGGCGGTCGAATATGTCTGGGGCCGCCAAATGGGGGATCAAACGATCAACCCATGAAAATCACCGGTACCGCAATCAAACTCGGCATCATCTCGGTGGTGCTGCTGTTCCTCACCGTGATGATCGTCGTGGTGTTCGGTCAGATGCGCTTCAACAGCACCAACGGCTACTCGGCGGAGTTCAGCAATGGCAGCGGGCTGCGCGAGGGGCAGTTCGTCCGGGCGTCCGGAGTCGAGATCGGCAAGGTCAAGAAAATCAAGCTGGTCGACGACGGCCATCGGGTGCGGGTCGACTTCAATGTCGACCGCTCGGTGCCGCTCTATCAGTCGACGACCGCGGAGATCCGCTATCTCGGCCTGGTCGGTGATCGCTACGTGGAACTCAACCGCGGCGAGGGTGAGGGGGCTGACCGGGTCCTGCCGCCGGGCGGATTCATTCCGCTGTCTCACACGTCACCGGCGCTGGATCTCGACGCCCTGCTCGGTGGTTTCAAGCCACTGTTCCGTGCGCTTGATCCGGAGAAGGTCAACACGATCGCGTCGGCCATCATCACCGTCTTCCAAGGGCAGGGCGGCACCATCAACGACATCCTCGACCAGACCGCGGAAGCGACCAGCGAGATCGCCGAGCGTGACCAGGCGATCGGGGAGGTGGTCAAGAACCTCAACACCGTGCTGGACATCACGGCCAAACATCGGCAGGAGTTCGACCAGACCGTCGACAACTTCGAGAGACTGATCACCGGGCTGAAGAACCACGCCGATCCGCTGGCCGCCGGCACCGCGAACATCAGCAACGCCGCCGGAACGGTGGCAGACCTGCTGGGCGACAACCGCGCTCTGCTGCACAAGGAACTCGGCTACCTGCAGGGTCTTCAGCAGCCGCTCGTCGACCAGAGTGACCAGCTCGGCGATCTGATCCACAAGACGCCCACCGCGTTCAACCTGATCGGGCGCAGCATCGGCCTCTACGGGGACTGGGTGAACTTCTACCTCTGCGACCTCACCATCAAGTGGAACGGGCTCCAAGCGGGCGGGCCGGTGCGCACGGTCCGGCTCTGGCAGCAGCCCACGGGGAGGTGCACGCCGCAATGAGGTCGCTGCAGCCTTCCAACCGGGTGCGGATCGGGGTCATGGGCGCCCTCATCTTGACGTTGGTCGTCGTCGTGGGCCAAAGCTTTACCAGTGCCCCAATGCTTTTCGCGCAGCCCAAATATTACGGGCAGTTCGCCAACACCGGTCAGCTGAACAAAGGTGACAAGGTCCGCATCACCGGCGTGGTCGTCGGCAAGGTCGAGGGGCTCAAGATCGACCGCGATCATGTGGTGATCGAGTTCTCGACCGGCGGCAACACCGTCGGCACCGAGAGCCGGCTGGCGATCAAGACCGACACCATCCTGGGTAAGAAGGTGCTCGAGATCGAGCCGCGGGGAAGCCAGACGTTGCGGCCCGGGGGTGTGTTACCGCTGAGCCAAAGCACCACCCCCTATCAGCTCTACGACGCGGCTACCGACGTCACCAAGGCGGCGGCGGGCTGGAACATCGACACCGTCAAGCAATCACTGAATGTGTTGTCGCAGACGGTCAATCAGACGTACTCGCACCTGAGCCCCGCCCTCGACGGTTTGGCCAGATTCTCCGACACGATCGGCAAGCGCGACGAGGAGATCACCCATCTGCTTGCACAGGCCGACAAGGTGGCCAGCGTGCTCGGTGACCGCAGCGCACAGATCAACCGGCTGCTGGTCAATGCGAAGACATTGCTGGCCGCGTTCAACGAACGTGGCCGAGCCATTGACGCGCTGCTGGGCAACGTGTCCGCCTTTTCGGCCCAGGTGAAAAACCTCATCAACGACAACCCGAATCTGAATCCTGTGCTAGAGCAGTTGCGCGCGATCAGCGACGTGCTGGTGGCACGCAAGGATGATCTGGCTCAAAGCCTCAGGTATGTCGGCCAATTCGCCGCGTCGCTGGGTGAAACCGTCTCGTCGGGACCGTATTTCAAGATAGTCCTGTCAAATCTGCTGCCGTACTGGATCTTACAGCCGTGGGTGGATGCCGCGTTCAAGAAGCGCGGTATCGACCCGGAGGACTTCTGGCGCAGTGCGGGGTTGCCGGCGTTCAAGTTCCCCGATCCCAACGGCACCCGGTTCTCCAACGGTGCGCCGCCGCCCGCGCCCCCGGTGCTCGAGGGAACCCCGGATCACCCGGGACCGGCCGTGGCGCCCGGATCGCCGTGCTCGTATGCGCCGCCGCCTGAACTGCTGCCGCGCCCAGGCAACCCGATGCCGTGCGCGAATGTCGATCAACAGCAGGGCCCCTTCGGGCCCAATGGGCCGTACCCGGTGTTACCCGACGTCGCCTCGTCGCCGCCGAACCCCAACGGTCTGCCCCCTACACCGGGGATCCCGATCGCCGGGCGACCCGGGCAGGTGCAACCCGACGTGCCCGGCACACCGGTGCCGATCGCACCGGGACCGCCTGGGGCGCGGACCGAGCCGCTGGGACCGCTACCGGGTCCGGCTCCGGCGAATCCCGCGGCGGCACCCCCGCCAGCAGCATGGGCCCCCGGGCCCCCGGCCCCGCCGGGACCCGGCAATGGCCTGCCGGCGCCGTTCATCGGCAACACAGGTGGAGCCGGAGGCAGCGGCGTGACGGGAGGTAACCAGAATTGAGCGGCATCTCGTTTAAGCGGCCTAAGGCATCGGTGATCATCGGTGCGCTCGCCGTTGTGCTGGCACTCATCCTCGCGTTCGTCGGGTTCCAGCTATACGACAAGTTCACGAATAACACTGTGGTGGCGTACTTCCCGGCGGCCAACGCCCTGTATTCCGGTGACCGGGTAGAGATCATGGGTGTTCGGGTGGGTTCCGTCGACGCCATCGAGCCGGCCGGCGACAAGATGAAGGTCACCTTCCACTACGCGAACAAGTACAAGGTGCCCGCCAACGCATCGGCGGTGATCCTCAACCCAACACTGGTGGCGTCGCGGAACATTCAGTTGGAACCGGCCTACAAAGATGGTCCGGTGCTGGCCGACAACGCGGTGATCCCGATCGAACGCACTCAGGTGCCGACGGAGTGGGACCAACTTCGCGGCAGCGTCGCCAACATCATCTCCAAACTCGGCCCGACGCCCGAGCAGCCCAAGGGACCGTTTGGCGAAGTCATCGAGTCCTACGCCGACGGGCTGGCCGGCAAGGGCAAGCAGATCAACACCACGCTGAACAGCCTGTCGGGGGCGCTGAGCACGCTGAACAAGGGCCGCGGCGACTTCTTCGCGGTGGCGCACAGCCTGGCGATGTTCGTCAACGCCCTGCACAAAGATGACCAGCAGTTCGTCGCGTTGAACACCAACCTGGCGCAGTTCACCGACAACCTGACCAACTCAGATCAGGAGCTGGGCAACGCGATACAGCAGTTCGACGGTCTGCTCACGACAGTTCGCCCGTTCCTCGACAAGAACCGCGAGGTGCTGACGCACGACATCAACAACCTCGCCGACGTGACCACCACGCTGGTGCAGCCCGAGCCGCTGAACGGTCTGGAGACCGGTCTGCACGTCCTCCCGACGTTGAGCGCGAACCTCAGCGAGATTTACCACCCGTCGCACGGCGCGGTGATGTCCATTCCGGCGATCCCGAACTTCACCAACCCGATGCAGTTCCTCTGCAGCACGATTCAAGCCGGTAGCCGGCTGGGCTACCAAGAATCCGCCGAACTCTGCGCGCAGTACCTCGCACCGATTCTCGATGCGATCAAGTTCAACTACTTGCCGTTCGGGCTCAACCTGTTCAGCACCGCCGAGGCGCTACCCAAGGAAGTCGCCTACTCCGAGGACCGGCTGCACCCGCCGAACGGCTACAAGGACACCACGGTCCCCGGGATATGGGTGCCCGATACACCGTTGTCCCACAAGAACACTCAGCATGGCTGGATCACCGCGCCGGGCATGCAGGGCGTGAAGGTGGGGCCGATCACGGCCGGCCTGCTGACCCCCGAATCGCTGGCCGAGCTCATGGGCGGCCCCGACATCGCACCGGTTCAATCAAACCTGCAGACCCCGCCGGGACCGCCGAACGCGTACAACGAGGAGCCCGGCCCGGCGCCCTTCATCGGCGTGCCCGGCAATCCGGCCCCGATACCACCGCCGCCGCCGGGGCCCGAGGTGATTCCCGGTCCCGTCGCGCCGACTCCGGCGCCGTTGTCCGGGCCGGCGCTACCCGGTCTACCGCTGCCCGCTGAGGCGGACACTTCGGCAGGACCGGGATCGTGAGGCGCGTGATGTGCCGCGCCCGGCAGGGGTTGTCTCTGTTGGTGGCCGGGCTTGTGCTGACGTCGTGCGCGAGCTGGCACGGAATCGCGAATGTGTCCATGCCCGGCGGCCCGGGCAGCGGGGCCGGCTCCTACATCGTCTACGTGCAGATGCCCGACACGCTGGCCCTGAACGACAACAGCCGGGTGCGGGTGGCCGATGTCTTTGTCGGCACGGTGCGTGGGATCACGCTGAAGAACTGGGTCGCCACGTTAAGGCTGAGTCTGGACAAGAGCGTCAAACTACCCGGCAACGCCACCGCCAAGATCGGGCAAACAAGCCTGCTGGGTTCTCAGCATGTGGAGCTCGCCGCGCCATCGAACCCGTCCCCGACCCGATTGAAGAACGGCGACACCATCCGGCTGCAGAATTCGTCCGCGTACCCTTCGACGGAACAGACGCTGGCCAGTCTCGCCTTGATCTTGCGCGGAGGCGGCATCCCGAACCTCGAATCGTTGCAGAACGAGATCTACAACGTCGTGAACGGGCGAGCCGAGCAGATCCGTGCTTTCCTCGGCAAGCTGGACACCTTCACCGCCCGACTCGACGAGCAACGCGGTGACATCACCCACGCCATCGACTCCACCAACCGGCTGCTGGCGTACGTGGCGTCCCGCTCGGACGTTCTGGAACGAGTGCTCACCGAATTCCCGCCACTGATCAAGCATTTCGCCGACAAACAGAACCTACTGATCAACGCGGTCGACGCGATCGGACGGCTCAGCGGAGTTGCCGACCAATACCTGTCGGCCTCGCGGGGCGACCTTCATCAGGACCTGCTGGCGCTGCAGTGCCCGTTGCGGGAACTCGGTCGTGCCTCGCAGTATTTGATCCGCGCGCTCAAGCTGATCCTCGTCCAGCCGTTCGATCTCGATGCCGTGCCGAAGTCGTTCCGCGGGGACTACTTCAACCTGTCGCTGACGCTTGATCTGACCCTCAGCGCTGTCGACAACGCGGTACTCACCGGGACCGGATTCTCTGGAGCGCTGCGCGCACTCGAGCAGTCGTATGGCCGCGACCCCGAAACCATGATTCCCGACGTCCGGTACACGCCGAACCCGAACGACGTCCCCGGCGGTCCGCTGGTCGAACGGGCGGACAGGCAATGCTGACCCGATTCATCTGGCGTCAGCTGGTTCTCTTCACCATGCTGAGTGTGGTCACCGCGATTGCGTTGGGCTGGTACTACCTTCGGATTCCCACCGCCGTGGGGATCGGTCAGTACACGCTGAAGGTCGACCTGCCCACGTCAGGCGGCCTCTACAGGACGTCCAACGTGACCTATCGCGGTGAAACGATCGGCAAGGTCACCGCCGTCGAGCCGACCGAGGCCGGTGTGCAGGCGACCATGAGTATCGCCAACCGGTACAAGATCCCCATCGACGCGTCGGCGAACGTGCATTCGGTGTCGGCGGTCGGTGAGCAATACGTGGATCTGGTGTCGGAAGGCAATCAGGGCGCGTACTTCTCGCCGGGCCAGACCATCACCAAAACCACTGTGCCCGTGGAGATCGGGCCGACGTTGGACGCCGCCAACCGCGGGCTGGCCGTGCTGCCCAAGGACAAGATCGCCTCGCTGCTCGATGAGACGGCTCAGGCGGTCGGCGGGCTGGGGCCCGCGTTGCAACGGCTCGTCGACTCGACCCAGGCGATCGCCGGTGACTTCAAGACCAACATCTCCGATATCAACGACATCATCGAAAACTCCGCACCGATCCTGGACAGCCAGGTCAACTCGGGCGAGGCAATCCGGCGCTGGTCGCACAATCTGGATGTCCTGTTCGCGCAGACCGCAGGAAACGACCAGCACGTGCGCAGCATCCTCAGCCAGGGGGCAGCGACTGCGGATCAGGTCAATTCGGTGTTCAGCGATGTGCGCGAGTCGCTTCCGCAGACGCTGGCGAATCTCGAGATCGTGCTCGACATGCTCAAGCGCTACCACAAGGGCGTCGAGCAACTGCTGGTATTCCTGCCGCAAAACGCGTCGGCCGCCCAGACGGCAACAGTGGCGTTCCCGGGCTACGCCTCGCTGGACACCGCGCTGACGATCAACCAGCCCCCGCCGTGCATGACCGGCTTTCTCCCCGCACCGCAGTGGCGGTCGCCGGCGGACACCAACCTGGCGCCGTTGCCGTCCGGAACATATTGCAAGATCCCGCAAGACATTCCGGCCAACACGGTGCGCGGGGCACGCAACATTCCGTGTGTCGACGTCCCCGGTAAACGCGCTGCGACGCCGCGGGAGTGTCGCGACCCCGAGCCGTATGTTCCGTTGGGCACCAACCCGTGGTACGGCGACCCCAACCAGATCCTGAATTGCCCGGCCCCCGGGGGGCGCTGCAACCAGGCGGTGAAACCGGGCTTTGTGATACCGGCGCCTACGGTCAACACCGGCCTCAACCCTGCGCCTGCCGACAGGCTGCCGCCGGGGGGGCAGACGCCGCCTCCCGTCAGCGATCCGCTGCAACGGCCGGGGTCGGGGAGCGTGCAGTGCAACGGGCAACAGCCAAACCCCTGCGTCTACACCCCCGGCGGGCCTCCCATAGCCATCTACAGTCCACAGAGCGGTGAGCTGGTGGGGCCCGACGGTGCCAAGTACGCGGTCGAAGATTCCAGGAAAACAGGAGACGACGGATGGAAGGATATGCTGACGCCAGCCGGCTGAATCATGCTGATGTACAGCACTTTTCGCTTCTGATCTGGACCCGTCGGCGGTGAAGACCCCACCCGTCCCACGCATTCGCACGGAGCGCGTCGTGCACATCTCGCGGCTCGTTATTACATTCTCCGAATTGTTGACACTGACCGCACGTACAGTCATATACTGAGCGCGATTGGCTGACAGCTCTGCGCATACGCCTGATTCGGCACCGCGCGGCCGGCTGGTGAACGCAGAGATCGGAGCGAAATGCGGGAAGTGATTGGCGTAGGCCAACTCCGGAGTCACGCGCTGGGGTATCTCGATCGGGTTGGCGCCGGGGAGACGATCGATGTGGTCCGTCACGGCAAGCTGGTGGCCCGGATCGTGTCGATCGGTGACTGGAGGTCGGCTCCGATCCCGGAGCGATCCGTCAAAGCCATGGCACCGGACGCTGGCGGGTGGGTCGGGCTTGACGAACTGCGAAAGCGTGCAGGGCGGTGTTTCGACCGCGTCGCTGCCGGAGAGACGATTAAAGTCGTCCGTGGCGGCAGGCTGGTTGCTCGCATTGTGTCAGCTGCCAGGGACGACCCCCCCTGGACAGCTAGATACTGATCCGACCATCAAACGACGCTATGGAGGGCATATGACGAGCTACAAGACTGTGGTGGTCGGCACCGACGGCTCGGAGTCGTCACTGCTCGCCGTCGACCGGGCCGGCAAGATTGCGGCCGAGTCCAACGCAAAGCTGATCATCGCGACGGGCTACCTACCGGAGAAAGACGATTTACGTGCGGCCGATGCCCTCGGCAAAGAGGGCTACAAGGTCTCCGGAGCCGCACCGGTCTACGCGATGTTGCACGACGCACACGATCGCGCAAGGGCGGCGGGGGCGACCAACATCGAGGATCGCCCGGTCAAGGGCGGTCCAGTTCATACGTTGGTGGATCTTGCCGAGGAAGTAGGAGCCGATCTGCTGGTGGTCGGCAACGTCGGACTGGATACCGGAGCCGCGATCATCGGCCGGGTGTTCTCGATACCCGGAGCTGTCGCCAACCGCGCCAAGATCGACGTGTTGATCGCGCACACCAGCAGCTGACCGTTTAGCTCGCAGCCCACACTCAGCTCCGTTCGGTATGAGTGGGCTCATGAAGATCATTGCTTTCGAGGAGCACTACACGCTCCCGGCCATCGCGGACGCTCACCCCAACAGCCCGCGCAAACTGTTCGACGTGAGCAGGGGCGGAAGCGGTTGGCCGCCGCCGGGCATTGAAGACCTGGGCGAGGGGCGCATCGCGGCGATGGATGCGGCCGGTATCGACGTGCAGATCCTGTCCAACGTCCCCGGCGTCGAGGCCGTCGAGATACCGCAGGCCGTCGAGTTGGCCAGGCAGGCCAACGACGCCGTGGTCGCTGCCGCCACCGAGCATCCCGACCGCTTTCTCGGCTTTGCCACCCTGCCGATGCGCGACCCCGACGCTGCCGTGGCCGAATTGGAGCGGACGGTGCGCGATCACGGCTTCGTCGGCGCGCTGATCAACGGCCACGTCGACGGCCGCTACCTCGACGACCCGTTCTTCTGGCCGGTGTTCGAATCCGCTGAAGCGCTGGACGTTCCGATCTATCTGCATCCCACGGTTCCGCCGCGGCCGGTGATCGATGCGTATTACCAGGGCTTCGCGCCGGCGGTGTCGGCCAAGTTGGCCGTTGCGGGGCTCGGCTGGCACATCGACACCGGAATCCATTGCGTCAGGCTTATTCTCGGTGGCGTCTTCGACCGCTTTCCCAAGCTGCAGGTGATCGTCGGCCATCACTTCGAGGCGCTGAGTTGGATGGCGTGGCGGACGGATTACTCATTTCCGCCGGAGGAGAGTGGTCTCAAGCGGACCATCAAGGAATACCTGCGGGAGAACTTCTATGGCGGCATCCTGGCCGGCGAATTCGCCGGCATGCAACCCGGTGCGACCGATCCGAGTTGGAGCTTGTCGTTCAACGCCTATCAGGCGATGGCCAACGTGATCGGCGTCGACCGGATCGTGTTTACCGCCGACTACCCGTTCGCCAACATGGAAGCCGGCCGGAAATTCCTGGAGCAGATGCCGATTCCTCCGGTGGACAGGGAAAAAATCGCCCACGGCAACGCCGAACGGCTGCTTCGACTCTCGAATAAGGCCCCGCAGTAGGATGTTTCACCAGTTTGCCGAAATTGATCCGGCTGACCAGCCTGATCCTCAAGCCTCGAACGGCTGAGTCCGGTCTGAGCCACTGATTGCAAGCAGCGCGACAGCGGGCGTTCGTGTCGATGTAACTGATGGTTACCTCCTGATGGCTCATCCTGGGGTCATGGGCATCGCGACGGTCGCCCCCGGTGCGATCGAGTTAGCGTTTTCAGGACGATTCGGCTTTGGCATCTACCGCTGGGCTTACCTGCCGTTCGACGTACCGACAGGTGTTCAGCGTATTCGGGTTTCCACCTCTCATCGGAGCTTCTCGTTCGCCGGAGTCGCTCGAAATGTGTTGGATTTAGGTATCTTTGGCCCCGCCGGCCACGACCTGGGCAATGCCGCAGGATTCCGGGGCTGGTCGGGCGGAGCGCGCGATCGCTTCGAGATCTCCAGTGCGTATGCCACCCCAGGCTATTTGGCCGGCCCGATCGAGCCGGGTCCGTGGGCGGTGGCGCTCGGACCGGTCGTCCTGAGCCCGTGGGGGATGGCGTGGGAGGCACAGGTCACCCTGGAACGTGGACCATCCGCGAGCCGCCCGCCGGAAAGCGAAGCCGTGCAGCCGATTCCCATCACGTCGGCGACCGGCGCGCGCTGGTATCGCGGGGATCTGCACCTGCACACGGTTCACTCTGACGGCGAGCGCCATCCCGAGGAACTCGCGTCAGCCGCACGCGCCGGCGGTCTGGACTTCATCGTCTCCACCGAACACAACACCAACTCGGCCAATCGGGTATGGCCGGCGTGCCACACATCCGGTCTGCTGGTGATCCCTGGCGAGGAGGTCACCACCCGCCACGGGCACTGGCTTGCCGTCGGCCTGCCGCCGGGCGCCTGGGTCGATTGGCGGTACGGGCCAAGCGACGGGGTGTTTCCGCGCTTCGTCGCCGAGGTTCGCGATGGGGGCGGTCTGGTGGTCGCCGCACATCCGTCCGTGCCGCTACCGGGGGCGGCGTGGGAGTTCGGCTTCGACGACGTTGACGCGCTCGAGGTGTGGAACGGCCGCTGGAATCTCGACGATGAATTCTCGCTTCGCACCTGGCAGCGGCTGTTGCGGCAAGGACGACACGTAACCGCAGTCGGCGGCAGCGATTCGCATGGCGAACACCAGCAGGTCGGCTTGCCCCAGACCGTCGTGCACGCGGAGGAACTCTCGACGCCCGCGATCATCGATGGATTGCGCGGTGGCCGTTCGTATCTCGCGCGATCATCCGATGTAGCACTGGAGCTGACGGCGTCCTGTCCAAGCGGCGACGGCGTGGCCGGTCCAGGACAGACGCTGCGAGTACCTTGCGACGGGCGCGTGACGGTGACCGCGGTGATCAGCGGTGCAGCCGGTGCCGACGTCGCGTTGATTACCGCCGAGGGCCGGGTGCGACGGGCAACGGTCGGATCGGATCGCGCCCGGGTGCAGTGGGAACTGGACGCCGGTGCGGCGCGCTTCGCGCGACTGGAGATCCGCGAAGCGCAACGGCGTCCCCTCGGATCGATGGTCGCCCTGACGAATCCCATCTGGCTCGCGTGATATCGCATGTGGTGTGAAAAACGATTAGTGCCTAATGGTTCAGAAACCCACGCCCACGGGGTCCATGCTGGTAACCATGACGCGTAACGACATCACCGAGCAGATCGTGGTCGCCCGCTTGGCCAAGGGCCTGACCTGGCAGGAGTTGGCCGACGCCATCGATCGACCGGTCGTGTGGACCACGTCGGCGCTACTCGGCCAGCACCCGATTCCCGCCGAGCTCGGCAAGGTGCTGGTCGAGATGCTGGGCCTCGACCAGTCGGCGATCCCGCTGCTGGCCGCAGTGCCCACCCGCGCCGCGCTGCCCACCGCGGTGCCCACCGACCCGACCATCTACCGCTTCTACGAAGCCCTGCAGGTCTACGGGCCGGCGCTCAAAGAGCTGATCCACGAGCAGTTCGGCGACGGGATAATGAGCGCGATCAACTTCAGCGTCGACCTGCAGAAGAAGCCGCACCCGTCCGGCGATCGCGTCGTGGTGACCTTCGACGGAAAATTCCTTGCTTACGACTGGGTTTCGGCGAGTCCGTAAATATATCGTCAATAAACGCGCGCAGCAGGCCGCGCACGCTTAGCTTTTGCTAGATGCGCGGTCCCTACTTCGAGGCTGATTGGCGACGGGAGCAGCTTCGGACCAACCTGTGGCTCGTCCCGGTGCTGGAGACGCTTGGGATAGTCGTGCTGTTCGGCATCACCTACACGGTCGATCGCATGGCTTATGACGGATGGATTCAGTTCCCGTCGTGGGTGCTTAACGGCAGCGCCGATTCGGCTCGAGTCGTGTTGGCCACGGTCGCGGCGGCGATCATCACCGTGGTCGGCATCGTCTTCTCGATCACCATCGTTGCGCTGACGCTGGCCTCAACGCAGTTCGGGCCGCGGATGCTGCGCAACTTCGTGCGCGATCCGGGAACTCAAGTTTCGTTGGGAACATTCGTCGCGTCGTTCTGCTACGCGATGGTCGCCCTGGTTTCGGTGGGCGGCGGCCCGCACGGTGATTTCGTCCCGCATTTATCGATCACGATAACGTTCATGCTGACATTGGCTGACGTGGCTGTACTGATCTTCTTCCTCAATCACATCGCTTCGATGATCCAGCTCCCAGTGGTCATCGCTCGCATTGCGGCAACATTGGACAAAGAGATCGCGGCGCTGGATGTCGGTGGCGACTTCGGGATCGGCGCGGCCCGCGGACCGACGCACGAGGAATTGTGTGCCCGGTTGGAGGAATCTGGTGCCCCGATCCGCACACCGCGCAGCGGCTATCTGCAGGTCGTCCGGCATGACTCGCTGCTGAAGGCCGCCACCAAGGCCGACGCGGTCATTCAGTTACCCTTCCGCCCTGGGCATTTCGTGGTCGCAGGTCAGGTGATCGCCCGGGTGTGGCCACCCGAGGCTGCCGAAGCTGTGGAAGTCAGGCTTGCGCTGGGCCACATCACGGGTGCCTATCGCACACTCCCACAAGATATTTCGTTCGGCTTCGATCAATTGGTCGAGATCGGTCTGCGCGCACTATCGCCGGCAGTCAACGACACGTTCACCGGAATGACCTGCGTCGACTGGATTGCCGATGGCTTGTGCCGAATTTCCACTTCCTGGCGCCCACAGCGGATCCGGCGCGACGCTGAGGGCAACATACGCGTCATCGCCTACCAGCCCGATTTCGAGCGGCTGGTGGAGCGCACCTTCGACACCATCCGCCAGGCCGCAGTTGGCATGCCCGCCATCATGATCCGGCAACTCGAGGCGCTGGCTAAAATCATCGAACAAACTCCCGATCGTAGAAACCAGACCCCGCTGATCCGCCAGGCCGAGGCGATCCAGCGGTCCAGCCTGGCCTCGGTCGCCGACCCATCAGACCGCGACGACATCACAGAGCGCTACGAGGCGGTCATGGCACTGGTCGCTCCACCCGCAGCGGAGCCGAACGAGCTTCGTCTGGCCTAGCGGCTACAGTTCGCAGCGTGACTACCGAACTCAAGGCGGACCTCGTCCTCTCGGGTGGCGGCGTCAAGGGCATCGGCCTGGCCGGCGCCGCTGTCGCGCTGATGGAAGCGGGATATGCGATCCAGCGGGTATCCGGCACATCAGCCGGCTCGGTGGTCGGCGCGATCCTGGCCGCCGGCGCCGACGAACTGACCCCCGAGCAGGTCGAGCAGCTCACCATGACGTTGCCCTACAAAAAATTCCTGGACCCGACGCGTGTTACTGGCATCCCGCTGCTCGGCCCCGCATGGGGCGTGCTGAGCGAAACCGGGATCTACAAGGGCGATTACGCTCACGAGTGGATTCGCTCCGAGCTGGCCAACCTCGGTGTTCGCACCTTCGGTGACCTGGCTATCGACGCCCCGAACCTGCCGCCCGAACAGCGCTACCGCTTGGTCGTAACCGCGACCGACGTGACGACCGGCCAAATGGTCCGGTTGCCGTGGGATTACCGCAGGCTCTACGGACTGGACCCCGACGAGCAACAGGTTGCCGACGCGGTTCGCGCCTCGATGTCGATTCCGTTCTTCTTCCGGGCCACCAAGTTGACCGGCGCGAGCGGCTTGACGTCCACGCTGGTCGACGGCGGCATGCTGTCGAACTTCCCAATCGACTCGTTCGACCGCCGTGACGGCAAGCTGCCACGGTGGCCGACCTTCGGAGTCACGCTATTGCCCAACCTTCCGCAAGGGAATGACAAAGTGATTCCGGTTCTGGGGCCGGTGAATTGGCTATTCGGCGGCCCACCGCTGATCGAAGCGCTGATCACCACGATGATCGTCGGTCGCGACCAGACGTACCTGAACCAGCCGTGGGTCGACTCGCGGGCAATCCGCGTCGACTCCTCAAAGGTCGGATTTCTCGACTTCAACATCGGCACCAAGCAGATGCAAGAGCTCTACCAGAGCGGTCACGATGCGGCCGAAGCGTTCCTGAAATCGTGGAACTGGAACGACTACCTCGAGCGTTTCCGGCGGCCCGGAACCTGAGGCTAAACCTCGAATTCGGCTGCCATATTGTCGATTCCGACGCGTATCGCGGTCAGCGCCTCGGCCCGGGTGCGCAGCTTCGTACCGAGATGGGCGTGCTGCTTGAGCGTCGCGAATGCGCGTGCGGCTTCCTCGGCGCGGCTGAGCACCATATCGGGCAGCACGATCTCGTCGATCCAGCCGGCGGCCACCGCGGTCTCACCGAAGAACGTTTTCGCCAGCCCGGTCGCCTGCTGGTAGGCCGACCGCGTTAGGCGCAGCTTCATCACTTCCAGGGCTGAGTAGGGGATCGTCATGCCGATCGCTACCTCGTTGGCCTGAATGTTATACGCGGGAGCCGCAATTCGGTGATCGCCGCTGGCCAGCAGGAAAGCGCCCATCGCGATGGCGTGGCCGGTGCAGGCCATTACCACCGGCTTGGGGTAGGACAGCAGCCGATGCGAAAGCTCGAAGCCGCCCTTGAGCATGTCGATTGCGGGCTGGATCTCACCGGACGTCAGAATCTTCAGGTCGAACCCGCCGCTGAAAACCCGGTCGTTTCCGGCGATCACGACGGCGCCGACATCGTCGCGGTCGGCGTGGTCGAGCGCGTCGTTGAGGGCCTGTTGCATCGTCGGGCCGAGAACGTTGACTTTGCCGTCGTCCATCGTGATGAACGCGATGGAATCATCGAGGCGATAACTGACCGGACCGTCGCTCATGCAGTCGATTGAATCAGACGAAAATAAACCCGGGCGCTCAGACCCGCTCGCCGCGATGCTTGCCGAGTTCCTCTTCGGCGTTACCCCAGCGCAGGCTGACGTCAGTCGGCGGCGCTTCGATCTGCCGGGTGCGCCAGCGGTCCTTGGTTTCGTCGACCGCGCGGTTGATGCGCTCGATCTCGGAGCGGAACACGTCGGCGCGAGTTTCCTTGGTGGCGTAGTGAAAATAGGTCAGCAGGCTGCGCAACAGTTCCAGCTTCTGCTTCTCCCGCTTGGCCAGGTCGTGGTTCGTCATCAACTCGATGCGCTGAACCGGCGGCAACGACGCCCAGTCGAGCACCACCTTGGTCTCCAGGGCACGCCGGCTGGGGCGCCAGAACTTCCAGCCGCGGGGAATCTCGACGCGGTCGTAGTAGGTCACCGTGCCCGGGAAGCGCGATTCGATGCCCTCGCCGAGTTCGTTGCGGTCGAGCGCCGAATCCCACACCGTGCGCCATTCCTGGCCGGGTGCCAGCGTCGGCAACTGGCGGGGGAGTTGCAGTTCGACGACATCGGCATAGCCATCGGTGGCGTTTTCGTATTCGGCGACGGTCGGCGGGTGCGGAAAGGTGAATGAGACGTCGTAGGCCGGGGTTTTTCCGAAATTCCGGACGACTAGTTCGATCACATGCCAGTCCGCGGCGTGCGGCTCCATGAACATCCCGACATGTGGACGGATTTCATCGGATGCCAGTCGGCGATTGCGACGGATTTGCACATTCGCGTAAATGAGGGCGATGACGGCGAGACCGAGCAGAGCCCACACGGCCCACGCCAACCAGGTACCGGATCCTGCCCCCGCCACCTGGTGCCACCGATAGTGGATCCACCCCATTGAAGAACCTTATATCACAGCAATTAAAGGCAAGAAAATTCGCTGGAGGACCCGTTGGAGCACAACTATCCACCCATCAGTGTTCGCCACTGCTCGAGATTAGAAACACGGTAAACGTAGTTAGAGCGTTTGACCTCTGACAGTGAGGCACTCGGTTCGAGTGAATACCAGTGTCCGGGGAATACCGTCGGATCGCCAGGCAGTTGAGCAATCTTCTGCAGGCTGCGAAAGATCTCATCGGAATCCCCGCCAGGAAAGTCGGTGCGCCCACATCCTTCCAAAAACAACGTGTCACCGGCGACAAGCCGGCCGTCGAGCAGAAAGCATTGGCTGCCCGGCGTGTGACCCGGAGTGTGTAGCAGTTCGATGTCGATGGCGCCGACGCTGACCTTGTCGCCGTGCTCATGCGAGGTGAGATCGCTCATCGGAATTCCGGTGATCCCCGAAACGAACTGCGCCTCTTGGGAATTGACGTGAACCGGAACGCTGACCCGCTCGAGCAGCTCGGCCAGCCCCTTCAGCTCGAAGCCCATCATCGAGCCACCGACATGGTCAGGGTGGTGGTGAGTGACCAGCACGCCGGAAAGATGCAGGCCATCGGCCTCGAGCGCGTCGACCAGATCGCCGGCCGCGTAAGCGGGATCGACGACCACGCAGTCACCGGTCTGCCGATCACCGATCAGGTAGGCGAAGTTGCGCATCTGCGCCGCGATCTCGTCGCCCTGGGCGAAGTCGCGGCCGGAAAGCAGTTGGCGGAAGTACAGTCGGTCTTGCTGGTCACTGTCAGGCACCCGCTCAGCCTAAGCGGGCCCGCGACGCGGGGTAAACCTCACCGTTTGGTGCCCTTGCGGACCAGGCTGTACCCTCTTTTAGGCCCGAGGCGTGACCCAAACGGTCGCTCGGGTGCGGCCCCCTTAGCTCAGACGGTAGAGCGTTTCCATGGTAAGGAAAAGGTCAACGGTTCGATTCCGTTAGGGGGCTCGGTGGACGCCGAGCAGGCAGGCGGCCCGGAACGAAGACAAAGCAGTCCCGAGGCGGTGTAGCTCAGTCGGTTAGAGCGAACGACTCATAATCGTTAGGTCGCCGGTTCGAGTCCGGCCATCGCTACAAGACAACAACGAACGAAAACCCGAAAAGAGAACCGACGTGGCCTCCAGTACCGACGTACGGCCCAAGATCACCTTGGCGTGCGAGGTGTGCAAGCACCGCAACTACATCACGAAGAAGAACCGCCGCAACGACCCCGACCGGTTGGAGCTGAAGAAGTTCTGCCCCAACTGCGGCAAACACCAGGCCCACCGCGAGACACGCTGACCCAGCCGTCAGCTATCTACTCAGACTGACTAGGTAGGGTTCAAGAGTCATGTCGCTGGGCAAGAATGCCGTCGGAAAGCGCTTCCGCTACCCCGATTACTACATCGTCGAGCGGGAGAAGATTCGCGAGTACGCGGTCGCGGTCAAAAACGATGACCGTCCCTTTCATGAGCAGAAGGCTGCCGAAGAGCTGGGCTACGACGGCCTGATCGCGCCGCTGACCTTCATCTCGGTGTTTGGTTATAAGGCCGTGGAGGCGTTCTTCGTGTGGGCCAACATCGCCACCAATGACGCCCAGGTCGTTCAGGTCGACCAGGCGCTGAAATTTTTCGCGCCGATCACGATGGGAGATCGCCTGCACTGCGACGTGGAGATCGAGTCGGTCCGGCGCGCCCACGGCACCGACATCATCGTGACCAAGCAGACCATCACCAACGACGCTGGTGACATAGTTCAGGAGACCTATACGACCTTGGCGGGTCGTGCAGGCGACGATGGAGAAGAGGGTTTCCGAGATGCCACTGCGTGAGTTCGATTCGGTCAAGGTGGGTGACCAGCTTCCCGAGAAGGTGTACCCGCTGACCCGCCAGGATTTGGTGAACTATGCGGGCGTCTCCGGCGATCTGAACCCAATTCACTGGGACGACGAGATCGCCAAGGTCGTCGGCCTGGACACCGCGATCGCGCACGGCATGCTAACGATGGGCCTGGGCGGCGGCTTCGTCACGTCGTGGGTCGGTGATCCTGGGGCAGTCACCGAGTACAACGTGCGGTTCACCGCGGTGGTGCCAGTGCCCAACGACGGCAAGGGCGCCGAGATCGTGTTCACCGGCAGGGTGAAGTCGGTCGATCCGGACAGCAAGTCGGTGACGATCGCGCTGACCGCAACCACCGACGGCAAGAAGATATTCGGTCGGGCGGTCGCGTCGGCGAAGTTGGCGTAGCGGTGGCGATCAACAGCGACATCCTCGGAATGGTGTGGCACTACGAGGACAGCTACGTGATCGGCCGCGAGAAGGTCCGCGAATTCGCCAGGGCGGTCAAGGCCGACGACCCGGCCAGTCTGGATGAAGCGGCAGCAGCCGAAATGGGTTACGACGACCTGGTCGCGCCGCCGACGTTCGTGACGATCCTCGGACAGCTGGTCCAAGCCGACTTCATGCGCAAGGTCGACACCGGCTACGACACCATGCAGATCGTTCAGGTTGACCAGCGGTTCGTCTACCACAAGCCGATCGTTGCCGGCGACGTGTTGCACGCCCGGATGGAAATTCACTCCGTCACCGAACGATTCGGCGCCGACATCGTCGTCACCAAGAACACCTGTACCAACGAAGCCGGCGAGGTGGTGTTAGAGGCCTACACCACGGTGATGGGCCACGAAGGCGACGACTCCGTCAACCTCAAGTGGGACAAGGAGAGCGGCCAGATCGTCAGGACGGCGTGATTAGTACCTGAGACTTGCTCCGATGTACACTCGGACCTCGGGGTTTTCCCAGTACCAGCGTGTTTTTCCGCCAGTTGGCGAGCGCGCGCGTCGGGTAAGGCCCCGACACGCGCAGGTTGGCCTGCCAACCAGCGAAGGGGCGTAGCTCAACTGGCAGAGCAGCGGTCTCCAAAACCGCAGGTTGCAGGTTCAAGTCCTGTCGCCCCTGCAATGGTGGACACTGGAAGGTGACCACCACGCACACGATTGAACGAAGGAGCATGCGGTGAGCGACGAACACGTCGATGCCGACGCCGCAGCCGACGGCGGCGGAACCGATGACTCGCAAGGCGGTCGTACGGCCGTGGCGACCCCGCAACGACCCAGCGGCAAGCGGTCCCGTCAGCGTGCCGACGCCGCAGACGGCACTGACGCATCCGGCGCGATCGAGCTCACCGAGAGCGACGCCGACGACGACACCCGCAAGAAGGCCAAGAAGGCCAAGAAAGCCAAGAAGGCCCGCAAGTCAGACGAGCCGTCGAGCAACCCGTTCGTCTTCGTCTTCAACTACCTCAAGCAGGTCGTCGCCGAGCTCCGCAAGGTCATCTGGCCCAACCGTAAGCAGATGGGCTCGTACACCTCGGTGGTGTTGGCGTTCCTGGTGTTCATGGTGACGTTCATCGGCCTGGTGGATCTGGGCTTGGCCAAGCTGGTGCTGTGGGTGTTCGGCTAACGCCGCCACGAGCTGACATTTAGACATTTAAGGGAAGGACCCATAAACCGTGACTATCTCCAACGGCGATCAGCCGGTGAGTGAGACGGTCGACATCGAAGCTGCGTTGCAAGAAGTGACCGCTGACGATGCACCGGAAACGGCCAGCGCCGAGCCGGTGGCCGACGAGGCCGACGAGGCCGCCGAGGCGCCCGCCGCACCCGAGGAACCGGCTGAGCCCGAAGAGGTCGACCCGGCCGCCGCGCTGAAGGCCGAACTGCGCTCCAAGCCAGGCGACTGGTACGTCATCCACTCCTACGCCGGCTACGAGAACAAGGTGAAAGCCAACCTCGAGACCCGTGTGCAGAACCTGGACGTCGGCGACTACATCTTCCAGGTGGAAGTTCCCACCGAAGAAGTCACCGAGATCAAGAACGGCCAGCGCAAGCAGGTCAACCGCAAGGTGCTGCCGGGCTACATCCTGGTGCGGATGGACCTGACCGACGACTCGTGGTCCGCGGTGCGTAACACCCCG
>Ga0302326_10009465_pt1 | contig 21289 bp, 24 predicted proteins | sample Palsa_T0_3_FD_202264 | JGI IMG/M metagenome (GOLD analysis project Ga0302326, IMG submission 202264) | Peat permafrost microbial communities from Stordalen Mire near Abisko, Sweden - Palsa_T0_3 | ecosystem: Environmental > Terrestrial > Soil > Palsa > Peat permafrost | place: Sweden: Abisko... | reverse complement strand
AGCCGTTCGGGCAGCGGGGCGAAGTCCCTGGCCAGCAGCTGGTAGATGGCCTTGCCCGGGTTAGCCTGAAGCGGATTCCAGGTGTGCTCGCGAAGTTCGTCGAGCTCGAACACCCGCCGCGCCACGCCGTCGGCCATCATCGCGGCGTCGACCTGGTGCTCGGCCGACAGGGCGCTGCCGTCGATCGCCTCCAGCCGGGCGGCCCAGCGGTCCATGGCGCGGCGTTCATCGGCCCGGGCTTGCTCGGACGGGTCGCCCAGGCGGGCGTCGAACCTGTGATCACCGAGATCGGTGGCCGCAGACGGGTGCCGTTCCGCCCGGTCGTCGAGATAATCCTGTGCCAGCGTCGTGAACTCGCGATCCGCGTCGCCGCTCATTTTCGCCTCCAGTTCGCCCGTTCCGACTTACCGTAGCTAATGGGATGATGTTCCGGTGCGCGTGTTGCTGCCGATTCCCGACCGGGATTTTGACGTCACCGAGGTCGCGGTGCCGTGGCGGATCCTGCGTGACGCGGGTCACGAGGTGGTGTTCGCCACCGAACGGGCGGGCATCGTTCCGGCTGCCGATCCCCGGCTGCTGACCGGCGTCCTGTTCGGCCAGCTCGGTGCCGCGCCCGAGGCTAAGGCGTGGTACTACGAGCTCGTCGCGGCGCCCGAGTTCAGCGCGACGGTGGCGTGGGCCGGGCTGGACCCGGCCGCTTTCGACGGGCTGATCCTGCCGGGCGGGCACGCTCCCGGCATGCGGCAGTACCTTGGCTCGCCGGTGCTCAGCGAGCAGGTCAGCCGGTTCTGGCAGCTGAACAGGCCGGTCGGCGCGATCTGTCACGGCGTGCTCGTGCTGGCCCGCACCCGTGACCCGGCCACCGGCCGCGGCGTCCTGGCCGACCGCCTGACGACCTGCCTGCCGAAGTACATGGAGCGTTCGGCCTACCTGGCCACGGCCTGGCGGCTCGGCCGCTATTACCGAACCTATCCGGCCTACGTCGAGGACGAGGTGCGGGCAGCCCTGGACTATCCGGACGAGCAGTTCAAGCGCGGGCCGCGGACGCTGTCCGCGCGCGGTACCGCCACCGACGACACCCCCGCCTTCGCCGTGCAAGACCGGAACTACGTCTCCGCCCGCTGGCCCGGCGACGCCTACCTGTTCGGCCGCCGATTCTGCGAGCTGCTCGCATCCTGAAAACCATTTTTAGCCGAACGGTCCTGGCTGCTCCCCTCGGAGCACCTACCCGCATCGAGTGGCATCTGACTCTTGCACGTATGACTGCCCGCATGGTCCCTGCGTAGCCGTAAAATCGCCGCGGCAGCCTCCACAGGAGCGGGAACGCAGATGAGAGTCGGGATCTCAGGGACGCACGGGACCGGGAAGACGACGCTGGCCGGGGCGCTGTGCGCGCGCCTGCCCGGTCACGTGATGGCGGACGAGCCGTACTACCTGCTGGAGGAAGAGGGATACGAGTTCGGGTTCCCGCCATCGCTTGAGGACTACCGGGCGCTGCTGGCCCGCTCGGTGCAGAGCCTGAGCTCGCCACCGCTGCCGCCCGCGATGGTCTTCGACCGGACACCGCTGGATTACCTCGCGTATATGGCCGCGATCGGTGCGGACCCCGCTGATGAGGCCGGCGCCGCAGCGCTCCAGCCGGCTTTCGCGAGTCTTGACCTGCTGGTCATCACGGTGATCACGGCGGAGACGGAGCGTGTCCTGCCGGAAGCGGAGATGCCCGGGCTCCGGTCGGAGATGAATCACGCGCTGGTGGAACTGGTCCACGACAACCCGCTGAACGCTTGGGAGGACATTCCGGTACTGGAACTCGACGGACCGCTCGACGGCCGGCTGGGCGCGGTCCTCGCCGCGCTAGACCAGGCCCGGCGCCTCGCCGACCGTGCCTAATTGGCCGATGAACAGGTATTCCGATACCGCGCGGCGTTGCGCAGCGGAATGGGTGCCAAAAGTGTATGTGTGGTCGATGAGCCGGACCTCCACATCGCTCTTAACCTCCCGCAAAAGCGCTACGATAGTGTCAGGATCCGGGACTGCGTTAGACGAGTACGACAGGACGATGGTTGATTCGCGGAACTGCTCGAAGGTCCGGCGCAGCGCGTCTGTTATTGAGTGCTTGTAAGAGAAAGGCGTGTAGCGCTTTTCAAGCTTCTTGGTTCGCGTGTTATGCATAATTTCCTGGCCGCGCCAGTACACCGAGAGGCCTTCCAGGAAGTGATAGCGCTTGATGTAACAATTATCGTCTTTAGGCGGCGCGTACGGCGGATCAAGATAAACCAAGTCATACAGTGATGCCGGAAGATCGAAAACGTCACTGCTCAGGGCGGCGCAGGGCTGCGAGCTATCGAAGACGACCCTGTTGTACTCCTCCACCCGTTCGCGGAAGTGCTCCTTGAGGGACAGGCGAAGGTCGCGGCGGCCATCGTCGTAACGCAAGTCCGTAAACGTAAAAACGCCTCTCGGCTGCCTCCGGGCGGCGGATAGCACCAGCGAAGCGATAGCCAAGTCCTGTTTATGGCCGCTCATCTGATCGATATGGGACCACGCCGAATCCAGGAACCGCAGGTCATCTTCGGTGAAGTACATCCCGCGGAAAGTCTGCTGAATAAAATCACGCTCGTCAGCGGGCGCCCCGCAGATCGCCTCGACGTCGTCCACGCCCAGCTTATCATGCTGGTTAACAACGGTAGCGCGAGCTATCGCTGTCGGAAAATTAAGAAAATCGCTTGCCGTGACCCGATAGCCAAGCGTTTTGAGAAGGTAAGAAACTACTCCGCTCCCGGAAAAAGCGTCGAGCGCAGTCTGGCCGCCTATCTCGGAGAATACTGCCGCCAGGTGCGGGACGAGCCGGTATTTAGAGCCCATATACCGGAGCCGCGGAAACGAGGCAACGCGGTTCGCTTCGGCCGGGATCGCCGGCACCGGCACGGGAGCCGCGGTGGTAGCCATCGGGCTATCGTCTCGCATCAGCGCCCGCACCCCTGGCCGACGCGCCCACCATAAGGCGCAGCGCGAGCTTCCTAGCGGACGGTGACCTGCGTTGAGGGGTAGCCGGAGGCGCCGTTGGGCGGCGGCCCGGCCTGGACCGCCGTCTGGGTGTAGCCGGTCGCGTCGGTGGCACGGGCTTCGAGCTGGTAAGTGCCCGGCGTGGCCCGCCATTCCCAGACCCACTGGCGCCAGGTGTCGATATCGGGCACCGCGGCCAGCCGTGCTTCGTGCCACGGGCCGCCGTTGACTCGTACCTCGACGGCGGCGACGCCTTTGTGCTGCGCCCAGGCGACTCCGGCCACCGGTATCCGGCCCGGGGCGAGCGGCGCCCCGGCCGTGGGTACGTCGATCCTGGACTCGGTCTTGATCGGCGCCTGCTGAGACCAGCCGCGCTGAGCCCAGTAGGCCACGGCGGAGGCGAACGTGGTGACCTCGATATCGGTAACCCACTTGGTCGCGGACACGTAGCCGTACAGCCCCGGTACCACCATCCGCGCGGGGAAACCGTGCACCACCGGTAGCGCCGCGCCGTTCATCGCGACGGCGAGCAGCGCATTCCTGCCGTCGAGCACGACTTGCAGCGGGGTACCAGAAGTAAACCCGTCGATCGAGGTACACAGCAGCTGATTGGCGCCCGCCAGAGGGCGAGCCTGCAGGATCAGGTCCGCCAGGCTCGCGCCTAGCCACTTGGCGTTTCCGACAAAGGGCCCCTCGACCGGGTCCGAGACGCAGGTGAGCGTGACGTAGGCCTCGATGAGCGGACGCCGCAGCAGTTCGGCGAAGGTGATGGTTATCTCGCGTTGCACCATCCCGTGGATTCGCAGCTGCCAGCTCGCGGGATCCACCTGGGGCACCAGCAGCGCGGTGTCGACGCGGTAGAAGCTGCTATCCGGAGTAATGAACGAGCTGAGGCCAGGGATGTTCAGGTTGCTGCCGGCTGGAAGTGGCGGTGCGGGCACCGCGGGCCGGGGAAACCGTATCGCGGTCCGCGCCGCGGCGACGTTGTGCTCATCGGTCAGGTTTCTTCCGGCTACGGTCCCGAGCGCGGCCGCAGTCACGGCTACGCCGCTGGAGACCAGGAACCGTCGTCGCGCGGGCCAGGGCGATGGAGCCCGGTCATCCGGATGGGGCAGGTAGGTAAACGAGTAGGCGGGGCCCGCACGGAAGGCAGGTTTGGCGACCCCGGCCGAGTCAGTCGGCGGTTTACCCTCGGCCGGCTCAGGAGCCAAGGCAGGGGGAACGGGGAGGTCAGGGGGGACCAGGAGGTCAGGGGGAGCGGGCAGGTCGGAGAGGTCGGGCGGAACCAGCACGTCCGTCGTAGCAGAGCCGAGCCTGGCCGCCGCGCGGGCCAGCCGCGCCAGGGCGAACGCGCCCGCCGCGGCCCCTACCAGAGTGGGAACCACGTACCCCGCCGTGGCGGTCGGCCTGGTCAGGGCCGCCGCCAGCCCGATGCACGCGAAAATCGCGAGCCCACACATACCGAAGGCCAGCCGGCGCACCGCGAGTACCCCGACCACCGCGGCGTACAGGGCGATAACCACCAGGATGCCGCCGAGCAGCACCGTCTTGTCGTCGGTGCCGAACGTGGAGATGGCGAAGTCCTTGACCGGCGGCGGCGTCAGGTCGATGGCGGCTTGGCCCACCGCGAGCACGGGTGAGCTCTGCGGAACGCCGAGGCCGGAGGCGAACTGAGCGGCGCCCATCGCGACGGCCGCCGCGAGCAGGCCAACCAGAGCCCCGGTGAGGACGCGCAGGCGTCGAGGCCGGTGAGCGGCGATCTCGGAGGGTGGTGTCATAGCGGGAAGTCGCGTGTAGGCGCTGCGTACACGCTACCTGCCCTGCCGCCTTTGGTGAGCGGCGCGAAGATTGCGCTGTAGGTAACTGGTCTTCCTCGAAGACCCAGCGGGTAGGGGAGCCGGTGAAGTCCCCGGCCCGCATGCTGTACACGCGGCGCGGACGGACCCCGATGGTCGCGTTCTGTTCGGGGTCGAGGAAGTCCACCCCGAAGTCCGTCCGGTACTTGGCGTTCATCAAGTCGACCACCCGCCGCAGCACCGGCGGATCGGTCGAGATGCGCGCGATGCCCTCGATGACCACAGGATCCGAGGCGTCTTCGGTGGTGATGCAGCAGCGCGGGTCGGCGGCCAGGTTACGGACCTTGCGGGAACCCGCGGCGCTCGTGAACCAGAGCGTGCTGTCGTCGTCCCACATGCCCCAGACCGGCATGACGTGCGGCCGTCCGTCCGGCCAGACCGTCGCTACCCAGTAATTCCGCGCGGCTGTCAGCCGCTCGGCCGCCCAGGACCAGTGCAGGAGCCCGCTGCCTTCCTCTGGCCCGGCGATGCCGTAGCCCGGCATATAGGGCCGGCTAACCCGAGGGATCTCCATGCCGCAAGACTCTATTGGGTCTCCGGTTGGGCTAACGTGGGGACTCGTGAAGGCATCACCGCAGAACCAGCTTCGGCTGCTTGAATTGGCCGACCTAGACGCTGAGCTTGTCCGCCTGGCCCGACGCAGGCAGGGACTCCCTGAAGTCGCCGAACTGGCCGAGATGGACGCCAGGGCCAGCGAGCTGAAAGACGCCTTGGTCATGGCTGAGACCGAGCTCAGCGACCTGTCCAGGGAGCAGGGACGGGCCGAGCGTGACGTGGATCAGGTCCGGACCAGGATCGAGAAGGATCGCGCCCGGCTGGACGCAGGCCAGGTATCCGCCGCCCGCGAGCTCGCGGGCCTGCAGTCGGAAATCGAGTCGCTGCACCGCAGGCAGGGCGACCTCGAGGAGATCGTGCTCGACCTGATGGAACGCCGGGAGGCGCTCGTCAGCCGTCACGACGAGCTGACCGCCGAACGCGAGAACCTGGGCAGCCGGATGGCCGAGGTGGCCGCCCGGCGGGATGCCGTCTTCAAGGAGATCGACGAGCAGGGCGGCAAGGCATCCGACAAGCGCACCGAGGTCGCCGTCGAGGTGCCCGCTGACCTGCTCAAGCTCTACGACCAGATCAACGCCACGCGCGGCGTCGGTGCGGCCATGCTGCGGGCCGGCCGGTGCGAGGGATGTCACCTGAGCCTCAACACGGTGGACCTGAACGAGATCAGGGCAGCCGCTCCCGATGAGGTGATCAGGTGCGAGGAGTGCCGGCGGATCCTTGTGCGTACCCCCGAGTCTGGCCTTTAGGTGCGCGCCAGGACCAACTGGATGCCCGCTCAGGGTGAGCCCACTGTTACCTTGCTGCTTCGGCATGGGCAGACGCCGCTGTCCGTTCAGAAGCGGTACGCGGGCCGGTCCGATGTCGCGCTTACCGAGACCGGCGTGGGCCAGGCCGCGGCGGCCGCCAAACGACTGGCGTCGGCCGGTATCGGAGTGATCGTGACCTCCCCGCTGCTGCGGGCGGCCCGGACGGCGCAGGAGGTGGCTGAGGTCACTGGTGCTCCCGTGGTGACCGATGAGGGTTTCCGGGAGACTGACTTCGGCGCCTGGGAGGGCCTGACCTTCGTTGAGGTCAGGCAGCGGTGGCCGGCCGAGATGACGGCGTGGCTGGCCGATCCGGCGGTCGCGCCGCCGGGCGGCGAGAGCCTGGCCGAGGTCGGCGCCCGGGTGACCGAGGCCCTGCACCGGGTCCTGGCCGGCCGGGAACGGCAGACGATCCTGATCGTCAGCCACGTCACGCCGATCAAGACGCTGGTCGCGGCGGCTTTGCTCGCCCCGCCGGCCGCGCTGTACCGGATGCACCTGGACGTGGCGGCCCTGTGCGAGATCGACTGGTACGCCGATGGCCCCGCGGTGCTCCGCTCGTTCAATGACACCGGTCATCTGACCGGATGAATGGCCGGTTAATTCCGCAGATAGCTTTCGCTTACCCAGACGGAAATCCAGCGGAATGATCCTCTCCTGACCTCGGATTTCCGTGCTGGCCTGCGCCGTTCTCATAAAATCCGCACACATGAAAGACAGCGGGCGGCTCACCGCTCCTGGCGATTTGCTGAACGGGCCGGTCCTGTTGCCCGAGGACAACAACTCCCTCGCTCAGCTCCCGGGAGACCAAGGGCTGGCCGAGCTGGCGGCCAAGTACGGCCTGCGGCCCAGTTCTGCGCGCCCCAGCCTGGGCTCTTACCTGCGCCTGGTGTGGCAGCGGCGCCACTTCATCGCCGCGTACGCCACCGCGCGCAACGTGTCGATGTACACCGAGGCGCGGCTGGGCCAGCTCTGGCAAGTGCTGACGCCGCTGCTCAACTCGGCCTGGTGATGTTCGCCATCGTGCTCGGGGACGGGGAGCCGCTCACCAGGTACTGGCTGTTCCTGGTGCCGGCCCTGGCGCTGCAGGCGGCCTTCAACATGGGCGCCGCGCTGATCATGGCCCGGCTGGGCGCCGGAGCGCAGGACTTCAGCCAGCTGATCCCGTTCCTGACGCGGATCTGGCGGTACTTCTGCGGCGTCATGTACAGCATCGCCTCGCTGCCCGCCTCGCTGCCGACGTCGGCCAAGGACGTGCTGTCGCTCAACCCAGCGGCCGTGTACATCTCGCTGACCAGGTACGCGCTCATGTACACCCAGCGTGCCTACGCCCCCGGCGCCCAGCCGTACAACGCGATGAAATGCGCCCTGTACGTGAAGACGAAGAGTCCCCCCCTGTATGCCTACTGCCACCCGACCGTGGTGACCAGCGAGCTATGGCTGGCCGCGGCCGGCTGGGCGGTCGTCACGCTGCCGGTGGGCGTGGTGTTCTTCTGGCAGGCCGAGGCTCGCTACGGCCGCGGCTGACCGCTCACCGCTGAGCCGTCCTGGGCTTGCCCGGCTGACGGCGGGCTGACCGTCATGCGCGCGTTCAGCCAGTCACCGGACAGCAGCGCGGCCAGGGTGGCCAGCGACCAGGCCGCCTGCGGGTCGGCCTGCGCAGGCTGCAGCGCACGCTCGGCGGCCCGCCGGCTCACGATGCCGAACAGCTGAGCCGCCCCGCCGTGGTCAAGGACGTACTCCCGCAAGAACCCGGTCGTCGCGTGGCTCCCTCGCCAGTCCGGCGGGGCGGCCGCCCCCGGCCGGCCCGACAGCACGCCGTCCGCCGTCGCCCGCTGACCCTGCCACGGGTGGTCCGCGAGCGGCAGTCCGAGCAGCTCAGGGCGCAGCGACGCGATCACGTCGCGGTGCAGTTGATCGTTCATCCGCTGCCGGAGCGGAACGGCGCGCGCGGCCCGGATCACCCGGTCGCTGAAGAAAGGCTGGACCAGCGGCGAGCGGATCAGGTAAGCCTGGCGGGCCGCGGCGGACCACCGCCCGGCCCGGTTCACCAGGTAGAAGTCGTCAAGCGCGCGGAGCGGCCCGGCGCCGACCGCGGTGGGCGGCGGCGGTGCGCTCGTCGGGCGTCCGCCAGGCGACCCGCGCCGGGCCGGGGATCGGCATGACCCGCGGATCGGTGTCCTGCGCCGCGCTGACCAGTGCGGTGCAGCTCTGGCGGGTGGCCGCGCTGATCGCGAGCGTGAAGTACATGCCGGTCAGCGGGACCCAAGCAGCTCGAGGATCGGTCCGGGCACCGCCGGGTCGAGGTCGGTGGTGAGCAGGCCGCGCCACGCCTCGCACACCCGTCCCAGGCCGAACGCGGCCGCCGCCTGCGCATGGGCCTCGTCCCCCGCCAGGCGCCAGTCGTCGTCGCCCTCGTATGCGATGATCGCGGCGGCCATCTGCGCCGGAGCGGTGGATCCAGCGCATGTCGTAGATGGTCTCGGCGCCGGGCCAGTGCCGCAGCACGGGGACCGCCCGGGACGCCATGCCTTCCACGGGAGCGACGTGGAAGCTCTCGTCGTCGCTGGTGGATAGCACGAAGCCGACGCGGCGCAGCCACCCGGCGACGTCCGGTCCGGCGTCGTCGAACACCACCGCCCCGCGCAGCCACGGGGACCGCTGGACCCGGCGCAGGGCCGCGGCGTAATGCTCGCGTTCGGCCGGGTTCTGCCACACCCACCAGTGCTCCCACGGCATCCCCGACTTGATGAACATCAGGTACCTGTCATCTTCGCGGCGCAGCTCTTCCAGCACGTCAAGAGCCAGATCCAGGCGCTTGCGGGACGGCACGATGCCGATCATGCCGAGATGGAACCTGGCGCCGTCCAGCTCCGACGCCGTCCAGTACGGTCACGCGACCCCGAGCCGCGTCGTCGAGCCGTTCGCCACCTTGATTGACGGGTACGAGCGGGTGTTCTATACCTACGGCCCGCTGTTCGGGCTGATCCTGCTCACCGGACCCGGCGGCGTGCTTCGCATCCGCCGTCCCCGCGCCCGTACCCCCCGCCTAGCCTGGGCTCCTCGACTGGCGTGGGCCCCGCGTACCGGCAGCATGCTGCCCTGGGTCACCGCCGTCGTGCTGCTCGTGTTCCCGATCGCGGTCGCCGACTTCGACTACCGGTACCTGCTCCCCGTTCTGCCGTTTCGCCATCCTGGCCGCCGCCCTGGCCTTCGCGCCGGCTCGGGCCAGGGTCGCCCGGGAACCCGACGCCGGCCTGCCGGCGGATCAGCTCACCGCCCAGGGCGGCCGCCCGGTCACCTAGGCGCCCCGCGGCCGGAATCCGCGGTTGCGCCGGGGAACTGACCGAGCTGGCTAGTCGGCGAGGAGCAGGCGGCGCCAGGTGTCGGCGAGGAAGTGCTCGTACCGTTCGGGGCTCCAGCCCCGCTGGCTCACCAGGAGCTGGTAGAGCTCGGGCGCATTGGTGGCCCAGATGATGTCCGCGGCCTCACCCGGATCGACGCGCAGGGAGGCGACTGCCGCGAGGTCGGTAACGAACAGGCGCATGTTCACCGCGCGGCGGTCGGCGATCTGGCGCCACAGCGCGGCCAGCTCGGGCTCGGCGGGCGCGGCCTGCTGAATGATGGACAGGACCGGTGCCATGCGGCCGGCGATGCCGCGCATGGCCGATGCGTAGATGGCGATCTTGGTTTCGGCGTCTGCCGCGGTCCGGATGGCTTGCACGTAGTCGCGTTCCTCGGCCGGGATCGCCTGGCTGCTGCCGGAGATCGCGGTCTCGATCAGCAGCCGGGCTAGCTCGGGCTTGCGGCCCACTGAAGCGTAGACGGTGTCGAGCGCCACGCCCGCGCGCTGGGCGATCGCGGTCATCGGCGTCGCCGCGTAGCCCCGGCCGGTGAATAGCTCCAGTGCCGCGTCCAGGATCAGCTGCCGGGTTCGGCCGGCGGCCTGACGGCGCTTGCTGGCGTCATACCGGCGCTTGACGGGGGAACCCACAGCACCGATGATAGCAGTATTAGTCCGAATGGAGTTCGGATCAATATTGAAAGGCGGACACCATGACCTACGCGTTCACCTACGAGGTGCCGATCAACACCGAGATCTACGCCCAGATCAAGGAGGGCATCGGCCCGCAGCGCCCGCCCGGCCTGATCGCGCATCTGGCCTACCGCACCGAGAGCGGTCTGCGCTACGTCGAGGTGTGGCAGGCCAAGGATGACTGGGAGGCCTTCGAGCGCGACCGCCTGCATCCCGTCGTCCACCCGTTGCTGCAGGACATGCTCGGCTTCATCCCGCCCGAACCACCCAGGACCATGCTCGACATCGTCGACGCCTGGACCGCCGAGCACGCTCAGGCCCTCTGAGGCCCGGTCACCAAGGCCGTCACGCCTGCGCACCTAACCCGCCGGGCCACCGGATACGGCGCGGGACCGCGGCCGAGGCCGCCGTCCGCGTATCCTGACCGTGGGTGAGTCGGCCGGGCGGTCGCGCCGGGCCGTTCGGGTCCGGTGAGGAAGGTCCGGGCTCCACAGGGCAGGGTGGTCGGTAACGCCGACCCGGGGTGACCCGCGGGACAGTGCCACAGAAAACAGACCGCCCCCGCGCTAGCGCGGAGGTAAGGGTGAAAAGGCGGTGTAAGAGACCACCAGCGCCGCAGGTGACTGCGGCGGCTCGGTAAACCCCACCCGGAGCAAGGCCAAGAAGGGGAATCACGGTTCCCTGCGCGAGCGTTCGAGGGCGGCCCGCCCGATGCTCGCGGGTAGGCCGCACGAGGCTGTCGGCAACGGCAGTCCTAGATGGATGACCGCCGCCCCGCGTAAGCGGGGCACAGAACCCGGCCTACAGGCCGGCTCACCCCCCTCTTGGTCGTTGACCTGGGACGGAACGGGAGTTCGAGTCGCGCTAGCGTGGGTCGGGGCGGTCGACGTTGAAGTGCCTGCCCGTTGACGTCAGCCACCTGTCATTCGCATGCCGCAACGTGAACAGGCTGATCACTCGCTGGCCGCCTTCCCAGTCGCCATAAAGGATGCTGAGCATCATCGGGTCGCCAGCCTCGACCGCGGCGGCGACGGCCTTGAACTGGGCTGTGACCGGATCACGCAACGCTCCCTGCCAGAATCCGAGGTCGCCGGATGCCACGTAGATGTCGCGGGTCTGGGTGGTGAAGTCCTCGAGTGGCGGATGGGTCTGCTGTGGTTGCCCGGTCACCTCGACGTGCCAGCCGTGCATGACGGCGAGCCCGGTACCGACGTTCCGGACCGAGATCACCATATACACCGCGCCGTCAGCGACCTCAAGAGCTGCGCTGCCGCCGGCGACTTTCAAGAACCTGCCTTCCAGGAATTGGATCTTCTGCTCCGGGTCCTGCAACCGTGAGCTCATCAGCAGCGGGCGCTCTGCCGCCATCAGTGAACGCTCAGCGATGCGAGCGGATTGTTCGGCGACACGAGCAGCTCGGTCCGCGGCACGGGCCGAGTAGTTCGCCGAGCGGACGGACGCGAAGGTCGCTATCGCGAGTACCAGGGTGCCTACGGCGGTCGCCAGCGACGCTATCGTCGCCCACTCCGTCACGGTCATCGCTGCATTTTAGCCCGGGGCCTCGGGGCACATGACCCGGAGATCTGCCCCGAAACGATGAGAAGCGCCGAGATCTCAACCGCAGGTCAGAGTGGTCGCCCTGGAAGCGGTGCAGCCGCGCCACCGAATCCCGGCGGGGTGACACGTCGCTGTCGACGACCTGTAGCCGTCCGCGTGCACCAGCCGCGGCCCGTCCGCTCACGGTCGCCTCCGGGCCGAGGGCGACGTCCGGTGGCGGAGTTCGGCGGCCATCATGCCCCGCATCACGACCGCCATCTCCTCCCGGTGATCCGGGTAGTTGCCCTTGAGATCGCTGGCCATCTGCTCAAGCGTCCCGTCGGTGTGCTCGTCGAGCCATGTGCTGACGAGCCTGCGCGCGGCGGCCAGGTCGACACGCTCCATGTCGCGATACCTCACTGGGTATCACCCGCACTGTGCTCGCGTCTCACTGGCCGCTCCATATCCCGCGTCGCCGCCTTTTCCCAGTCCGGAAACTGTCATGGATGAGGCTAGGCAGGGCGAGTTGCGCGGTCCCGCAATGATGTGAAGGAAAAAACCTGGCCCGCGGATACGGGCAGCTAACCCGTACAAAAGTCCGGGTTAGCTCACTCCAGCGCGATGCGCGAGCGGGCGAAGCTCCGGTGTCGATGGCCGGTGCTCCCGGCGCAGCAACTCGGCGAGAACCTCATGTGTCCGCCTGTCGTAGCGGACAAGCTCAGGGGACAGCCGTTCGGCCGCAAGAAGGAGGTTCACTGCGGCGGCGTCCTGCCGGCGCATGGCGTAGGCCCGGGCGAGATCGAGGCTCACCTGCGTTCGCCGGCCCACCAGGCTGTCAGGGATCGCCGTGATATCGAGGGTCTCGCCCGTCTCGGCTGCCGTCCGGGCATCACCAAGCTGGAGGTGTGCGGCGACAGCGTGGATGGCGACATTGACCGGACCGAACGCGGTTCCCAGGTAGTTCGTTTCCCCGGTGCGCTCGGCGATGCTGCGAGCTTTCTCGAGCAGGACCGTGGTCATGGTCCGGTCGTAGCCTGCCGCCGCCGCAGTGATGGCGGCCAGGTGCAGAGCGCCGTACACGCTGAGCTGCTCAGGCGAGGGTGACCCCATCGCGTGCTCGAGGGTGCCCGCGGCGGCCATCGCCAGGTCCAGGGCCTCGCGCGGGTGCTTTCGGCTGGTGATGATGTAGGACAGACGCCAGGCCGCCAAGGCCGCGAGAAGAGGCTCGCCGGAGTACTCGGCGGCGGACATGGCGCGGTCCGCGGCGGTCCACGCGAGGGACGGCTCGCCGACGCGATTGAGCAGGGCGGCCGCGGTGTCGTAGACCAGGGCGCGTACCCGGCACAAAGATGGTCGGCCGGCGTTTCCGGCAAGGCTGGCGGTTTCTATGCCGCGGATCAGCCCTGGCAGGAGATGGCCGGTAGCTTCGTAGCGGGTTGCCTGATAACGCTGGTAGCCGAACGGGCCATCGCACGCAGGTACCCCATCTGGCGCCCCGGTTCCGGCTCAGGGCCGGCGGAAGCGCCTAGCGTGCCGTAGCGCATCATGGCCTGCTCGATCAGCGGTGCGGCCGGGTACGCATGCTGGCTGTCTTCGGCGCCTGCGGCGGGCGTGGTGATCTGCTCGATATCGATCCGGAGGACTTCGGCGAGCCGGGTCAGGACGGCGTGGCTGTCGATACGGCGCCTGCCGCGTTCTATCTGGGACAGCCAGGACTCAGACCGGCCGACCAGGCCCGCGAGCACGGCCTGAGACAAGCCCCGGCGTCTCCTCGCCCGTGCGATCCGCTGCCCCGCCGTCTCCGGGTCCATCACGTCACCGGGGTCCGTGCACCGGCGGGGAGCGCGGCGATAACCTCACTCCAGGGCGGCAGCCTCCGCTCGTACGGGGCACCTGGATCGAACAGGACACCGATGCCCATGCGGCCGAGCGTCTCCAGGCTCGCCGCGAACGCCGGATGGCTGGCCAGCTGGGGTTTGCAATGCGGGACGACGACGACCGGCACGCCGTATCCGACCATCTCGCAGAGGAGGCCGACCGCGAAGTTGTCCGCGTGGCCGTGTGCGAACTTGTTGACGCTGTTGAACGTCAGCGGGCAGGCCAGCACCGCGTCAGCGGCCGGGGCTGACTTCCCGGTGCCCGGCAACCGGTATTCAGACCGCACCGGCTCGCCCGTCAGCTGTTCCAGCTCGTCTGCGTCGATGAACCTGGTTCCGGCCGGCGTGGAGAACACGACAACGCGCCACCCGGCGTCCTGGCACCGTCTCACCAGCGCGGACACGCCTTCAGGCGCGGGCGCGCCGCTCACGACCAGGTACAGGGCGCCGTTCGGGAACGGCCGCTCCATGCTCTCGTCATGCACAGTTCCCGCACCTTCCAGGATGTCTGACGACTCCAGGATAGGCATGCGACCTTGCCGTTGGCCCTCATCGAGACGTTTGGGTGATCAGCTTGATACGCCTCGCGCCTAGAGGCCCCCTGGGATACTGGCCGCATGCCCTGGACTGTCCGCTGCGAGAAACCCCTCTACGCCGAGAGGTTGTGACCCGCATCGATCACGCGGTGTTCGTGGCGGCCGGTGAACATGCGGTCTGGTCTGCCGTGCCGCCGGGCCTCAGTATCTCACTCGCTCCGTCCAGACGGATGACGCGTGCGCCCTGGATGGTAAGCAGCGGTACGACCTCGTCGTAGGCATGCACGTCGAACGGGAACCCGTGCGACAACATGACAGGGCATCCCTCGGGAGGGCCATCGTCTAGATAGCTCATCGCTAGAACGCCTGCGTTAATCGTCTTCGCATCCACCACTCCACTCTCGCAGCGGGACCGCTGGCTAGGGGAGCAGGGCGATAAGAGTCGGCGCGGCCCTCATGGCGCGGTCACGGTGGGGACGGTGGCGGCCAGGGTCCATGACGTGGTCTGGTCGGCGAGTGACGGCGAAGGCGCCGTGTCCTTCCTGGGCACCCCGCGGGTTCACGGCGGGGGCACGTGGGAGTGCGTGCGCGCTACAGGCGACGCACTCACCCTTTGCCAGGAGGCAATCCAGGGTTAGTGAGTGATTGTGCCGAAAGTCACATCGGGCGTCCAGATTGACTGCCAGCCGATCCCTTGCGCTTGATCAATCGCCGAGACGATGTGATTGCTGCCTTCGTAAATGGCAACATGGTAGACGGGGCTGCTCGGGCTCGAATTCTCGTGGAAGAACACGAGGTCCCCACCCCATGCCGCGCTCCTGCTCTCGGAGCGGAAATAGTCGAACTGCTCTTGAGCAGTTCGCGGGATCGACTTGCCGTAGTGACCGTACACGTATTGGGCGAGGCCGCTGCAGTCGAAGCCTGAGCTGGGAGAAGTGCCACCGTATGTATACGGGACATTCCCTATGAACGTCTCGACATAGCTGGCTGTCTTCTGGTTGAACGACAGCGTCTGAGCGCTAGCCGTCCCTTGGAAAAACGATAGAGCCACTACCATCGTTCCGGCGATGGTGCCTACCTTATGTCGGACTGCCATGGTCCATCCTCCTTGTGTGTTGGCTGAGTGCACGGGCCTCAGGGCGGGCCGGTGCCGCGGGCCTCTTCGTGGTCGCTACTATGGCGCGACTGGCCCGCGTAACGCAGGGGAAGCGGTTATTCACGCTCCGGAATAGAGCTCCCGCGCTGCATCAGGATGCAGCATCGGGACCGAAAAGTACGACAAATCCATAAATTGTTCCAGCTTATGGAACATTTTTGAATCATGTATATCAGCTTTCACAGCCGATAACATAGGTATCACAGTTGGATTTCGGAGCCATCACCGGATATGCCTTAGGCCTTGACGTGATGCTGAGGCACCTGTGGAGACAGCCGTCCGGTGCTCCTCTGAGCTGGGAAAACGTGCAATTTGAAGAGAAGTACGCACGAATTCGCCTGGCGGACGGGAGCAGGTACTGAGGGCAGACCGGCTCGGAGCCCGCTGCCGCGGCGAGGGCCCTGCACCCGGTCGAGGCCAGGCGCGTGCCGAGCGGGCTGCGCCTGGCCTCCAGCGGAGGTTCCTACGGCTTTCGAGAGGTGGCGAGCTCGGTGTCTACGAGGGCGCCCCGGCGATCGACGAGGCGTGGTACCGGGCCAGGATCGATGCCGTTCAACCTGGCTGCCTCGGCCGCTGTCGTGGAAGCTACTGCCGCGCCAAGGGGATATCTTCCGCTGCTGGGGTCGGCTGCCGCGGGATGTCTTCCCCGAACCTGACGTCCAGCCGTCGTGCTACCCGCCGGCCCATGCGCTGCATCGGAGCCTCGATAAAGCGGTAGGTCAGACCGCAGCAGACCAGCAGGACCAAGAGGAAGATCGCGTTCATCAGCAGTTCCGTCGGCACGAAGTTCTCGTTCTGGGTCCACGGCACGCTGGCGTAGATCTCGATCAGCACCGGGTGCAGCAGGTACACCGAGTAGCTGACCAGCCCCAGCCAGGCCAGGGGCCGCGGCACCTTCTTGTTCCGGCACAGCATGGCCACCGCGAAGGTCAGCCCGGCGGCCTCCAGCGAGTTGAACCCCGTGCGGATGGCGACATAGCTCTGTGCCTGCGGGGAGACATGCCAGAGCGCGGCGGCGAGCACGATCCCGAACACGACGATGACCACGGGGAGCGCCCTGCGCCAGGGATACTCCCCGTTCTCGGCGCGGTACAGCACGGTGCCCGTGAACATCAGGGCGAAGATGGTGAAGCTCTCCCAGGGCGCGGCGTACCCGCTGTTGAACGCGACCACGAGCAGGCCGCAGCCAGCGCCGCGCCCGCCATCCAGGCCCGTCCCCTGCCCGCCAGCGCCAGGACCAGCCCGGTCAGGATGAGCCCGTCGGTGATCACGACGACGATGCAGGGGGAGAGGAGACTGTAGGACAGCGTCCCCGGGTTGAGGATTCCCCCCAGTACCACCGCCGCGACGCCGAACGTCAGCGCGTACCTGCTGCTGCACCGGTGCACGCCACCCAGGAACAACGCGGTGAGCATCAGGTAGAACACCATCTCATAGGCCAGCGACCAGACCACGTTGGGCACGGTCGGCGCCCACAGCACGCTCTGCAGCATGAACACGTCTTCGAACGAGGAGGTCACCGGGTCGGAGTTCATGCCGGACAGCGAGCCGATCCCACTGGCCCAGAGCACGATCATGGCGCCGACCGCGACCAGGTACAGCGGGTACAGCCGGAACACCCGGCCCACACAGAAGTTGCGGACGCTGCCCCTCCGCTCCAGCGAGGCGGGCACGATGTAGCCGCTGACCAGGAAGAACACGAAGACGCCGTACTGGCCGGGGTCGAACCACTGGTACACCGTATTGCGGACGGGCTGGAGCACGGAGTAGGTCAGGTGGTCAAACACCACGCACAGCGCGTCCAGCCAGGCGAGCCGTTTCACGGCCGCCGGCCGAGGCGTAGCCAGCTGCGATCCAGGTTGCGCCTGTGGCGCTTGTTGGGTGGCAGCATCCGGCATGGTGAGGCAGGCTACCCAGCCAGCCTGAAGTAAGCGGGGTGAGCGGCTGCGTGTCCCCTGGGAAAACGGAAAGGGTGACGGCCATGCTGACATTCGGTGTGGTGGTGCTGAGAGTTACCGATCGCCGTCGGCCCGAGGATCACCCGCGAATCCACTTCGACCTACATCCGCGCGCACGTATGTATTCGACGATGCCTGCTACAAGCGGCGGCCCTGGTTGATGCGTCAATATGTGACGCATCAACCAGGGCCGCGCGGACCTTGCTTGGATCCGCGAACTCGACCTAGATCATGGCGCAGCTTGCGGCGTCATGGTCGACGGGTACTTCTTGGCGAAGGCCGCAATCGAATCGTGCTTGACCGCGGTCCAGAGCTGAGCGTCGAGCGCCGCGTTCGGCACAAGGTTGGTGCCCACGGTCTCCGTCGGCGCGGTCACGAAGGTCCCGGTATCGGCGGCTAGCTTGCCGAATTGCCCTATGAGTGACTCGATTTCGGAGTTGGTGAAGTTACTGTCCACGGCCAGCATGCTGGTGATCGCGTTGACCACATGCACATCCGTGACGGGGTTGGTGAGCAGGTGATCACTGGCGATCTTGGTGAAGACCGCGCGGACAAGGTTCCCCTGGCGCAGCAGCCGGTCCTGACCCTTGAGCGTCGGGTCGCGCCCATAGTAGATCGCGGTGACGCCGTTGAGGTGGTTGACTCCCTTCACGAACGTGTACCCGAAGCCCTTGGTGGCAGCGGGCACCGTGACGTCTACCCCGCCAATGGCGTTCACGAGGCCGGATATGTGACTGAAGTCGATCTGCGCGTAATGGTTGATGGGGACTTTGGTGAGTTCCGTGATCGTCTTGACCAGCAGACTGGGGTTGCCCGTCTTCTGCATCGCATCCCAGAGTGGCTCGTTGCCCTTGCCCGGCACGTCGACCCTGAGGCTGCCTGGGATCGTGACGGCTCCGCCGCCCATCCCGTTGGCGTTGGTGTGAAGCAGCATGACGAGGTTGCTGTAGCCCGATTGGGTCTGCTGGGCGGATGTCCCCGTGGGCCCCTCGGGATAGGAGGTGATCAGGAACGTCTGCCCGTCCAGCGTGCTGGGAGTAACTGCCGCGGTGAGGCCGGTGACGCTGAGGCGCTGGATGCTGCTTATCGCGTGGTTGAAATACGCGTAACTACCGATCGCGGTCACGATCACCAGGCAGAAAATCGAGCCGAGCGTGATGAGCGCAACGCGCAAGCTGCGACGCTTTCGCCGGATCGGCTTGGCCCGATGATCGCCGTGCCCGGCGGAATCACGGGCGCGAGCTTCTTCCTTCGTGTGCATCGTGTCGGTCATCGTTTCCCCCTTGGCTAGGTGCCTGTGCATGGCCCTTTAGGTCCAGGTCTTCGTGGCACCGCCCCTCGGGCGGTGGCGTTCGGGTTGGGTTGCCGGTTATCGGGTGGCTGGTCGCCGGGTGGGGGGTGCCGCGGCGTATAGCTCCCTTTGCTGCCCGTGGCCAGGACTTTTCCGCAATGTGTTATCTTCCTATTACGTAGAGTAACGTACCGGGACGCTGGGGGCAACGCGACGGGGAAACCGCATTTCCGATCACGGGCAGGGACGGGGGGAACTACGTGAGCGTAGGGGCGCTGACCGGGGGGATCCGGGTTGGGCTAGCGCAAAGGATCAGCAAGCGCCGGTGGGTCCAGGTGATGGTGGAGGCCGGGTACGACGGCGTGGTGTGGGCCGGGGGGCTGCTGGCGGCGGCCCGCGCTGCGGGGACGCTGCCCGGGGGATACCTGGCGGGGTTCGCCTTGTGGTCCGGGCTGGCGGTGATGTGCCTGCTGGTGGCCGGTTGCGGTCTGGCCGCGGGGCTTTACCGCCGCCGGTACCTGCGGGGAAGCCGTGAGGAGGTCGCGGCGGTGGTGCTGGCGTGCTTCCTGGCAACATGCTGCCTGACCGTCGCCGGCCTGGTGACGGGGCGGGACGCGCTGGCTGAGACGGTGCTGGGCGGTGCGGTGTTCGCCGTGGTGGCGATGCTCGGCGCCCGGTATGCCGCCTTCGCGGTGAGGCAGCGGCCGCGGCCGGCGGCCCCGACGGCGGTGAAGATCATCGTGTTCGGGGCCGGGGATGCGGGCACTCAGCTGATCCGCCGACTGGCCACCCAAGGTGGAGCGGCCTACCAGCCGGTGGCGCTGCTGGACGACGACTCCGCGAAGAGGCGGCTGCGCATCCACGGCGTTCCGGTCCTGGGCGGCCGCGGCCAGCTGGCGGAGATCGCCGCGAGCACCGGTGCCGGGGTCCTGGTCATCGCGATCGCCGGGGGGAGCGGCAAGGTGATCCATGATCTGACCGAGGCGGCTGAGCGGTGCGGGCTGGTTCCGAAGGTGATCCCGTCGGTCCGGGAACTGCTCACCGGCCGGGTGCAGATCGAGGGGGTGCGTGATCCGCGGATCAGCGACCTGCTCGGCCGCCGGGCGGTGCGGACCGACGTGGCCTTGGTCCGCGAGCACATCGCGGGCAAGCGTGTCCTGGTGACCGGGGCCGGGGGATCCATCGGCGCCGAGCTGTGCCGGCAGCTGGACCGGTTCGGGCCTGCGGAGCTGATCATGCTGGACCGGGACGAGTCGGCGCTGCACGCGATCCAGCTCGCGCTGCGCGGCCGTGCCCTGCTCGATACCGAGGAGACGGTGCTGGCCGACATCCGCGACCAGCGGCGGATCCGGGAGGTTTTCAGCCGGTTCCGGCCGGAGATCGTTTTCCACGCCGCGGCGCTCAAGCACTTGCCGCTGCTGGAAGGCTGCCCTGCCGAGGCGCTCAAGAGCAATGTCTGGGGGACCCTGACGGTGCTTCAGGCCGCGGCGGAGCACGGTGTCCAGTCGTTCATCAACATCTCCACCGACAAGGCCGCGAACCCGGTGAGCGTGCTCGGCTACTCCAAGCGGATCACCGAGCGCCTGACCGCGCACATGTCCGCCACGGCTGGGGGCACGTACCTGAGCGTCCGGTTCGGCAACGTGCTTGGCAGCCGTGGGTCGGTCCTGACCGCCCTGTCCGCGCAGGTCGCCGCGGGTGGCCCGGTCACCGTGACCGATCCCGACGTGAGCCGCTACTTCATGCTCGCCGAAGAAGCGGTCCATCTGGTGCTGCAGGCGGCCGTGATCGGCCGGGGCGGCGAAGTCCTGGTCCTGGACATGGGCGAGCCGGTACGGATCGCCGACATCGCGCGCAGGCTGGCCGCGAGCACCGGCCGGGACCTGGACATCGTCTTCACCGGACTGCGGCCAGGGGAGAAACTGACCGAGGACCTCCTCGGGCACGCGGAAACCGACCACCGCCCGTGCCACCCGCTGATCTGCCAGGTCCCGGTCCCGGCCCTGGACCCCGGCGAGGTCACCGCCCTGGACCCGGAGGCCGACCCGGGCACACTACGTCAGATCCTGGCCGCCCGGGCCTACGGGCCCCCCGCTGACACCACCTTGACCATCCCGCCCCGACAGCGGGCCAAAACCGCGGCGCCGCGGTTAGGGATGGGGTCCAGCATGCGCCCAGCCAAGCCCAGCCAGCCTCGTTACCAGCCGGTCAAGCAGGTCGGCGGTATCGGCGTAGTCGCGGAACGGTCCGCCGGCCGGATCTGCCACATCGTCGTCGGGGGAATCACCCAGCAGCGACGTGCGCTCGCGTCCCGCCTGGGCACGCGACAGCCAGCCGGACAACGACTCGCCGGGCAGCCGCGGTCCGGTCCGCTCACCGCGCCGGACGAGTTCTTTCAACGTGAACGCCCGCGGCCACGCGCCGGGCTCGGTAGCCGCAGCGTACCTGAGATGGTCCCGGGCCATCGCCAGTATCAGAGCGGCGGAGGCCAGGTCGGCCACGCCGACGACGCGGCTGCGGTGCGAGGTGATCTGGATCCCGTACGAGCCCAGGACCGAGATGACTTCGGGGTGCGGCGGGTGTCCGCTGCCGGTCATCCCGGCCGAGTGCACCGGCACGGTCACGCCGAGGGCAGCCAGCCGCCGCGCGAGCAGCGCGGCTGCCATCGGGGACCGGCAG
>Ga0302326_10009464_pt1 | contig 21291 bp, 17 predicted proteins | sample Palsa_T0_3_FD_202264 | JGI IMG/M metagenome (GOLD analysis project Ga0302326, IMG submission 202264) | Peat permafrost microbial communities from Stordalen Mire near Abisko, Sweden - Palsa_T0_3 | ecosystem: Environmental > Terrestrial > Soil > Palsa > Peat permafrost | place: Sweden: Abisko... | reverse complement strand
AACGGCCAGCCAGATGGCATAGAAGCCGCGCGTCACAGAAATCGAGGCCGGCGTGGTGACTGGCCGCGCCGTCGTCGTCAGGTTGAGAGTGGAAGACCCCGGACCGGCCAGCGTGACCGGGCTGGTGGTGAAGTTGCACGATGCCCCCGTGGGCTGTCCGCTGCACGACAGGCCGATCGGCGACGCGTAGGCTGGAATGGGACTTAGCTGCACCTGATAGACGGCCGTGTCTCCCGCCTGGGCCACGCTGTTGTTCGGCGGGCCGACGCTCATGGTGTAGTCGGACATCTTGGCCGACACCGAGGTTTGCGCCAGCACGATGTTCCCCGGTCCAATCGCCTCCACAGATCCGCCGCTGAACCCAGCCTCACCCCCGGTCGATGTGGGCGTGATCACGATCGTGACCGTGGCCGTCGAGCCGGGCTGCAGAGGAGGAAGACTGCAGCTCACCGTGGTATTGGTTGAGCCTCCGCTGCACGTTCCGGAACTGACGCTCGCGGAAACAAAGGTCACCGGCACATATGTGACCGCCTGGCTAAGATTGTCGAGCACGGTGATGTTGTAGGCCGGGTCAGGACCGTTGTTGGTCACCGTGTAAGTGAAGGTCGCCTGGTTCCCGGCGCTGATGTACACCTGGTTCGTGCCTTGTGACAGAACTCCGCTGATGGACAAGCTCACGGCCGCGCCCAACTGGGTAACAAACGAGTCGTAGCCGCCGTTGTATCCACTGGCATTCACGGCCGCGGACGTGACCAATTCTTTTTCGACCTGCAAGTCGGGCGAATTAGTGTCCCCGGAGAAGTACGTGTTCTGATTCACGTCGATTGCAACGCCGGTTCCCTCGGTAAAGATCGTAGCGCCGTCGGCGCTGCCGCCGCCGAAGTAATTCGCCCACGAACCCGACGTCGACTGCCCCACCACCGCAGTCGTGTTCAACCGCGCCATGAACGCATCCTGGGCGCCAGTCAGCGAACTCTGGTTACTTGCCGGAGCAACCGGAAAGGGAATGGGTGGGCCCGACTGTGTCCAGCCCGTAACCACAGCGCCCTCGGCAGCGTCCACCGCGATCGCCAGCCCGGCTTCGTTGCCACCGCCCCCAAGATAGGAGAAATAGTTCAGCGCCACGTTCACCGGAACACCCGTCGTGGTGTTGGTCGGGTTGGTGAGCCGCGCGACAAAAGCGTCATTCGGAGGGGTGACAGGCTGAGCTCCGCAGTTCGGGTACACAGTCGCCGGGTCGTTCAGGCAGGATTGATAGGCCGCAACCGTGTTCAGGGTAATCGTGCCGATTCCGATCATGGTGGAGTTGGTGGTTCCGACAATGTAGACGTTCGCCGCCCCGGCATCGAGCGCAATGCCTGTGCCCGAGTCAGTATTCTCGCCGCCTACGTATGTGGACCAGACCAGCTGTTCTCCCTGAGCTGCCTTGGGGTTGAGATTCAGCTTCGCCACGAAGGCGTCGGAGGCGGTCGGTGAACCCGTATAGGTGCACGACGGAGGGTTCACGATCAAGGCCGGAGGCGCTTGATCCAGACAAGGCTGGTAGGCGTCCAGAATGGGAAAATCGCTGTTGCTGCATCCCGCGCACCCTACGTAGAGGAAGTTCGTGGTGCCGGTGAAGTAGACGTTGCCGTTTGTGTCCACCGCAATGCCGCCGCCAGTGGCGACCGGCGTGGCGGTGTCGAAGGTCCCTCCGCCGAAATAGGTCGAGTAGGCGATGCTGGTCGCCGCAACCGCCGTCGGATTCACCTTGGTCACGAAAAACTGCGCCAGACCCGGTGCCTTCGAAAAGCTCTGGAACGGCACCCCTTGCGGCACATTGCTCGCCGGAAACTGATCGGTCGCGCTGGAAACATCCTGTGACGTGGTAGTCCCGGTGACGTAAATGTAGCCCGAGGCGTCAATCGTCACGCCGCTGGCGATATCGGTGCCATTGCCGGAAAGGTACGTCGAGTACTGCAGCGCCGTAGCCGTGTTCTGCAGCTCGGTTACGAAGACGTGCGTGCCGGGAACCTCGGGCGTAGCCTGATAGGCGGTGGAGGGCAGGGTGGGAAAGTTGCTGGATGAAGTGGTGCCCGCCACGTAAGCGTCCCCCGCGCCGTCGACGGCAATGCCCACGGGATAATCCGTTCCGTTGCCTCCCAGATAGGCCACATAGTCAAGCGTTGCTGCCAGCGAGCCCAGGGGCGGAGTGATCTTGGCGATATAAATATTCTGCGTCACACCCGGCACCAGGGTTGACGGAAACAGCGCTGTTGCCGGCAGATTCGGCGACGTGGTCGACCCCGTCAGATAAATGTTCAGGCTTCCATCCACCGCAACCGAAGTGGCGCGCTCGTCCCCGCTGCCGCCGAAATAGGTCGAGAACGTCAAAATCGGATCGATGACCAGTTCGCGCGAGTGATCATACGATCCAACGGCGAATCCCACACGCTGGGCCCCACGCAGAACAAACCTGCACTCCACCGGTTGCTGGCGCCCGGCAATATCCTGGTACACGCGCGGAGCCTCGAGCCGCACTTTGCCGCCGCCCTCACCTTGGCGGCCGTCAACTTGAATAACCAGAGCGCCGTTTTTCAGCTCCAGCTGCTTCGCTCCGTTGAACTCGACCTCCGCCTGCGCCGGATCAGCCCCCGGCGCGACCTGGAAGTCGTACTCCAGCCGCCCTTGATTCCCGTAGAAAACCAGATTGATTCCCGAATAAACATTCTCGTAGTGCACCCGGGCGAATTGTGGCACGTCAGGCCACCACTTCGTGGGATCGTTGCCCAGAAAGTAGTTGCTCTTGCCAGGCAAGAGGTCGGCGCCGGTTACCGCAGCGTTCGGATTCGCCCCAGCCAGCTTCATCTGCAGCGACTCCACGCGGACCAGCGACGCATCGGGCTTCGCCTGCTTCTTGGAAGCTTGATTCTGCGAAGCTCGGCTCTGCGAAACCATGCTCAGGATCGCGCCCTCGGAACCCAGAAACAAGCTGTATCCGGGGCCGCGGGTCACGAACTTTGCGCGCGCGTCGGCGGGGTCGAGATTTCCCTGTCCCTGGTTGGCCTCGAAGATCAGCGGCAGTCCGGCGAAAAGCGAACTCGCCCGGAGCTTTGCCTCTAAGTTCGCTTGGCCCAGACTCGACTGACTCGAGCTCGAGAGACTCGGCAACCCTTGCGCCGTCGCCCTCAGGCTCGGCGCCATCAGGCTGGGTATGGCCCCCTGCCGCAGCATCGCCGGAAGCGGCGGCGCGGCTTTCACGGCAGTTTGGCGTGAGCGGGACCCCCACCCGAGAACTGCGCATCCTGCCGCGAGCAGCACCAGCCCCACAGCCAGAATACGAACTCGTACCACGGAAGCTCCCAACCAACGGCAATCTACGTTCACTCGTTCCTCCGATGCAGTCAAAACAGTATGCTTCCGATCGTTCGGTTTCAGCTGGTTCCCGCTTCAGGTCGTTCTTACCGCGAATCCTACTTGCTTAACGATCTCGCGTAACCGTCCTAACCTGACGACGATCGTTTTCAGCCCAGACCGTGACCCGAGCAAACCGCCTTCACTCAGATCAGTGGAAAGATTCGGGACGGCGCACAAGTCCACAGAGCCTCGCGCCGGCAAACCTCCCTGGCGAGCCGGCCCGCAGCTTGCTGGTCACTGGAACTGGCGGAAAAAATTAAATAACTACTTAAACATCTGGCGGATAGACAAGTCAAGCCAGCCCCGCCCCAAGTAGCCTGCTACTTCGATAGTAGCCTACTACCCTGCCCAGCGCCGGTCCCAAATTCTTGAGTTCTAAGTTTCGTCAGATGCGCTCGTGGGCGGAGAAAGATGCCGCGGACTGCGCGAACTGGCACAAAAGTGGCGTGAAGGAAGTTGCAGCCCGTCCTGAGCCGCCGCGGAGAATGGAAGCCGGTGTGCCGAAAAGAATTGATCCACTCGGCACAACCGCCTGCACCGTCTCCGGCGCGGTCCGCTCGACAACTCCGCAACCCGCTCATTCTTCGCGGAAAACTTAGGGCTCGCTCTGCACCTGCAATGGCAGCAGGATTGCTCTTAGCACGATCGAGCCATGCGCATTGGTGCGTCCTCCCACGGCTCCTGGACGGACCCTGTTCCAAATTCCGGACCGATTAACCGAACTAGTTCCAGCCGGCATTTTGCTGTTGCAAACTGCTGATGTTTCTATACATTGAGGGCTATAGGGGCGTCGAAGCTTTGGGCCCATCAAGGCTGGGGAGTTTTGGCCCATTGGCGTCTGTTGGGGTCGCCTTTTCGTGTAACAACCCGCTCCTCGGCGAGAGCGATCAGGCATGCAAGCGAATTCACAGGATCGGCGGATGATGCGGCGCTTTGACATGCGCCTGCCCGCCATTGTCCGCCTCGAAGGCACCGGCGACGTGCACACCGAGACCCAGAACGTCAGCGCCCGCGGCGTTTTCTTCTACCTCGACCGCGCCGTCGCGGCCGGAACCAAGCTCGAAGTCACCCTGACCTTCCCTCCCCACGTCACCCTGACCGAAGCCGTCCGCGTCCGTTTCACCGCCCGCGTCATCCGCGTCGAAAATCCTCTGCCCTCCGCCCGCATCGGCACCGCCGCCATGATCGAAGACTACGAATTCCTGCGCTCCGGCGGCAGCCCCGATTTTCTCTCCGCCTTGCAGTCGGAATGGAAATCCAACAACTAGATTGTCGGACCAACACTCCTGTCCGCCGCCTTTGATCTTTCCTCTCTCGGCCTCCGGCTCTCGGCTTCCGCCTTTAGGAAAGCACCTTAGGTTGTGGGTGGCGCAGCGCTTCAGCGCTGCGATCGCCAGCGGCGTCTGAGGCGGGCCTTAGCCGCTGAGAATAATCTCCCGCCAGTCGTTCAATCCTGCTGTGGAAACCCGGGAGCCGAGCGCCGGAAGCCGGAGGCCTTCGTTTCCTGCAACTCCCGCCGCAAGCGACTGAAGCGCCGCACCAGCGTCCCGACGTAGAGCCCATGAATCGCCCAGGTGGCAACATAAGCGGCAACCAGAAACTTCACAGCGTTCATCGCGAACTCCGACCCAGCGGCAGGCTCGCCCCAGCTGCCGCTCCCACCAAAGATTCCATCGCGTGACCTTCTTCAATCTCGCGGTGCAGCAACTCCAGCCGGAACCGCGACCAGCACACCAGAAACGCAAAGCAGAGAAACGCCATCCAGCTGATCAGCAGCACATGCAGCATCCGCGGATCGATTGATCCGCCGCTGCTCCCGCCAATGATTGGCTGCGGATGCTGGGTGCGAAAAAACCAGATCGAAAAATAAACCAGCGGCACATCCAGAGCTCCGAACACCGCCAGTGCCGCCGCCAGCATCTGCGTCTGCGCGCTGTTCGAAAACCGCCGCAGCACCAGATAGCTCACATAAATCAGCCACAAAACCAGCGTCGAAGTCAGCCGGATATCCCCCGGCGCCCACCAGATTCCCCACACCGGCCGCGCCCAGATCGGCCCGGTGACCAGCACGATCGTACAAAACACGACGCCCACTTCAGCCGTGGTCACCGCCAGCACATCAAGATTGTCCCCCGGAAAATATTTCCCGATCACAAAATAAAAGATCGGAATCAGAAGCACGGTCGTCGCCACCGCGCTCGGGCGCAAGCCCACCGGCAACAACCGTTGCACCGGCGGCAGAAAGCAGGCAACCAACCCCACGATTCCGACGGCAATCACAACCCACTTCGCCGCCGTTTTTGTCGCAGGCTTCCGGCTGGCCAAATATTGGATCGACGCAATGAAGTTAATAAAGAACAACAGAAACGCGGTCCACGCTGAAGGCACGTGGTAATAAATAATGCGGTAAACATCGCCCTGCTGCGCGTCCGTGGGCGTGTCCTTCCCCAGTGCGAGGTATAAGGCGTAGGCCAAGAAAATCGCCGTAAGGACCGAGAGGATAGGGAAAAGTCGTTTCATTCCGCGTGCAGAATCATGCCGAACAGCGCCAGGCAAGCTGTAGTAAACACCACATCGTAGGTGAGAAGCAACACGATCCAGAAGTGGGCGGACTCTTCCCCGGTCAAAATCGAGGTCGTTCCCTGCACCATCGCGATGACGGCCGGAATGGAAATCGGAAACAGCAGCAGCGGCAGCATGATCTCGCGGCTCCGGGTACGCAGCGACATCGCCGCGAAAAACGTTCCGTTCACCACCAGCGCCCAGGTTCCGAGAATCGCAATCGGAACCAGCTGCCACGCCGGGCCCAGCACCCGCACATTGTAAAAAATCACGAACAGCGGCGTCATCAGCGCTTCCAGCACGCCTACAAAAATGAAATTTCCCAGCGCTTTAGCAAGGAACAATGCATTCGCCGGGGCTGGAGAGACCCGGTACGCATCCAGCACCTGGTTGCGCAGTTCGCGCGCCCACGTCTGATTCAGCGCCGTCACCGAGGCAAACAAGAAACCAACCCACACCAATCCGCCGACAATGTGCCTCGACTCTTCCGCCAGCGGATCGAACGAGAAGCTGAAGATCACCACCACCAGCAACGAAAAAAACAGCATGGAATTGAGCGCGTCCTTCGAGCGCCACTCCAGGCGGATGTCTTTCACCAGCGTCGCCAGCGTCACCGCCCAGAGTTTGGAATTCGTTGGCGGTGTCATGGAATGTCCTCGCCGGCCGGCCCAGCCGCGCGAGTCAGGCTGGCCGCACGATCGACGATCTGCCCCGCCTGCATCCACACAAACTCATCGGCCACGCCTTCGAGCAGCTGTGCCTGGTGCGTAATCACGAAAACCGTCCTTCCCGCATCGCGCATGCCCTTGAGCAGCCCCACCATCGCCCGCGCCGAATGCACGTCTACGTTGGAGAACGGCTCATCCAGCAGCAGCACGCTGGGATCGTGCAGAATCGCCCGCGCCAGCGACATGCGCTGCCGCATCCCTTGCGAGTATTGCCCCACCGGCCGCGTCAGCGCCGGATCAAGCCCCACACTCCGGATCACTTCTTCGCAACGAGTGCCGCCTGCGATGCCGTAAAGACGCCCGAAATACCGCAGGTTTTCCATCCCGCTCATCTCGTCGTAAAGCAGCGACGGATGCGCCATATAGCCAATATCGCGGCAGGCGGCCTGCGGAGACTTTCCAAGAATCGAGATTTCACCGCGCGTCGGCTGGGCTAGTCCGGCCAGCGCACGCAACAACGTCGTCTTTCCCGCACCGTTCTCGCCCAGAATCGCGTGCAAGCGTCCCGCGTCAAATTCCGCCGTCACCCCGCGCAGCGCGGCGAAACGGCCGAACTGCTTGACCACGTCGCTAACGGTAATGGCGGGGGTGCTCACTTCAGCAGTGAGTTTACTGGAGGCTGCGAATCTATGCACTGCGCGCGCACGGAGCAAAGCGAGCGCAGGAATGCTTCGACTGCCTGCCGTTGCGAAGGAGTCGCTACGCTGGATGACAAACCTTACAGGCTAACAGCGTGAAAAATGATGTCAGTTCGAAACTCCGCCGGGGTTCGCAGGCTGCACCTGCGTCATGCTCTTGGGCGGTTCCGCAGATTGCGTTCCGTTCGCCGGCGTTCCCGGCTGCGGCGGCGCATACTTCGATGCGCACTTGGCCTGCAACTGCTTGGCGTGGAACACGCCATCGTGGTCGAAGCGCCCGTCGGCCAGAGCCTGAGAATCGTCTTTGAACGTATCCGGCGGCGCTTCCGTTCCGGTGTAGTCCACGTGCAGGGTCTGATCTTCTTCCATCAGCACAAACTGCACGTGAGTTCCGGTGCGCTTGATCGAGCCCGGCTGCACATTTCCCGCAACGCGCAATCTTTTCGAGTAGGCGCCGTCGCCCATCTTGTGCAGCTCTTTAATCGTGACGTAATAACTCTTGCTGTCCTGCACGCCGCTATAGGCCAGGTAGCCGAGCAGCAGCAGAATTATCGCCGTCACTCCACCAAACTTGAGATAGGTCTTGAATTGGCTCGACATTCAGCGCCCCGCGGAGAGAATCCCTACAGGTAGACTCTACGCGCCACACCGCGCAGAATCAAGATCCCCAGATGCATCGCGCCGCCCCGCTTCGATCTCCATCGACACCACGAGCCGAAATCCGTTCGTCTCCGCTAGAATGAGGGGGAAGAAAATCAATTTTTCCTATGATCCATCCCTGGCACGACGTCACTCCCGGCGACAAGCTTCCCCACGAATTCGACTGCGTGGTCGAAATTCCTTTCGGCTCCAGCGTGAAGTATGAACTCGACAAGTCGAGCGGCCTTATCCGCCTCGACCGCATCCTCTACTCGGCCGTCTACTATCCGGCGAACTACGGTTTCATTCCGCAGACGCTCGCCGAAGACGACGACCCGCTCGACGTCCTCGTGCTCTGCCAGGAGACCGTGGTTCCGCTCACCATCATTCACGCCCGCACCATCGGCCTGATGACGATGATCGACGCCGGCAAGCAGGACCACAAAATCATCGCCGTCGCCACCGAAGATCCCGAGTTCAACTCCTACCGCCAGGCCGCGGAGATGCCGCCTCACCGCATGCTCATGCTGCGCCGCTTTTTTCAGGATTACAAACAGCTCGAAGGCAAGGCCGTCGAGGTCGACGAAATCCGCCCGCCGGCCGAAGCGTATCCCATCATCCTCGACGCGCTGCACCGCTACAGCGAACAACGGCGCAAGGGCTTCAAGGGCACAAAGACCTAACAGGAACTTCAGCCCCGCAATCGAACTCCTTGGTTTCAGTGAATCGAAAATTGGCCGAAACGTTGTTATGTACCAAAGTAACCTTGGCCGGCTGCAGCCTGCGCCCTAAAATTGGGCGAGTCAAAAACCGCTTGCTCGGGTTCACAACCTACGAAGCACATTTCTGCCGAAAGGCCATAACCACCAACAACAAAACGAGGAGACTAATGAAAACCGTACGACTTTTTGCCGTACTCGTGTTCTTTGTCGCGGTCTGCACCGCTGCGACTTTCGCCGATGAACCGGGAAGGCATCCGGCTTACCTGCATGCGCTCACCGACCTGCGCCACGCGCGCGCGCACCTGGGCCAGTTGGCGCCCAGCGAGCACATGGACAACGAAGAACAGCACGCCATCGACGAGATTGACAAAGCCATTGGGGAAATCAAGCACGCCGCCATTGATGACGGCAAGAACCTCGATGACCATCCGCCGGTCGATGCTCACATGGATCGCCGGGGCCGCTTTCATCGCGCGCTGGAATTGCTCGACAAGGCGCACAACGATATCGCCCGCGAGGAAGATGACCCTTCCGTCCGCGGCTTGCGCGATCGCGCCATCCACCACATCGATGAGGCGCACCGCATCGTCGACCACCTCATCGTGCAGAATAACTGGTAAGAACCTCCAAATAAGAACGGCCAATTAAGAACGTCCAATTAAGAGCGTTCCATCTTTCGCAGACGAAGCCCGGCCAACCGCCGGGCTTTTTCTTTTTGGACGCAATGATTTTCTATTGACATAATGTACTAGTAGTGTAGTACATTGATACACATGGGAAAGAATTCCACTCCCGCGCCGCCCCGGTTCGCGATCGACCTCCACAGCGGAGTCCCGGTATACCGCCAGCTGATCGATCACGTGCGCGGCGGAGTTGCCTCCAGGTCGTTGAATGCCGGCGATCAACTGCCCACAGTGCGCCAGCTTGCCGTCGATCTCGCGATCAACCCCAACACGGTAATGCGGGCTTATCGCGAACTCGAACTGGGGGGCTTGCTCGAAACTCATCAAGGCACGGGAACGTTCATCGCCAACCGGAAGCTCGAAAAAAACTCCGCCGAGCGCGAACGTCAACTCGTCCAGATGGCCGGAGAATTCGCGGCCCGCGCAGGCGCCGCCGGTTTCACCCTGGAAGATATCATCGATCGTCTGCGCGACCTGTTGCCTGCTTCTGCACAGTCTCGTCCCACCCAAAGGAGATAGTTATGGCGAAAATTCGAATCAACGATGTCAGCGGCATCGCCCGCTTGCTGTTCGCAATCAGCCTCGTAATTGGCCTCGCGATTTCCCAGGCAATTCACCATCCGGCGCCGGCCATTGTCGGAGGCCTGGTCGGCCTCTACTTTTTGTTCGCGATCAAGGTTGTCCAGCAGTGGGAGAAGGTCGCCGTCCTGCGCCTCGGCCGCTACGTCGGACTGCGCGGCCCCGGCCTGTGCCACATTATTCCCATCGTCGAAACGCTCAGCCCCTATGTCGACCAGCGCGTCCGCGTCGCCAGCGTCTCCGCCGAGTCCACGCTCACGCGCGACACCGTGCCCGTGAACGTCGACGCCATCGTCTTCTGGCTGGTGTGGAACGCCGAGAAGTCCATTCTCGAAGTCGAGAACTTCATCGAAGCCATCAACATGAGCGCGCAAACCGCGCTGCGCGAATCGATTGGCCGCCACGAACTGGCGCAAATGATCACCGAGCGCGAAATGATGGGCCGCGAGCTGCAGCGCATCCTCGACGAAAAAACCAATCCTTGGGGCATCACCGTGCAATCGGTCGAAATTCGCGACGTAAAAATTCCGCAAGGTCTGGAAGACGCCATGTCACGCCAGGCGCAAGCCCAGCGCGAGCGCCAAGCCCGCATCATTCTGGGCCAGGCCGAAAACGAAATCTCCGCTAGCTTCGTGCAGGCTGCAGCCGCCTACGCGGAGAATCCTGTAGCCCTGCATCTGCGCGCCATGAACATGCTCTACGAAGCCGTCAAAGAAAAAGGTGCGATGGTGATCGTGCCTTCAACCGCCGTGGAAACCATGGGCCTCGGTGGCACCCTCGCAACTGCATCGCTCGGCGGAGCCAAACCGGCATAGCCGTTCAACAACAAGCCTCAAGCGTGGAGGGAAACTTATGCATCGCTTACTCGAAGTGTGTCTCCTGGCCTCGGCCGTGACAGTCAGCACAGTCCACGCGCAAGACTCTGCGTCCTGGCACGATCCGTCCAAACACACCGTGCAGTTCGTAACGGTGGAAGAGGGCGTCCGGCTGGAAGTGCTCGATTGGGGCGGCACCGGTCGACCGGTTGTGCTGCTGGCGGGTTCCGGAAACACTGCACACATTTTCGACGATTTCGCTGAAAAATTATCTGGAGCCTGCTGTCATGTCTACGGCATCACACGACGCGGGTTTGGCGCTTCGACGCATCCCGATTCGGGTTACGGCCAACAACGGCTGGCGGACGACGTGCTCCAAGTCCTCGACGCGCTGAAACTTGTTGCGCCTGTCGTGGCTGGTCACTCCATGTCTGGCGAGGAATTAACAACTTTGGGAGACGAGCACTCCGATCGCATGGCTGGGCTGGTCTACCTCGATGCGACTTCTGACCCTACGGATTACCCAGGCGATAGTGCGGCCTATATGGCGCTCTTCAATAAATTGCCCGCAGCCATGCGCGCCAACGGCTCTGAACCAGACGCCTCGGACCTAAGATCTTTTCAAGCCCTTCATGATTTCAAAGTGCGGCAGAATGGCTTTGAATACCCAGAAGCTGAATTGCACAACACTTACAACCGTAATCCCGACGGTTCAGTGGGTAGCGGCAATGCTCCCAATAAAGTCCACTTCGCGATCGGTCGGGGAGCCCTGCCCCGCGATTATTCTCGAATCCGTGTGCCCATACTGGCGTTGTTCGGCACGCTGAGCATCAACTATCGGTATCAACCGAAGGATGCTCAAGAACGCGCAGCCATCGAAGAGTTCGATGCCGCAACCGAAGTCTACGAAAAGCGGAATAAGAAGAGCCTTCTGAAGGCGAAAGGTGGCGTGCATATCGTTGACCTGCCTCAGGCCGATCATTACCTGTTTCTCAGCAACGAGGCCGACGTGCTGCGCGAGATGCGGGCATTTATAGCCAGCCTGAAGTAGCCGAAGACCGATGGGCCAGGCGCGCGCTACAGGAGGGAGTCTTCCTTCCGAATCTCTATCGGAAACTTTAAAATAACGCCAGATTCCGCTTTACTCATGTACACGGAGAATCTGATGCGAACCCGAAATTGCGTGCGTCTGCTGCTCGTAGCCCTATTCGGATTCATCAACGCTGGAATTTCAGCGGCGCAGCATCCCCCTGATCTTCTAAGAGAAATCTGGAGCGCCGAATGGATCGTCTGCCCCAACGCCCCGCAGCGCGACCAGTCTGTTCTGCATTTCCGCAAGGTGATCGAACTGGCGCAAAAGCCGGAGCACTTTCTCGTGCACGTGAGCGCGGACAATCAATTTCTGTTTGAGGTGAACCAGCAACGCGTCGGCTTCGGTCCCTCGCGTGGTGATTTGGCTCATTGGCGGTATGAAACCTATGACCTGGCTCCGTTCCTGCATCCTGGAAAAAACGTCCTGGCCGCTACGGTCTGGAATTTTGGCGTACTGAGCCCGCTCGCTCAGATCAGCGATCGCACGGCTTTCATTCTTCACGGCGAAGCCGAAGCGGAGCGGCTGGCCGATAGCAACGATTCCTGGGAAGTAGAAGAAGAGCCAGGCATCCGAGCACTGCCCGCCGAGGACGCAGTCCGAGGACAATATTATGTTGCCGAGCCGGCGGAGCGTATCGACGGAACCGTGTTCGACTGGGACTGGAACAAAGCGGACTCCAGCCCCGCCGCGCGCTGGAAAAAGGCGCAGTCCATCGGGCACGCCACACCGTTGGGCGCAGTGCTGCAGGAAAACAACTGGCAACTCGTTCCCGACCCGCTCCCTCCCATGCAAATGAAGTTGAAACCCGCCGGACATGTTGTCCGCTCCTCTGGCGTCGAAGTGGGCTCCGGTTTTCCAGACAACGCAGTGACCATACCCGCTCACACCAAGGCCACAGTCTTGCTCGACAACACTCACCTCACAACAGCATTTCCCGAACTCACCGTGAGCAATGGCCGCGCAGCCGCCATCCGATTTACCTATGCCGAAGCCCTGATCGACGACAAAGGCGACAAAGGCAACCGCAACGAAATCGCGGGCAAGCACATACAGGGAATTTTTGACGAGTTCGTCGCGGACGGCACCTCTCGCCGGACATTCATTCCGCTGGGCTGGAAAACCTGGCGCTATCTGCAGCTCGATATTGAAACCGCCGATCAACCGCTGACCATTGAAAAACTCCAGACCCGGTTCACCGCGTATCCATTTGAAGAGCGCGGAAAGTTCTTGTCAGATGACGATTCCCTGCAGCCCATCTGGGACGTCAGCTGGCGAACCGCCCGTCTCGACGCGCACGACACTTACATGGACACCCCCTACTACGAGCGCATGCAATACATCGGGGACACGCGCATTCAAGCTCTGCTTTCCTATACAGTCGCCGGCGATGACCGCCTGGCCCGCCAAGCGATTCAGGCCTACAACGATTCCCGCATCGCCGACGGCCTCACCTTCAGCCGCTATCCCACGTCCATGCGGCAGATCATCCCCACGTTTTCGCTGCTCTGGATCGGCATGGTGCACGACTTCTGGATGTACCGCTCTGACCCGGACTTCGTCCGCGCACAGCTTCCTGGCACGCGCTCGGTTCTGGATTGGTTTCTGCAGCGCCAGCGGCCCGACGGCCTGCTGATGAAGATTCCCTGGTGGCCGTTCGTCGACTGGGGCGCGGATTTCGACTTCGGCATGCCCCAACAAGACAGCGACGGAGGCTCTAGCTCCGTGACGCTGCAGTTTGTCGAGGCATTACGCTATGCCGCGGAAATGGAATCTTCATTCGGCGACCAGTCTAGGGCCGAACTCTACCGCAGCGCCGCCGACCGCGCTGCGGGGGCTGTCTACAAGCTCTGCTGGAATCAGCATTACGGCCTGCTGGCAGATACCCCAGCCCAAACACATTACAGCCAGCACGCCAACATCCTCGGAGTCTGGCTCGACGTGATTCCCCGCGAACAACAAAAGGATGTCCTCACGAAGATTCTTTCCGTCAGCGACGCCGGTTACTCGGCCGCCGCACCCGTGCCCTCCCTCACTCATGCTACGTATTACTTTCGCTTCTACCTGGCCCGCGCCCTCGACCATGCCGGCATGGGAGACCAATACCTGCCTTTGCTGGGGCCCTGGCGGAAAATGGTTGCTCTGGGCTTGACCACCTGGGCTGAGCAGCCGGAGCCCACACGATCAGACTCTCATGCCTGGAGCGCGCATCCCAACTACGACTTCCTCACCATTGTGGCAGGCGTTCGCCCAGCAACGCCCGCGTTCTCAACGGTGCGCATCGCCCCTCACCTGGGAACGCTCAAGCATGTTTCCGCGACCGTCCCGCACCCGCGCGGAATGATTGAAGCCGAATATACGGTTGAAACTTCCTCGGTGAAAGCCGTCATTATTCTGCCGCCCGGCGTCACGGGAGAACTACTCTGGCAGGGCAAGATCTCAACTCTTCATGAAGGCAAACAGGAATTGCATCTTGCGACTCCGCACCGCACGTAGCCGCGAAGCGGCGAAAGAATGAAGCCCACGGCGCAAGCCGTGGGTAGCGAGCAAGCAGTGGGCAAGCCCTGTAGGGGCGAAAGAAAAGGCAGCGTCCCCAAATAAAAACGCCATCCGGATTTGGGATGGCGTTTGATATTTCTCCGCCTCCTACTCCGCCCCCGGCTTGATCCGCATCCCGTAGAACGAACGGTAAACGAAGGTAAACGACACCACGAAGAACGCCACCGCCAAGCCTCGCGTCAGCGTTGTACCCTGGTCCACTGCCAGTTTCACCGCGAGTTCGACCGCCAGCAGTCCGAACAGCGTCGTGAACTTGATCACCGGGTTCAGCGCCACCGACGACGTATCCTTGAACGGATCGCCCACCGTATCGCCAATTACTGTGGCATCGTGTAGCGGCGTACCCTTCTGCTTCATTTCTACTTCCACGATTTTCTTCGCGTTGTCCCAGGCCGCGCCGGCGTTGGCCATAAAGATCGCCTGGTAGAGGCCGAAAATCGCAATCGAGATCAGATAGCCCACGAAGAAGAACGGATCCACAAACGCGAACGCCAGCGTCCCGAAGAACACGGCAATAAAAATATTCAGCATGCCCTTCTGCGCATATTTGGTGCAGATCTCCACCACTTTCTTGCTGTCGGCAACCGACGCCTTGGTCACGCCCTCGAGTTTAATGTTGGCCTTGATGAACTCGACCGCGCGATAAGCTCCAGTCGTCACGGCCTGCGTGGAAGCACCGGTGAACCAGTAAATCATCGCGCCGCCGGTGATCAGTCCCAGGAAAAACGGCGCGTACAGCAGCGAGAGCTTCGCCACGCCCTCCGCGTCGGTGAGGCCGTTGGTCAGAGCCATGATGATGGAAAAAATCATGGTCGTCGCTCCCACCACGGCCGTGCCGATCAGCACCGGTTTCGCCGTGGCCTTGAACGTATTGCCCGCTCCGTCGTTGGCTTCAAGCAAATACTTGGCGCGCTCGAAATCCACGTTCATGTTGAAGTCTTTCTTGATCTCGGCTTCCACGTTCGGCACCGACTCGATCAGCGAGAGTTCGTAAACCGACTGCGCATTGTCGGTCACCGGACCGTAAGAATCCACGGCGATGGTGACCGGACCCATGCCCAGAAATCCGAACGCCACCAACCCAAACGCGAATACCGCTGGAGCCAGCATGCCTGCCGCCAGCGCCAGTCCCATCGTGCTCATGTAATAGGCGATCGACATCAACAGCATCATGGCCAGGCCCAGATAGTAGGCGGAGAAATTGCCCGCCACGAATCCTGAAAGAATGCCCAGCGACGCTCCGCCTTCCTGCGCCGAGATCACCACTTCTCTCACATGCCGCGACTCCGTCGAGGTGAACACCTTCACCAGTTCCGGAATGACCGCACCCGCCAGCGTGCCGCACGAAATAATGGTAGCCAGCTTCCACCACTGCGTGCTGTCGCTGCCGAGCTGAGGAATAACGAAATACGAAATCAGATACGTGATGCCGATCGAGATGATCGAAGTCAGCCACACCAGCGAAGTCAGCGGCGCTTCGAAGTTCATCTCGTTGGCCGAACCGTACTTCGCCTTGGCAAACGCACTGTTCAGGAAATAAGACAACGCGCTCGACACCAGCATCATCACGCGCATCACAAAAATCCACACCAGTAACTGCACCTGCACGCTGGGATCTTTCACGCCCAGAAGAATGAACGTAATCAGCGCCACGCCCGTCACACCGTAAGTCTCGAACCCGTCCGCCGAGGGTCCGACCGAGTCGCCAGCATTGTCGCCCGTGCAGTCAGCAATCACGCCCGGATTGCGCGCGTCATCTTCTTTAATCTTGAACACGATCTTCATCAAGTCCGACCCGATGTCGGCAATCTTGGTAAAGATGCCGCCCGCAATGCGCAGCGCCGCCGCGCCCAGCGACTCGCCAATCGCGAAGCCGATAAAGCACGGTCCCGCATAGTCTCCTGGTATGAACAGCAGAATGAACAGCATGATCAGCAGTTCCACGCTGATCAGCATCATGCCGATGCTCATGCCCGCTTCCAGCGGAATCTGATACACCGGATACGGCTTACCGGGCAACGAAGCGAAAGCGGTCCGCGAGTTGGCGAACGTGTTCACGCGAATGCCGAACCACGCCACGCCGTAGCTGCCCGCAATCCCCACCAGACTGAACCCGAGAATAATCGGCAACGTCAGGCCCACCGATTTTCCCGGCACCGGCGACAGCCAGCCAAAGTATGCCGCAATAATCACCGCAATGAAGGCCCACAGCAGCAGGATGAACTTGCCCTGCGTGACCAGATAGGTTTTGCAGGTTTCGTAGATTAGTTCGGAAATCTCACGCATGGAACGATGCACGGGCAGGTTCTTCAACCGCATGAAGATCGTCATGCCAAAGCCCAGTCCGAACAGGCAGAACAGAATTCCGATCAGCAGCAGTTTGTGGCCGTCGATGGAGCCATGTAGAAAGCTCACCTGCGAAAGATCAGGCAGTTTCAGCGCAGCTTCGCCGCCGCCGGCCTCGCCGGCAGGTTGAGCCAGTGCCCGTGCCGCGCCCAGAGTGAACAGTGCGGCGCTTGCCGCAATCCGTGAGGCCACGCCGCGCAAGGCAGCAGTGCCGAGCCAGATACGCATAATGCAGTCCTCCAAAAGATGTCGGTATAAGGAACTTACAAACGTGTTTAGGCACCGCCTTCCGGAAGCGCGATCCAGATGGAACCTGGGAAGTCTGTTTCCGGAATTCCGAGCACGCTTCCACCGCAAACTAGTAAGGAGTGTTGGAGCTTGGCCGCGTCGGATTTCGCTCTGGATTTGAATTCAGAACCTGCGCCGCAAAAACCGACCGGAGAATACGACTCCTGTCCCGGCATACCAGAGCAAAACGGGCATTTATAGCACGTTGGGTAGGGCCGGTCAAACCTATTCAGACGACGGCAGTGCTGCGGTTTGAATTTTTGCGCTCGGAGAAGCCGTGGCGTCATCCCGAGCGGAGCCGTTCTTCAGGCGAAGTGAGGAGCCTGCCCTGAGGTGAAGCCGAAGGGATCTCCCGCGGATCGACTCTCGCCTCTAGACCACACAGACCTTCGAGAAACCGTCCGAGTGCGCCAGACATCGATTTAATATGCGTCTCGGAGTGCGAGCGCACCCGCTTCACCCCAGGTACTTCTGAAGCGGTTCCCAGTAATGCGACCACCAACCCGGCGCCAGAGTCGCGGACGCGCCCTGCGGGAAACCGGTGTGATCGAAGACCAGCTTGGTCCCGGCATCCTGCTCGTGGAGTTCGAAGCGGACGATGGAGTAGAGACCCGGCGTCCAATCTTTTTCCCGCCAGGCTTGCACGATGCGTTCGTAGGGGATCAATTCGATGTGGCGGCCGGCGATAACGCCTCCGAAAATGGAGAACGAGCCGCCCACTTCCGGGCTTATCTGCGTGGAAGCGCCCTTCATGATGAAATCCGTCACCTGGTTGAATTGTTTTTCCTGGGTGAGCGCTTCGTAGACTCGCTTCCGGGCCGCCTTGAAGAGAACCTCCTGATGAATGCTCTCGCAGGCCTGTGAGACTCCGTTCCGATCAGCCTGCGGACCAGAGAGGCCCAACGCTCGCTCCGCGACTCCGGCCAGAGGCAGCAGGGCCGCCAGCCGCCCCGGGAAGTCTCTGCGCGTGTAGCGGGTTGGTTTCATCGCGTCGCGCTCCGTCACTTACTCCTAGGGTTTCAGCGAAGCGTTATACATCGCGTCCATCAAGTCCTGGGAGTGGCCGTCGTAGTCGGCGTCGAGCGACCACATAAAGGTTCCGCCCAGTCCGCGGTCCCAATCGCAATAATAGACGCGGAGGTACGTGGAGAAGGCATCATCGTAAGTGATGTAGCCGTCGCCTTCGTCGACTTTCAGCATGTAGGGAACCAGCGAGATCTGATCGTAAAGCGTGTGCCAGCCTTTCTGGTTGATCAGCGGCTTGAACTGTGCGTAGTTCTCACTGCCCACGGTGTTGTCGCATTCGCCATCGGGGCTGGTGGCCGCGTTGGGACAAAACCCGAATAGCTGGTTGATGTTGGTGTAGTAATAGCCGTAGAAGGGCGTGCCCATGTTGAGCTGCGCGGCCGGCATTCCCTGCAGGAAAACATTGGCTGCGCCGTAGTCGCTGCCACCCGGCTGGCACTCGTAAGGAGCGGGATTGCGCGGGTCCCAGAAGATGGCGGAATTGAGCTGGCCGTGCGCCGTCCACGGACCGGCACAGTCGTACATCATAATGTTGACGTAGCTGAGCGAGAGTTGCAGCGACTGCAGGTCGTAGCCTGAGCCGCCCCACGGAGCGGCATCGATGGATAGAACGTAGTTCGGGTTTGACTGCCGCAGCAGCGCGCACAGTTGGTCTAGAAATGCGGTGTCGCCAGCGGTTTCCGGATATTCCCAGTCAAGGTCGACGCCGTCGTAGCCGTAGTACTGCTCAAAGGCGTAGATGTTGTCCACCAGAGTCTGCACGTGTCCGCTGACTTCGAGCCCGGGGAAGTCCCCGCCCAGCAGCAGCATTACTTTCACGCCCGCGGTGTGAGCGCTGCTAATGAGGGCGGGCTCGAGGAATTCGTTATCCGGACCGGCGGGAACCTGGAGGGTTCCGGTCGCGTCAAAGCCCACTCCCGCGTGGTTGATGTGGGTGAGCTTGTTATAAGGAATCTGCGCTGCCCCGTACGACGGGTTCTGATATTTGCTCCAGTATCCATAATCGGCTACGACCCGTTTGGTGAGATGGTTGGGAAGCGCCTGCTGCGCAGCCGCGCTCGGAATACATATCGCTGCCAACAGGCTGACCACTAAGAGGGACGCCAGCCGCGGGAACATAAGAGAACGAGAGATCGTGGATTGAGAGATCATAGGTCGAGAGAGGATAGGTCGAGAAATCATGGGGTGTAGCCTCCGGGAGAGAGGTTCCAGGCCGGAACAGCCCGTCCAAAGCGGCATCCAGCCGAAAGCGGAAGGATTCTACCACGCCAGACCGGCTTCCGTTTGTATTGTTTCGTCTACTTCATTCTTGCTTTCATTTGCCTGACCGGGAGCTACATTGGGATCAGTGCGCCGCCATCGCCTCGCGCAGTCTCTTCTCGGCGTCGGCGCTCCAGTAACCGCAGTCCAGCCGGATAAAGACCGAAGTATAGGGAATCGTCAGGCTGGTCTTCAAAACCAGAATGTGGAATGTCTTGCCCGCTTCATCCAGCTTGGAAATGATTTCCTCGTGCGGCAGAGACTGCGCTTCGACCTTGCTCTGCGCGGACGTGCCTAAAAGCTTGTTCAACGCCTCGCGATACGCGGTCACTCCTCTGGCGTCACTCTCCGGCACCAGTTTCAGCTCCGCGTCGGTAAAGATGACGGGCCGAACATGCTTCGCCTTCGCGATCTGATCGAGAACTGTCTTCACCACCGCGAGTTGATCGTCGTTGGTCTCGATCGTCTCGACGCCGGGACTGGTCTGCAACGGGTAAGCCGAATCCACCACCGCGATCCAGTTCCGATGCCCCATCAACTGCAGTTGCTGGTTCAGGCGAACGCGCCAGTCGGTGGGCGGGTTAGCGCCCGCCGATGCGCCGGCAGGCGCGAGGGCGAGAACTGTCAGCAGGCAAACCGCAGCGGAAGTCAGAAACCTTCTCAGCGTCGCGATCATAGTTCGTCTCCCGAGATGCCGGCTATGCGTCTGTGTTCCGTACCTTGCTCCGAGTTCCGGTCCCAGGCGAATCAAAAGGCTGGGCCGCCCGTCAAGGTGTACCCTAATACTTACGTTGCGTAAATACATTTGTTCGATTCGAGAGTCGACACGGAAATGGGAGTCAAGGGAGCAAAGACGAGGCGGTCGAGCTCCAAGCGTGGCGCGGGCACGGACTGGGGCAAGCTGCGCCGCAGGAGTGCGGCCAGCATTCGCAAAGGGATTGCCGCCGACCCCGATGTCAGCGCCACCGACGCAGAATTCTGGAAGAGCGCCAAGGTCGTCATGCCGACGCCGAAAGAAATTGTGACCATGCGCCTGGACGCCGACCTGCTCCGCTGGTTCCGCCAACAGCGCGGCTACCAGACCCGCATCAACGCCATTCTGCGCGCGTATATGCAGGCGCAGGAGTCGGCGTAGCTTGATTGGGGTCTCTAACGAAATGGAGGAGTTGGAAGTTAAGGAGTCCGCAACGGGCACACCACTACGACGGCACACGTCACAGCTATCGGGCGAGGCTAGCCCTACCGACCAGTGCCAGCTTTAATGGTCATGACTTCCTCTTAGGCTACTCCGCAGAACGCATCGTTGCAAGCAAAAAAAAGTGTCCCTAAGTCAATGAAAAAAATCCGTTTATTTGGTCTGCCGTTTTCATTCCTCATTTTACGATCAAAGCAGCTCCAAACTTACCGTCATTCGCCGTCGGGTCAAGATGTTCACCTCTCCAACCTAGGGCGATGAACCCGCTGTGGGTTTCGGATGCAAGCTCCCCGGAAGGTATAGGCGCACCCACGTTTCCCCGCAATGTCGTAGCCTGAAAGCGCTTGGGCACGTGGATTATCAGATCGACTCTTTCGATTTGACCGTGAGCTCGCTTGGTGCTCCACGCCAGTTCGTCCTCTTGGGCAGGGAGAGAGGAGGTTAGACCTACAACATTGTCCCGCAACACAATTTTGTAGGGTCCCGAGTTTGCTTTTAATGGCTCCTTAAAGAATAGCAACAACTCCCGCCCCATCGGCGTCTCATGGTCAACGATAGGAAAATAAATGGTTTCAAGTCGCGTACCGTCAGGCCCGAAGACGTCCCATTCTGCGTCCGACGACATCGCTTCCTGTCCGTCGGATTCGGTCAAAGCGATGCGGTGGCAGTAGACCGGTTCTTCCACCGTTCGGAATTGGACGCTGTATTGAACGAAATCCGGCGTCGGATTTTCTAGGAGCGAGTTAGCCTGAATAAGCATTCTGC
>Ga0302326_10009463_pt1 | contig 21292 bp, 21 predicted proteins | sample Palsa_T0_3_FD_202264 | JGI IMG/M metagenome (GOLD analysis project Ga0302326, IMG submission 202264) | Peat permafrost microbial communities from Stordalen Mire near Abisko, Sweden - Palsa_T0_3 | ecosystem: Environmental > Terrestrial > Soil > Palsa > Peat permafrost | place: Sweden: Abisko... | reverse complement strand
CCGCAGGCGGGGCTGATCAGCGGCGGGTCGGACCTGACCGCGCGCATGCGCTCGAATTCGCTCTTCCGCGCACTGCGCGTGGACAAGCTGATTTATGCCGCGCTGGAAGCGACCCTTCGAGCGTACGTTCAGCGCGATCACGATGCGATTCCCACGCTGCGCATGATGCGGCTCAGCAAAGATGAAATCGGCAGGCGGGCAGAGGCGGTGGCTGCGCGGGTTGAGTCGCCAAAGTTGAAAGTTGAAATCGTGGAGGGCGAATCGATCCTCGGCGGCGGGGCTGCGCCGTCTTCGGTTCTGCCTACTCGAGTGCTGGCTTTGAGTTGCGAAGGTCTGAGCGCGGATGAAGTATCCGCGCGCCTGCGAGGTTCCGATCCGCCGATTATTGCTCGACTCGAAGAAGGCCGGGTTCTGCTGGATTTGCGGACGGTCTTCCCGGAGCAGGATGCTGTGCTGCTGTCTGCTCTCAATCGCATCGAGGCCGGTCGCGATACCACGCAGGAACTATGATCGTCGGCACCGGAATTGACATTGTGGAGGTTCCGCGCGTCCGGCAGTCGATTGAGCGCTTTGGCGATCGCTTTCTCCATCGGATTTATACGGCGGGCGAAATTCGCTATTGCGACTCGAAGGCGAACCGCGTGGAGCGTTACGCAGCGCGCTTTGCCGCCAAGGAAGCGGCGATGAAGGCTCTGGGCACGGGCTGGAGCCGCGGCGTGCGCTGGGTGGATTGCGAAGTGGTGCGCCTGCCGGGCGGACGTCCGAGCATTACTTTTCATGGCAAAGCGGGTGAGATTGCGGCCGGGCTGGGGGTGAAGAATGCCGCGCTCTCGATTTCGCATACCGCGGAGCAGGCCATCGCACAAGTGATTCTGGAAAACTAACAGGCGCCTCCGCCCAGCCGCTGGAAGCCGCATCTTTTCAAACGAAGCGCAGACGATTTTCAGCAACCCGACCAGACAGCATCGCACGCTCTAGGCCCTTCTGCTAGACTGGCGCATTCCATTTCATCATGTCTGCGACTATTCAAGTTGCCGCGCCCGTGTCGTCGCCAGTTGAGGTTCCCGAACGGACGCTTCTTGCCGGTCTGGGGCTGACGAGTTTTGCGGCATTGCTGCTGGAGCTCGCGCTTACCCGGCTGTTCTCGGTTGTCTTGTTTTATCACTTCGCATTCCTTGCGATTTCGATCGCGCTGCTCGGACTCGGCGCGGGTGGCGTGTTTGCCTACCTGCTGAAGAAACGCCTGGCGCGCATCGAGACGCGCGGTCTCGCGGCGCGGCTCTGCATGATCAACTCCGTCGTAGTTCTGCTGGTGCTGGAAATCGTGCTGCACGTGCCGGTCGCGCTCACCGTGACAGGGAAAAATTTTCTCCACCTGACGGTTCTGTACCTGGCCGCGGCGGTGCCGTTCTTTCTGACGGGATTGCTGTTCTCCGTGGTCTTTGCCCGCGAAACCTGGCGTGTGCCGCGGCTTTATGGAGCCGACCTGAGCGGAGGCGCGCTGGCGTGCCTGGCCGTGGTCCCACTGCTGAATTGGATTGGAGGACCGAACACGATTCTTGTGGCGGCAGTGGTAATGGCTGCGGCCGCCACGGTCTGGGCGTCGTCTTCCTCGGCGCGAAAAACGGCTGGGGGCCTCGCGGTATTCTTTATCGCACTGATTGCAGCGAACCACTCTGACCGCCTGATTGATGTGGTCTATGCCAAGGGCATATTTCGCGACCGGTCCTGGGTGGAATTCGCGCGCTGGAATGCGCTGTCGCGCGTGGAAGTGGATCGACAAGATCAAGCCAAGGCCATCGTCATCGACGCCGATGCCTCCACCTACATCATGAATTGCGACCTGGCGCACTGGCATGACAGCGAGTGGGAGCGCGACCTGATGTCGGCTCCTCCGGCGCTGGCCAACGTTCTGCGGCCACGCGGAGCGTTCGCAATTATCGGGCCGGGCGGTGGCGTGGACGTGCTGCGCGCGGTGGCGAACGGGAGTCCCAGCGTGACCGGAATTGAAATTAATCCCATCATCGCCAACACGATCATGCGCAGGCGCTATGCCGACTATGCGCTGCATCTTTACGAGCGCCCCGAAGTGCACATTCACGTGACGGATGGGCGCTCTTACCTGCGCTCTACGGCGCAGCAGTTCGACGTCGTACAAATGACGCTGGTCGATACCTGGGCTTCGACCGCGGCGGGCGCTTTCGCCCTCAGTGAAAACAATCTCTACACGGTGGAAGCCTTCCGGGAATATTTTGAGCATCTGAAGCCAGACGGGATGATCGCCATCACGCGCTGGGAATTTCGGCAACCTCGGGAGGCGCTGCGCGTGGTTTCCGTGGCGATGCAGGCCTTGCATAGCCTGGGCGTGGCCGAGCCGGCGCGGAACTTCATCGTGGCCTCGCAAGGGGAGCTTGATGAGGACGGAATTCCGGTGGTGGTGCTGGCCAAGAAGACGGCTTTTACAGCGGAGGAAGAGTCCGCGGTGCGAGCGCATCTCGCGCGCTATAACCAGATCGCCCCTTTGTATCTGCCTTCGCAGCCGGCGGGGCAAGCTGCTGGGAATCCGTTTGCGGATCTGATTGCGAGCAACGATCCTTACCGCTTCGCGCAGAGTTATGCCTACAACGTGTCGCCGGTCACCGATAACGCACCGTTCTTTTTTTTCACGCTGAAGCCGGGACAGATTCTAGGTGAGGAAGGTGTGCAGGGCGCAATCGATTGGAAGGTGAACCTGGGCGTGCTGGTGCTTCTGCTGGTGCTGGTCATTTCGCTGGCGGCGGTGCTGGCCTTTCTGATTCTTCCGCTGGCGATTCAGAGTGGGCGCCAGTCGCCGCTTCCGCTGCTTTATTTCGTGGCAGTCGGTCTAGGTTACATCATGGTGGAGATTGCATTTATCCAGCGCTTCGTGCTCTTTCTGGGACATCCGACCTACGCGTTGACCGTGGTCATCTTTCTGCTGATGCTGTCGAGCGGGGCCGGGAGCTTGTTCTCGCGGCGCTGGTTGCCGCGCACGGAACTGGCATGGATGCCGCTGGTGCTGGTGATCCTTAGTCTCGTGGGCAACCTGTTTTTTCTGCCTCATGTCCTGCCGGCGTGGGTGGGACTGAAACTCGGCTACAGGTTCGTGGTCAGCGGCGCGCTGCTGGTGCCGCTCGGCTTCGTGATGGGAATGCCGTTCCCCACCGGCTTGCGCGCGCTAGGTGTGCGCTCCGGGATTGACGTTCCCAGCGGGACTCTTATGGGAAGTCTTATCAGAACGACCAGCGAAGATAACGCCGTGGAGTGGGCCTGGGCGATGAACGCCGCCGCCAGTGTGCTGGGGTCTGTGCTGGCTATGGTGATCGCCATCCAATTTGGTTTGACCGTGACCTTGGCCTGCGGGGCAGCCGCCTACCTGGCTGCTCTGGCGCTGCTGCCTGCGCTTCGCTGGCAGCGGGCCTGATTCAAACCAAAGCAGGCTGCAGGTTTGTTATGATGCTGCGAGCGGAAAAGTGGGTCGTTATAGTTTGCCGTTGCGTTAGCCGCCGCAGCTGACGCGGTACTGAGGAAATCATTTGCCGAGCCAGAAGCAGCTCAAATGGTCGCAACTTCGCGTTGGCCTCACGGTGATTGTCGCCAGCCTGGTGCTTGCGCTGCTGTTATTTCTGATGTCCGGAACCACCGGCCTTTTTACCCGCCGGATCCTGCTGGTTTCATACTTCGATAATGCGGAGGGCTTGCGGGTGGGCGCGCCGGTGCGGCTGAGCGGGGTGGACATCGGCAACGTGGTGAAGATTCTTATCGTTTCCGACCGGGAGAAGCAGCTCACTCCGGTGGAGGTGGTGATGAAGGTAAGCACGAAATACAGCTTCCTTCTGCGCCGCGATACCCTCGCTTCCCTCGAAACTGCCGGAGTGCTCGGCGAAACCTTCATGGATATGGACAGCTCGCAGGCCATTGGGCAGCCGGCACAGGACGGCGACACGCTGCCTACCCGCGTGCATCCTGACTTCAACGAAGTGGTGCGCTCCAGCCAGAGCACGCTGCAGAACATGGACGCTTTGCTGAAACGCGCCGACCGCATCCTGGCTTTCGCGGAAAGCGGCAAGGGCTCGCTGGGCAAGTTGATTTACGATCCCACGCTGTACGACCGCCTCTCGCAGACGGTTGCAGAGCTCAAGACGGTGGTCGATGAGATCGGCAAGGGACAAGGCAGCCTGGGGCAGTTGATTAATAAGAGCGACGCGTATGACAAGTTTGTCGCGACCTTGGATAAGTTGAATGCCGTGGCCGAGGATCTGCAACAAGGGAAAGGGACGGCTGGGAAATTCCTGAAGGATCCCACGCTTTACAACAATGCCAACGACACGATCGCCAACCTGAAGAAAGTGAGCGAAAACCTGAATACGGGTAAGGGGACCGCTGGCAGGCTTATCAATGACGAGGAGCTGGCGAAAAAGATCGACACCACGATGACCAAGCTGTCGGAGCTGACCAGCGAACTCGAGGCAGGAAAGGGAACGGCGGGAAAATTCCTGAAAGACGAATCACTCTACAACAACGCCAACCAGACGCTGATCGAAGCCCGCGATTTCGTGAAGCTCTTCCGGGAAAATCCGAAGAAGTATCTCAGCATCAAGCTGCACATTTTCTGAAGAATGCAGCGAGATTCGATGGCCCGAGTGCCTGCTGGGCTCTAGGAGACCACCCGCGGTGCGGACGTAGACTCGGCCTGCTCGTGCGCGTGATAACTGGATCTCACCATGGGACCGGACTCAACGTGGCGGAAGCCGAAGCGCAACGCTTGGTTGCGCAACTCGCGAAATTCCTCGGGCGTGTAGAAGCGGGCGATGGGCAGGTGATCGCGTGAGGGTCGCAGATACTGGCCCACGGTAAGAATGTCAACGCCGCGACCGCCGAGATCGCGAAAGACCTCGACTAATTCGTCCGTAGATTCCCCCAGCCCAACCATCACGCCGCTCTTCGTCACCATGCCGGGAGAAAACTTCTTGGCGTTCTCGAGCAGGGTGAGCGTGCGCTCGTAGCGCGCGCCGGAGCGCACCGCGCGATACAGACGAGGCACGGTTTCAGTATTGTGATTCAGAACGTCGGGCTGAGCGTCAAGCACGATTTTCAACGGTTCTTCCAGACCTTGAAAATCAGGAATCAATACTTCGATCCGGCAGTCGGGAATCAGTTCGCGAATCTCGCGGATGGTTTCGGCAAAAATCCGGGCGCCACCGACATTGTCATCGTCGCGATTCACGCTGGTTACAACAGCATGTTTCAGGCCCAGCGTGGCCACGGCTTCAGCTACGCGGCGCGGTTCGTCCCAGTCGATAGGCTCAGGACGGCCTTTGGGAACGGCGCAGAATCCGCAGCGGCGGGTGCAGATATCGCCCAGCAGCATGAAGGTCGCGGTTTTGTGATTCCAGCACTCGCCGATGTTCGGGCACTGCGCCGATTCACAGACGGTGTGCAAACCCAAGCCCCGAGCAAGTTTCTTGAGCGCGTGAAAGTTATCACCGACAGGGGCTTTGGCCCGCAGCCACTCCGGCTTAGGCACGCGGAGCGGTGGCGAAAGGTCGATCTGGATCAGTTGAGGAGATCCGGCCATTCTTTCGATTCTATCAGTTCGTCCTGGTCAAACAGACACGTTCAGACGGACCGGAGCGACGTCGCAGCGGCGGCGCGCCGCGTTAGATCCGGGGCCTTGATTCGCCGGCAGAATTGTTCAAAGTTCGCACGCGGGTGTTGCCAGCGAAGCTCGTCAACGGTATCAAAAACTGGAACGTCAAGTCGCAGAGTGGCAAGCGTGCGAAACAGGAGTGCGTCGCTCCATCCAGCAAACAGCGATTCGGAAAGCGGGCGAGCTTTGCGGATGGAGGGATGCCATTTTTGCCAATCCTTGGGAATGTCTTCCAGATGCGGGTACTGTGAAAACGTAAGCGCCGCCGCTTTCTGCCCCCATCCTGGCAAGCCGGGAAAGCCATCCGCGCTGTCGCCCACCACGGCCAGGTAGTCGGGAATCGACTCGGGCTTCACGCCAAACCTAGCCACGACTCCGGCTTCGTCGCGCACCAGGTCACGCCTGCGGTCGAGTTGTACCACGCGTGTGCCCACAACGCTCTGGCTGAGATCTTTGTCAGGGGTGCAAATAAAGATCTGGTTCACACGGTGATCGAGCGCGGCTTTGGCCGCGGCGGAGGCGAGCGCATCATCCGCTTCAAAGTAGACCATCGGCCACACCACCACTCCCATGGCTTCCAGACCTTCTTCGAGAATGGGGAACTGGGAGAGTAACTCAGGGGCAACTCCTTCGCTCGTCTTGTAGTCGGCGTACAGCTCGTTTCGAAACGACTCCACGACGTGGTCGGTTGCAACTCCAATATGAGTTGCGCCGCGTTCAATCATCGACAGAACCGAACCCAACACTCCGCGCACCGCCCCGATTTCCTGACCGGCTGCATCCGCCGCAGAGGGTACGGCGAAAAAATACCGGAACAATTCGTAGGTCCCGTCGATCAGGTGAACGTCCACTGCTCGGTCAATCCTCCCGTATATTTGCTAACCGACCTCGACCAGGCCGTAGCTGTGCTGCCAGCGCGTGCGCAGGGCGACGAGGGCGCGGCTGATTTCCACCTGCGTAATTTCGGAATTGGGTCCGTCGATGACCGCGGCGGCTTCGCGCTTGGCGAGTTCGAGCAATTTGCGGTCGCGGATCAGGTTCGCCACATGGAAGCTCGGCATTCCGGCCTGGCGCGTGCCGAAGAATTCTCCGGGACCGCGCAGTTCGAGATCGAGTTCGGCGATCTCAAAGCCGTCATTGGTGCGCACCATGGCGTCGAGGCGGCGCTCGCCTTCTTCCGTGACTTTGCCGCCAGTCATCAGTATGCAATACGACTTCGCGGCGCCGCGGCCGATGCGGCCGCGCAACTGGTGAAGCTGCGCCAGGCCGAAACGTTCGGCGTGCTCGATCACCATTACGGTTGCGTTCGGCACATCCACGCCAACTTCAATCACAGTGGTCGCAACCAGAATTTGCAATTCGCCTTTCTGGAACATGCGCATGACCTGATCTTTCAACTCGGAGTCGAGGCGGCCGTGCAACAAGCCAACTTTCAGATCGGGGAAAACTTTCCCACTCAGTTCGCGGTACATCTTGATCGCAGCCTTGAGTTCGGTCTCTTCGTTTTCTACGATGACGGGGTAGACCACGTAGACCTGATGCCCTTTCGCGACCTGTTTGCGGACGAAATCCCACACTTCGGGCGAGCGGTCATCGGTAATTCGGCGCGTGACGATCGGCGTGCGGCCGGGTGGAAGTTCGTCGAGCACGCTGAGATCGAGATCGCCATACAGAGTGAGCGCAAGCGTGCGCGGGATGGGCGTTGCGGTCATGACCAGAACGTCGGGCTCGCCCGGGTTCTTGTCTTCGCTGCCTTCGCCCGATTTTTTCATCAGCTTCAGCCGCTGCAGGACGCCGAAGCGATGCTGCTCGTCGACGATGACCAGACCCGGCTTCGCGAACTCGACTTTTTCCTCCAGCAGGGCGTGGGTGCCGATCACGAGCTGCGCATTTCCCTGCGCGATGTGGCGGCGGATTTCGCGTTTGCGGTCAGCCTCGAGAGAGCCGGTGAGCAGGACGATGCGGTATCCGGCATTCTCCAGAATTCTGCGCGCCGAAAAATAATGCTGCTGCGCAAGAATCTCCGTGGGCGCCATCAGCGCCACCTGATAACCGCTTTCGATGGCGATGATCGCGGCCTGAAAGCCTATGATGGTTTTGCCCGAGCCGACGTCTCCCTGCAGCAAACGTCGCATGGGATGCGGCTTTTGCATGTCTTCGGCAATTTCTTTCAACACCCGCTTCTGCGCGGCCGTGGGATGAAAAGGCAAAATCTTCTTGATCGCCTGGCGCACACGGTCATCGAGCTGAAAGGCAATGCCGGTCTGCGCCTTCTGCTGGCGCTTCTTCATCTCGAGCCCGAGCTCGATGAAAAACAATTCTTCAAAGATCAGGCGGATGTGCGCGGGGGTGCGCGACGACTGCAAATCCGCAAGGCTCTCCCCAGCTTCGGGCCAATGAACTTTCCACAACGCCTCGCGCGGGGAAACCAGCGCCAACCGCTCCAGCACGGCGGCAGGGATGGTCTCCGCGAGGTCGGGAGTCAGATCGTCGAGAGCGGTACGAATGACTCTGCGAAACCAGCGTGCGGTCACGCGGCCTTGTCCGGCCGACTCGTAGATGGGCACGATACGCCCTACTTCGAGCGAAGCCGCCGCCTTGTCATCCCCGTCGCCTCCGGCATCGCCCAGCATTTCAAACTGCGGTTGCACGATCTGCAATTCTCCGCTGCGCGTGTCTTGCTCAACCTTGCCGTAAAGCGCGATCAACTGGCCCGGCTTAAACTTGTCCTGCAGGTAGGCGCCATGAAACCAGAGACAGCGCAGCTTGGACCGTCCCTGGCCGACAGTTAATTGAAAGATGGGCATCTTGCGGGTGCGAAACAGGCCCGAGTTGCGCACTTCGCCAATCACGGTGGCCATTTCTCCGGGACGCAACTCCGCAATGCCGCGCGGATTCAGCCGGTCTTCATAGCGGAAAGGAAGATAATGGAGCAGGTCGCCCACCGTTGCAATCCCCTTGGTGGCGAGGATCTCCGCCAGCCGCGGACCGATCCCCTTGACGTATTGCACCGGCGTGGTGAGTTCAAGCATGGTGGAAGTTCCAGAGGAATGTTAGCAGCTACGCGGCCTATGAATTACTTAGACTTTAAGGAGCAATGAGGAGGATCGATGGCGACCGCTGCTACGCCGACGCTGACGCAAGCTGAAAAGGGACAGACTTTCCGCGCGCTCCATGAGCGCTCCGGCGCGTTCATCATTCCCAATCCTTGGGACGTGGGCACGGCACGCGTACTCGCGCATCTCGGCTTTAAGGCTCTGGCCACTACCAGCATGGGCTATGCATTCTCGGTTGGGCGGCGGGACAACACCCTTGGCCGTCAGGAGACATTGGCATATGCGTCGGCTATGGCATCAGCCACCAACTTGCCCGTCAGCGCCGACCTCGAGAATGGCTTTGGGGACGCACCTGAGGTGGTTGCTGAAACCATCAGACTGGCTGCGGCTGCGGGAGTGGTCGGCGGCTCCATCGAGGATGCCACCGGCCGCTCCGACCACCCTATCTATGATCTCGAGGCTGCGATCGAGCGGGTGCGGGCGGCAGTGGCCGCGGCGCGAGCCCTTCCATTTCCCTTCACTCTGACCGCGCGAGCAGAGAACTATCTGCACGGCCGGCCAGACCTTGCGGATACGATCAAGCGACTGCGAGCCTATCAGGGGGCGGGTGCTGATGTCCTCTATACGCCCGGGTTGGCCTCGAAGGACGATATTGCCGCTGTGGTCAGATCTGTGGACCGCCCTGTAAATGTGCTCATGGGGCTGCAAGGGGTTCAAATGAGCCTGGCTGAACTCTCAGCAATGGGAGTCAAGCGTGTCAGTGTGGGCAGCTCGCTCACCCGGGCCGCGATGGGCGCCTTTCTTCGAGCTGCCACGGAGATGCGCGAACAGGGCACCTTTACTTTTGCAAGTCAGGCCGCAAGCCCGAAGGAGCTGAGTTCCATTTTCACGACATGATATTGCCGCGTTCGCCCATTCTCGGACCCACGCCCCATGACCCCGGTGTCTAAACCTTCTGTGCTGGTAAATCTGATTGAAGCTCTGGGCGCCATCATTCTCGGCAACCTGGCGTACTTCTTTCTTGGTCCGTCGTTTCACCTGCCGCGCCACCGGCCGTTTCAGTTCGATTGGGGGTTGGTGGTGGATTTCTGGGTCTGTGCGGTCGCCTATGGGTTAATTCGCACGGCGAGACGCTGGAAATAGCGGAATCCCCGAGCCCTCCCGGCGGACATCCCCCAGTTACTTTGGGAACCTCGGGCAAACGCCTTGGTCACGTTAGGATATCCGTGAGCTATGAACAAAATTGCAGTACTGTACGATGCCGGACAGGCGGTGCTCTCCACCTTCGATCTGGACGAGGTATTGCAGCGCATCCTGGGCATCGCGCACGACTATTTTCATTTGCCGAGTGTGGCGATTGTGCTGCTCGACAAGCCGACGCAGCAGTTGTACGTCCGCTCGCAGATTGGCTGGGATGAAGGCCAGGACAAGATTCGACTGGCTCTGGGCCAGGGGATATCCGGAGCCGCGGCGCAAAAGAAACAGCCGATTTATGCTCCCGACGTCAGCAAAGACGCGCGGTATTTCTGTTCGGCGAAGTCGACGCGTTCTGAGTTGGCCATCCCTTTAATGGTACGGGATGAAGTGGTGGGCGTGCTCGATTGCCAGAGTGACAGCCTCGACCACTTCGATACAGAGACCATCGACCTGCTGACGTTGTTCTCCACGCAAGCATCGATCGCGCTGCAGAACGCCCGGCTATATTCCCTGGAGCAGCAACGGGCGCGGCAATTGCAGGCGATCAACGCCATCGCGCAACAGACCACGGCCGTTCTCGACCTGGAACAATTGCTGGATCGAGTATGCAAGCTGATTCAGGATGCGTTCCGGGTGTCGCACGTTTCTCTCTTCCTGCGCGAAGATCACGACCTGGTGCTGCGGGCGCATCACGGAACGCTCACCCCGCAGATCCCGGAAATTGAGCGCTTCCCAGTGAGCGCGGAGCCGTGGGCAAGCATCCTGGCGGGCAGCGCTACCACCACGGAAACCGATCTCACGAGTTCGCCGGGCAGCTCGAAGTTCTTCACCGATTCAGCCTCGCGCATGTGCATTCCGCTGGTCTCGTTCGGGCAGACACTGGGAATTCTCGCTCTGGATAGCGCCCTGCCGGATGCCTTCCGCGACGGCGATTTGCAGTCGCTGGAATCGGTGGCCGATATTTGCGCTACCGCCATTCAGAACGCTCACTACGTGGATCGCGTGAAGCAGCTTGCTTATCTCGACGGTTTAACCGGCATCTTCAACCGGCGCTTTTTCGAATTGCGCATCATGGAAGAAATTGAGCGCGCCCGGCGTTACGGCACGGGCATGGCCGTCATCATGGCTGACATTGATCAGTTCAAGCGGCTGAATGACGAGTTCGGGCACGTGCTCGGCGATGAAGTGCTGCGCCAGGTTTCCTCGCTCTTTCACCAGCAGGTGCGGAAGATGGACGTGGTGTGCCGCTACGGAGGCGAAGAATTCGGGATTCTGTTGAGCCAGACCGCCAGCGCCCAAGCCATGAAGGTCGCGGAGAAGCTGCGGAAGCTGGTGGAGAGCTGGCAATTCCCCGGCGTGCCCCGGACCGTTACCATCAGCGTTGGCGCAGCCGCTTTCTCGGAGCACGGCACCACTCGCGATGCCCTGGTCAAGGCGGCGGATAGCGCCCTGTACGCTGCTAAGCAGGCAGGACGGAACAGAGTGTGCCTGGCAACTGTGGCGCGCGCAAAATCAGTAGCGAGTGGATGGTGATCGGCAGCCGCTACTGCGACTCTCGCTAGTCTAGATATCGAGACCGTCGCTGCGCAGCAACTGGCGAAACTGCTGCATTTCCTGCTGCATTTTCTGCCGGCTCTTCTGGAATTCCTGCTGGAGTTTAGGACCGAGTTGTTGTCTTAGCTTCTCGGCTTGCTCTCTCATTTGCTTTTGCTGCGCGCAGGTTGACTTGCGTAGTTCCGCATAAGCTTTGTGGGTTTCTTCTCGAGCCAGTTCCATCTGCGGCTGGAGTTTGGCAATTTCGTTTTGCACCTCGCTCAACTCCATTTGGGTCTGCGCGCTCAGCGCGGGTGCGTCGAGACTCTCTTCAATGGCGGCACCAGACTCCTTAGGCTCGGGCAAGGTGATGGTTAGGGTCTGCTCTTTCTTGTCGCGGATCAATCCTACGCTCACCGATCCGGCACTGCGGGAATGCAGCGCATGAGCGAAGTCGCTGGTGTCATGGACTGGCTGATCGCCCACTCGCGTGATCACGTCGCCCGCACGCAAGCCGGCTTTATCGGCACGGCTGCCTTTTTCCACCGACCGCACTAAAACTCCATCTCCCTTCCTTGCGCCAAAAAATTCCCGCAGCTGCGGGGTGAGGTTCTCCACCATCAAGCCACTGCGCGCCGACGACTGCGCGACCACCACGCTGATGTTCGGCACGTCGAAGTTGAAGTTCGGCATCGGCGGAATGGGAGGGATCTCGAAGTGGAAATCGTTGTCCCCGTCCTTCGCTCTTTCCCTATCCCGCTCCGCCTCCCTATCTTTGTCCTTTGGCATCATGGAGGAAAATGCGTTGCGGCGGTCGGCCAGTTGCACCTTGATGGTCACGGGCTGTCCGTCGCGGCTGAGCACGAGGGTGATTACGCGCCCCGGCGGAGTCTCATGAATCATGCGCTGCAACTGGGTTCTGCTCTCGACCGCGGTTCCGTTCATACTCAAAATCACGTCGTGCTCTTTTATGCCGGCTTTGCCTGCGGGCGCGTCCTGGTCCACCATGGTTATTTCCACGCCTTGTTCTTCCTTCAGCTTCAGAGCGCCGAGCCGGTCGGCGGTGATATCGGCGATATCCACGCCCAGATAGGAGCTTGGGCCGGAATCCTCGCTGGGGAAACCGAACGAAGAAATCGCCGGCCCGGGTTGTGCCGCCTGCGACAGATTGAACAGCAGGGGCAGCAAAGCGATCGTCGTCAAGATCTGGTGGCGCATGACCTAACCTCCGGATGTTTCATTAATTCGCCCGCTTGAAGCTGATGTCGCCGGTGGTCGTCCGCACTTTCAGGACGGCCTCCGTTCAACTTGCCCTCTGCATTCAGCGTCCTCGGGCCCCATTGGTTACCTTCGCCGGCGACGTGAATGTCGGGGAAGTCGGATGTGATGTGGTGGCCATTGCCCAAGTCCACGCTGGCGCGTACGGAGATGGCCACGTCAGACGCAATGTAAACCGTGATATCGCCCGCCGAAGTCTCGAGCATGGAATCGCTGGGCGGAGCCGCGGTTTTGATTAGCTTGACCGTAATTCCACCCGCACTGGTCTCTACCCGGGCTGAAGGCACACCATACAGCTCGATGCTGCCGCCGCCAGTTTGCGCGCGCACCATCCCCATTGCTGAAGCCAGCCGGATGCTGCCTCCACCGGTCTCGATCTCGGCCGCGCCGCCGACATCACCCATATCTATATTGCCGCCGCCGGTCGAGGCCTTCACCCGGCCCGAACAGCGCTTGATCTCCACATTTCCGCCGCCCGCCTGCACTTCCGCGCCTTGCTCTCCGGAAAGCACAGTCACATTGCCGCCGCCAGTCGAGGCCCGGATCATCCCCTTCACCGAGCGAATCGTGATATTCCCGCCACCCGTCTGCAGCTTCAAGTCGCCGCCCACTCGGCCCACGTCGATGGAATCCCCGCCGGTCTCCAGGTTTGCCGAACCGCCAATGTCATCCACCTTCACGCTGCCGCCGCCGGTCTGAATGTCGACGCGGCCGGAAATTCCTGTCGCGTCGACTCCGCCTCCTCCGGTTTCGATACTCACCAGATCCATGTCGCGCGGAACATTAATCGCAAACTCGCCGGAGAACTTGCGCTCCGAACCTGTATCGATCGTCACGTGCGCCGGTCCCATATGAATGCGGTGAACTCCCTGCCACTCGCCCACCACCCAGGCGGTATCGCCGCGAATATAAGTGTTAACTTTGTAGTTCTGGAACTGACGCCGCGCATCTTCTTCGGAAGAGGTGTGCGCGTGCATGTGGAAGTTGTAATCGATGCCCTGTCGCGGCCCGCCGCGCAGCACGACGGAGCCTGCGTCTACTTTCACTCTCAGGTTCTTGACCCCGGTCAGCGATCCGCTCATCACCTGAGTCCAGTCGCCGCCCTCGCGGGAGATGTGTGTATCCTGCCCCACGACAGGCGCAACCAGAACCAGAACGCCAAGCAGGCCAGCGAATTGTAGCGAACGCTTCAATGGGAACCTCAGTTTCTTAGAATATCGATCAATCAATTTCCGGCAACTGTGCCAGCATGGTGCGAGCCTGCGACTTGATGTACTGGCTTTGATCCTTGGCCGCCAGCGTCATCAGCACGCCGCGCACGCTGCCATCGGCCTTTACTGGCTCAATCAAGCGCAATGCTTCGGTGCGCACGCCGGGATTCGAATCGTTCACCAAAGCTTCCAGAACCACATCGCGGACGCGCACATCATTCTTCACAAAACTTCCCAGACCGTCGAGCGCCTTCAGCCGCACTCCCGGATTCGTGTCGTAGCGCAATGCATAGATGAGGGCGTCGCGCACCTGCGAGACATCTGGCTTCTGGGTCAGCAGGTCGACGGAATCCATGCGCACGCCCGAATTGTAATTATTCCGGGCGGCAAACAGCAGCAGTTGCTGGATGCGCTGGTCATTCAGCGATCCCTGCGTTTCCAACGTGGAAACGGTGTCGTACTTGATGTCGATCTGATTGGTGCCCGGCTGCTGCGTGATGGACTGGATGCCGGTGATGGAAGCTTCGGCGGGGGTGGGAGTGGCGACGTTCGTCGGTGGCTGGTGAGTGAATACTCTGTAGGAAGTTCCAACTCCGCCGGCAAATCCGAGAATCAAAATTGCGGACGCCAGCGCGGGAGAAAACCGAACCTGCCGCAGCCAGTTCGCCGGATCGAATGCCAAGCGATGCCAGAAGCGGCCCTGCTCGGCGGTCTCGAGCGCCTCCTGCAGGCGCATGCGCGAGGCCGCCAGCAGATTGGGAGTCGGCTCCATCTCGCGCTCCTGCGACAGCAGCGCGTGAAACTCCTGCTCCGCCTTCAGTTCGGCGGCGCAGTCGGCGCACCGCGCCACATGCTGCTCCAGTTCATGGCGGGCATCATCGGCCAGCTCGCCATAAACATGCAGCGTGATGTTTTCTCGAACCCATTCGCACTTCATATTCGCACCTCCGTCGAGCCATCGCGGCTCGTATGGAGACGGGCACCCTTTCCCGTCCGCCGGGCGCAGCCCGTCCCCTACCTCATATCCGCCAACTGGCCGCGCAATTTCTGCGTGGCCCGGAAGAGCGTATTCTTCGCGGTCTCTTCCGTGGTATGCAAAATCTCACCCACGGTACGCAGCTTCAATCCGTGGTAATGCTTAAGCTCAAACACCATACGCTCGCGCGGCGTCAGCTTTTCGAGCGCGCCGGAGATTCGATCCCCCAACTGCCGCCGCATCAGATCGCGCTCCGGATTCGCCCCCGCGCGGCCATCCGGTACCTGATCAAGCAGGTCATACTCTCCGCCGGAGGCATCCTTCGCCACCGGCGCATCTTCCTTGCGCACAGTTTTCTTGCGCAGGTGATCCAGGCAAAGATTGGTTACGATGCGGTAAATCCAGGTATAGAACGAGCACTCGAAGCGAAAGCTTCCGATGTTCTTGTAAGCCTTGAGGAAGGCGTCCTGATAAACGTCCTGCGCGTCGTGTTCGGTGCCGGTCAGGTGCAGCGCCAGCCGCAAAACCGCCTGATCGTAGTGACGCACGAGTTCCTCGAAGGCGGCGCGGTCGCCGCGTTGCGCCTCGCGGATCAGGATCGTATCGTCGATGCGGCGTTCTTGCCCAGCCATGCGGCCCCGCGCGGGGTCCACTTTCTCAGTGACGCTGCAACCGCTGACTCTCTCCACTCGATCGTGTTTCTTTTTCGAGTGCGCCCGTTCACCAACCGCAAGTGTTACTGCCCAAACATCGGCCGGCATTGTTTTGTCATGTCCTATACCGCCCGGTGCGGATGCCGTACCCGGGCTTGCATAGGAATAGACGCTCAGCTAGTGGAAGCGTGAGCAGGAATTATAGGCTGCCGGAGATTTTTGTGCGGCCTAGGTGATTCTTCTGGAACGGGTTAGCGGGAAACAGAACAATCCGCTACCGTCAGGAATGCTGATTTGGCAAGGCAAGTGCGTCAACGGGGGCCACTTCGATAGGACCACCGCGCGCCCGGCCCCAACAGTAATTCGTCATCATCGGTCGAAGAAATACGCCAACTCTCGCCGCAACAGCCCGCGGCGGGAAAGCAGCGCAACAATAGGCCGTCGTCGAGAACAAAATTAGTGTCCCCGGCGGGGGGAGTGATTTCGACACGCCCTAGGGTCTTTCCCACCAGTTGCCTAAACTGCGCCCTCACTTTCTCACTCGAATCGCCGCACGCGGCGACGATTTCACCCGCTCGTTCCAGCCGGAGTCCACAGGTATTGACGTCGATCAAGAGCGACCCCATTTGTCGATATTTTATTTTGCTTGTTGGGTTGGGGAGCAACCGCCGAAAGTCAAGGCGAAGCGAATCCATGTCCGATGGCTCATAGCCATCTTCAAACCGGTGCTGCATACTCACCGCTGCACGCCATATTTCAGAATTCCAAAGGATCTTGGAGAACTGCTGCAGTCCGTTAGCGTCGCTTTGCGTCATTTCGACTCCTGGAAGCCCTGCAGGGGAGGCTGCTCCTCGGGATGGGCCCGATCAGGACCCAAGCGAAAATATTTGCCCTCTCGATCGCGGAACGTCCAGCGGGCATCCTCTTCCGAAGTGATAACGAAGGTACGAAGAACGAGGTCATCCGAGAACGTCAGGGCCGAATCTCCAGACAGGGGGAAGAGCTTACCCGATACAAAGGTTTTCCCATCGAGCTGCTTGATTCCTCTCTCCATTGTGGCCCGGTCATCTTCCGACCCGGCAACGACCTCGTCCCGCAGTTCGATGCGCCATTCGACCTGTTCACACCAAAGCCCCCACTCCCCGCTCGGATGGTTTCGGCCGTCATGAAGAGGCTGGGGTTGGCCAAACTCAAGAAACAGGACGCTTCCGTATCCAAGCCAACAGCCTCGTGCAGTTTGGCCGATCAATGGAGCAAAGAGATTCGGATTTGTCTGAACGATCATTCCTTGGAGAACCATTGTAAACGGCCCGCCAAGTGCACGTACAAGACGGCCCGAGCGGGAGCCCGGGCCGAAATTTCCCCGATTACTCCGCTACCGCTTCCTTCTCAATCACAACTTTCAAATGCGCGGTCACGTCCTTGTGCAACTTCACCGGGACAGTGAACTCGCCCAGGGTCTTCAGCGGCTCGTGCAACTGGATCTGCTTCCGGTCGAGGTTGATTCCCTTCTTCGCGATGGCGTCGGCAATGTCACTCGAGGTCACCGAGCCGAAGAGCTGATCGTGCTCGCCCGCCCGCTTCTGGAAGGTAGCCGATAGCCCCTCAAACTGCTTGGCCAGCTCTTCGGCCTGTGTCTTTTCCTTGGCCGAGCGGCGCACCGAGGCAGCCTTCATCTGCGCGACTACCGCCTTGTTCCCGGCGGTGGCCTGGATGGCCAGCTTGCGTGGCAAAAGGTAGTTGCGCCCATATCCTTCGGCAACCTTCACCACGTCGCCGCGCGAACCCAGCTTGCTTACATCTTCTTTGAGAATGACTTCCATGATATGACTCCGATTTCAGATTCTTTCGCCGCGGCTTCACGCGGATTTCCACGGATAAATCAGAAATATAAAAAAAGCCTTATCCGTGCTGATCCGCGCAAATCGGTGGCCGACCTTCTACGATGCCCGCCCGGCAAACGGCAGCAGGGCGATGTTGCGCGCCTGTTTGATGGCCGTGGCCAGCCGGTGCTGGTGCGGCGAACACACGCCGGTCAAACGCCGGGGCACGATCTTGCCGCTCTCGGCCACGAATTGGCCGAGCAGCCGGTAATCCTTGTAGTTGATGTCGGCGATCTTCTCGGTGCAGAACTTGCAGACTTTCTTGCGCCGGAAAAACTTGCGTCCACCTTCGCGCGGCGGACCGCCGGGGCCGGAACGTCCTCCACCACCGCCGCCGCCGAAGCGCGGACGGTCTCCTCCAAAACGCGGGCCGTCGGATCGTGGGGCGTCAGAACGTGGGGCGTCAGAACGTGGCCCGTCGGATCGGTGTCCTTCGCCCGAAGGCCGTTCGCTTGCTGGTGCTTTGGTTTCTTCAGTCATGATGCTCCTTAATCAGTGGCCAGGGACCAGTAGTCAGTGGCCAGTAAAACCGGTTTCGCTCTTGTGAACTGGCCACTTTCTACGCTGTTGCCGGGGTTTCCGCCGCGGGTGCGGCGGTCGCTTCATCCGCCACGACTGCGGCAACGGCGGGTTGCGCGCTCACTTTTTTCTTTGCGTCCCGCAGCTTCTTGATCTTGTCGAGACGCTTCTGCTCTTCGTCGATGCGGACGGTGAGGAACTTGATCACCGGCTCGGTCACGCGCAACCGGCGCTCCACCTCATGAATCACCGTGCCCGCGCCTTCGATGGTCAGCAGAATATAGACGCCCTCGCGGAACTTGCGCACCATGTAGGCCAGGCGCCGCTTGCCCATGCGTTCCACGGTCTTAACCGTTCCGGCGGCCGAAGTCACGGTCGACTCCAGGTTCGCAATCAGTTTTTCGAGATCTTCGTCCGCCATATCCGGACGGACAATAAACATCAGTTCATAAGTACGATTCATTTCTGTCTCCAGGCAGTGGCCAGTGATCGGTGGTCAGTGACCAGCGACACCCGCTACCGCAAAAGCTATTTCTTTCTTGCAACTGTGCACTTCTGACCACTAGCCACTGATCACTGATCACTGTCTTTCCGGTTGAAGCGGTTCATCGCCGCCGCCGGACCTTCGGTCAAAATCGCTTGCACCGCTTTCGCGGCCGTGTCGAGCATTCCATCCACGACCGCGAACTCAGCCTTGCGAAACGGCGAGAGCAAATAACTCTGGCCGTCTTCCACCCTGCGCTCCGGGGCCACGCCGATCCGGATGCGCAAAAAATCCTGCGTGCCCAGCGCTCCAATGATGGACTCAATCCCGTTATGCCCCGCCGAACTTCGCCGCGTGTGAATCCGCAGCGTGCCCAGCGGAAAATCCAACTCGTCCTGAATCACAATCAGGTCCGACTCCGGCTTCGCGTCGTACTCCGCCACCAGCTCCCGCACCGAAACGCCGCTCAGGTTCATGAAGGTCTCGGGCTTGGCCAGCAGCACCGGCTCGTCCGCAACCTGTATTCTCGCCGTCAGCGCCCGGCACTGCCGGTTTCTGATCTCGACTCCGCGCTCGCTGGCGATGCGATCCACTACCAGAAAGCCCAGGTTATGCGGCGTGAACTGGTACTCGATGCCAGGATTGCCGAGACCGACGATCAGTTTCACGCTGGAGATCCTTCGCTCCGCTCAGGATGACAGCGGCGGGCTCAAACGCCCGCCAAACGCTGTCACTTCTTCTCCTTCTTCTCGGCTTTCTTCTCCGCCTTGTCCGGCTTCTCGGCAGCGGCCTCGCCTTCTTCCTCAGTCTCGGCCTTGCCCTTCTTGATAACTTCGGGCTCGGCCGGTGTAGCACCCGCTTCCGCCGCCACTGCTTCAGGCGTGGCGACAACTTCTTCCTTAACGCTGGTTACGTGGGCCACCGGCTGGTTCGCATCGCTGAGGAATTTCAGCTTCGGATTGTGCGGCAAATCCGTCACCCGCAGCACCTTGCCGAAAGTAAGGTGGCTGATATCGACATCGATGTGGCTGGGGATATCGCCGGGCAAACACTCGATCTCCACTTCACGCAACATCTGCTCGAGAATGCCGCCCTCGGTCTTCACACCCTCCGCCACGCCTTGCAGCACGACCGGCACGCTGACCCGCAGCGCCTTATCCATGGCGATGCGCTTCAGGTCGATGTGCAGCAGATGACCCTTGATCGGTTCATACTGCCAGTCGACGATCATGGCCTTGGTACGCTCACCGCCATTCATCGAGAGATCGAAAATTGTGTTGTGCCCGCTGTCGGAGCGCAGAATGCGCAGCACATGCCGCGGATCGACGCTGACCGAGACCGCGTCCTTGCTCGCGCCATAAACCACCGCGGGAATTTTGCCTTCACGGCGCACCCGCCGGGCATGGTTCTTCGTTCCAGCCTCGCGCGGCAGCGCTTCCAAAACATTTTGTTCCAAAGTAGTTGCCATAATTTCGCTTCCTTCTAAAAGTGTTCCACCAAGCATTGTCATCCTGAGGCGACGGCCTTATCGTCGCCGAAGGATCTCTACCGCATCCCGCCCATCCATATTTCAACTGCCGGCTAAATAAATAACTTGCTGACTGAAGTCTCTTCGTGATTGGCCTGAATCGCCCGTCCAATCAATCCCGCAATCGAAAGCACTCGAATCTTCGGCTCCTGCCGGGCCTCTTCGGTCAGCGGGACGGTGTTGGTAACCACCACTTCGCGGATCACCGAAGTCGCGATGTTCTGCACCGCCGGTCCCGACAGTACGGCATGCGAAGAGCAGGCGTACACCGTAGTGGCGCCATTTTCCATCAATGCCGCCGCGGTTTTCACCAGAGTGCCCGCCGTATCGATCAGGTCGTCGATGATCAAACACGTCCGTCCCTTTACGTCGCCGATCACGTGCATCACTTCGGCCACGTTCATTTCCACGCGCCGTTTGTCGACAATGGCCAGCGCCGCGTCGACCTTCTTCGCGAAAAACCGGGCCCGCTCCACGCCGCCTGCGTCGGGTGAAACCACCGTAAGATTCGGCAGGTTCAGCTTGCGGAAGTGATCCACCAGCACTGGCGAAGCGAACAAATGATCCACCGGGATATTGAAAAATCCCTGCAACTGGGGCGTGTGCAAATCCACGATCAGCGCCCGGTGCGCTCCCGCGGTGGTCAGCAAATCCGCCACCAGCTTCGACGAAATCGGACTGCGCGGCTTGTCTTTGCGGTCCTGCCGCGCATAACCGAAGTAAGGCATCACCGCCGTAATGCGCCGCGCCGACGCGCGCTTCAGCGCATCGATCATCAGCAGCAGTTCCATCAGGTGCTCGTCCACGCTCGTGCTCTTGTTATTCGCGTGGACCACGCGGCAGGTCGGCTGCATCACGAACACATCCGCGCCCCGCACGTTCTCCTGGATCTGCACATAGGCTTCGCCGTCGGCGAAGCGCTTCACTTCCGCCTGGCCACGCTGCATCCCGAGAAACTGGCAGACTTCATCGGCCAGCGGCTCGTTCGCCGTCCCGCTGAAGATCTTGAACTTTTCATCCACCCGCGCGCGCGGCTTGCGCTCCGGTTTCTCTTCGGGCACAGGTGGCACCTGTTTCTCAGCCGCTTCCGTCTTTTCCGCCGGCGTGACTAGAGTAGCCATAGGCAGTTCTCAGTTCCCGTGTTCTCGGTTCTCAGTCTGTTGCGGCTCAGCTCGTACTGAGAACTGAGAACACGGGAACTGAGAACTGATTTCTGGCTGGGCCGCTAGGATTCGAACCTAGACAAAGTGCTCCAAAGGCACTTGACCTACCATTAGTCGACGGCCCAGTACCGTTTCAAGTTTCC
>Ga0302326_10009461_pt1 | contig 21296 bp, 20 predicted proteins | sample Palsa_T0_3_FD_202264 | JGI IMG/M metagenome (GOLD analysis project Ga0302326, IMG submission 202264) | Peat permafrost microbial communities from Stordalen Mire near Abisko, Sweden - Palsa_T0_3 | ecosystem: Environmental > Terrestrial > Soil > Palsa > Peat permafrost | place: Sweden: Abisko... | reverse complement strand
CCACCGATCGCGTCTGGTTCAGATCGCGGTTTATGGTTTCGGGTTCGCCGCAGTACGTCTGCAGGAAGTCTTCCAACTCGTCTGTGGCAAGGAGATAGCTGCAGTGCCTTCCGTCGATCGTCAGCTTAGGGTTGGGATTCCGGCGATAGCTGCCCTGCGGAACGGGGATTCCGCACATATTCAACGCGTGGCTCATCTGCACGCAGCATGGAGTGCCCGGGAGTCCCTGCATCACCTTGTCGACGTACTTGTATTTCGCGGGATCCTTCTGGTCGCGACGCGGATACTGGCTGGATAAGATGTTTATCGACGCTGGAATTACGCCCATATTCGTCTCCTTTTTGAATTACCTGCGCACGGCACCGGCTGGTTACGTCACCTGACGCTCCCCACCGCCCGGCCCGCCGTTCGGGCTATCGCTTTCATGTGCATTCGCCCCTCATCTGGGATAAGCGAAAACCGGGGCCCAAGACTTGAAGGGCCAGCCGGAAGTTTTTTTGTTAAATCGGGTACCATGGTCGGAACGTCGCCTGGCTTGCGCGCGATGTAGGCGGCCGCCTCGTCCGCCGGAGTAGTGGTGTCCCCGGATGCGCCTTCCGTGTCCGACATGGCCGGGTAGAGTTCCAGGTCCGGTGGCGGGGCGATCCATGGACAACCGGCGTCCCGAAAGCGGTACCGCCGACGGCAGACAAAACCGCATGTCCGGCGCAATAAATAGTGCGCTGAAAATGCCGAACGTTTCAGGCTGGCAACAAAAAACCCAGGACGCAAGCAATCCGTTCTTTGGCCGGTTGAATAGAGTGTGTTGAGTGGCGCTGTTGAGGCTGGGCGCTTGGCGCAGCCTGATGCCAGGGTGCCGGTTCCGGTGCCTGCTGGCCGCCGTTAGCGCATCGCCGCGACCGCCAGCGTGCGGGTGGGGATGCCCCCACAAAAGGCGCCGACATTTCCTACCATCGTTCAAGCGCGCCCGCTACTCGAAGCCATAACCGCGCCCGAGCGGCTGACGCTGGAGGTGTTCGAGCGGCGCGCGCGACACGCCGCCCGCGCCGGCGGCCGTGCTCCTGCCACGACGCACCACCCGCCACCCCCCAGCGACGCGGCCCATCGTGAGCTCCGCGGCGCCGGACCGGCGCGGCCCCAGCCCAGGATCATGGCTGGCGCTTCGGGCAGCCTTATGCCGACGGCAGTCCTTATTCAATGCCCGAGCTTCTGTCGGAGTTCTCTTTCGAGATATTGTTCTCTTTTCGAACTCGCCGACCAGCTCAAGCCGGGCTCCATCACGCAGTCGGAGCGCCTGGCGAAGTACAACCGGCTGCTGGCGACTGAGGCGGAGACGGGCTGGCCAGTGGTACGCTGGCCGGTCGGCGGAGCACCTCGCTAACCCAATTTGGTCACGTCGGAGTGCAATCTTTGCCGGAAACCAAGACCCGTGCGGCCCACCACAAATGGGCCGGAGGTCGCAGGCAGCGCTTGCTCGGATGCACGAAAACGCGATGCTCCGCTCTTTGGCCCGCGGCGTGCCAGTGCCCTCTCATGTCATCCACGATCACAGAGCCGGTTGCGAGCACTATTGAAGAGCCCCTTGCGCGGCTGGTGGCTTTCGAGCCCACCACATTCCCGGTCTTGAGTGTCTACCTGAACACTCAGCCGAATGAACATGGACGCGCGCCCGACGCAGTACCGTATCTGCATCGTGAATTCAAAGCCCTCGCCAGGACGTGGGCGCCGAGTTCCCCCGAGCGCCACAGTTTCGACCGGGACGTGGAGCGAATCCTTTCGTACGCCACTCACCAAATCGACTCCTTGGCAAACGGGGTCGCCATATTCGCGTGTTGGGGCGCGGGAGAATTCTTCGAGGCAATCCAGTTAACGACCCCTGTCGGCGATAACCGCGTCTACGCCTATAACCAACCTCATCTGTATCAACTGGCACATCTCGATGAGCAATACCCGCGGTATGCGGCGGTGCTTACGGATACCAACACGGCGCGTATCTTCGTCTTCGGACTGGGCCAGGTCATCGGCGCGGAGGAGGTGGACGGCAAGAAAGTTCATCGAGTGAAGGTGGGTGGATGGTCGCAAGCCCGCTACCAGCGGCGTGTGGGAAACGCGCACCACGAGCACGCCAAGGAGGTCGTTGAACGCCTGGCTCAGATTGTCCGCGAAGACAAAATAAGTCACATCATCCTTGCCGGAGATTCGGTCGTGATTCCGCTGCTTCAAGAACAACTGCCACAGGAAATGATCCCCATGGTGCAGGTAATGAGACTCGATGTTCATTCGTCCGAGCAGGATGTCCTGACAGCCACCCTCGCAAAGCTGCAGGAGCAAGAGGCCAGGACTGCCGCGGAGAAGGTGGACCGGCTGATGCAGCAATATCGCGCTCGCGGATTGGCCGCGGTCGGGCTGCAGGACACGCTCGAAGCTTTGGCCAACGGACAGGTCGAAGAATTGCTGATCAGCGGGGCGCTGGAGGAGAGCCATCCCCATCCGGAGGAGGTGCAAGCCATCCTCGCGCCGGAGATCCCCGATGCAGAGGGAGACACGGCCAGCGAAGAACCGCGGCAGGCGTCCGTGCCCGATCTGCTAGTGACGAAAGCCACGCAAACCGGGGCAACCGTGACGTTTATCGAAGATGCGGCGTTGCTCGAATCGATCGGCGGTGTCGGCGCGTTCCTGCGATGGCGCGGGTAAATTGGCCATCGGTTTGCTCATCGATAGGCGTGTCCAAGATCACTGAATCCAGCCGCGATCACCTCGCCGATGACAATTTCGCTTTCCCCAAGGAACGCAAAGAACCCATTCACGACGCCGCTCACGTGCGCAACGCGATCGCCCGCTTCCAGCAGGTGCAAGGGGTGAGCGACTCTGAACGCGACGCCGCCTGGAAACGCATTCAAGTCGCTGCGAAGAAACACGGAGTTGAGTTGCATGAGCAAGACTGGCGTGAACTTGGTTAGCGCTCGCGCGCCGCTCACAGGACCGAATACCATTTTCCCGCTACCGCCGGCCAGACCGGTGACCTTGTCCCCGGATTGTTCGAGCGCCAGGTAGGCGGGCATCTGCCCGTTGTCCGTCGTGATGGTTCCGCGCCACTGCCGATGACGCCATTCGCCGCCAGCGCGGGGCGGCCAAGAAAAGACAGAGAACGATTGTTCGCATTGTAAGGGATCCCAGTAGCCTTTCCGATTGCTTAGACACCGCGCGGCGAACAGAAAATTTAAGTTACTTTCGCACCGGGACTCCGGCGAAGTTTCCGGCCGTGCCGATGCTACCGCCCGCCGGCGAGAAAGGTCTGCATGGCGGCCACCATGTCGTCGCCGTGATCGATGGCGGCCGCGCTCCTTGCACGATGCACCACCGGCCAGTGGCTTGGTCATGGCACCCGCGACCGGTCACGTAGCGATCACACGCGCGGGCGGGCTAAAGCTGCACGTGATCGGCCCAAACCGGTCGCGGCGGATGCTCGTAATTGGCGCCCCTGGCCCACGCTGGTGAAGCCTCGATGCTGTAGGATCTTTGAGTTGAACAGCGGAGAGGGAGTTCCGAACCGGAATGTCTGGCTCCCCAAGTAGGACTCGAACCAGCCCTGCTCACCGGCCCAGACCCCTCAAGATAGCGTCCGGATCGTAGACGCAGCCTCCCCACGTACCGCCGCTGGCCTGCTGCAGCGCTGCCCATAACCGGGTTTCGGGCGGCAGGGCAGGGTCGGGTGCGAGGTCCGGGCGCAGCGGGCGCGCGGCCAGTACACGCGTGCCTTCCTCCGCACCGAAAACCTCGCCGCCGTGGCCCACCAGATTCACGGAGCCTTCCAGCTTCACGCGGTCCACCACGATTTCGATGACGTCGCCGTCGAGAATTTTGCCAATGGGGCCGCCGGCCAGCGCTTCGGGCGAAATGTGTCCGATGCACGCGCCGGTGGAAACGCCGCTGAAGCGCGCGTCGGTCAGCACGGCGACATGCTTTCCGAAATCCAGGTACTTCAGCGCCGAAGTGATCTGGTAGGTCTCCTCCATGCCCGAACCCATGGGTCCGCGGCAGATCAGCACGATAATGTCGCCGGCGCGCACGCCATCGGGGCCGTGGCTCTTGATGGCCGCGATGGCGTCGGGTTCGGTGCGGAAGACGCGCGCGCGGCCCGTCATGCGATAAACGCCATCGGGATCGACCACGCTGGGGTCGATGGCGGTGCTCTTAATCACCGACCCTTCGGGCGCCAGGTTGCCGTGCGGGAAGGTGACCGTGGAGGTGAGGCCGGCGCGGTGCGCACGCTGCGGGTCCATGATCACATCGTCCGGATCGATGCCATCGCGCTCTTGCAGGAGACGGCGCAACGCGGCGCGGCGCGCGGAGGCTTCCCACCAGTCGAGCGTGGCGCCCAGGGTCTGCCCGCTCACTGTGAGGACGCGCGTATCGAGTAGGCCGGCGCGGCGCAGGTGCAGCATCACTTCAGGCACGCCGCCCGCCTGAAACACCTGCACGGTCGCGAACGAGCGGGGGCCGTTGGGGAGCGCGTCCACCAGGCGCGGCACGCGGCGGTTGATTGCGGTCCAATCGGCGGCCGTGGGGCGCGCCAGACCGGCGGCGTGCGCCACGGCGGGCAGGTGCAGAATCAGGTTCGTGGAGCCGCCGAACGCGGCGTGCATCACCATGGCGTTACGCAGCGCGGCGTCGGTCAGGATGTCGCGCATCCGGATGCCGTGCGACTCGAGCGACAGCACGGCGCGCGCCGAGCGGCGGGCCATATCCAGCCAGATGGGATGTCCCGAGGGCGAGAGGGCTGCATGCGGCAGGCACATGCCCAGCGCTTCGCCCACCACCTGCGAGGTCGCGGCCGTGCCCAGGAACTGGCAGCCGCCGCCGGGCGTGGCGCAGGCGCGACAGAGATTTTCGGCGGCGGATTCCAGGGTGATCTGGTTATGCGCGAAACGCGCGCCCACGCTCTGCACGCGCGCGGCATCTTCGCCCTCTTCGGCAAGCAGCGTCACGCCGCCAGGAACCAGCACGCACGGCAGATCGTGCATGGCGGCGAGCGCCATCATCATGGCGGGGAGGCCCTTGTCGCAGGTGGCTACGCCGATTGCGCCGCGCCGCGTGGGCAGCGAGCGGATCAGGCGGCGGAACACCGTGGCGGCGTCGTTGCGATAGGGCAGGCTGTCGAACATGCCGGTGGTACCCTGCGTGCGGCCGTCGCAGGGGTCGGTGCAATATGCCGCGAAGGGGACTGCGCCCAGCGCTTTCAGCTCGCGCGCGGCGGCTTCCACGAGCAGGCCGACTTCCCAGTGGCCGGTGTGAAACCCGAGCGCGATGGGCGCGCCCGCGGCATCGCGGAGGCCGCCATGGGTGCTGAGGATCAGGATCTCCGGCCCGCCCAGCGCGCGCGGGTCCCAACCCATGCCGGCGTTCTGGCTCCATCCGAACAGGTCGCCTGAGGGGCGCGTCAGCAGCATTTCGGCGGTGATGGGAACCGCGCCTTGCGGACCGGGAGCTTTGGAGCGTACGTCGAATATTGAAGCGTCGCCGGAATCGAGGATCTGGCTCACGGAGCGGCCTCGGGGCTGAACAGCTCGCGCGTGCCCAGGGAACGCCAGAAGGCGAAGATGGCGATACCCAGGAGGAGCAGGAAAGAGGCCAGTCCCGCTGGCGTATACCAGGTCGTCCAGTCAGTGCCGAGTGTGATCAAGTTAGTGGCATCGATGAAAAAAATAGCGGCCATGGTGGCTACCAGGCCGAGGCGCAACAGCACAAACAGAAGCACGGAATACATTCCGACGTAAATGATCACCTTGACTTTCCAGTCGGGCAAGGTGAAGATGCCGACGTTTGAAAGCAGCAACAGCAAGGCAGCCAGGATGGCGGCAGGTATGTCCTTTTTAACCAACCGGCGGAGACCGCAAATGGAAAAAAAGACCAACAGGCCGAAAAGCAGCGAAGCCTCCATGATGGCAGCGTGGGCGGCAAACCATTGACGGGTTCCCAGGGCGGATGAAAGTCCGCCCAGCGTGCCCAGCGCTCCGGATTGCCAATCGTCGAGCCATTCGGCGGCGACCCAGATGAGTGCGCCGGCAGTCGCGCCGATCAAAATGTGGGACCCAACCTGCGCATCGAGCCAACGGCCGGCCAGCAAGCGGCCCCAGGTGATGATGGTGTGCGGCCAACGGGCGCGGACCAGCGGTTCCAGCGCCACGTAGAGCAAAGCCAGTGCTGCCCCCCACATCAGCCACGAGGCACAATTCGCGAAGAAGAAGGGAATCATGGATTCGTCGGGGATGGCGTGCACAGTGCCGATCCAAGCGACGAAACCGAGCAGGCAACGCGCGGCCCCCAGGCGCAGGGCGCCTTTGCGGTCGACGCGGCCGAGCCGCCAGTTGCGCCGCGCCAGCAGCACGACTGCAAGCAGGCCGGTCACCGAAAGACACAACAATACGATGCCCTGCACGCGCGTAGCGAGTCCGGCTTGGGCGGGGCCGGGGCCGGTCCCTTTGGGCCAATCGAACCGGACGGAAACCTGGGTAATGCGGCCTTTCCAGGACGCCTCGTCGACGGTCAGATTCAGGCCGGGGATGCGGGGATGCGGTCCTTTCCAGGAACGTACCTGGTCGGTGGCGCCGGCGGGCACGAAGGCGGGCGGGATTTCGGTGAATGTTGCCATGTCGAGGCCCGCGGCGTGGAAGACGGCCTCGGGCTGCACGGGAGGCGCGAGGGGTTGCGCGTCGCGATAGGGATTGGCCTGAAACTCGCGCAGCCGGCCCCCTCCGTCTAAAACAACATGCACCATTCCTGGCGTCGTGGGGGCGGGATTATCGTCCGTGACTTCGCCGTAAGGGCTGGCCGCCAATGCCGAGAGGCTTTCGCGATAGTCGGCCTTTATGGGCGCCTCTGACGCGAGCCAATCGTCCCAGGCTTGCGGCTGCGGAAGGCGCCTGAGGCGATCGAGGAGTTCACCGCGGTCGGCCAGCGACAGGGCGGAATCGGCGGGTTTACGGGTATAGCCGAACGACCGCGCCATTTCGCGGGCCTGATGCGCCAGCACCTCGGGTGAGCTATCGAGCGGTGTGTGCATCACGGCGGCATATCGCGCGCGCAGTGCTACAGCCGCGCACAGGCACAGGGCGATCGCGACGAGGCAGGGTATCGAATACCTGGGTGCGAGCCCTTCCTGCTTGCCGGCGGATGCGACCAGTTCCGGGGAGGGCAGTTCACCCGCGGCCAAGGCGGCGGCCAGCGGATCTCCGCCCGGCAAGGCGGCAGCTACCGATAACACATTCGCCGGACGCAGGGCCGGGTTGGGATCGAGGCAGCGGCGGATGGCCTTTTCGACGCCGGGATCGATGTCGGCGGCGATAGAGGTCATGCTGGTCAACTGCACGGATTCCTGCTGGCGCAGCATGGCCTGCACGGTGTTGGCGTTGAAGGGCCGCTTGCCGGTGAACAACTCATAGAGCACTAAGCCCAGCGCGTAGATGTCGCTTTTGGCGGTGACTTCCGAGCCGCGGAGTTGCTCCGGCGCCATGTAGGCGGGCGTGCCGTTGCGGACTTCTGCGCCGGAGAGTTGCTCGGCCACGGCGGCCAGGCCGAAGTCCATGATGACCACGTCGCCGCGCTTGTTGATCATGATGTTCTGCGGCTTCAGGTCGCGATGGATGATGCCGCGGTCGTGGGCGGCAGCCAGGCCGGCGCAGAGTTTGCGGGCGGTTTCGAGGGCCTTGTCGGCTGGCAGGCGGCCGATACGCAGCAGCAGCGACGACAGATCTTCGCCATCCACGTACTCCATGGAGATGAAGGGCATGCCCTCGGCTTGGCCGATATCGTAGACGCGGCAGACGTTGGGATGCGAGACCTGGCGGGCGATGCGGACTTCGCCGTGGAAGCGTTCGAGGAGGCGCTGGTTTTGAGCGGCTTCTTCGGGCAGGAATTTGAGCGCCACGGACTGGCCTAACGCGAGGTCGGTGGCGCGGTAGACTTCGCCCATGCCGCCGCGGCCCAGCAGGCCGATGATGCGATAGCGCCCGCCGATCAGGGTGCCGGGGAGGAAGCGGCCTTCGTCGGCGGCGGAGGAGGAAGATGAGATGTGCGAGATAGACGCGCCGCCGGCGCGGTCGACGGCCACGGTCTCGGCTATGGACGGATCGGCGGGGGGGGCCATTAGTACGATTCTACTGCGGGGCGCGCTTTGCGCGGCGGGGGGCAGGGGCCAGGGGGCCGGGGCTTGAGTCTAGCGTTATGCAGGCTGACCGAGAATTTCGTGCCTGGCGCCTGGCGCCTTCAAATGCTTCATCCTTGCATCGAAGGTCAGAAATGTGGCCTTGTGCCGCCGCGCCAGGGCGAGCAGATACGAATCGGCGACCTGACCGTGGCCAAGTATCCTTTCCAGTACCTCACCGAAATCGCCGGCGACCGGCGATGGCAGAGATTCGAGATAGAGGTGCTGGGCGTCTCGAGTCATGAGGTGCAGCAGGGCGGCCGCCTCACCAGGGGGTCTTGGCCCCGGCACGACCGCGGGGTTCGACGATAACCGTATGAAGCCGAGTTGCGTTAGAGCACAGGTGGCCCAGCGGTCGCTGGATTCCAGCCTCGCGATAGCCGCCGCATGGAACTGGTGGTTGGGCCAAGCTATCGCCAGCAGGACGTTCACATCCAGGAGCAGCAGGTTAGAGGTAGCCTTCTTCATCAATCGCACGTTGGACTCTGGATGCGGGAATGACCGGCGCGTCCGGCGGTACTTCAGGCAGGAAATCGCCCCGGGGTGTTTTTGCGAGACGGAGTGCGCTGCGGGGCAAGCCCCCGGCGGGCAAGTTTTGACAGCACCTTGCCCAGACGCTCGCCCGACCCGTGCGCCAGGTGCATGGCAGCTTGGTAGACGTCGTCGTCCAGGATCCCCACTTCTATGTCGCGCCCTTTGTTGTGTCGCACTGAACCGGCCTGTCGAAGCACGGTAGCGTTACCCGTGAACTAGCGCCACACCTCCCACGCCGAGGCCCTTGGCCCGCTTTACCAACTTCTCGTCAAAGGTCACGAATCGGGCGCTTTCGCCTCGGCTGGCAAGGTGCAGCGCATCGGGAAAATCCATACCCGATGACGTCCATTCGAGCGCTCTGGATACCGCCGCGGGGTCCTCAACCCGTACTGTGGGGAGACTGGTGAGGGCCAACAACGCCGTGGATAGCTGCGTGCCGCGAAAACGATAGAGACTGCGCAGAACCCACTCGGTCTCCAGGATCACACTCTTGGAGAGCCATATCTCTTCAGTTCGGAAGAGCGCGGAGGCTCGCGCCGCTTGCTGCGCGTCGTCTTCGGTAAGCAACCGGACCACGACGTTAGTATCGACCGCGATCACGCCGCTCCTTCACCCCCATCGCGATGGCTTTCTCCATCTGTTGGAGGGTCTTGGCTCTACCGGTATATCGCAAGCAACCAACCACGTCCTCCAGACGCGAGGTTGGCGTTGGTCTCAAGGGCCGCAGCGTGATTCCTCCGGGTGAGTCTTCCACGGCGAACTCCGTTCCGGCGCTCCACCCGTGCGCGTCCCGAACGGTCTTGGGCAGGATCACCTGCCCTTTCGTCGACAGCTTCGTGGTTTCCACAGCCATGGGACCTCTCAGGTAAGATCTCTGTAAGATCATTATAGCAACATCTCACGCTGAGCCGAACACAGGCCGCGCTACCAGGAAAGCTGATGATCGCCGGAGGTGGCCGGCGCGCATGCGCGCGCCAGCGCGTCCAGATCCCGCGTGTTCAGTTCGAGGCCTGCGTTCCAGTGGCAGCATTAATGGCTCATTTCCCAACCAACAAATTTGTAGAGCGTGATGAGGAAGCATATGAGCATTGCCAATTCAAAGATTAAGTATTTGAGCCGAGCCAAGAAGGCCTCTGCCTTTCGTCCACGTGTCACGTCGGGCCATTTGCATTTCCCTTCCCGTCCGCCGCGCCGGTCTGAGGGGGTGCCGAGAACTGGCTCGCCAACGCCTCAAAGTAGGGCCTCCCGTCCGGGGCCAATTCTGCTCGAAACTCACCCCAGTAAAAGAACCGCACATCATCACCGCCGTCATACGCGCGAAATCCGGTGGTCTCCTCCCATTTGTCGAGGTTGAAGTAGCCTAGCTTCTGCAGCCGTTTCAACGCATCCACAACCTCCGGATCTCGGCAGCCTGGAACCGCCTTGTCTATCTGCTGTACAAGCACTGGCAGCACCAGGGATCGGCGCTTCTCGGAGTACCCTCCAGCCTGGAAACACCGAAAGATCTCGTACTCTATTCGCTTCGACCTCGTCCTGGCGGGCGATTGCGCCTCAATCGCCTCAATGCAGAACTGCGTTATCGATATCCCGCGCCGGTCCGCCTCTGTTTGCGCGATTGCGTATACGTCAGGTGTCACCCGCAGCGTAATGCGACGCCAGCCGGAGGCGTCGTCTTCTAATTCCCTCCATGCTGCACGCTCTATCTTGCCGCTAGACCACGCCTCCCTGACTGCGGGAGGCCAATTCGCCTCCGCGAGGATTTGGAAACTCGGGATGGAGGGGTCAATGACGGAAGGATCACGACCCGCCCTCCGCAACACCTTGAATATCACGTGGGCGTTGGTATCGTTGGGCACACCCAGGACGAAGAGCTGCGGTAACACCGTCAATGGCTGTGTCCATGTGGCAGGGTTCGGGTTCCCGAGAACGTCATAGCATACGCAGTAGTTCATGCATTACAGCATAACGCGGAGATTAGCAGCATGCAATCCAGAAATACAGTGCAAATCGATATTTTGCTGCGCGTGCGAGCCGCTGGAACGGCGCTGCTATCCGCTTACCGCTTCAGCATATCTTCCACCCACGGGGGGGTGGCCTGCATCAGGCGCCCCAACTCCGGCTCCAGTTGCTCCATCTTGAGTTTCATCTCCCAGGCGACTTCGCGGTAGCTGAAGTGGCCTTTCACGCCGCTGCGCACGCGCGCGATGTACTCGGCTTCGGCGAAGTCCATCTTGAACAGGAACCGCGAGCGGGCGCCGAATGGCAGCAGATAATGCGCGCCGGGGGTGGGCAGGGCCTGCATGGCGGCGATGGCCGCTTCCATGGCCTCGCGATAGACGGGCGTGGCGCCGGCTTCGTCGACCAGCGGCGGCGTGTCGTAGCCCAACCGCCCGGAGTAGCTTTGGCGGAACTTGTGGCAGCGCCGGTGCCGGTGCAGATCGCGATAGGCGCCGATGTCGATTACGAAATCGTAGGCATACAGGCCGCCGTGAAAGCCGGCCAACAGATCGTCGCGCCGAGTGCGGGATTCCATGGCTACATCCAGCACTTCGGCGCGCTGTGCCGCACTCCAGCCGCGCGCCATTTCGTATAGTTCGCGGAACGAGCGGTCCGTCACCGGATACAAGAGCGTGGCGGCGATATCGGCGGTCGTCTCGGTTGGGTGGACCAAATCCACACGCCCCGGCTCGGAGCCCGCGGCCGGCGGCAGGTTCTGCTCCGCCCAACGGCGCAGGTTGCTCCGCGCGCGCGCGGCGTACTCATCCGCTTCGGCGTGGCGCGCCAGCGTGGGGGCCAGAGGCTCGCGCGCTGCGTCCGCGTCCCACACGCAATCGGGCTCGGCGGCGCAGGCCTGCGCGATCTCGTCGCCCACGTCGCGCAGTTCCTGGTATTCCGACGCCTTCAGCCGGCGGATCTGCTTCTCGAGCGTGCGAATGCTGGTGACCTGGCCGACGTTGGTGGGAATGCCCCAGAACAGCAGATAGCGCGCCACGTCGAAAGCGCGCGCGGCGAGGTTGCGGCGGTAGGCGTCCGGCTTCATGTCGTCGGGACGCGGCAGGCGTGAGGCGAGACAGTCGAAGGCCCGCGCGTTCACGTGGGCGTAGGCATCGAGCAGTTTGCGCGCGGCGGCCTGGTAGCAATCGGCGGCAGCGGCGGTCAGCTCCGGCGGCGTGACGAAACCGGCGCGAGAGAAATCCTGGTAGCGCGAGGATTTCGCCTGGCCGTCCCAGAGCGGCTCTTCTTCAATCTCGGTGGCGGCCAACTCCGAGAGACCTTCGAAGCACAGGACGGCGTGCCCCAGGTCGGCGATGGATGCGTGGCCGTACTGGAAATAGAAGCTCTCCAGGAACCTTTGCGAGTCGTGCGTGCGGACCCACGCGAGCGACTCGCGGATGGAATCGGGCGAGCGGCTGTAGCGCGCCAGGGCGTACGCGCATTTTTCCGGCGGCATCGGCGAAACGGAAATCACGCGCTTGGGTTTGGATTCCGGCATGAAAAGGCTATGATAACGGATTGTGAAAATTCGAATCCAAAGATTACGAGACGACGCCGTGCTGCCGGTGTACGCGCACGGTCCCGAGGAGGACGCCGGCCTGGATCTGAGAGCCGTAGAGGGCGCGGTGCTGGAGCCGGGCGCGCCCAAGCTGGTAGCCACCGGTTTGAGCATCGAGCTGCCGCCGGGATACGAGGCGCAGATCCGCCCGCGCAGCGGCCTGGCGGCGAAGCATGCCATCACGCTGCCGAACAGTCCGGCGACCATCGATCCGGGATATCGCGGCGAGATCCGCGTGATTCTGCTGAATCTGGGTCGGGAGGCTTATGAGATCCACCCGGGCGACAGGATCGCGCAGATGGTGATTGCGCGGTATGAGGCGATCGAGTGGGAGGAGGGAGAGCTTAAGGAATCGCGGCGGGGAGAGGGGGGATTCGGGTCGTCGGGGCGGTGAGGGATCTGGCCACGAATGCACACGGATAAACACGAATAAGAACCCGGGGGTAGGCTGCCAATCGCAAGGAAAGACGGTCGAAGAGACTCTGACCAATATCCGGGAAGCAATCGAGCTCTTCCTGGAGACTTTAACCGATCAGGAGCGATCGGAGGCGCTGAGCCACGAGATTCTGACCACCGCGGTTGAAGTGCATGCCTAAGCTGCCGCGCTTGGGCGGCCTAGGAGGCCGCCGCAGGCCGAGGGCCTGCCCCACTTTCTGGACTGGCTACGTCTTCAGCAGCGCTGCTAGCCCCGCCTCACCGATTCTGACTCCCACATAAAAGGTCCCGAACAGCGCGTACGCGGCGCTGACCTCGTCGAAGCGCATTTCGTAGATCAGCTTCTTGAAGACCCGAGGATCTTCGGCGAAAAGGTCCACGCCCCACTCCCAATCGTCGAAACCGATCGAGCCGGTGATAATCTGCTTCACTTCGTCGGCATAACGGCGGCCGACCATACCATGCTCGTGCATCATACGCTGGCGTTCGGCCATGGGCACCTGGTACCAGTTCACGGATTCGCCGCGCCGGCGGTCCATGGGATAGAAGCAGATGTACTTGCGGTCCGGGATCGGCGGCCATAAGCGCTGCGCCATGGCTTGCCGCTGGCGCGCGAGCTGCGTCTCGATCTCCTGGTTCCATTCCGGCGAGTGCGCCTCAATGCCGCGCTCGGCCAGGCTGCCATACAGCTTGAGCGTGGACTCATACAGGCCCAGCTCGACCATCGAGAGATAGGACGAGGTAGGCTCCAGGAAATCCGACAGCCGCAGCTTGGCGAGTGCCAACTCGGCCTGGTTCAGTTCCTCGAAGCTGGGGCGGAAGTGCAGAAACATCAGATCGCCCTTGTGGCCGATGAGGGAATAGACGGCGCTTTGTTGCATGGCGGCCAACGCCGCGGAGGCTTCTTCCAGGACGGCATCCTGCTGGGCCGGCGGCAGGGCTTTCCAGGCCGGCCAGCGGAGCCGCATCATCTGATGCAGGGCGCTAGATCCCTCGAGGGTCAGCGGAACGGCGGGCAGAGAGGTCATCGCCCTTTATTTTGGCATAGGCGGGGAATGGCGAGCGGCGTGCAATTCCAGGCGTATCGAAAAAAAAGGGTCCCCGGTGGAGAGAACGGAAACTGTTGGGACACTTGGAAATAGAAAGCTAGAGGGAAGATGCCATGCTGAATCACTCCACGATCCTGAGCGAAAGCCCCCATTTTCACCCACCCGCTAATGCGGCGGCACCCATGATGCTGGAGGGCATCCGCCGGAAGCCCACGCCGGGGACGGAACCGGCCCCACAGCGGCGGGTTCCAACCAAGCAGCTCTCCTGCAAGACGTGTCTGGGGAAATGCTGTATCGGCAGGTGCCGGTTCTGATGAGGCTAAGGGTTAACGGCGCGCTGGGGCACATTGCGATACCAGGCCGTCCCGGCAGATGGACGGGCCAGCGACTCTCCCCACTCGAATAGGGCAGCCGCCCAGGTAAGACCCGCACCGAAACCGGCCAGCAGTACGCGATCGCCGGGTTTGGTGGTGTTACGTTCCAGCAAATCTCCGAGCGCCAACAGTACCGAAGCCGAGCAGGTGTTGCCGATCCCGCCCATATTTACGATCCACTTCTCCGGCCCGATCCCGGTGCGCTCCTGCAATTGTTCGACGATGCGGACGTTGGCCTGATGGACCAGCACCCAATCCAGATCGTCGGGCCGCACGCCGGCTTTGGCGCAGGTCTCAAGCAGCATATCGGTACCGCGCTGGGATGCGAAGCGGAACAGCGACCGCCCTTGCATGGAGACGGTGGCGGCCCGCGGATCGCCATTGCCGGGCGCTTGCCAGGGCGCTGCCGAGCCGCCGTGCGGCACGTGGAAAAGCTTAGCGCCGGCGCCATCGGAGCCCATCACCCAGGAGCGCAGCGCGATGCCGGCGGGGCAGGCCTCGATCAGGAAAGCGGCCGCGCCGTCGCCGAACAGGATGCGGGTGTGGGCATCGTCGTCCGCCAGGTGGTGCGTGACTGTGTCGCTAGCGATCAGCAGCACGCGCTCGGCGGTCCCGGCCGCGATGAAGCTCAATGCCGTGATTAGTCCGAGAACGCCGCCGGAACAGGCCGCGTTCAGATCGAAAGCCGGTATGGGCCCCAATTCCAAAGCATGCGCCATCGCCGGACCGCAGGGGCAAAGCGGGTAATCCGGTGTGAACGTAGCGCAGACCAGGCAATCCGGACGGAAGGAGGGAGCGTTGGCGAGCGCTTGGCGGGCGGCCCGTACTCCCAGGGTCGTGGTGGTTTCGCCGGGCCCTGAAATGAAGCGGGAATGCACCCCGCAGCGCGCTCGGATCCACTCCGCGTCGACCCCCAATTGCAGGGCTAACTCACTATTTTTCAGTACAGTAGAGGGAAACGCCTGCGCGCAGCCAGCGATCCGGAATCGAGTTCGCTGTAGCGGAAGGGGTCCTTTTTGCTCCATGATGCCCGCTGAGTGCCCCCTCTCCAACCTACCTCAATTCCAACCGTCGTAACCAAAATTAAGGAAGCCTAGGTACTAATAGTACCTCAGGCATGGGGCAGCCGGCGGCGGGCACGACCGGCCGCACAAAGTCCGATGCCCGCCAGAACCAGGAGCAGGGAGGCCGGCTCCGGGACGGTCAGGGGAGTGTAGGTGAACCCAGTGACCAATCCGCCGACGTCGTTGCCGCCGCTTACAGGAGCGCTGTTTACCTCGGCAAAGTAGGCATTGCTCGACACCACAGTGGAACCAGGCGGACACGCCGTCTTGGGACCGCACGCGGCTTCGTTCAGGAACAGGGTTGGTACGGCATCCGTACCGCCCGTCACGGTAACGGTCAGTAACAGGTTCCCATCGGCCGGGTTGTAGACGAAGGGTGTACCGTCGATCACCAAATACGCTCCAGCGGGACCCTCCGAAGTCATGGGAGGCAGCGTACCTGCGAAGAACGTCTGGCTGCCGGGGCCGATGTTGTTTCCGGGGTTGACGAGGTTAAGATCGCCCGGATTGAACGAAGTGTACGAGAAGCTGAGCGTGTACGTCCCGCCCGCGGGCAGAGGGGCGTCCACTACCTGCCCTTCATAGAAGGTGAGCCCGCTAATGGCGATGCTGCCGGGAAACGCGGTGCTCAGATACACCTGCTGGTAGGTGTTCAAGCCCAAGAAATTGGGGCATCCAAACGGATCGCAATTTCCGGTGCCCACCATCGGCGGATTACCTAAGACCACGGTGTCGGCCTGCAAACTCGCGGCCAGGGCGAGGCATAGCAGCCCCTTATAAGCGGCTCTTGCCATCATAGTTGTTGCGTCGCCTCAAACAGAGGATAGAGCCGTTCGGCGCGGATTGCAATGGGTACTGGTTTGGCTTTCGGCTAGACCCGCGATGCCACCGCGCGGCGGGCGTCCTGCGCTTCCACGGAGAACCAGAATTCCAGGAATTGGTCCAGATTCGTACGGTCGCTGGGCGCATCCGCACTGCTGAATTCGCGCAACGAGCGCTTGATCTCGCGAAAGGCATTCGGCGGTTTGGCGGCCAGCAACCGGGCGCAGGCGATGGCCCGATCCCGAACTTCGGCGGCCGGCGCCAACTCCCGCACCAGTCCGATTTCGAGCGCGCGGGCGGGTGTGAGCGGTTCGCCGAAAAGGAGCACCTCCCGCGCGCGGGGCACTCCCACCGCATCGGCCAGCATGTGGCGGATGGTGGGGGTCACGGCCAGGCCCAAGTTGATTTCGTTCAGGGCGAAGCCGAAATCGCCTTCTGCCATGATGCGGAAATCGCAGGCGATCGCCAGGATCGCGCCGCCGGCGAAAGTATGCCCGCTGAGCGCCGCGACCACCGGCTTGGGGAAGCGATAGAGGCTCTCGAAAAGATCGATGAAGCGGCCGAAAAACGCCGCCATGCCGTCGCGGTCGTAGGTGAAGACTTCGCGGATATCGAAGCCGCTCGAAAAGAATCGCGGCCGGTCGCTGGCCAGCACCAGCCCGCGCACGGAGTCGTCGTCGGCCGCCGCGGCGAGGGCTGTGTAGAGTTCCTCGACTAGCGCGGAGTTCAGCGCGTTGGCCTTGCCGCGGGAGAGGGTCAGGATGAGCAGGTTGTCAAGGCGCTCGGATTGAATGTGTTCCATTTGGCGATACTTTAGCATGGGCGCACTTCGTTCGCCGGTGATGGGTGGTGGGTTATGGGTCGGGATCTGCTTTGCCTTGAAAAGTACTTGCATTGAGAGGATCGCCGTTCTATAATCGGTGCGTGGCCATTGTTCGCCCTATCCGCCAGCCGCGCGCCGAACCGGTGGCTATGCACGCGCATGCCCTCGACAATCTGCAATACATCCGCTCGGCCATGGAGCGCGCCGGATCGTTCACCGCGGTGCCGGGCGTGGGCGGAATCGCGCTGGGGTGTACGGCCCTGGCGGTGGCGGTGCTGGCGCGGCGCATGTGGAACGCGGATTCCTGGCTGGCGGTCTGGCTGGGTGAGGCGGTGCTGGCGTGCCTGATCGGGGTGACGGCGGCGGCGCGCAAATCGCGCAAGGTCAACATGCCGCTGCTCTCCGGGCCCGGCCGCAAGTTCCTGTTGGGCTTTGCGCCGCCGCTGCTGGCTGGCGCTTTGCTCACGCTGGTGCTGTACCGCGCGGGCTTGCTGGCGGCGCTGCCGGGAGTCTGGCTGCTGCTCTACGGCGCCGGCGTTTTGTGCGGCGGCGCGGCGTCCGTGAAAGTGGTGCCGCTGATGGGCATTTGCTTCATGGCGCTGGGCGCGGTGGCTCTGTTTGCGCCGGCCGCCTGGGGCAACTATTTTCTGGCCGCGGGTTTTGGCGGCTTTCACATTTTATTTGGCATTTTGATCAAGGTGAAATACGGTGGCTAAGCAGAGCGCGCTGCGGCGCGAATACAAGAAGACGCGCCCGGCGGAGACCGCCGGCGGCGCACCCAAGCTGGACCGGCTGATCCACGAGCGCCTGCGGCTCGGCATACTGAGCGCGCTGGCGGTGAACGAGTCGCTGACCTTCAATGAGCTGAAGAAGTTGCTGGAAACCACCGACGGCAATCTGAGCGTGCACGCGCGCAAGCTGGAAGACGCGCAGTACATCGCCTGCAGCAAATCGTTCGAGAACCGGCTGCCCAAGACCGAATACCGCCTGACGCCGGTGGGACGGCGCGCACTGGAGCGCTATCTGGATCACATGGAGGCCCTCATCGGCACGATGCGGGAGAGGTGAGGCCCCCCTTTTTTGGAACGATACTTTATGATGCAAAGTACTCATAGAACGTCCGGCCGCCTGCATGCGGCCATCATCATGGATGGAAACGGCCGCTGGGCTTTGGCGCGCGGGCTGCCGCGCCTGGCGGGACATCGCGCGGGCGCGGAGGCCTTGCGGCGGACCGTGGAAGCGGCGCCGGAGCTGGGCATCGGCGTGCTGACGCTGTTCGCGTTTTCGTCGGACAACTGGCGGCGTCCGCCCGAGGAGGTCGCCGGGCTGATGCAACTGCTGGCCGAACATCTGCGCTCCGAGACCGGCCGCGCCATCGAGAACGGCGTGCACATGGAAGTGATCGGGCGGCGCGACCGTTTAGGCGGCGAACTGGCGTCCGCCATCGCGCAGGCCGAGTCGGTCACCGCGGCGGGACCCAAACTGCACTTGCGCATCGCGGTGGATTACTCCGGGCGGGATGCTATTGCCGAAGCGGTGCGGCAGGCCGCGCACGCGGGGTTGGTGTGCCGCGAGTGCCTGGAGGAGCAGTTGGGTCCGCCGGTGGACCTGCTGATCCGCACGGGCGGCGAGCAGCGGCTCAGCGATTTTCTGCTATGGGAATGCGCCTACGCGGAGCTGATTTTCTCGCGGCGAATGTGGCCGGATTTCGACGCGCAAGATCTGGACGCGGCGGTGCGCCAGTTTCATGCCCGCCAGCGGCGCTTCGGAGGGGTGCCGGCTGTCATTCCGAGCAGCGGCGGTGAGGGAGCCGTGGCCGCTTCCAGCGCGTGGCTGGACTAATCTAATTTAAGCGGCCGACGAAAAACACAGGTTACCTGCCTCCGTTTTCTGACCTTCGCCTCTAGTGTTTCAAGTTCCACCCTTTGCGAAAACACGGAGGAGGTGACATGAGCTATATCACGGTTAGCGCGTTTCTCGGCAACTTGGCGCGTAATTCGTCCGAGTCAACAGAGTCACGTGAGCCGTCGCTCATTGCATTGCGGGTGCGGCAATCAGCGGCGGAGTAGGATCCAACTATGAGCAGAGTACTATATTTTGTCGGTGCTGGTCTTACGAAATCGCTTGCTCTCCAGGCTCATCCGATCCCGGCAATGTTCGATTTCATCACCACGGCAGCGGAGTATCTGTTCGACCAGATCGTATTGACGACCCTAGCGGCCCTGGAGATCGCCGAGCCATACCCTTACGCCTGGGGGACGCCGCTTTGCAGAACTCTGGCCGATCAGCTTCTCGATCGTAACCAGCAACCGCCCCCGGATCTGCAATCGCGGTTCAGGCAGGCGCTCCGCGACAAGCCGAGCGAATCTGTCGAGGACCTGCTAGATCGGACCGGCGGCCGCGCTAGTAACCTTCCGTCCCAAACGGCTGATCTCCGATTTCAGTACGCTTTAGCGCGCATATTCGCGTTGATCGAGTGGCAGGTGAATTGGCATCCTCTCGATACATTTCTGCGATGCCAGTTCCAGAATCGTGATTCAGCCCATACGTTCGTCAGCTTCAACTATGACCTCGTCCTGGATCATGCGATCGAACGATGCCGTGGCAGACTCGACCTTCTGGACATATACGGGTTCCGGCCCATCGGCGGTATTGTATCCGATCCCACCGGAAATACCCCTGGTGCTCGGATCACCGCACTTCGGCAGCAGCAAGCATCTGAACTTGACACCTTCATTCTGAAGCCACATGGCTCTCTTAACTGGTGGGCAAAGGGTTTCCAGACTGGCACTCCAGCCGATGAGGTTTGGCGCGACGCGACGGTGGTCATTCCCATAACCGAGTCTGGAGGTGTCCGCTACGTTTTATCAACCCACACGCAGCAGTGGGTTCACCTTCCGGACGAGTTGGGTTTCCTCGTTGAGCCAGTCATCCTGACGCCTCGAAGCGTAAAAAAGCCTGAACGCGAGTTCCTCGCGAACATTCGGCTACACGAGGAACAGGCGATCTGTTCGGCAGAAGAGGTGTTTATCTTGGGATGGAGCATTCCGAGGACGGACGTCGATCAGGAAGACCTGATCCGGAATGCGGTCTCCAAGAGGGCCACCCCCTTTCGCCGCGTGACGGTTGTCAATCGCAACGCCGGAGTCGAGTATTTCAAAAGGGTCAAGGATATCTTTGCAGTAGCGGACCCGAATTTGTTGCGGATATGTAATTCTGGTTTCGAGCAGTTCAGCGTATCGCAGGCTTCTGCGGCGTATTAGGGCGTAAGGGCCAGGCAAACGGGGAATCGCCTGCCCCGCTGCTCGGACGATCGGTCGGCGGTGTCACAAATCAGTCCACTCGCAAGCGACGCGTTGGGTCGTCGCCAATCGGGAAGCTATCCAGATGAGCAGGAAGTCGCCGTGGCGGACAGGTGCGGGAAGCGCCGACCGACAGGTAGGCTCTGAGAGCGGCACGTGGTTGTTGCTCCAACAACCCGGTTCGCAACGTGCCGGGGGTGTCTGAACGAGTGCCAGTCTTTCAGGTCGCCCTGTGTTCCCCCCAACCCCGTCTTCGTTAGACTAAGTAGCGGTGCAATTGATCGCCGCAACCCATCACGCCGGCCAACGCCTGGACCAGGCGCTGCACGAACAACTTCCCGCATTCAGCCGCGCGCGGCTGCAGGATTGGATCAAGAGCGGGCGCGTGCTGGTGAACGGCGCGCCCGGGCGGCCGTCGCGCGTGCTGCGCGAAGGCGACCGCATCGACGTGGAGCCCGCCGAACTGCCGCCGCTGCGCGCCGCGCCCGAAGCCATTCCGCTGCGCGTGCTCTACGAGGACGCGGACTTCGTGGCCATCGACAAGCCCGCCGGCATGGTGGTGCATGCCGGCGCGGGGGTGCATACGGGAACGCTGGTCAACGCGCTGCTAGGCCGCTTCGCATCGCTCTCCGCGCTGGGCGGCGAACTGCGGCCCGGCATCGTGCACCGCCTGGACCGTTTCACCAGCGGCGCGATCCTGGTGGCCAAGAACGACGCCGCGCATCGCGCGCTGGCCGCGCAGTTCGCCGGCCGGCAAGTGGAGAAGACGTACCTAGCGTTGGTCCACGGGAGCGTGAAGGCGGATAGCGGCCGTATCGAAAAGCCTATCGCACGCGATCCGCGGCATCGCACACGCATGACGGCGCGGCTGACCACGGGGCGCGCCGCCTGGACCGGATATCGCGTTTTGCGGCGATGGGAGGGCTTCACGTTTCTGGAAGTGCGCATCGGCACCGGCCGCACGCACCAGATCCGCGTACACCTTTCCAGCATCGGACATCCGGTGGCGGGCGACCGGCTCTATGGCGCACCCGCGAGGAGCCCTGCTCAGCCTCCGATCGAGCGCTTTTTCCTGCACGCGCACCGCATCCGTTTTCAGCACCCGTCGAGCGGCCAGCAGGTCGAAATCGTATCCCC